>Ga0209541_10000064_pt1 | contig 171103 bp, 229 predicted proteins | sample RifCSPlowO2_01_FD_184027 | JGI IMG/M metagenome (GOLD analysis project Ga0209541, IMG submission 184027) | Groundwater microbial communities from Rifle, Colorado - Rifle CSP2_plank lowO2_0.1 (SPAdes) (version 2) | ecosystem: Environmental > Aquatic > Deep subsurface > Groundwater | place...
GCAGGGCGTCAAAAAAACCTATTCTCCATCTGAAATATTAAATTTAATGATAAAAGGAGTTGAGCAAGACGGAACTCCTGCAACTGCTGAAGAAGGATTTAATGTCCAATTCTATATAGACGAATGGCCCCTAGTTCAAGGACAAAGCTCAAAAGGAGATAATGCATATTACAAAGAGGGATACTGGTATGGAAACATTGCCTCTCCAGATAAATTAATTGGATATAGATTACAAATCTTTCTATACTGTTCAAGAGATAATTCATACTGCTCACAAAAGTATGGAATAAAATCTCAAGTTGAGAATACATATTACTTTTCAGTAACCAAATCAACATGCAGTGACAGTGATGGTTTAGACTATTATACAAAAGGGTTTATGAAAGCGGGAGATGGCGATTCAGGACAATATGATTCCTGTCTTAGTCAGAATGAACTTGTGGAATATTATTGTGAAAACAACGAAGCAAAAAAAATGAGTTATTCCTGCCAGAAAGGATGTGTTGACGGGGCATGTACAAAAGGGGAGCAAATTTCAGAAAAAGTATTTTGTAGCTTTATGAATTCTCAGAAGGAACAAAAATGTTATACTTCTTTTGTTAATGGTATAGCAACATGTTCAGGAATTGGAAATTGTCCTGCCGAAGTAAAAGGCTATAAAGGAGAACAAATAACATGGAAATCTACTTGTGGTGGTTATCAATACACAACTATGGATGGAAATGATGAAAAAATAGAATTTGACTGTACTGGCGGAGAGACAAACATTACTCAAGTTCTAAATAAGGGTTTCAGAAAAGTTTATTTCCAATGCTATGATGGGGAAGAATCTAAATCTACTGAAAGAGATGCATGTAAAAGTGTCGATTACTGGAAAAAGTTCGCCTCACAGTTCTGCGAAAGTCATTGCGATGATAGGTCCGGAAAATGTGGGATAAATACTTTTTCTATCGGGGAGGAATGTTATATTGAAGAGGCTACTTTGAGCGAGGCTAGAGGACAATTACAAGGCACACCAGTAGAAACAGCAACTTCAACTCAAATAGAAGAGCCAACAATAGTGTGCAAAGATTCTTGTCCGTCAGAAGGGAAATGCTATCCTTTTGGTTACCGAAAATCAGCTAAGTTTTGCTCTGATGATGGAAATTTTGTTGAACAATCTAAAGAAGAGACGGTTTGTGAAAACAATTTTGAATGCTCTTCAAATGTCTGTATTTCAGGAACTTGTGTAAGTCAAGGACTCCTAAAAAGTATCCTTAATTGGTTCAAAAATTTATTCGGTTAATTTTCTCAATACAGTAGACCCTGTAACAACAATCCTTAAAAAGCATTGAACAATAGAAAAAAAATGCCAAATGAAGGAGCTAACTCAAGCATAGAAACTCAAACATATACTGGGCCTGTTTCTGGAAGAGTAGACTATGATATTATTCCAGACGAAGTTGTTAGAATCACATCAGGAAGTTCTGCAGTTGCGGGGTATTCAGAAAAGCCAATACAAGAGCGCCCAATGTTTACAGATTCAGTTGAGCCGCGGGAAAGATACGAGCTGCTAAGAAGAGTTTTGGGAATAAGAGAAAATTAATCTTTAAAATAATAAATCCTATTAATTTTATTCTATAGAAACATTTAAATAGAAAGTAAGATTAATCTTATTTATGCAAATTGACACAACAAAAATGAGTTCACGAGGACAAGTAGTCATACCTGTTGATATGCGTAAAGATATCAAAGAAGGTGAAAAATTAATCGTAATTAGAAAAGATGATGAAATAATTCTAAAAAAAAATATTTCAGAATGGACACTTTTATCTGAAAAGTCCCTAGCCAAAACCTGGCTCAATAAGGAAGAGGACGAAGCATGGAAAGACTTGTGAGGGGAGATATCATAGTAATAGAATTCCCATATTCTAATTTAAAAAATTCTAAGAGGAGGCCTGTTTTGATTTTGAAAATTCCTAAAGGAGAGGATATTGTTGTTTTGCAAATAACTAAATCTTCATATGAAAAACAGCTTGAGGTAGTAATAAAAAAAGAAGATTTTAGGCAGGGAAATCTTAAAAAGGAAAGCCGTATAAGAATAGACAAAATTGCTTCTATAGACAAATCACTAGTTAAATATAAAATAGGTTCATTAAAAAAAGAAAAATTTGAAGAAGTTTTAAATAAAGTCGTTTCTTTTTTAATGGAAGGTTAAAATGCCCCAAATAACAATTGATATTGATGATAAAGTTCACAAGGTTTTATCTGCAAGAGCAAAGAAAAACCTAATGACAATAAGAGAGCAGGCAGAAGATATTATAAGACGCAGCGCTGCAAATTTTAAGAAATCAACGCCAGAAGACAAAATTGATGATACGCTTGTTTCGGTTTTCTCGAGAAATAAGAAGGGAAGAAGGAAGTAATATAGGAAAAACAAGTCCTACTCTCTGCATTCATCAACTCTAATTATAACAGCTTGATTTTACTGTACTAACAATATTTTTTCCTTAAATCATCGGCTTTATCCAGATTTTCCCACTTGAAATCAGGGTCGTTTCTTCCAAAGTGCCCATATGTAGATGTTTTATGATATATCGGTCTTTTTAAGTCAAGGTGTTTTATTATCTCAGCAGGTTTTAAAGGAAAACTTTCCCTTACTATTTTTTCTATTTCCTCTTCCTCAATTTTATTTGTGCCGAAACAATTTACCAAAATAGAAACAGGCTCTGCAACCCCTATAGCATATGATATTTGAATCTCGCACTTGTCTGCAAGTCCAGAAGCAACAATATTTTTTGCAATGTATCTTGTTATGTAAGCTCCGCTCCTGTCAACTTTGCTTGGATCCTTTCCTGAAAAAGCTCCTCCACCGTGCCTTCCATGTCCTCCATACGTATCTACTATTATTTTTCTTCCTGTAACTCCAGAATCTCCGGCAGGTCCCCCGATAACAAACTTCCCAGTCGGGTTTATGTAATATTTAGTGTTTCCATCAATCCAATTTCCACACACCGGTTCAATTATTTTTTCAATAACATCTTTTTTTATCTTTTCATATTCAACATTTTCATCATGTTGCGTGGAAAAAACAATGCTGTCTACACGAACAGGTTTTCCGTCTTCATATTCCACGCTTACCTGGGCCTTTCCATCTGGCCTTATGTAAAAAAGTTCTCCTGATTTTCTTAATTCGGTTCTTTTTTTCATAAGTTTATGCGCCAAAATTATCGGAAGAGGCATGAATTCAGGAGTTTCATTCGTGGCATATCCAAACATTATGCCTTGATCTCCAGCACCTTGTTCTTTTCCGTCTATTGTTCTTTCATCAACTCCCTGCGCAATTTCAGGAGATTGTTCTGAAACCCTTGTGTCTATTTGGCACGTATTTCCATTAAAACCATACCTATCATCATTGTATCCCACACTAAGAATTGCCTTTCTTGCAACAGATTCCATGTCCACCTTTCCTTTGCTTGTTATTTCTCCGCAGATAAGCAAGAAATTATCCTTAACAGCACACTCTATCGCAACACGAGAGTTTTCATCCTGCTCCAAAAAAGCATCAAGAATAGCGTCTGAAATCTGGTCACATATCTTATCTGGATGTCCTTCGCTAACAGACTCTGACGTGAAGATATACCTCCTCTTTCCCATTTTCCTTTTAAAAAAACTTCTTTTATATAGATTATGAAACAACAAACTTTTTTAGATAACAACCAACTTAAAAATCCCTAATTTTTTCATCGCACTCTTATCTTCCCTTCTTGCCATTGTCTTAAAATATGCTTCGATGTTCTGTCTTCATCGACTTCGTTTCCTTTCTTGAGATAGCTAAGCCTACGCCCAAGCTTTTCAATTAATACCTCGACATCTCCGTCTGCCTTTATGTTATAATACGCTTCTAATATACCAGGATACTCTTTCATTATCTCAAAAACAATAACATCAGGATCTTTTGCCTTATACCATGTGGTTGCGCCTATTTTTGCGTGTTTTGCCAAAAGCCTTCTATTGCCGTAAGTTTTTTCTTCAATAGGAATTATTCCAGGCGTATCAATTAAATAAACTCCGCTAAAGATTTTTATTTTCTGGATGCCCTTTGTGAAGCCGGCTTCAGAAGATGTTCTGGAAACAGCTCTTCCTGCAAGAAGATTAATCATAGAACTTTTTCCAGTGTTTGGGTATCCTATAACTCCAATGTTTACAATATCTTTTTTTAGCTTTTTAACCTGTATCTTTATCATTCTTATTAATGTAGCAGAACCCTTCCTGTTTGTTGAAGAAAAGAAAAGACTCGGTTTTAAATCCCCGTAGTCTTCTTCTATTTTGGCTTTGTTTATATCCACAAGATCTGATTTGTTAAAAATGTAAATAAGAACTTTACCAGCGTCTTTCACTTTATTTTCCATCTCAATATTTCTTGTTTTTTCTATGAATCTAGCGTCTAAAATCTCAAGAATAATGTCTGCTTCATTGATTACTTGGTCTATCAAAGTAGGAACAGAAGTCTTATGCTTATTCGTGTAGTCTGGCTTATTTCTACCTTCCTTCGCCTTTCCAAACGGATTTGTCATAAACACTTAAATTTCAAGAGATATATAATGGTTTCTTACACCCCTTATGTTTTCTTTAAGAATAAAGGTTTAATGAAATCTCCCCAATTTCTCTAAAGCCTAGACGAGTTTCTTTTGGTCGAGAGATTTGCCCAGGAATAGGAACATCTCTTACATTAGTTAACGATTCAAGAGTAGCTTTTCCATCATCCAGCCCAATAATTCTTGCAACAGTTGTTCTATGCTTTTCAGCTAGTTCTAAAGCATGTCCGTTGTCATTTGCTTCAAAAGTATATGTTACTCTCTTCTCTTTATCTAACCAGCATCCTTCAGCAGCAACGATGCCTATACTTTCCTGCATGTACTTAAGATGATAAATCCCAGTGTATATTTCCATTGATTTTATAGTTCTAAATCCTTTAAAACAATTGTTATATCAGAAAGTATATTTACAATAGAATTAAGAAATCAAACCTGTCCGGTTTGATTGAACTTTTTCATTGCTTGCTCAAGAATCACTTGTGGCGCAAAGCCCTTTCTGCTGCAAGCCTTGACAAATTCATCGTAAACTGCCTGATCGACATTGTATTCAAGTTTTCGTTTTTTTGCTCCAGGCGGTGTTGCTGCCATACTTAATTAAAATAAAGTCTATTTATAAATCTTCTAAATATTTTTTAAGCTGATTCTATTGTAATTATTATATGATTTAAATGGTTTTAAAAATTTCATGGGAATATTTGATTTTTTAAGAAAGATAACACAAGGCAAAAAGACGCCTGAATCAGGAAAAGAGAAAATAGTTTTTTCAGAGCTTGGAAGCTGGGCTGAAATAAGAATAAAGGACATTGAAAAACAAGAAGAAGACGTCTTTTCTTTGATTAAGGGAAAAACAGATGTTTTTTCAAAGGAAATCCGAGAAAGAATAAAAGCCATTGAAAACTTTAACGTAAGCCAAATAAAAGCAGAAGACAGGATTAAGTCTGCTGTCGAAGAAGGCAGAAAAAAATATATCGAGTCTGTAGAAGCACTGGTTGAAAACTTGAATAACATGAAAAGCGACAAACTCGAAAACATCATTTCATATTCAGACAAGGTTTTTTCAGACTTCAATAAAAGATCTCGTTTAAGCTATGAAAGAGCAACTATACTAATTGGCAAAGAAATGGCTGAAATAAGAGAAAGCCTAAAGTCCTTTTCAAAAGATTTAATAAAGATTTTTGATGAAAATAAAAGCCTTGCAGAATCTTCAAAAACAATTTACTTTATAAAATTAAAATTAAGGCAGGTTGATAGACTAGAAGAAGAAATTGAAAAAATCAATGCAGAAATATTTTATTTAGAAAAAGAAATAACCAATGTGGAAAAAGAAAACACGGAAATTCTTCAGGAAATAGGGGAAATTAAGAAAAGCCCAGAACACCTTGAAATTCTAAAGTTACAGGAAAAAGTCAGCGCGCTTAAAAATGAATTGGAAAAAGATATCTTCAGCTTAGGGCAGACAATTGATTTCAGGGCTCTTGGAAACTTTTACCATATTTTTGAAGATAAAATGGAGATATTAAAGTTACATAGAGATGACTTTAAAGCAAATTTTCATAAAGACGATGGAAAAAGCATAATCGCTCTTTTGGAAGGCGCTAAATTAAACAACAAGAGCATACCTGAAAAACTCGATCAAATAAACAAGAAAAAATCAAAAGCCTTAGAGCTTGAAATAGAGCTTGAAAGTGAAAAAAACAAAGACAAAACAAGTGAGTTATATTCAAGAAGCACAAAAATGGTTTTTGAAATTGAAAATTTAAAAGACAAAAAAGCAAGAGGAGAAAAAAGACTCGGAAAGCTTAGGGAAGAAAAAGAAAAAATTACTAATGAAATAAGGGAAAACGTTGAAAAGCTTGGAGCTGAGTTACAGTAATGCCTTTAAATTTTTAAAATCTCTCGCACCATTGGCAGCCTTGATTAGGGCATTCTGAGTTTAGAATTTTTAATGCTCTTTTCCAAATTTTCTCTGCATTTTCTATGTCGATTTTCATTTTCTTTAGTGTCGTGTCAAAAATAACCTCTCCTGTTGACATGACTTCTTTTGGAACATAAAAAAGCAAGAAAGCGAAGTCTTCTGTGTTGAAACCATTTTTTCTTAAGAGAAAATTGTAAATATCAAGCTGATTCTGATAATACTCATGCGTATCTTCTTTTAAATCGAAGCCCCGTGTTTTGTAGTCTAAAACAATCAGCTTTTTCCCCTGAACAAGAATGTTATCAACAGCCCCATGCAAAACATTGCCTCCTTTATCTTCCCAAGAAATCCCTTTGAGATTATTCTGCCAAGTTTTTAAAAGATCTTTGTCATCAAAAAGTTTTAGATTTAAACAATCTCCGTTGTTGCATAATTCTGGAGGCAATTCTTCCTTATCCCGAAATTTATTAAAATGAACTTTTAAGATTCTGTCCATCCCGCTCGGCAAGCTTGGGAAAATCCCATTTGGCCTCTTCCATACATTGTGTTTGTCAAGCCAGAAGCAACGAGGACATTCTTTCATTAAGCCTAAACTTGAAGGTGAGAGCTTGAATGTTTTCTCTTGCATTTTTTAGAGAACAATGCGAGGTTTTTAGATTTTTGTTTTGATTTTTCGGCTGTGTTACCCCAAAAATCTTAATATTTTTCCAGCTTCTTTTATTCCCATATCATAAGTTTCTAAAAGTTTAGTTCTATCTCTTGTTAATGGTAGGGTTCTACTTTCTTTTGGCGGATGAACAAGTAAAACTCTTTCATCTTTTAATGCTCTATCTAAATCTTTTTTGAAAGCAAGAACTTTTTCTCTGGCATATCTAAGGAAAGGTAAATCAGCTCTTCTGAGTTGGGCCAGTGCTCCAGTAAAATACTGTTGCGATATATATGAAAGTGTTAGTCTTGGTTGATGATTGATTGCTACGACAATTCTATTTTCAGGGTGTCGTGAGATAAGATGCTCTAAGCCAATAGCTTCTCTAACTCCGGCGTCAATAAAATTTTGTTTTTCTGGATCCCAATAAAAAGGAAAAAGGCTTGCCGATGATTTAATTTTAGATAATGTTTCTGTTTTTCCATCGTGATATTCAATTTCTCCAGTTTTATTATTAAAGAGCTTTATAAAAAATGGAACTGGCTGACTTCTTATAGCACCTATGTTTAGAACTTTGATATTTTTTGAAACGTTTATAAGGTAGTCAATATCAACCCCATTAGATTTTCCCATTAGCATTCTACCGAAGTTTATGAATCTTCCATCTGTTAGGTCATCCAAATAAATTAAGGAACCGAGCCTAGATTCTCTCGCTAAAAAGTAAGCCGCATTAAAAGCTCCAGCAGAGCTACCATATACTGATTCTATTTTATTATAAATATTACCCTCTTCCAATCCCGTAACAATACCTCCACCAAAAACTCCAGACATTGTGCCACCACCAAGATATAAAATTACTTTATCATCCATACTAAACTGGAAGAAAACGATTTTTTAAACGTTGTTATGGAAAAAATATTAAGAATTATTATCCAATTTTAAACACTGCAGTCACCCTCGCAGAAATCTCTTGCTCGCTTGGTGTGATTGATGTGGCGATTTCTGCTCCTGATTTTACAACGCCACCGCTAGCGTCTTCTGCATAAGCTAACCAAGGAACATACCCAAATTCGCTTGTTGATATTGACACAAGCTTTCCAAGTTTTCTGTTAGCTCCTTCTGCTAAAGCTCTTGCCTTTGCTGTAGCATCTTCTGTAGCCATCTTTATTGCTTCAATCTTGTACTTGTTCTGATTTTCTTTTGACAACTCATAGTTTATGTAATTTATTCCAGCACCAGCGCTAATTCCAGCGTCAATGACTTTTCCTATTTTTTCTTTTTCAGCAATAGGAACTTCTACAGAAATCGAATGTGTTGCAATATATCCCTTGATTCTTTGGCTTCCGCTCTGCCAATCGTATTCGGGATAAACACTAAATCCTTGAGTCTTAATCTCATCGTCTTCAAAACCAATTGCAATCAAAGAGCCCTTCATCTTGGAAACAATCTCACTGTTTTTGTCACTAGCATTTGCTGCTGTTTGCCCTGTTGTTTGAACATTAAAATACACGGTCACAAAGTCAGGCAGAACCTTTATTGTCGATTCCCCGCTTGAGCTTATCGTGTTCTGCCCAGTGGCGTTGCCCATAAAGTTGAAATAAATCAGAGCCAAAATTATGACTCCAACAACAATCATTCCTGTGATTAGAACACCTTTATTACTTTCTTTCATTGAATAAAGTGCAAATGTGGTTTTTTAAATATTTACTTTTCTGTATTCTTCTGCCTTTACTATCGACTTTTTTTCCTTCTTTCTTTTCTACAATTGAACTACGACATATTTAAACAAAAATAACCGGGTTTTCTTATACAATTTTCTATGATTGAACTACGACATATTTAAACAAAAATGATTAGATTTTCTTATACAATTACAAGGGAGGAAAAATAAAGAAAAATGACAAGGACAAGCGACAAAGTGCTTATAGCAGTTCTCGCCGTAGTTTTCATAGGAATGACAAGCGCATTTATTGCTGCTATTAATTCTGGAAGCGATTCCGGGTTGCCAGAACAAAAACCATTTGTAAAGGTGATCTACAGCGATGACCTAGAATTAGGAGAAAGCATAGATGAGGATAATGAAGCAGAAGACATACCTATCAGCGGAAGTGCATTGGATAGGGCAAGCGCAGCAGCTCTGGAATATATCGGAGAAGGAAGGGTTACAGATACAGAGATAGGAGATGAAGAAGGATATTATGAAATTGAAGTAACTTTAAATAATGGCAAAGAAGCAGATGTCCATCTCGATGAAAATTTCAATGTGCTTAGTGTAGAATACAATTAATTTTAGCTTTTTATTTTTTTACAACTTTTGTTCGAACATTGAACCAATATATTTATAAAATGTTTATAGTTTTGAAGCCCATGACTAACAAGACTAATAAGAATCATTTCTTCTTGATCTTTGTTGCAGCAATCATCTTAGTCTCAATATTCTCTTTTGTATTAGCCCAAGAAACGCCAGTTAACCCAGACACAGAAGGCTTTGAATTAGAAAAACTGATAAGCTTGATAAATTTTGTTCTGGCGTTGACACTTTCTATTTTCACATTTATTGCTTATAAGAGGAGCGGGAAATCAAGGCTTTTGTTTGTTAGCTTGGCATTCATTTTACTTGCTATAAGGAGTTTTCTTGTTGGATATGAGCTCATTGGCGGGGAGATATCTTTTGCAGACCCAGTCACAGTCTCTCTTGACTTTATCGCCATGTTAAGTTTTTTCTATGGGGTGTTGAAGAAATAACAGGAGTTAAAATGCACTATCAAAATCCGAGCGAAAAAAACGCGGATTTACTAAAACTGTCAAACAGAAAAAAAATTTATGAATTAGTTAGAGAAAACCAAGGCTGCCATTTCAGAGAAATTGAAAGAAGGATTAAATTTCCCTACGGAACTTTAAAATATCATTTAAACTTTCTCGTCAAACACGGCCTTTTAATTGAAAGCAGAGATAAAAACAATACAAGATACTACACAAAGGAATTAAGCAAAGACGATTCCAAATTAATTTCCCTCTTGCGACAGGAAAGCATAAGAAAAATCATACTCTTTATGATTACCAATAAAAATTCTAGTTACAAGGAAATTGTAAGTTTCCTTAAATTATCTCCTTCAACAGTTACATGGCATTTGAACAGCCTCTTAAAAAAAGAAATTATTGGCAAGAAAAAAAATTCAAGACACTTCACTTACTTTTTATTAGCAGATAGGACAAAAATAATGAGGCTTTTAATTTCTTACAAAAAAAGCTTTCTAGATTCATTAGTAGATAAAACTATTGAAATGTGGGACGTGAAGTAATTTTATCACTTTGGAAAGTATCGACAGCTTTAATAATACAGTCTTTTTTTATTTTTTATGACGATTGAAGAAATGATCCTGAGGTTTTCGCTGGTATTTATTTTGTCGCTTGTTTACGGACTTCAAAGACAAAAAAGTCATAAGCCAATAGGATTCGGAACTTTTACGCTTGTTTCAATCGGCGCATGCGGCTTGGCTATAATTGCAGTTGAAATGGGAACAAATCTCACAATATCACTTCTTGGAGCCATAGTTACAGGCATAGGTTTTCTTGGAGCAGGTGCTTTGATAAAAGGCTCTGATAGGGTATTTGGTTTCACAACAGCAACAAGCATCTGGCTTTTCGCGATTTTCGGATTAATTATAGGACTTGGCTACTACACTGAAGGTTTCATTGTATATGTTTCTGTGTGGCTGGTAGTTGGCGTCGACAAATATCTTGAAAACAGAGGAATAGGAACCTATAGAAAAAAAGTTACAATAACATACACAGAATTTAATAAAAAAGAGCAAATAGCAAACATCTTAGCAGATTATTGCACAAGATTCACCCTTATGAATGTGAATATGGACAAAAAACAAAAGACAATTTCTTCGGGTTATCTCGTAGAAGGCCCAAAAAAAGAAATAAGCTATCTTCTTAAAGAACTTTACAAAAACAAGTGGTGTGTTTCTGTTAAGTTTGAGTAAAATTGATTAATTGATTTTAGTACAAGAAACTTTTTACTATAAAATAGGTTTAAAGTAAGATTAAGTTAAACAGGAATCAAAGATAAGATATTTAAAACAATATTCCTTTAATTACGTGTGTGTTTAAGTGAAAAATGGGTGATAAAAGGCAGCTTATTCTTTTAGCTTTAGCCTTTGGTATTTTATTTTTTTCAGCGTTGTCTTTTGTTTCATCGGCAATTTATCTTTCTGATGTGTACTTCACAGTTCCCGAATCAGTCTATGTGGCAAATGAAACAATTTCATTGAAAGGATTTGTCTATCAGGCAAATTACACCGACGCAGGGGCTTTGGTCAATGCATCGGCGGCGTTGGCAAATGCAACCGTAAATTTAAGTTTAAGGTATTCTAATAGAACTCATTTAAAGATGTATAATTTCACAACCGATGCAAATGGAAGTTTTTATTCAAAAAACAACTTCAGAACAACAGCAACAGAAGTCAATGCCCCTCTTGTAGCAGGTAACTACATATTACAAGCAAATTATACTGATTTAAATTCAAATGTTTCTTTTTCAGAAGTGAGAATATTAGTCATCAATATAACTGCTGATTTTTTAAGGGTAAGCACTGAAAAAGCGACATACAATTCCGGAGAAAATATCCAGGTTAATGTTGAAGCAGTAAAACTCATTGGAGACAGAGAAATATTTGTTGCAAATGCTTCTGTTAGCGGAACATTTCGGGAAGCGGCAACTAAAAATACTGTAAGCGGAAAAACATTTTCATGCGTTACTGGAACAAATGGAAGATGTAACGCCACCCTAAGCGCGCCATCTGTGGGAGATTACGTTGTTGAAATTGAAACTTTTAAGGCATATAGCATTTTTTCAGTTGTGCCTTTTTCTTACAATCTTTACATGAAAGACGAACTCGGAAAAAGCCTGAAAAATGTTTTTACCTCGAGCGAGCAAGCAAGTGTCGAAGTCAGGATAAATAATGTTTCTTCAGGCACATACACTTTTTCAGGATATGTCCAAAATTCTGCAGGAAATAATGTAAAAACAATAACTTCAACGACGCTGAACACAACAAATTATTTTACAAACAAATTCATCTTTTCACTTTCAGGGTTTAGCTCGGGCGTTTATACCGCCTATGTAACAATTTCAAATTCCGCAAACAGCGACACCATAAACTCGTTGACTTCTTTTAAAGTTGAAGATTGGACTCTTTCAGTCAATAAAAAGTCGTCTGGCTCTGGCTTTGAATATGAACACAGCGCCTTTCCAAATAAAACACTAAAATTAGAAGCGTACCCAAAATACAGGGGAAATGGTTCTGTGATTAACAACACAGGAAACTTTTCAATTTACTTAAAAGACGACTTAGATAATTCAATCTTAGCCATAACAAATGTCTCATGGAATGCCAGTTGCGGAAAAGACGGCTGCTACGAATTTAATTTTTCAGCCCCAAACAACACAGGGACATATCTCATCCACATAAATTATACCTCGAGTAGCCTCAGTCGTTTTGTAACGCAAAGAATGCATGTTATTACCTCAGTAATGTCTGCGCAGTCTGTAAACAAGGACGGTGACATAAAAGAATTATTTGGGACAAATGAATATGTTTTCTTGTCTTTGGACGGATATAACTCAACCTCCACAGAAATAAATTTTTCAGACGCAGACGTATTTTCAATTACTTATATGAACAGAACAGAATTTTCTTATAGCGAGGTTGGAAATTTTGAAGCCATTAACCTTTCTAATTCAAGCAACCTTTCATGGGCGTGGAATTCGTCCCAACAAAAAATTAAATTAAATGCGCCAAAATTTGGAGGATTGTATGATATTTACATTTTTGCAGATAATCAAACAGTTGGCGCAAGCACGAGGTTTATTGTAAATCCATATGATTCATGTATGGTGCCAAAAAGCAGCCGAGATGCTAACTACTTCGCGTGGCAATTCAAAACAACTGATACTGTTTATTTTGATGTTTTAGTTACGCAAGCAAATAATCCTTTAGGAAGAGCTTCAGCAGAAAACAATTCAAATAGCAGCAGCGGGACTTCTTATGGAAAAGGCGCTGGTTGCACTGCGGATACTACAAAACAAGCTTTAACAAATGCAACAATCACGATTATAGAAGTAAAAAATGTTGAATCTGGAGAAATACAAAATCTTAATACAACAGCCTCGATATGCGGCGCTTCTGGAAATAGTTCAGGAGGTTATGTTTGTGAAATAAAACCTCTGACAAAATGGAGCGGCGGCTCAAACGTTGTAAAGTTCAAAATCACAGGCCAGGATGGCACAGAAGACATAGCTTACAGTAGATTTGAAGCAAGAGCATTTTACCTGTATGGTTGGAGTTCAACATGGCAAAATAATCCTTCAAGTAATATTACATTGAATCTTAATATTTACGAAGCAGGAAACAGTTGGTGGTATAGCGGTTCTGGCGGCGGAGGAGTCAACGGCACAGTAACTTTGAAAAAAGTGGAATATCAAGGAAGTGATGGAGAATGGATATGGCCCCCAATTGCTTATGATTACAATGTGTCGAATGTTTCTGCAGTTAGTATTTCATCGACAACCTCGTCTTCTAATGGTGGGCAGCTAAATCTAAGTGTGTCAAATGCTCTTGGTGGAGTATGGAAATCTGGTTACTACAGAGTAATTCTTTATGCAAATACAACCTCTGGAGATTCAGATTATGGTTATGCATGGTTCGGCGTAAAATTATGGGATGTTTACGGACAGCCTGTTGATTGCGCAACCACTGTTTGTAATTATAAAAGTTATACTAATACAAGAGAAAACATAACATTATATGCTACAATAAATAAAGCAGGACAAAGCTGGTGGAATTGGAACAGTAATGGGCAAGATTTAGAAGCAAATGTTACAGTTTCTGTGAAAAAAATATTAAATTGTAAAACATGGCCATGCAAAGAATTAAACTCAAGCAACTATAACTCAAGTAGCATAACTGTAAATAAATCAAGCCCTTATTACGGAAATGCAAACCTAAGCACAGCAACTCCTTATTTAATACAAATAAATTCTACTGTAGGAAGATGGGACCCTGGATGGTATCAAATTGTTTTAAACGTTGCTGGCGATAACAATAAAACAGAAACCGGTAGTGGCTGGTTTAATGCAATTGCCTTTTATGTTGAAACACAGCCAGTAAATGCAAACGGCTCCTCCTACAGGTATACTGTAAAAACAGGCGACACAGCTTATTTTAATCTTTCAGCAACAAAAAGTTATAAATGGTGGACAGGAAGTTCTCGATATGTTGCGACAGATTATCTGAATGCAACTGTTGTTAGTGTTTCTTTAAGAACTTGGGATCAAACTACTTATCAATCAAAAGAATTTAATTTAACAAATAATTTAACAGTTGTACCAAGAAGCTTTAACGGAACTGGAATTTTAAACATCAGCTTTTATAATGGAACAGCAAATACAAGTTGGCCAGCTGGTTATTATTGGGGAGAATTAGCCATGAATGATTCTAATGGGGAGAAATCAACTGGCTGGTTATGGTTCGAAGCAAAACCCTTTAGAGTTCATTTCACCAGTTTCAATTATACAATTGCGTTTGATCAATGCATGAATGCAACATTAGGAATTTACGAACCAGATTGGTCTATTAACACTTTGGTAAATGGAAATTACTCCGTGGTAAGTATTTATGAGGATATTTGGTCAGGAAATTCAAATAGTAAAACTACTTATACAGATTACAACACAAGCAATTTTAGTAATTCATTGAATATTTCTGTTTGTCCGCAAAATAATGACTGGGGCTTGGGAAGCTGGGGTGGATATCATTATCTTAACGTTATTGTTAGTAATAATTCACAAGTAAATAGCACAGGATGGCTTTCATTTAGAGCTGTTCCGTTCACAGTATCTTGGAGTAGCGGTTCTGCAGGCTCCACAGGCAGTCCAACATATACAAGAGCCACACTTAGTACACCTACAGGAAGCTCTTCTATCGGCAATTTAACAAAACTATATCAATGGCGCTGGGATAACAATCAAAATACAAAAGAAGAATATATTTTCTCTGTTGGAAATTCAAGTGTTGGATATTGTTATTCAAATGTTTCATCTGGCGGTTGTACTATTAATGGAACGCAAAACGTAACAGTATATCCAACTTCTTCAGGATGGAGAAGCGGATACAATTATTTAAATGCAGAATGGACTAAACACAATTCAGCGACAAAAGTGGATGATTGGAATGGTATTTATTTCAGTATATGATAAAATGAAAACAAAAATTTTTATATTGGTATTTTTTGCTTTAGTTTTAGCACTGTTTTCTAGCGTTAATTTTATTAACGCTGCTGCAGATTTTCAAGTTACAGGATTTTCTTGTTCTCCATCAGAAGTTGGTGTTAACACGCTTTTTTCTTGTACCGCAACAATAAAAAATAATGGAGATGCATCAGGAAGCGTTAGCATCGCAACCTTGTATCCAGATGCAGCAGACTGGCTTGAAGATTCAACTTACCCGGAAAGTTCAGGAGAATCTGTTAGCCCAGGAAGTTCTACAGAAGTCACGTTTTCTGGGTTAAGGGCAACAAAGTCAGGAGATAATGGTTTTTCAAAAATAATGCTTGATTCTGTAACAGATACCTATGTTGCCGACGTAACTGTTAATGTTATTAATGTTGCAGTCACAGTTTCAAATTCTGAGTCAAGCGCCGCAGTTAATGCGGAAATTACCACAACAGTAGAAGTAACTGCTGGAGGAAATATAGATGTTTCATTGAGTTTTGCAACTGTTTCAGGAGGATGCAGCATCGGAAGCCAAAGCAATCCAAAAAGCATTACAGGAATGACAGACGGAAGCAGGCAGTCAAGAACATGGACAGTTACACAAACTTCTTCTGGAAGCTGTAATTTTAGAATAACTGCCTCGGCAACAGGAAGCGGCGGAGTTGCAACAATAGACGACTCAACAACAAGTTCAATTACTTGCACGAATTGCCCCTCAAGTTCAAGCAGTTCTAGCTCTGGGGGCGGAGGTGGTGGCGGAGTTGCAGGAGCCGAAACAGGAGATTTCACTTCTCTAGAAAGAGAAATGGCAATTGGAGATATAACACAATTTAAAATCAATAATAATACTCATTCCCTAACATTATTGAATCTTAGTGCAACAAGCGCGGTAATTGCAATTGAAAGCGAAAAACAAGAGTTTAATTTATCATTAGGGGATACAGTTAAAGTTGACTTAAATTCTGATGGAATAAATGATTTATTTGTCCAACTAAAAGCAATTAACGTGCCATTGTTAAAGGCAACTTTTTACCTTGAGAACCTGAACAGTCCTAGTGTTCCAGGAGAAGAATCAGAAAGCGGAAAGGAAAGCGAAAAGGAAAACGGTGCAGAATCTAAAATAGGAGGCATTATAAAGAAATTACCTCGCAAAACTCTTTATGTAATTATTATAATTGTTCTTATAGCAATTCCTCTAATTATTTGGGGTTTGAAAAGATTTCTAGCCGACAGAAAATTCAGAAATCTAGCCTCCAGGGTAAAAGTAAAAAAATTTACTCCCATAAAATAAGATTTTAGTAGTTTTATATCTTAAATTCTTAAAATACTAATTACTAATATGATTGTTAGCCAAAACCCACCTAATTAAATAAGTATTAATGATAAGTAAGAATCTATCAGTTATATAAAAATTATAAATAAACCTGTAATTAACAACTCATTAACAAAATTTTAATAAAGCCATTTAACAATTTAATTACATGAAATCTTTTAACGAGCGCTGTTATTCTGTCCTGAAAAAAGTCCCTAAAGGAAAAGTCACGACGTATAAGGAAATCTCTAAAGCACTAAATTCAAAAGCTTATCGTGCTGTTGGAAACGCGATGAATAAAAATCCATATGCTCCGCGTGTTCCATGTCACCGCGTCGTAAAATCTGATGGTTTTGTCGGCGGTTTCGCTTCAGGCCCAAGAAATAAAATAAAAATGCTGAAAAATGAAGGCGTTGAAGTTAAAAACAATAAAATTGATTTAAGTAAGTATTTATATAAATTTAGATAAAAACCAAAATGAAAAATCCAAAAGTTGTTTTTCTTTCTTTTTTGGCTTTGGTATTTGTCATACTAACTTTTGCCATTGATTGGTTGTTCATAATTCCTGCTGTTGTGTTGATATTTATTAACCAAAGAGAATTGATGAAAAATCGGCGAAAATAAAACTATTTTATTTCCTTTTCCTTAAAATATCAAAACCTTCCTTTGCAACGTACAGTCCAAGAATAAACATTAACATTGAAATTCCAGCAAGGAGATATTCTCCTTCACCGATATATCCTCCTGCCCTAAATGTCAGAAAAAGCAATGCAGAAAGTGTAGTCACTAAAACAAAAATCGCCGGAATTATGATGAATTTAACTTTTATCTTTTTTGAAATAAAAAATGCAGAGACTCCTATCATTGTTATTGAAGCGATAAGCTGGTTTGAAGTTCCAAAAAGCCTCCATAATGTTTCATAGCTATTTGTAACAGCGAGAAGCCATGCAGGAACCAATGTAATCAATGTTGTGACAAATCGATTTTTCAGTTTTGGAGCAAGATGTTCTGAAATTACAAATCTTCCAAGTCTTGCAGAAGTATCAACTGATGTAAGAATAAATTGGTTAACCATAAATGCCCCAAGAAGAGCAGCAATACCTATGCTAAGAAAAGGAATAACGCTTCCTACAATGTTTCCGAATCCAGTCGAGAAAAGAACAATCCATCCCTGACCAAGAATTTCCTGAAAGCTTCCAGAGCCAGAGCCCCATTTTAATCCAGAGATAACAACAACAGTCACAAGAATAGCAAGGGTCCCTTCAAGTATCATGCTTCCATAGCCAACAGACTTTCCATGGGATTCTTTTGCAAGCTGCTTGCTTGTTGTTCCAGAAGAAACAAGTCCATGAAACCCAGAGACCGCCCCACACGCTACTGTAATAAAAAGAATGGGCCATAAAGGAAAAACACCTCCTGAAATGTAAGCAGGAGCATTAATAACAGGGCGCACAATAAAAAATGCAACAATTCCTAAAATCAAAATTAGAATCATTTGTATAGAACTTAAATAATCTCTTGGTCTTAAAAGGAACCATACAGGAAGAACAGATGCAGCAAAGGCATATAAAAAAATCATAGTTATCCAAACATTTCTTAATAAAATCGGATTGTCTACCGGAAGGTTTATCGGAAAAATATGTCCAACCCAAACAAAGAAGAAAATGATGGTTATTGCTGCAATACTAGAAATCTTGTAGTCCCAATTATATTTCTTGATCCCCAAACCAAGAACCATTGCAAGAACAGTAATCGCGAGCAACGGAATAACCAAATCCGGTTTTCCCACGATGCTGTCGGCGGCAGAAATACTGAATACAGTAATTATGAGAACAAGAGTAAGCCAGATCATAGCACCAAAAACCCATCCTGCCTTTGAACTTAAATATTTCTTAGTTATAACAGAAACACTTTTTGCCTTGTTTCTTACAGAAGCTATCAAAGACACATAATCATGCATTGCGCCAATTAAAACAGCGCCAAGCAAAACCCACGCAACAACAGGAGCCCATCCAAAATAAAAAACAGCAAGAATAGGTCCTATGATTGGCCCTGCTCCGGCAATGGATGCAAAATGATGCCCAATAAGAAACGGTTTCTTCGACGCAGAGAAATCAACACCTTCTTTTTTCAAAGAAGCCGGTGTTTTATTTTTGTCGTTGATTTTAAGTCTTTTTTCAATGAATTTTCCATAAATCCTGTATCCAAAATAAAACCATACCGCAGCCAGAATTAAAATCCAAATCGAATTCATTTTAAAATAAAGCAGTTATGTTTTATAAACTTAAACTTGCTTAAACATGAATGGAAAATCTTGAAAGTTTAAAAAACGAAAACGAGGAGCTAAAAAAAGAAATTGAAAGATTAAAATCAATAAAAATCAAGCAAAAACAAGGAATGATAAAAAAAGCGGGGAAAGGAAGCGTAATGTCAAGGGCGCCATTTGGTTATGTTATTCAACAAGGGAGGTTAATTCCAGCCGAAAACAAAGACGAAATAGAAGAAATTTTCCAGGAATTTCTTAACGAAAATATAAGCTTAAGAAAACTGGCAGAAAAACATCATCTTTCTGTAAATGGACTAAAAAAAATCTTAAAAAATTTTACTTATATAGGAAAAATTAAATTTAATAATCAGATTTATGAAGGCACCCACGAGCCGATAATCTCAACAACATTGTTTAATCATGTTCAGGATAAGCTTGAACGGTTGGGGATAAGATGACCATAAAAACAATAATCTTTGATGCAGGAGGAGTTCTTTTCCTTCACGATTGGTATAAATTAAAATCCCATATCATGAAAGAACATAATTTTTCAATTCTGTTATATTCAGACCATCCAAAGAAAATCCAGAATAAATACAAAGGGCTAAATATAGGAAAAACTTCTTTTAAAAAAGTATTGAGTGGTTTAAGTGGCCAGAAAGATATAGACCTTATCTTAAGAGATTATGAAAAAGGTTATAAAAAATACCAATGGCTTAATTCTAGATTATTAATCTTTCTTAAGAAAATAAAAAAGAAATATCAATTATTTGCTCTGACAAATACAAATGATTTACATTTTGAATTAAACACCAAACAAGGACTTTTTAAGGATTTTAAAAAAGTTTATGCTTCTTCAAAAATAAAAGTCCAAAAACCAGACAAGAGAGCATTTCTCGCCGTCTTAAAAGATAATCACCTAAATCCAGAAGAAGTTTTATTTGTAGATGACCAGCGCCAAAACTTGGATGTAGCAAGAAAATTGGGCATGAACACACTTATTTTCAAAAACAACAAAAAATTTTTTAAAGATTTAAAAAAATTTGGAATAAAGTAATTTATCTGTAACTCGTCTGCCGCTTTCTTCTCGCCTTGCTGTCTCCTGGCTTGTAAGCTTCTTTTCTTCTGACATCGGCAACGAGAAGATTTCTGTCATATTCAACAAAAGCTCTTTCAAGTTCTTTGTTTTTTGTGAATGCAACAATTGCCCTCGCAAGTGCAAGTCTTGACGCCTCTATCTGGCTTTTTTCTCCCCCGCTTCTGACATTTATCGCAACGTCGAAATTAATTTTACCAATCATATTCTGGGCAATTCTAATTGGTTCTTCAATTTTAAGTCTATCTAACATCTGAAGTGTTTCATACGGTTTTTTGTTTATTGTTATTTTTCCAGAGCCTTCTGTAGCTACTGCTCTTGCGACAGAAGTTTTTCGTTTGCCTGAGGTAATTATTTTGGTGTTCATTCTTATTGTTGTTTTTTAAGCTCCTCAATTGTGATGAATTTACCCTTTACTTCCTTTCCTCCAGAAATTTTCTTTAGCCCCTGAAATTCTTTAGGAATACCAATATAGCATTTTATTTTTGCCAAGGCAATTTTTCCCCTACCTTTTCTATGGTCTGGAAGCATACCCCTAATTACTCTTTTGAGAATTTTTTCAGAACTTCGCGAAACTTTAGGCCCTTTTTGTCCGCTTCCAATTCTCGTTCTAGATGCCTCAAAATCTGCCTTAATATTTTCTCTGTTTCCTGTTATTATAACTTTCTCCGAGTTTAATATAACAATTTCCTCTCCTTTCAGAGCTTCTTTTGCAGCATAGCTTGCTAATCGTCCCATGATTGCGCCTTCTCCGTCTATTATCTTTGTCATTTTATTTTTGGTATAACAAGACCTCCAATTAAATCCTGTGAGAATACAACATCCTTTAGTCTTTTACTTCTTATAATCTCTCCACCAGAAAATCTTTTAATATCGCCATTTATCTCTAGCAGATATTCAAAACCCGTGTTTTCATGTCTTAAAGGGCCGCGAAAAGGAAGTTCAGGAGTTACTAACATTAAAACTTCTTTTAAAAATTTGAATGTATTCTCTGATAAAATATCGTTATGTCTAAATGCAGGAAGCATTCCTCCAGAATAAGCCATATACCAAATCCTTTGTCCGTCATCTTTTTGCCATCTTACTATTTCATTTCCAGGAGCCTGATAAGAGCCAGCATAATTATCAGTATAATGAAAGTTTCCTTCTTGATATGTGAATGTTTTGGAGCCATCAGCTTCTCTTTTTTTACCTTCGCCGCCAGCATAGCCATTCCTCTTAGCCGCAACTAAAAAACCTTCTAGTTCTTCTAAGTCAATTTCCAATTCTCCCAGCCTTATTTTCCTAAACAATTTTGTTACTGTCATTTTTGTTTATTTGTCAAAATCCTTACGCCTTTAGCTCCAGGGTTCTTTTTAATTTCTTCCATTATTGTTATGGCTTGCGATTTTGTTTTTAATAACTTTTCCTTTGTTTTATCAGAAAAGGCAAAAGCAACTATCGCCACTTTTTTGCTTAACTCGCCTTGGGAAAGAACTTTTCCAGGAACAACTATTGAATCGCCTTCTTTTGTCGATTTTTCAATATCATTTAAATTAACAGCAACTTTTTGTCTTCTTGGGCTAGAAAGTATGCTAGCTACTTGCATCCAAAATTCAGAACCTGTTTTTTTAGCAGCCCTAATAGTTTCAACTAAAACTTCATTATTTTTTCTTTGCGACTGCTTTTCTATTTTTGTATTTGACTTAACCATTTTAAATTTGCTAAATTAGTAGAAATATTCAATCCTACTAACGCGTTAGCTCGCAGGTTAAAAATTTGAGTTTTATTGCGTTTATAAAACTTCCGCGAATTTGAAAAATTCGCTACTTTCCGTGAACAAGTTCACGTCAGATGCGGGAAGAAGGATTCGAACTGAAAACCACCTGCGGGTTTTCGATCCTGCATCCATCGAATCCAATACTATTTTATTCAATAGCATAATGCGGGAAGAAGGATTCGAACCTTCGCAGGCACTAAGCCAGCGCGTTTCTTTTAGATGAAATCACCATTAGACTGTTGAAAACAGTCTTTCATCTAACCTTAGCGCGCTTCATTTGACCACTCTGACATTCCCGCACAGAAGAACCAAGGTTCTTCCGCACCATCTCCTTAAGAGACAGCAGCATAGAACCTAAGGTTCCGCGCCTCCAACCTTTAACTATAATAAACACAGAGACAAAGATATTTTAAAGCTTATTATTTAATAAAATAAGATGATACATTCCTTTACTAAGCTGGAAGATTTAAAGAAAGCTCTTTCTTCGGCTAAAATTCAGAGAGACGTTAATTCCCTATTAAAATTAGAACTTCCATTTTTTGACTATCAGGATAAAGTTTCCATTCTTTATTTTCCTATTTACGGAGAAAACGACGGAAAATGTTTGATTGTAATCTCAAAGAAGGATATTTTTGTGTACACTCCAGCTAGTTTTGGAAATCATTGGAAAAGTTACAAACAACTTTTAACAAAATCACATGGTGAGAGTACAATAATGACTTTTCTCATGCTTAAATTTGTCCTTAAAAATTATTCAGAACAATTCCAAAGAATAAGAGATAGAATGAACGAGTTAGAGTCTTCGCCTATTCTTGACTATGTTGAGGATTCTGGCAGAGCCCTTAGAAGATTGACAGATAAAATGGAAAGTCTTGTTGAGCTGATAATTATCTTAAAGCAAAGAGAAATAAAACAATTCGACACAAATCTTGTTAGTTTTGATTATGAAATCCTAAGTACAGAGGCAAGATACTGGCTTGAAAGATGTAGAAGCCACATATACAGGATAGCGTCTTTAAGAACTAAATCTGAAATGCAATCAAACAGAGAGCTAAACGATACTATGACAAGACTTACAGTAATCATGACTGTTTTGACAATTGTAAGCATAGTTGTTTCTGTTCCAGGAACTATTGGAGCTGTATTTGGAATCCCTGCGTTATCAGAGGCATATTTCAGCTCACACACACCTTTTTTGGTTATAATACTCATCGCTGCCACAGCAATGTCAATTATTTTTGGATTCCTTTATTGGAAGTCCCTTGGTTTGAAGTATAAGAGATAATTTTATAAATGCATTAAATCATAGAATTTTGAAGACGGCCATAGTAATTAGGTCACACCTGATCCCTTTCCGAACTCAGAAGTTAAGCCAATTACGCCGTTTGTGTTAGTGTCCGTCAAGACGCGAAGCAATGGTGCTGTCTTCGATTTTCTTTTTCATATTAAATTCTCAATGGATTTTTTAAATCGATTTAAAATTTTATTAGCCACGTATTCCCCCCGTTCTTCATAAGTCATTTCATTAAGAACTCTTTGCTCATAAAGCCCTGGTATGTAATATTCTAAAATTTGCCTTCCGGAAACAAATTTCTTTCCCATACCAAACCAAGCACCATTAACTATAAAAAATTTATTGTAGTGTATAACTATGAAAAAACCCTCTAGAACAGAATCCATAAAAAAAATTGACGATTTTTTTAAAAATCCACAAGGCAAAACCCCTAAAGATGTTAAAAAAATCAAAAGCCTGGCGATGAGTTATAATCTACCGTTAAAAGAGCGAAGAAAAGCGTTCTGCAAGAAATGCCTAAATCCATATGTGAATCCAAAAATCAGAATAAAAAACCAGCTAAAATCTATTACTTGTGAGAAATGTGGTTTTGTGGTTAGATGGAAGATAAAATGATGATTAGTCTGAAAAATATATTGATAATTTAAATAGTTAATATTGGAAATAACAGTTGAGCTAAGTTCAACCAAGATAAAAGAATTATTACTAATAATTTTAATAAACTATCTTAACTCTTCTTGAATTTGCTTACCAATTCTATATAATCTTCTTGTCCTAAGAACATTGCCCTGCAGCAATATCTCTCTAAGCCAAGCTCGTCGAGAATCTTTTTTGGTTTTTCGCCAGCAGAAACGCGTTTCTTGTATTCTTCCCACAAATGTCCAATTGGCTTTCCACACGAAAAACAACGCACCGGTATTATAATTTTAGATTCCTAAAGATTTTGATTCTTTGCTATTTACTTACACAGTATAATCTTCATTCTTGGTTTTTAAAGCTTTTTACAGGATAGATTTAAATACCTTTTACTATTGTGAAAAAAGAGGTGACGAGGAAACTCAGATCCTTGATATTTCTGAGACAAAATGACACAAGAAATAATAAAACTAAACGATGTGCATAGAGATTACAAAATGGGGGACGACATAGTCAAAGCCTTAGATGGCATAGACGTCTCCATAGAAAAGAATGATTTTGTGGCAATCATGGGTCCAAGCGGTTCTGGAAAATCAACGATGATGAATATGGTTGGAGCCTTAGACCTGGCAACAAAAGGGGACATTTTGCTTGATGGAGAAAATATAGAACTTTTTGATGAATCACATCTAGCTGAAATCAGAGGCAGAAAAATAGGATTTATTTTCCAGCAATTCAATCTTATTCCTACCTTGACCGCGAAGGAAAATGTAATGCTCCCCATGCTTTTTCAGGGCTATGATCTAGAAGAACGTGAAACGACAGCTGAAAAACTTTTGGAGATGGTTGGTCTTTCAGATAGACTAGAACATTATCCCAATCAACTTTCAGGAGGGCAACAGCAAAGAGTTTCAATTGCTAGATCACTTGCAAACAATCCTGAAGTGATTCTTGCAGACGAGCCAACAGGAAATCTTGACAGCAAAACAGAAAAGAAAATAATGGAATTTCTTACAGATTTGAATAAAAAAGGGAAAACAGTAATAATAGTTACCCACGCTCCAGAGATTGCGGAAAAATATGCAAAAAAAATCTATTGGTTACGCGATGGCCGTGTAGAACGCGTCACAAAAAAATTCGGAAGTCGCTGGAAAACAGTAAATAAAAAGAACAAATTAAAATGAAAATAGTGAACAACAATCTTTATAAGGAGAGTACATCAACGAAACTTATGGGCCCAAAAGCAATAACACGAGTATCCACATACCTAGCTTTAGCAATTTTTTTAACAAACTTAATTTCTGCAATTATTGTCGATGCAGATTATGTTACATTATATCCTGGAGAAGAAAAGACAGTTACGTTGAATGTCGAAAATAACGAGAATTTTGACATAGAAGATATTAGCATATCCCTTGATTTAAGCCAGGTTCCATTTACCACTGTTGGCAGCTCTACAAAAGATATTGACGACCTGGATGAAGGAGATGACGATTCTGTAAAGTTTACTCTCAGGGCTTCAACAGACATTACTCCAGGAGATTATGATATACCATACACGGTAAAATATACAAATGCAGGTAATAATTCTCAGAACACCACTGAACAAGGAAGCTTTGGAATAAGAGTCAGCGCAAAAACAGACCTTGATTTTTCTGCAGAAACCAGAGACGCGGCAATTCTTGGAAGAGCAGGACAGGTTTCTTTAGAGATAGTTAACCGCGGCCTCGGAGAGGTAAAATCAGTTTCTGTAGAGATATCCCCTGCAGGATTTGAGCTACTTTCTTCAAATAAGATTTTTATTGGGACAATTGACTCAGACGATTCAGACACCGCGGTTTTTGACGTTATTTACAAAAATCAAAACCCAACATTATCTGCAAGAGTGACTTACAAAGATTTTGACAACATAGATCAAGTCGAAACAATAGATATACCCTTCAAGGCATATACAGAAGAACAGGCTTTACAATTAGGTCTGATAAAGAAAAGCAATACTTTATATTACATTCTGGGAATTTTGATTCTTCTTATCATTTGGTATGTCTGGAAAAAAATTAAGAAGAAAAGAAAGAAAGAAGAAGCAAATAGGGGGTAATCACCTCTATGTTAAAAGATTATTTCTTAATGGCGATAGGCAACATTCGTCATAGAAAATTAAGAACATGGTTAACTGTAATAGGAATAATTATCGGAGTTGCTGCTATAATTTCATTAGTCACGGTTTCAAGAAGTTTAGAAAGCACTCTAGAATCACAATTTGAACAATTTGGAGCCAATAGAATAATCATAAGCTCAAAGGGATTTCAGGGCCCAGGAACAAGTTCAGAAGGCTTAACCACTCAAGATCTTAAAACTATAGAGCAGATTTCTGGCTTTAAGTACATTGTTCCAGGTTTATTTATTTCTACAGAAGTTCGCCATAAGGATGAAGTTGGATTTACTTTAATTAATGGGGTTCCTGCCGAAAATTTTGAAGAATTCTTTTTAGATTCTGGCGCCGAGCTGCAGGAAGGCAGATTTATCAGAAATGGCGATAGGTTCGAGGCTGTTGTTGGATCAAAGGTAATAGAAAGCATGTTTGATAATCCATTAAAACTCGGCAGCAAAATTGAAATAGAGGGCAAGGAATTCAAAATTATAGGAGTCTTAAAAGAAATAGGAAATTCTCAAGATGATAACCAGATTAACATTCCTTTAGACACTGCCCGTGAAATTTTTAATAAGCCAAATGATGTCGACGCCATAATCGCCCAGGTTAAATCGCCTGATGATATCCCTTTACTACAAGAAAAAATAGAGCGTGAATTAGAACGTAAAAGAGGCGATACAAACTTCCAAGTTGTTACTGCAACGCAAATTCTTGAGCAGATTGGTGAGATTCTGGGAATTATACAATTTGTTTTAGTCGGGATTGCAGCTATTTCATTGATAGTTGGGGGAATTGGAATAATGAACTCAATGTATACAAGCGCTTTGGAGCGGACAAAAGAAATAGGAATCATGAAAGCGATTGGCGCAAAAAATTCAGATATTTTTGAAATATTTTTAATAGAATCTGGTCTGATTGGCTTAGTAGGGGGATTATTTGGAACTATATTGGGAAGCGTAATTGCTTTGACGATAGGAGAATTTTCAAAAAATGCAGGGTTTTTATTGAATATAAAAATTGAGATTTTAGTTTTGGTTTTTGGATTAGCGTTTGCTTTTGTCATAGGAATTTTTTCAGGAATACTCCCTGCTGTTCAAGCAGCGAAACTAAAACCAGTCGATGCCCTAAGATACGAATAAAACTTTCAGAGAATAAAAAAGTCATACAAATCTTTAAAAAGTTTAAAATTTTAATTGTGTAATAAAAGAGGAAAAGTCAATGCAAAAGAAGTGTATTTATTGTAAGACAGAGATTCCTGGTGAAAGCGTTATTGATTTCTGCGCTCGTTGTGGAAGGGGCGTATGGGGGGAAAAGATGTTCAATACTATACTAAAGAACATGGAAGAAGCCAGGGAAAAGGGAGATTTGGTTTCCACAAACCTCTCAGCAGATTCAAAAAACCTTCCAAAATATTAAGATTTCTAGCCTAAAGATAGGTTTTTAAATAGAATAAATTGAGGATTATATGGCTAGAAGGAAAAAAATAAAAACGCAAGGTAAGCTGCAGCTAAGCAGATATTTCCAGGAATTTGCACCCGGAGACTCTGTTTCGGTTGTTAAAGAGCAGGCTGTTCAGTCTAGTTTTCCCTTAAGAATTCAAGGACGCACAGGAACTGTGGAATCAAGAAGAGGGAAGGCATATATGATCAAAATAGAAGACGGAAGCAAAGAGAAAAAGTTTTTAATTGAGCCAGTTCACCTTAAAAAAATAAGAATCATAAAATCAAGCGCAGTATAAAACATAACACAATGATAAAAAATACAATCCCGTTAAGCATGGCAGAAGCCACAGAGTACATAGGAGAAACTAAAGACAGCGAAGTAGAAGTGAAGAAATTCATAAAAAGATTTGTAAAATTAGATCATAAAGAAGCAAAAGAGATGAAAGCCAAGCTTGAAAGTTTGGGGCTGGCAAAATTAAGACCTGAATATATTACGAAGATTATTGATTTTCTGCCGGAAGAAACAGAAAGCTTAAACAAAATATTCACTGATGTTAGCTTGGATGAAGATGAATCAAAAAAAATACTTGACGTTGTTAGCCAATTCAAATAAGGAAAATGGAAAAAGAAGAACACGCAATAATCTTAGACTATCTGCCGAATGGCTACCCTCTAGAAAGAAAAATGATGCCTTTGGCACAAGCAATAGGCGAGGTAAATTTGACTTTGCTTGAGCTTGTCCCTAGAAGAGGGATTTCTTTGGAAATCGGGGAAAAAGTATACATTGGTGACGGCAAACGTGATAAGATATATTACATTTTAGGAAGATTGCCCCGCGAAAAATTAACAGAATCAGCCAAGAATACCCTGCAAGAATTCATAAAAAAAGTAATAAGCGAACGAGAAAGCAGGTTCGTAGAATTTTTCAATAAATCAGAGGCAATAAACAAAAGGATACATCAAATAGAACTTCTTCCAGGTTTGGGAAAGAAGCATATGCAAGAGATACTAAAACAAAGAAAAGAAAAGCCTTTTGAAAGTTTTGCGGACATGAAGAAAAGAATCCAGAACTTACCAGACCCGGAAAAAGCAGTCGAGAAAAGAATAATCAAGGAACTAACCTCTCTTGAGAGACACAATCTTTTTGTGCACTAAAAATAAACAAAAAAACTAAAAACCATAAAATGGAAAAACAAAAGTCTGGAATTGTAAAGCAACAAGAAAAAAAATCGACTAGCATAGCAAATGTACCCATGAAGACACAGGAAGAAAAAAGATATGAAGAAAAAATGGTTAGGCTTATGTCTGAAGACATAGAAGGAAGCATGAAAGTCTACCCCGCATTAACTAAAATAACCGGAGTTTCATGGGGGATAGCTAACGCAACCTGCAGCGCACTAAAACTCGATAAAAATAGGAAAGTTGGCTCTTTGACTGCAGAAGAAATAAAACAAATAACAGAATTCATAAAGAAACCAACGGTGCCAGCGTTTCTTTTTAATAGAAACCGAAATCTAGAAACAGGAGAAAATATTCATTTGTCTGGAACTGGTTTGGAACTACAAACAGAGTTTGATATTAAAAGACTGAAAAAAATAAAAAGTTACCGTGGAGTTCGCCATGCTGCAGGCCAGCCTGTTCGTGGCCAGCGAACAAAAGCTCATTTCAGAAAAAATAAAACAAAAGGAATGGGTGTCAAAAAGCGAGGAAAAACAGAAGAAAAAGGTGAAAGGAAGGAATATGTAAAATGAAAAGTAAAATAAATTTTCCATTTCGCCTTAAAAAATTAAAATGAAAAGAAAACATAAACAATATTCAAGACCGAAAAGACCTTTTGATAAAATAAGATTTGAAGAAGAAGCAAAAATAAAAGAAGAATTCGGCTTGAAAAATAAAAGAGAAATTTGGAGAGCAGATGCGAGAGTAAAATCTATAAGGGAAAAAGCAAAAAAATTGATTTCTGCGAAGCCAGAAGAACAGCAGGCTTTATTTAACAGATTAAAAGAAATAGGCCTCGAGGTTAATTCAATTCCAGACGTCCTTTCGCTAGACAAAAGAGACTATCTTCAAAGAAGACTTCAGACGGTCTTGGTGAAGAAAAGGCTTGCACGAACACCCAAAGCGGCCAGACAGCTTATTGTCCACAGGAAAATTTTAATAGGCAAAAATGCAGTTGACAGCCCCTCATACATAGTTCCTATTGAAATGGAAGATAAAATATCCCTCAAAATAAAAAATAAAGTAGAAAATAAGCCGAAAACCGAGCTGGAAATAGAAAAAAATTAAAATGAAGCAACAAATCGCCCCAGAAGAAGTCTTACATGACAAAAAAATTTTGGAAAAAACCCCAGAAAAAAAAATAGAAAGGAAAACAAATAGAATTAAAACTTTGCCAGTGAAAGAAGAAATTTTAGAGGAGATTACCCCTGAAATAAGCATTGATGAAGACGAGGGTATAAAAGAAACTGCTTCGGATGATGGTTTTGATTCTCAGGATAAAAAAGAGAAGAAAACAGTAGAAGCTGTTGTTAATATTTATACATCTTTTAATAACACAATCGTTCATGTTACCGACATGTCTGGAAAAACTCTGACTAAAGTTACAGGAGGAATGGTTACTAAACATGGCCGCCTCAAAGCTAATCCAACAATAGCAATGTTCATAGCAAAAAGAGTAGCAGAAAACCTGCATGAGACAGGTGTTGGCTCTTTATATTTCAGAATAAGAGCAAAAACAGGAAATCCTGCACCAGGTCCAGGAGCCAACGCAATAATTAAAAGCCTTTCTAGAGAAGGATTTAAAGTATTGAACATTCTTGATACAACGAGATTTCCAAGAGGCGGCCCAAAGAGAAAAGGAGGCCGAAGGGGAAGAAGACCATAGGTTTAAAAAATTTGAATAACAAAAAATAAAATGACAGAAAGAGAAAGTATGAGAAAAATTAGAGAAGGCTTAACATTACTAATAGAAGGATTGATCGATGATACAAATGATATGATCGATAAAGAAGGTTCTGTTAAAGAAATAATTGATGTAGCAAATTTTAGAGTGGGTTTAATAGAAGGATACCTAAATGATGCAGAAAGATATATATTACCTAAAGATAAATTAGTAGAACTTAAATCGAAATATGCTGGACTAAAATCAAAATTAAAAGGAAATTCACTTTCCTATGTGGGAGCTTAAAATGATGAAGAAAATCGAGGAAACAGAAAATCAGATTGTTTTTATTGCAGATATAAGTGAAACACTCGCCAATTCAATAAGAAGATACACTAACCAGGTTTTGGTAATGGCTGTGGATGAAGTCGAAATTTCAAGAAATGATTCACCCTTATATGATGAAGCAGTTACTCATAGAATCGGCCTTATCCCGCTAAAAACAGAAAAGTCAGTTAACGAAAAGTCAACAGGAAAACTAAAACTCGCCGTGAATAAGGAAGGCCTGGTTTATTCAGGAAGCTTGAAGGGGAATTTAGATGTTGTTTATGAAAAAATTCCAATAACAACTCTTTCTGAAGACCAAGAACTTCAGTTAGTGGCTTTTGTTAAAGCCGGAAAAGGCTCAGAACACTCAAAGTTTTCCCCCGGCTTGATGTTTTTCAGAAACGTTTCTGAAATAACTCTTGACAAAGAATTTTCTGAAGAAATAAAGAAAACTTTCCCTGAAAGCGAGATAAAAGAAAAAGGAAATAAAATCCTCGTTCTAGACAATAAAAAAAGAGAAATACTTGATTTCTGTGAAGGTCTTGCAGTTAAAAAAAATAAAAAAGCCGAAGTCGAAACAAAAGACGAGCTCGTGATTACAATAGAAAGTTTTGGGCAGATGAGTCCTGAAAACATGTTTAAGAAATCCATTGAAGTTCTCAAAAAAGATCTTGCTTCTGTCCAGAAAAATATAGAAAAGATTTAAATTCAGCAAAAAGAAAAAATTATCTATAATTTATTACTATTTTTGATTTATTTTAGGATAAAATTATTATATAAAGAGATAAAGGACACTATCTAGTAGCCAATTTTCTTGTTTAACAATTTAGCCTTTACAATTTTTATCCCCCCCAGTTTTAGAATTCTAAAACTTTTTATAGGTTTATTTAGTGATATTTTGATGTGGGTGTGCCGGAGTGGTCAAACGGGCGGGTCTCAAGAACCCGTAGCTTAGTGCTTTCCTAGGTTCGAATCCTAGCACCCACATAATCGGTCAGCCCGGGTAGCTCAGCCTGGATTAGAGCGAAAGGTTCCTAACCTTTAGGTCGCAGGTTCAAATCCTGTCTCGGGCATGAAAAATGAACAAACAAAAACTCAAAAAATTCGCAAAGGAAGTTTCAATACCAATTATCTTATTAGCAATTTATTTTATTTTGTTTCATGTCCAAAAAGTAGTTTCTTTGCCAGCTCAAGACGCTTTAATCGAACTTACCTTAGATTACATAAACACGAGAAGCATTTTTTTCATTTTTTTAATAGCTCTAGTTGAAGGAGGCCTGATTCTTGGACAATATGCGCCAGGAGGTATTGTTATTTCTTTAAGCATAATTTCTGCTGGCGGCGACGTAGTCAAAGTAATTCTTTTGTGCCTAGTAATTTCATTAGCCTACCTGGTTGCCTACGGTATAGACTACTTTATTGGTTATTATGGGATAAATAGGTTAATTGAAAAATTTGGATTGTACGATCGCGTTTCAAAATACAAAAGACTTCTTGAAAAAAATGTGTTTACTACTATATTTTTTAGTTATTGGGAAACAAATATAGCTTCAATTGTTGCTGCAGCAGCGGGTTCTTTGAAAGTTTCCTTTAAAAAATTCTTTCTATACTCTGTTATTTGTGTTTTATTCTGGGTTATTTTTTGGGCAATAATACTCTTCTTTTTTGGAAACATAGTTTTGAGAATTTTAGGATACCAATACCTTCTTATACTGGTTGTTATCTGGATATCTTTTATTTTTTATAGGAATTTTTTAAAAAAAGAAGAACCACCCCAAGAAAGTATTATAGAAAAAATAGAGGAAAAATTAACGTAAATCCTTAAGGTAAGTATAGCAGGTAGTATCATCGGTAAATTTATATACTTTGAAGCCATAAAGTTTCATGGCTCTTTTTGTTCGATTATCTTCGAAACAAAGAAAAAAGTTGTTTACTAAAATTAAAACAAAAATAAATTCTTGGGAAAAATTTTATCCTAATTATAACATTAGCCGAGCAATGTTTTTTAATTATTTGTCTGGGAAGTACCATATCCCCCTAGAACTATTTAATTCTTGGAAAAAAATAGCAGAATTTAAAGATAATGTCAATGTTATTGAGAAGGAAAGATATCTAAAAAAGGAAATAAAAGAGATTCTTTTAGATGAAAACTTGGCCGAAGTTATTGGAGTTTTAAATGGTGATGGGCATATCTCAAAAAATAGGAAAGAAATTTGTGTCGTAGGAAACAAGAATGAAAAAGAATATTCAGAATATTTACAGAATTTATTTCATAAAAAGCTGCAGATAGATTTTCATTTATTCTTTTATGGAAGTTGCTTTAAACTTAAAGGTTATTCTGTAAAATTAACAGATTTCTTTACAAAAAATTATGGTTTACCGAAGGGCAATAAAATGGGTAAGTTGCATATCCCGTATCAAATATTAGTCAACAAAGAATTTTTAATAAGATATATAAGGGGGTTATTTGACACAGATGGCAGCTTTTATATCAGAAGAAAAAAAGACCCTGTTATAGAAATAAGCAGCGCAGATGATAGATTTTTAAAAGAGATAACAAAGGCGTTATTTTCTCTAGGATTTAATGTATCAAAAGGAGTTAATAGACTGTTTATCTATAGAAAAAATGATATAATAAAATTTTATAATGTAATAAAACCTTCTAACTCTAAACATTTAAAAAAGTACCAAAACACCTTTAAATAAAGCGCTGGTGGGTTAATGGCTAGACTTCCTGCCTTCCAAGCAGGAGATCCGGGTTCGACTCCCGGCCGGCGCACTTTAAAATAGAAAATGGAAGAAAACAAAGAAAACATTAAAGAAACTAAAGAAAAAACCATAGAGCAAAAAAAGAAGTTTAGTTTTAACTATGATAAACACTACAAAAAATTGCTTTTAATACCTGTAATTATCATGCTTTTTTCCCTCGCCTATTTATTTTATTTTCATTCGCAAACAGGCGAGTTTATAATAAAAGACATAAGCCTCTCTGGTGGAACAACAATAACTCTTACAGGAGATTTTCTTGACCAAGACCTACAAAAACTAGAACAAGACCTAAAAGCAGAATATGGTGATGTTTCATTTAGAAGGCTCACAGAGTCTACTTCAGGCAAAACATTGACTTTTGTAATTGAAAGCCATGCCAATGCAGATGAGCTAAAAGCATCAATAGAGGAAAGCATTGGACAGGAACTTACACATGAAAACTCAAGCACAGAATTTTCAGACTCTGCTTTAAGCGGAAATTTTTACCGCCAGTTGATTATCGCATTGATAATATCTTTTATTTTGATGTCTGTTGTTATATTCTTCTTATTTAGGTCATTTGTGCCAAGCTTGGCCGTAATTTTTGCTGCTTTTTCTGATATTGTTATGCCTTTAGCTCTTATTGATTATCTTGGTATAAAAATTTCAGCAGCAGGAATCGCTGCTTTTTTAATGTTAATCGGTTATTCAGTAGACACAGACATTTTGCTTACTACAAGAGCCCTTAAAAAACAAGAAGGAACAGTGAATCAAAGAATTTACGGTGCTTTTAAAACCGGTATTTTCATGACGATAACAGCGTTAGCTGCTGTTCTACCAGCCTTCTTTATAATTACCGGGTTGCCGGATTCATTCAGACAGATATTTTTTATCTTGGCTTTAGGTTTAGGTGCTGATATTATTAATACATGGCTTACAAATGCCAGCATAATTAAATGGTATTGTGAAAAGAAAGGAATTAGATAAAATGAAAATATCATGGAGAATTTGGGTTTTGATGTTTGCACTTGCTTTTTCCGCAGTGGCAATTCTTAATATTTCTTCATCTTATAGTTTCCTTGTAGGAGTATTGATACTTTCTATACCATTCACGCTAACTTTTTCAAAATCAAAAACAACAAAAATAATTCTTTTATCGCTTACAGTTGTGGTGCTTGTACCTATAGTATTTTTTTCTTTCCAAAAAGGAGTCGTGATAACATCGGTAAACTCTGATTCAGTATATTTTGCCGAAGGATTGCGAAAAGGAATAGTAATAACTGCAATAAACGGGAATAATATAGATAATGTTGAAGATTACATAAACCATTTACCTCAGACATCAGAAAGTCAGAAAAAAATAGAACTTCAAACCAGTCAAGGTAATTTTATTTTCTTAACTAATAAAACGCCAGATATAGTTGTTTCTAACATACCTAAAACTAATTTGAAAACAGGATTGGATTTAAGCGGCGGCGCAAGGGCAATTTTGAAACCGGTTAATGCAACTCTCTCGCAAAATGATATCGATGACCTAGTTTCAGTAACTTCAAACAGATTGAATACTTTCGGAATAAGCGATGTAGATATTAGAAGTGTTTCTGATTTGGAAGGAAATAAATTCTTAAGGGTTGAGGTTGCAGGAATAACTCAAGAAGATCTTAAGGAGCTCGTAGGACAGCAGGGAAAATTTGAAGCAAAAATAGGAAACGACACTGTTTTCGTGAGTGGGGAAAAAGATGTAACATTTGTCTGCAGAAATGACGCAACTTGTGCAGGAATTGAAACATGCCAGCAAGACAGTTCTTCAGGAGGGTATTTTTGTAAATTTAGATTCTCAATATCTTTAAGTCCAGAAGCAGCAGAGCGCCATGCGCGAATAACACAAAATCTTACTTTAGACCAGACAAATTCACAATACTTATCAAAAAAACTGGATTTGTATCTTGACGATACCCTTGTCGATTCTTTATTTATAGGAGCTGATCTTCGTGGCGCTGTAACAACTCAAATACAAATTTCCGGTTCTGGAGCAGGAGCGACAGAAAATGAAGCATATGACGACTCCTTGGATTCCATGAAAAAACTTCAAACAATCCTCATTACAGGAAGCTTGCCATATAAGCTAGAAATTGTGAAGTTAGATTCCTCTTCTCCAATACTTGGGAAAGAATTTACAAAAAACATAATTACTCTTGGAATAATTGTATTCTTGATAGTTTCCATTTTGATATTTATAAGATATAAGCGCATTAAGATTACTCTTGGAGTTATTTTGACTATGTTTTCTGAAGCAGTAATAATCCTCGGAATTGCATCTATAATTTCATGGAACCTAGATGCACCAGGTATTGCAGGAATCATCGCCGGAATAGGTGTGGGAGTCAATGATCAAATCGTGATTATAGAAGAATCAGTTTCCCGAGAAGCAACGACGTTAAAACAGAGAATTAAAAGAGCCTTATTCATAATTATTGGAGCCTTTTTCACTATTTTTGTCGCAATGCTTCCTTTATTTTGGGCTGGCGCAGGATTACTCGAAGGCTTTGCATTTACTACGATAATAGGAATCACTGCAGGAATATTAATCACGCGTCCCGCTTTTACAGAGATTATGAGAAAAATTCAGGGTGAGTAATTCTGTTATTCTATAGTAGTTGAAAAATAAGAGAAGTAAGTTTTAGAGTGAAACACCATAAAGATTTTAAATGATTTCCAATAAAAATCATTAAGATGAAAATTATGGTGACTGGTGGCTGTGGTTTTATTGGAAGCAATTTCATAAAATATCTTCTCACTGATCCAGAGGTTACTGAAGAAATTAAAATTCTTAATGTGGATAGTATAACTTATGCAGGACAGGGCAGAAACATAGAACATATGTATAAAGAAAGCAAGAACCAAAAATTTTTAACTAATTATAAGTTTATTCGCGTCGATATTTGTGATTTTCATTCTATTGATATCATTATAAAAAAATTTAGTCCTGATTGTATTGTTAATTTCGCCGCAGAATCTCATAATAGCTATGCTATTTTAAATCCTACAGTTTTCTTTAAGACAAATTTATTAGGGACTCAGAATTTGCTAGAAGCGGCAAGAAAGAATAATGTCGGGAGATTTCATCATATATCAACATGCGAGGTTTATGGAGATTTGGATCTGAAAAGCAAAAAGAAATTTACTGAAACTACTTCATATAAACCAAACACCCCATATAATGCATCTAAGGCTGCCGCAGATTTAGCTGTAAGAGCTTATTTTAAAACATTTAATCTCCCAATAACTATCTCAAACTGTTCGAACAATTATGGGTCATACCAATTTCCTGAAAAATTAATCCCCCTTTTTGTAACTAACTTACTAGAAAATAAAAAAATTCCACTATATAAAAATAGCCAAAATAAAAGAGAATGGATTCATGTCTTAGACCATTGCAAAGCCATATACAAAATCTTGAAAAATGGCAAGGTAGGAGAAACATACAATGTTGGAACAGGCGTTGAAAAAAGCATAGAAGAAATTACCACAATAATCCTTAAATATCTTAATATGCCCGAGACTATGAAAGAGTATGTGCCAGATAGACCAAGTCACGATAGAAGGTATTTACTTGATTCAAAAAAAATAATGAAAGAGCTGAAATGGAAACCCGCGATTAACTTTGAAACAGGAATGAAAGAAACAATTGAATGGTATAAAAATAACAAAATTTGGTGGTTGTCTTTGAAAGAAAAAACCTTAATCCAAGAAAATAAATGGGGTGTCAAACGAGACAAAAATCAGAATGAAAGTAAATAGAAAATTTTCAATCATTCGCCGTAGGAGGTATGTCAAATGAGACAAAAATCAGAGATTTTAGCTCATTCGTCTCCAGGAGGAGCCAAATGAAAGGGATAATTTTAGCAGGGGGAACAGGAAGTAGGCTATATCCATGCACAAAAGTTACAAACAAACATCTTCTTCCAGTTTACAATAAGCCAATGATTTATTACCCTTTAAAGACTCTTGTTGATGCAGGAATAAAAGAAATTCTAATCGTTTCTGGGAGCGGACATGCAGGACACTTTGTCAACCTTCTTGGCTCTGGTAAAGAATTCGGCGTTAGATTAAGTTATGAAGTACAGGAAGAAGCAGGAGGAATTGCGCACGCTCTTGCCCTTGCCGAAAGTTTCATTGATAACGATGATATGGTATTAATTCTTGGAGATAATATATTCGAGGACAACATAAAAAACTATGTTGATGAATTTAAGGCACAAGGGGGTGGAGCCAGAATCTTTTTGAAAGAAGTTGGAATGAAAGCTGCGAAAAGATTCGGCATTGCTGTTGTGGAAGGCAACAAAGTCAAATATGTTGAGGAAAAACCAGAAAATCCAAAATCAAATCTTGCAATGACCGGCCTTTATATGTTCGATTCAAAAGTCTTTGATATAATAAAAACGCTAAGCCCATCTACAAGAGGAGAACTTGAAATAACAGATGCTATAGAAAGATATGTTCGCTTTGGAAATTGTTATAATAGTTTAATAAAAGGTTATTGGTCTGATGCCGGGGCATTTGAATCATTAAACAGGGCAAGCAATCTTGTAAGAAAAAATGAAGCAACTGAAGAAGATCACTGGTCTGATACCGATGATTTTACCGAAACATTTAAATTTCCATCTAAAGACGATGATACTAAAACAATTATTGAAAAACTGTCTCTGCTAGCAAAAAAACAGACAGAAGTTTTAGATTATCTTTCAAAAAAGCAGAATAAAAGTTTTTCTACTGGGTATTTTTAGATTTCCACTCAATAGTTCTTCTCAAACCTTCTTCTAAACTTGTTTCTGGTTTCCATCCAAGTTCAGCAATCTTTGAGATGTCTGCGGCAAAATGTCCAGGCTCAACAGCTTTTCTTTCTGGAGGATATGGTATGACTTTTATTTCACCCTTTCCAGCAATTTTTACAACCATTTCAGCAAGCCTCTTGATTGAAAGAAAATTACCTCCTATTCCGCCTTTTTGCATATCTGTTTTTCCTACACAGCAGCCAAGATTGTAGAACTCTCCTGCTGAATCAGACGAGGCTATTATCAAGAAAGCATCGACTACATCATCAATATAATTAAGATCCCTTGAAACTTCTCCGCCCCCCCATAATTCTATTGTTTCACCCTTTACTGCTTTTTCAATAAAAACAGGGATAACAGAGCCTGCTTTTGAGGATTGTCCTGGACCATATGTATTTGTTAATCTTAAAGAATTAATTTTGACATCAATATTTTGTTCCTTTAAAGCATCATTTAAGATTAGGTGATGAGACTCAATCGCGTTCTTGCTGACTGATTGGTAGTCTGTCATTTTTTTAGGCAAAAAGTCTTCTTTGATAGGCAAATCGTTTTCTGAAACTTTCCCATATTGGTCTCTTGTGCCAGCGAAAACCATGCTTAATTTTTTTCCAGAATTTTCAGTCATAATCTGTCTGCATGCTTCTAAAAAAAGCATTTGAGGAATAAAATTAACATCAGTGTCAAATTCAAGCTCTTTTTTATTAAAAGGAGTGTGCTTTACAGAACCTGCAAGGTTGAAAACAAAATCTGAGCCTTTAATTAAGGGTTTCATTTTTTCTATGTTTTTTATGTCTTCTACAATTATTTCAACATTTTCTTTTTCCTTCATTTTATCAACGTTTTTCAAGTCTCCGCCCAAGCCTTCCACAAGCGAATCAACAATAATGATTTTTTTCGGACTTAGTTCTGAAAGCCTGATAGCAAGATTACTCCCTATAAACCCAAGCCCGCCAGTGATCAGAACCGTTTTTTCTCTAAATTTTTTTTCATAATCTTTTAAATTACTCAAATTTGAGTTATCAATTGAGGAGAACAATCTAATAGTTTCTCTAACTTCATTCTCCAGACTATCCCTAAATTCAAAGCCTAAAGAAATTACCTTTTCATTTGAAGCGTGATAAGGCTTCTGATTAATTATCGGAGACTTTGTGATTTCTATTTTTACATCTGGTACTACTTTTCTTATCGTTTCAATTACATCTTTCATAGAATAATTTTCTGTCACAACATTGTAAACTTCCCCAGATTTCCCATACTTTTCAATAAACTCAAATGCTCTTATGCTGTCGTTTAAACCAAGATATGGGCGTTTACTTTCCAAGGCAGAATCCCATACAGTTAAAGGTTTCCCCAATGCAGCCAGATAGCAGAATTTGTTGATTGCGGTATGAAATCTCATTCCAATGCTTGTTCCAAAAATTGTTCCCATTCTTAGAACAATCGCATTAATTTTTCCGCCTTTGCCAACTTCCTGTAAAAGTCTTTCTGAAGCAAGTTTTGTTTCTGCATACGGTGTCGACGGTTTAAAATCTTGGAAAGTTTCATCAACTATTCCTTGAGCTTCACCATAAACACTTGTAGAAGAAGGAAAAAGAAATTTTTTGACTCCGGAATTAATTGCAACATCCAGAGTTTTCCTTGTTCCTTCTAAATTAATTCTTTCGGTTTCCTGAGGCTTTGATATTGTTGAAGGCGCATCTGTTATTGAAGCCAGATGGATTACCACATCAATGTCTTTCATCGCTTTTTCCAAATCTTCTTCGTTACTTATATCCCCCTCGATGAATTCATATTTTACATGTGTCTTGGGCAGGTTAAATAAAGAACAATATCTTTGCACAAGAAAATTATCTAAAACTCTGATTAATTCTATGTCTTCCCGCTTTGCATATTCTCTTATTAATTTTGAACCAATATGTCCTAAACCGCCTGTAACAAGGAATTTCAACCCCATTAAAAAATCAAAAGAAAACTATATTTAAGGATTATGAAAGTGAAAAACTATAATCCCTAAAATGTTCTCAAAAAAGATATAGTTTCAATCACCATCAAGTTTATAAATTCTTTTTCAGCAGATTTAAAATGCAACAATATACTTCTGAAACCGAAGGAAAAAATTGGCAAGACATCCAAGAAATTAGAGGTTCTTTCACACCAAAATTGTTAGAAGACATTAGAGCAACTTCTAAAGAAGATGCTATTGAAAGGGCAACAGATGTGATTCAAAGGACTTTAACTTCTTTTAGAGATAATGGCTATAGTTTTGCAAATGTTGAACCAGGACATGGAATCGGACATTTAGTAAGGGATTATATGAATTCTTATATTCTTTTTTCTGGCTTAGAAGCAGATCCAAAACATTTATTTTTAGGGTTTGTTGGAGGCTCGTTGCATGACCTTGGCTGTGCAGTAGTTCCAAGATATGACGAATCTAAAAGAGCTGTAAGACATGCAGAAGCTGGTTCCTTACTCGTAAAAAGTTTACTTGAAAATGAAACAGAGTTAAACGACGCCGAAAAAACTTCAATTGCATATGTAATAGCCGCACATACTCATTATAGGGGGGAAGATCCTGTTAAATGCCAAGATGGAGAAACAAGAATAGTAAAACCATACCAAGAATTAGATGAAACAGGGCATCCAATTTGGCCTGTTTGGTTTACGAGATGGGTTGATAGACTTGATTGCAATGGTCCTGCGTTTGTTGGAAGACATTACTTAACGCTTGGAGAAAAACATGAAGATTATGATGGCGTTGTTCATTTTGATGTTGATTTTTCACATCACATGAAACCATTATTGCGGCCGTTTAAAGAGCAAGTCGATGAAAGCGGCAAAAGAAATCAAACAATGTCAGAACATATGAAAATGTTTGCAGATTCGCAAAACAATGAATCTCCTTATGGGAAACATGATTATGGTTTCATGGTTAAATTAAGAGACCGCTCAAGAGAAAGGCTTTATAGAATTGTTAACTCGACACAATTACCTCCTCAATTTAGCGTGGAAAGAGAAAGCGAAATTAGAAGAGCTTGGGCATCATTTTTATCTGAAAATGTTGAGCCTTCTAGACTTGGAAGACAAACTGCATTAACTCTTGATGGTATGTTTTCAGGATTAGAAGAAGGAACAAGACACGCATGGTGTAATGGATTTTTATCAATAATGCAAGAATATATACCTTATTCTTTAGATAGATTGAAATTGTTAGAAAAAGAAACCTTAAATGACGCTTACTTCCACCTTCCAGGAATTGCCGGAGATATTAGAGGGGTCATTTCTGCTAAAGGAAAAGCTTGGGTGGCTGCTGTTTGATTTTATTTATCTTGTAAATAAAAATCAATAGTTCTTCTCAAGCCTTCATCGAATGAGACTTTTGGAAACCAGCCAGTTGCTTCTTTGAATTTTGAAAAATCAGCGACAAAATTTCTTTTGTTTATTTCGTTTTCTTCCTCTGGAAAGGGTATGTGGGTTATCGCAACATCTTTGCCTGTTTTTTCTTCAACAATGCCCTTTATTTTTTCCACTACTTCATTAAATGTCTTTCCCTGCCCAGAGCCTAGAACATAAACCTGCCCATTTGTTTTTTCAGAAATCGCAGCTAAAATAAAAGCGTCAATATAATTTTGCACATAGCAATAATCTCTTATGAAACTCCCAGTACCATAGACTGTTAACTCTTCGCCCCGGAGTGCTCGTCCAATCATGAAATTTAAAACGCCACGATTTGGATTATCTATTCTTTGTAATTCACCAAAAACATTGGAAAGCCTTAAAACACAGGCTTTGATTCCATGAATTTTGTAGTATACCTGAAGATATTTTTCTGCTACTAGCTTATTTGCTTCATAAATTGACAATGGGTGCTCTTGTTCGTTTTCATCTGAAGGAATCTTCTTTGGCAGTCCTATAACAGTTACCGCACTTGCGAAAACTATTTTGATATTTGGATTTTCTTTTCTGCAAGTTTCCAGTATATTCAGAATTCCAGCCAAATCATTTTTCACGTCTTCTATTGGTTGTGCCATTGATTTTTTAAGATCTGTCTGCCACGCCAAATGAAAAAGATAATCTTTAGACTTTATCGCTTTAGAAACATCAGACTCGTTTGTTAAATTACCATCAATAAAGCCTAATTTATCTTCAAAGCCCTTCAAATTTTCTCTGCTCTTTTCAGCACGCGTAAAAACAGTTACATTTGCGCCAAGCTCAAGAATCCTTTTTGCCAGGTTAGCACCAAGAAAGCCAGCACCCCCTGTAATGAGAACATTTTTTCCCTTTATACTGCTAAAATCAAAATCCATAAAATGCAAAAATTTAGGTATTATATAAATATTATGAATTGTATTATTTACCTTCATAATCTATTTAAATGATTTGAATGATTCCTTTTTATGAATGGCGCTTTGGGTATTTGCAGAATTTGCAACATAAATAATCTTAGAACCTTTATTTCTTTTGGCGAGATGCCTGTAGCAAATGCATTTCTAAAAAAAGAGGAAATCCAAAACTTTTTTTTCAAGGAATTCAAGTATGAAATGAAAGTCGGTTTCTGTGAAAATTGCAAGATGGTTCAATTAGTAAACATAGTGCCTTATGAAAAGTACATTGTTCCAGATGAAACAGGAAAAACAAATTACGCATTTTTTTCATCAACTTCTAAGGTTATGGAGCAGCATTTTGCAGAAATTGCCAAGGAAATTCAGGAAAAATTTCTTATTTCTTCTTCAAAAGTTCTTGAAATTGGAAGCAATGACGGAATTTTCTTAAAAGCCTTCAAAAACCACAGTGTTCTAGGTATAGAGCCCTCAGATAACGTTGCAGACGTGGCAAAAGCCCAAGGAATTGAAACAATAACAGAATTTTTTTCAGAGAAATTAGCCAGAGAAATTGTTTTCCATAGAGGAAAGTTTAAGGCGATTTTTTCTGCAAATGTGGTTCTTAATATAATTGACTTACATGACTTATTAAAAGGAGTAAATCACCTGCTTGAAGACGACGGTGTTTTTATATTTGAAGACCCATATATTGTCGATATACTTGAAAAAACCTCATACGATCAAATATATGATGAACATATATGGTATTTTTCCTTGACCTCTCTGAAAAATCTTTTGAGCACGCATGATTTGGAAATTTTTGATGCAGAAAGACAGGAAGTTCACGGGGGCTCGATGCGGGTTTATGTTTCCAAAAAAGGAAAAAAAGAAAAGACAGAACGACTCTTCAAGTACCTTGAAGAAGAAAGATTGAAAGGAATAGACACTATTGCACCTTATAACGAGTTTGCAAAAAGAGTCCAAGAATCAAAAACAGAGCTTGTAAAGTTATTGAAAGAGCTTAAGTCCCAGGGAAAAAAAATTGTTGGCTATGCAGCAGCCTCAAAAGGCACCATAGTTTTAAATTACTGCGACATTGGAAGTGATATTTTAGACTATATCTCAGATTCAACCCCATTCAAACAAGGTTTGTATAGCCCAGGAAAACACATTCCCGTAGTTTCTCCAGAATACTTTCATAACGATAAAGACGTAAGATATGCATTATTAGGCGCATGGAATCACGCAAAGGAAATAATGTCTAAAGAGCAGGATTTCTTAAAAAGAGGTGGCAAGTTTATAGTTCATTATCCTAAAGCGAGAGTTTTAGAGTCTTACCCCGCGACTGCTGAAAGTCATGCAGATACTACACAAAGTTCGGAGTTAATTTCTGGTGTTGAAATAAAAAAACTAAAGGTTTTTGCCAATGACCAAGGTTATTTATTTGAGACACTGAGAAACGATGATACTTTCTTTGAAGGAGCATTTGGACAGGTATTAATTTCAGAAGTTTATCCAGGAGTAATTAAAGGATATCACCTACATAAAAAACATGACGAATATATCACTTGTTTAAAAGGGAATATAAAATATATAATCGTGAAAGAAAACCCAGATGGGACAAAAAAAATTAATAAGTTCGTTATTGGAGAAAGAAATCCGATTTTAATTAAAGTTCCTAGAGGACTATGGCGCGGATATATGCCATTAGGAAATCAACCTGCAATGTTAATGGATATTATGAGCAGACCTTATGACCCAAAAGATCCTGATACAGAAGAAAAAGACCTATTTGAATTTGGTGATCCTTGGACTGTTCAGAAAGGCTAATTCTTATTTTATCTTTCGTTGACAATCTTTTTTATTTTTTCAGCAATCATCCTAGCATCTTCATCTTTTAATAAGGGATACATCGGTAAGGAAATTATCTCCTTAACTATTTTTTCGGTGGTTTTAAGTTTCGATGGTTTTAGATTTTTCATATTTTTAATTACAATTTGTTGATGTACGGGGGTTGGGTAGTGGATTCCTAAAAATACATTGTTTTCTTTCATTTTTTCTATTATTTTATCTCTTATCTCTTTTTTAACTCTTATAACATAAAGATGGTAACTGTGCTTTGAGTTTTTTGTTTCTTTAGGGAGAGTTATTTTTTTGTTGTCATCAAAAGCTTCGTTATAAATTCCTGCTATTTCTCTTCTTCTATCGACAAAAGATTCAAGCATTTCCAACTGTTTTATTCCTATAGCAGAAGGTATTTCTCCAAGCCTATAATTACCTCCCAAAATCACATGGTTGTATCTTCCATCTTCACCGTGGCTCGCCATCATTCTAGATTTTTTTGCAATTTTGTCATCATTTGTTATTATCATTCCACCCTCGCCACATACAGTTAAATTCTTCGTTGGATAAAAACTAAAACAGCCTGCTATACCGAAAGTTCCAACATGCTTTCCGTTGTACCTTGAACCCTGAGCTTGTGCGCAGTCTTCTATAAGGTAAATCTTCTTTTTTTCACAAATTTCAGCTAATTCATCCAAATCTGCCGGATTTCCATAAAGATGAACTGCAATTACTGCTTTAGTTTTTTTACCTATTTTTTTAATGACTTCTTTTGGATTGATATTGTAGGTATCTTCTAAGCAATCTGCAAATATCGGCTTTGCCCCAACATGCAAAACAGGTTCAACTGTGGGCATTGTTGTATGAGAAGGCACAATAACTTCATCACCCTTCCCAATTTCTAAGCTTTTTAGAACTAATTCAATAGCAATAGTCCCATTAGAAACAGCTACGGCGTGTTTTATACCGCAATATTCACTGAATTTTTTCTCGAATTCTCTGACCTTTTCACCCGAGGTAAAAATTCCAGAATCAAAAACCTCGTTTACAGACTCTCTCATTCCTTCTGTAACCGATACTTTAGATGTAAAAATCTTTTCGGAGCCAACTTCTTTAGAAGGAGTTACCAATTTTGAACTTTTTAAATAATTTAAAGCTCTTAATTCATTTAATATTTCAGTTACATTTGATTTAACTTCACCAACATCTTTCTTTATATTCTGAAAGCTATTTTTTATCTTATCTTCATTCATAAAAAAATATTAAAAACCACATATAAAAAGATTATGATGATAAGATATGTATCTCAAGAATGTTATTTTTTATAAGGGTACAATTTCAGTGGCGTCTTTTTTATTAGCGCATGCCCTATAGCTGTCAGATATGTCTTCATTAACCCTGGTTGCCTTTCTTTAATAAACCTTGTAGACCGAATAACAAAGAATACTGTTGATTGCAAGAAAAGTATCCACATAAAATAAAATACATTTTCATTATATTTGTTGCATAACAGCCAGTTTCTTACGTCATAATATGTAATTATTTCTTTTTTGTTAGGAGTCATATTCAAGCTCGTAGAAACCTTATGCCAGACTTTTGCTCTTGGAACATAAAGAATTTTATAGCCCCTTTTAGAAACTCTTAGACACCAGCCAGTCATTTCATGCATGGTAAAAAATTCACCATTTAAGACACCTTCTTTGCGCAGAACATCTGCTCTCATTAACATAACACAATCTACGGCAGGAAGATATTCTTGTCTGTCTGCCTGTCCTAAATCAATTTCTTTTTGATACCTAGAACGGAAGCCACGGAAATGATAGTCACAGCCAGCACTCCAAATAATATTATCCGGGTCAGCATAATAAATTTTTGGGCCAACAACAGCAACTTCTGGATATTTTTCTATCTCATCAACAAGAATGCTAAGAAATTTTTTGTCAACATACATATCATTATCCATGATAAGAACATAGTCGCTTCCCCGTTTAAGAGCCTCTCTGATTCCAACATTAAGTCCTTCGTCTTCGCCAAGATTTCTTTTATTTTCAATTAATGTGGCTATTTTTCCATATTTTTTACCAAATTCCTTTTCAATCCCATCTGTAGAGCCATTATCAGAAACAATTATGTCAAAATTTTTGTAATCCATTTTTTTAAGCGATTCTATAAGGGTAAAAGTGTGTTTTTTTGCGTTCCAATTTAGAAAAACAATAGAGACTTTTGGTTCTTTATTCTTTATTGATGGTTTCATTATAAGTTTTTTAATTTTCCTTCTATTTTTCTAATAGAAAGTTACCCTTTTTAACATTTTATATAAAATTTTTCAATATACCTTCAACTAACCCCTAGGCACCAACCTATCATTTACAATATATTCTGCAAAAGCTAAGCTGCATGTCAGTCCAGGGGAAACAGCATTTAATATATGAAGAGAATTTTCTGTTTCATCTATTAAGACATCTTTTAACATTTTTCCATTTTTATGAACCATTTGAGCTCTAATCCCGCAAAAAGCAGGCTCCAGGTCTTCTTTCTTTAAATTGAGGCTGGTTAAACTTTGAATTTCCTCCAGAAAAGCTTTTTTGGAAATAGAAAATTTGGCATTTTTAACAACATTCTCCCAAAACTCTTTGTACAAAGCCATTCTTATAAAATTCATAGAGCCAAAATAATCTGCAAGTTCTTTCCATTCAATTTTTCCATCATAGTTTTCCCTGCCAAAAGAAAGTGTGGCTGTTGGCCCAGCCACCACACTCCCATCAATTTTTTTTGTTAAATGCACGCCTAAAAAAGGAAATCTTAAATCAGGAGGTTGATATAGCATAGAGTTAATTGGAACAGGCACCTTGACGTAGTTTCCTTTAAAAGGAATAATAAGATAATCCAAACCAACACCCATCATATGAGCTATTTTATCAGCATGCAACCCAGCACAGTTAACTATAAAATCAGCATTTATAGTTTCTTCTCCTGTTTTTATTGCTCCATTATCTGAGATTTCCCTTACTTCTGCACCAAATTGATATTTTACTCCAAGACTTTCAGCTTCTTTTGCAATAGTTTTTAATAATGCCTTGCTGTCGACAATAGCTCCTGTAGGTGATAATAGGGCAACTAACCCATTTGAAAATGGCTCACGTTCCCTTAATTCTGTTTTATCAATAATTTTTAAACCAGGAACTTCTAATTCTTTTCCCATGTACATAAGTTTGTCTAATATCCTTATTTCTTCATCATCTCTTCCTATTACAAGAGTCCCGCATTCTGACATTGGAATACCATTTTCTCGACAGTAATCTCTTAACATCCTATTCCCCTTTACGCATATTTTTGCCTTTAAAAGACCAGGAGTTTGATTTATTCCAGAATGAATAACTCCACTGTTCCTGCCACTTGCATGATACCCTAAATCAGGTTCTTTTTCAAGAACTACAACATCCCCCAAATCTCTTTTCCTGATTTCTCTTGCTATAGAACTGCCAATAATCCCCCCGCCAATTATAATGTATTTTTTCATCTTAAATTCTAAAAATGAGAATTTAAATATACTATAAAACCTTTATGAATTCTCATTATATATTATGTTATTCATATAAATATTAAAATAAAGAATGAATTTGATGCAAAAACGTAAAAAACATCAAAATTTATAGATGATTGAACCTAAATATTTATATATCTTTTTCGTGGTGTAAAAACAACCTTTTTTGCTTAAGTTTTAAATGATTTAAAATGAAAACCTTTGGAAAAGACATCTGGGACAAAAAAATGCGGGAACAAGGCGAGCTCGGCGTCATAGCAGGAATCAGAGCCAAGAAGAAACAAATCAGCAGAGACGCCAACGAAATACTGGGTTTTTTTGATAAAGAAGTACGCCCGCATCTTAAAGGCAACAAAGCCGTAGATATTGGCGTAGGTCCTGCTTCCAGATTTTTAATTGGGTTGTCAAAAAGAGGGCTTATTGTAGATGGAGTAGATATTAGCTCTCTTATTTTAGATGAAGCCGAAAAAAAGGCCAAATTGGCTGGAATTACTTCCTCAAGGTTTTTCAGTATTGATATAACAAAAGAAACACCAAGAGGGAAGTATGATTTTGTGTTTTGTTTCGGAACTTTTGGGCATTTCCCAGGATATACTGCCTTAGATGTCATGAGAAACTTCAATAAAATATTGAATAAAAAAGGAGTTTGTATGATTCACTTTTGGAAGCCAAGAGCTTTAGGACTGAAAGAAATAATCTCAACTGCTGTTTATGATTTTATGAGATTTGTTAAACTTAAATTTTTTAAGAAAACATACCTAGTTAGCTGTTCTTTTTACACTAAAGAAGACATAGAAGAACTCTGTGACAGATCAGGGTTTAGCTTAATCAAATTAGAAGACCGCCCAGGTTATTTTCTAGCAGTTTTATCAAAAAAAAGTCAGTAAAACACCGAGATGGCTTCCACAACTAATAAATATACTAAAAACTAGTTCTTGAAATGGATATAAGAGAAGAGGAATCTGATATAAGAGCTTTTTTTAGCAGATTAAAAAATAGAGACTTTTCAGGAAATGTTGGAATTGCACTAAAAAACAGCATCTATCAATTTTCCACGACTCTTATAGGAAAAATAGGTGCTTTAATTCTTACAATAGTTCTTGCTAGATTACTCATGCCAGAGATTTTTGGACTTTACAGTTTAGCATTATCTACGATTATTATTTTTGTCGCATTTTCTGACTTAGGTATAGGAGATACTTTAGTTAGGTTTGTTTCAAAAGAGCTAGGAAAAAGAAACATAGCAAAAGCAAAGGCTTACTCAGAATATCTAATAAAAATAAAGGTTTTTATAATGCTGGCTGTTTCTTTAATTTTAATACTTTCTGCTAAATTTATCTCTGAAAATTATTATCATAAGCCCCTAACCTTTGCTTTAATGGCAGGAAGTCTTTACATTCTTTTTGGAGGCGGAGTTGTTATCCTCCAAGCCCTTTTGCAAGCGCATAATTTTTTTAAACCAATTCTTTACAGAGAAGCTATTTTCCAGATACTTAGAATAATAATTATCCCTATTTTTGTTCTTCTTTCAATAAAAAATCTTAGCCCGGAATTTTTGGTGTCAGCAATAATTCTAATTCTTTCATTATCTTTTGCTATTTCAGTTCTGTTACTCTATGTTTTTTCTAAAAAGACCATATTTGTAGGTACGTTGAGAACTCCGAAAAAAACACTTTCAAAAAAAGATAAAACCAATGTAAAAAAATTTGTTTTATTAAATTCTACAATAATTCTTTCTGGAATATTTTTTGGTTATATAGACATTGTAATGCTAGGATATTTTGTTTCTTCAGAGTATATTGGGTATTACCAAGGCGCATTTAGCTTTATTAATGCAGCAATTTCTCTCATAACTTTTTCTGGAGCCCTTCTTCCGATTTTTAGCAGGCTTAACAAAGGAAAAATGAACACTTTTTTAGAAAAAACAACAAAAGTAGTTTCTTTAGTGTCAATAATTTTATTTTTATTTATTTTCTTTGCTGCAGAACCTTTAATTCTTACCATTTTTGGACAGGAATACGCTTCTTCAATAAACATTCTCAGAATACTTTCTTTGCTTCTTCTTTCTATACCAATAACAACCATTTATTCAACTTACTTTCTTTCTTCCGGCAAACCAGGAGTTGTATCTAAATTTTTGGTAATTTCCACAATAATAAATATAATTTTAAATTACCTTTTAATTTCATATTTTATCTCGCATAGTTCTTTATATGCTACTTACGGCGCGGCAGCCGCCACGATAATTAGCCGATATTCTTTTATGATTTTTCTTATGGTTTATAGAAGAAGAAATATAAAGAAGAAAAATTAAAGCCCAATAAAATCAATAATTTTTTTAACTGCCTCTTCTGGCTTTTGTTTTACTGAATCAATTTCTATTTCCGAATTTGTTGGAGGTTCATAAGGAACATGTAGCCCAATAAAATTTTCAAGTTCACCTGCTTCAGCTCTTGTATAAAGTCCCTTGACATCTCTTTTTTTACATTCATTATAAGAACAGTTTATATAAATTTCAACAAATTCTTTCCCAAAATTTTTTCTAGCTTCTTCACGTGATTCTCTAAATGGAGAAATTATTGGAACCATAATATAGTCTACTTTATCAATAACTTTCTTGCATAATTCAATAATAAGCCTATTATTCTCTTTTATATCTCCAGGAGTAAATCCAAGATGCCTATGCAACTCTCGCCTGACATCATCACCATCAAAAACCTGATAACTTTTCCCTAATTTATCAAACTCTTTTTTTAATAATTCAGTAATAGTTGTTTTTCCACTTCCAGATAAACCCGTAAACCATAAAACTCTACCCATATTATTCTACAAAAACCCTTTCGCCATTTTTAATTTTATCTAGAATAAATCTTGAAATTTCTGGTCTCATAAACCATTCTGGAGGCTCTTTTCCTTTTTGAAACAACTCTCTTGCTTGTGTTCCCGACAAGTGCAGTTTATTTTCATCTGGATGATCAATGAAATCAAGATCATGGATATACCTTTCTTCTAATTCTGAATAAAAAACCTCTCCAAATTTAATTGGTTCTATCCCTAATTCTTCTTTTGTAAATTTATCGAATATTTCATGAGAAGCATTTTTTGAATAGAAATCTCCAACACCAGTATGATCTCTACCAATTATAAAATGACTGCAGCCAAAATTCTTCCTTACAATTGCAGTAAATAAAGCTTCTCTAGGCCCAGCATACCTGGAGTAATTTGCAAATGTTCCCATCAATACCTTAGATTTTGGATAAAATTCTTCCATCATTTTTTCATAAGATTCAATTATTATTTCAGACTCAAAATCTCCAGACTTTTTCTTTCCTATTATAGGATGAACAAATAGCCCATCACACAGCCCTCTTTTTAACCCCTCAAGCTGTATAAATTCATGACTTTTATGTATCACGTTTCTAGTATGAAATCCGACAACTTTGCTCCATCCTCTTTCGGAAAATATTCTTCTTGTTTGTTTTGGAGTTAGTTCATGAATTTTGTATTTTGATGGCTTTCTTTTTAATAAAGTTATTTTACCACCTAAAAAATAATCTCCTAAGCCCATAAATCTCTTAACACCAGGATGTTCTATGCTTAATGTTCCAAAAATCTTTTGTACTTCTTCATTTTTATCAACCTTATAAAATTCACTAAGATGTAAAATGCCATAACCTTCTCCACCATAAGTTAACAAAACATTTTCCCCCTCTGAAAGTTCTTTTCTTTTATCCTCCCCAATAGTTAAAACAATTGGGAGCGGCCAAATTACTTCACTAGTTAATCTACACTTATCAGCTACAGACCTAAAGTCTTCTTTTCCCAAAAATCCTTCTAGTGGACTAAAAGCTCCTACCCCAATTTGTTCTATGTCCATAAGAGTCTCTTCATCAATTTCTACACTTTTTTTTGGCAAGTCCTCAGTGTAGTTAGAAACATATCGGTCTATCAGTTTACCTCCATGGGGTTTGACCAACAACTCTGGCGTTTCATGAGAGTAAATATAATTTGTATTTTCTAAGCTTTCTAAAAAACTGCCACTCTTTCCTTTTTGAATAAACTCGATTTGAGAAATTAAATTTGACAACATGTTTACGGTTTCAACAGGATATTTCCCAACAGCAGTTTCTTTAGTCAAAGCAATACCTGTGGCACCATCCAAAATTGTATTTATAATATCATTGACTTCTGCTTTGTTGGGTTTTAAAGAAAAAGCCATCTGTTCAAGCGTATTTGTAGCAACAAAAGCATCTTTTCCCAGATCTCTCATTTTTTTTAATATAAATTTCTGGATAAAAGGGATTTTTTCAAGTTGAACCTGGCTTCCTAAATCCCCCCTATCAATTAATATTCCATTAGAAACCTTTGCTATTTCCATAAAATTCTCTAATCCTTTCTTTGACTCTATTTTTGAATAGATTACCGCTTCAGGATAAAGTTGTTTAAATTTCAATATACTCTCTGGAGACTCCATAAAAGATAGTGTAAAATGTTTTATGCCATATTTCTTAGCTAAATTAACTGCTAAATGATCTTTTTTACTAAAAGGGGGAAGATTAAATGTAGGGCTTTCAATTTGAACGGCCTTTTTACCACCAATTCTTCCACCAATCACAACTTTACATTCTATAAACCCGTTGTTTAATTTACTGTCATCAAAAACCCTTAATAAAACAGAATTAAATTCTAAGGAAATTAAATCGCCATCTTTTAACTTAGATATTATCCCTAATGGCTTAAAAAACAGATTAAATGAGTCACAGACTACCTTTTTTGCATGTATTTTTACAACACCCCCTTCAAAGAAATCAATTTCGGAAGTATTACCTGTTCTTACCTGAGACCCCTCAGTATCTAAAATTATTGGCACATCGTATCCCAATAAACCCCTTATTTTTTCTTCTATTTCCTCATCTTCAGTATGAGAAAGGTTTATTCTAAAAAAATCAGCTCCCCTATCTTTAAGTTTCAATAAGATATCCTCTTTAAATGAGCTTGGTCCAATAGTACAGATAATTTTGATTTTATTTATCATATCCTTTAATCACCATAATAACTTTTAAAGATTATGTAATTCTAATCTGAATCCTTTAGCCTCGATAAATTTAAAAGTACAATGATTTGGTTTATCTAATGGATAAAGTACTATGGATATTCTTACATCCTCCTAGAACAGGCGGGAATACTATAATTGAAACCTTATTAAAAAAATTTCCAAGAGAAGAGATATTTATGGCATCTCTTGCAAGGTATAAGTTAGATACGGAAGAATTTAAGCCTAAAAAAGTAAGATTTATGCTTGGACATGCAACTTATTATGGCATTCATAAACTTGTTCCGGATAAGGAGCCGAGGTACTTTATAGTATTAAGAGATCCTGCTGAAAGATTGATTTCCCATTATAATGCAAAAATGGAAAAAGAGATGAAAAAAATATCTTTTGATGCGTGGTATAAGAATCAGATAAAAAACGAAATGGTTCATGTTCTTGATTTGAAGCTTAAAGGAAGCCCATCAACAAGGATACATACTCCAAGTATTTTCTTGCCTATTATTAGAAAACTGAACTATAAGGCTTTTTATTTCATTCAAGCCTTTATCTTTAATCTTTTAAGACTTAATAAGAAGAATGATTACAGAAAACTAGAAAATGCAAAAAAACTTCTAGATTTATGCTGGTTTGTCGCTATTTTAGAAAAAAGTGACAAAGATTTCAAATTTTTGCTTAAAGCCATGGGCATAAAAAATCCTAAATGGGTTGACGATGGTGTTAGCAAGAAGATAGTGAAAATCGATGAAAAGCTTAGGCAAAAAATATACAAAGAAAACCCGCTTGATGTTCAGCTCTATAAGTATGCTTTAAAAGTCAGAGAAGAAAAGCTTAAGTTAATAAAGAAATCTAAGTAGATTGCCTTATTTTTTTAAATCTAGTACTTCTAAGCCATTTTTTGAGGGTATTGCCTTTGGAAACTTTTCTTTCAGTTCTTTAGTTTTTACCAGTAGTTTATTTCCAAGCATGTTTCCGACAATTTTCTGAAAAATTTTAGATTTAGAAGAGGGCTCAATGTCATGAAATAAACAATAGTGTTTTTCAAACAAGACCTTTGAAGGAATTAATAAGGGCATAGCTATACTCCAGTCTTGAGTGTAAATGATATCGTAGTTTTCTTTTTCATTTATCTTTAAAATAAAGCCCTTTAATCCTTCCATAGAACTAGAAAGAGTTTCAAAATTTAGGTCCTCATTTCTTGAAACTAAGTCAACTTCATGCCCCTGTTTTTTAAGGCTTTCAGCTATGTTTTTAACAAACTTTCCTACAAAATCCTTCTCTGTCCTGTAAACTACTAATATTTTCATTTTATGCTGTATTACTGAAGCCTTCAAGTTTTTTTAATATATCTTCAGCATGATTTAGCTCTTTTTTGTCATTAACTGTTAGCCAGATTCCATCGTGATGAAAACTATGTAACATTTTTTCACCAATTATCTTTCGAAAGGCATTTTCTTCTATATTCCCTCCGACAAGAAAATCCTTTATTTTTTTATTAAAAACATAAAAGCCGGCATTCATTCTTTTATCATGAACTTCCCCTTTCTCTTTGAATTCAACTACCTTCCCAAAATCATCTGTATGGACAATCCCAAAATTAGTTCTAAGATTTACAGTCGCTATAGTGGCTATTGCATTTCCAGCAATATGCGCCTTTTCAAAATCATCAAGTGATAGGTCTGTTACTTGGTCTCCATTCATCGCATAGAAATTTTCATCTTCAATGTTTGCCTGCTCTAATAACGCCTTAAATGCATCTTCAGTTCCGCCGGCTTCATCGTGCTCTGTATAAGTTATTTCAACCCCAAAATCTTCACCATCTGAAAAATAATTTTTTATCATCTCTTTTTTGTAAGCAGTGCCTATAATAACTCTTTTAACCCCGCTTTTGACCAGCCATTCGATTATTCTCTCGAGAATTGGTTTGTCATTTATAGGAATTAATGGTTTAGGCAGATCCTCTGTACGTTCTTCAAATCTTTTACCCCGGCCTCCTGCAATAATTATTGCTGTTTTTAGAACCATAAATTAATAGGGTAGACGATTATTTAAAAAGACTATGGAATAACAGTCCATAATTAATTGAGAATTCTTAAAATTATCAAAGCAGGGGAATTGCCCTATCCATCCCAAACCGAACATAGGGATGTAATTCTTCACCAAGTCCATTTCCATACATTTCATGTGTTACAACTAATGGTTTTTCGTGTAACCTATCTAAATTTAGTTCACCATCAGCCTCACAATAATATAACAATCCCGTGTCGTCTATTCCCAAGGGAAGACCTTTCTCTTGAGGATTAGAGTGGGGAGTTGTATTCCAGATAGCCCTTATAAATCCAAGATAAACTAAACTATTTTCATTTACATCTAAGCCGCTTTCGGCCTTAATTCTTGATACAAGAGATTTTGATGTTGGGACTCCTCGGTCTATATATCCTCCAAGAGGCCATAAATAACCTTTTGCTGGTTCAGCTTTTCTTCTAACCAAAATAATGCCTTTTTTGCCTTCTTCATTATGATATGCAACTAATGCATCATGACAACTTCTAACTAATACTTGTCTTCCATCTGAATAAACAGCTTCTCCCCTCCCCCTATACCTCAATGTTTCTAAATCAGTTCCACCCTCTACAGAATCTATAATGAAAGGGTTTGTTACAGTTTTATATTCTCTAACTGAATCTGCCATGTTTTTTCTATCTTTTACTCATTTAAAAAGATTATGAAACTCTATTATGCATTTTTATTACAACAATCTTATTAAAGACGTTTTTTTCATTAGTCAGATGGAATTGAACAGAAAAAGGGTTCTTATTACTGGCATAACAGGTTTTATCGGAGCAGAGTTAGCTCATAAACTATTGGAACAAGGTTATGAGGTTTTCGGTTTTATTCAGCCAGTTATCGGAAGAGACTTAAGCTGTTTAGAAGATATTAGAGATAAAATAAAGCTTTTGATATGTGATATTAAAGATTACTTTTCTGTTAGAAACTCAATAAAAAAAATAGAACCAGATGTGGTTTTTCATTTGGCTGCTCTTTCTCCAGTTAGATTAAGTTTTGAGCATCCTTTTGAATATCAGGATTCTAATTTTGTTGGCACAGTTAATATAGCAGAATCTCTAAGAGAACTCTATGGACCAGATAAAGTAAGACTTATTGCGGCATCAACAGCAGAAGTTTATGGAATCCAAGAAAAAAACGAGCCTTTCGTTGAAGCTTTAAGATTGGAGCCTTCAAGTCCCTATGCAGTTTCAAAAGCTTCTTTGGATATGTATCTTAGAATGATTCATACTGTCTACAATTTTAACGTCGTGATATTAAGGAATTCCAATACCTTTGGAAGAAAATATGATCCAAGCTTTTTTACAGAGTATCTCATAACAGAGATGCTTAATGGAAAAGATATCTATATTGGAGCACCGGATTCAATCAGGGATTACATGTATGTCGATGACCATGTAAGTTCTTATTTGCTTGCAATGAAAACTCCTGAAGCAAGAGGGCAGGTATTCAACATTGCTGGAGGCAAAGGTTATACAAATAAAGAGTGGACATTAAAAATTGCAGAAATTTTAGGTTTTCCTTTGGGAAAAATCCATTTTGGGCAATATCCTCCTAATTATCCAAATAGGCCACTTCCTTCAGACCAACCATATCTTGTTCTTGATTCTACAAGAGCTAGGACAGTGCTTGGATGGTCGCAAAAAATCCCTCCAGAGGAAGGATTGAGAAAAACTGCAGAATATTGGAGAAATAAGTATCTTAAAGAACAGAAAATAGGCATCTCTGAGCAAAAATTAGATAAAATCAAAGAAATTATTGATTCTGAATAAAATAATAAAAATGAAAGCAAATAGGAAATTTTCATTCATTCGCCATAAGAGGTATGTCAAATGAAAGTAGCAATGGTTTTTCCAACAAGAGAATCCGAGAAAGCTATTTCAGGATACGCAACGACTCTTGTTGAAAACATAAAAAAAACAAAAGTTGATATAGAAAATTTCACTTATGTTTCCGGACATCCAAAAACTCTTTTTAATCGACTAAAAGCGTTAAAAAAATATGAAGTTATTCATATACAACATGAATATAATCTTTTAGGAAATTATGGGTTGCCATTCTTTCTTTTATATTTTTTGCTTTTCTTTTCCGAAGCTAAGATAATAACAACGATGCACACCATTCTTTCTCAAAAAGAAAGGTTTCCTGGCAGTAGCCGCCTAAAAACTTCCCTTAGAAAAATACTTTATTTGATACAAAACCGCTGGATAAATTGGTTTTCAGATATAATCGTTGTGCATACTAGTTTCTTAAAGGAAACGCTATCCAAAGAGTACCATGTTAAAAAAAATAAAATAGTCGTTTTTCCTCAAGGGATTATTGAAAATGCACCACAATACAACAAAAAAAAGATAAAAAAAGAACTAAAGCTCTTCGGCAATGTCTATCTTTTTATGGGAAGCATGGTCCCAGACCATGGACATGATATAATTATAAGACAAGCAGATAAAATAGGCAAGACAATTCTTGTTGTAGCAAATTCCGGTTCAGTTAATGATAGGAACAGTGATAGAACAAGAACGTATTTAGAAGAAAACAGGAAAATTGTCCAACAGAAAGGTTTTGAGAAATTTGTAAGATTTGATATAAGCGAAAGCATAACAGATAAAAATCCCCTTTGGTGGAAATATTTTTCTGCAGCAGACTTAATTCTTTTGTCATATAGGGTAGGACATGGAAGCGGGATATTTGCGCATGCTATGGCTGCAAAAAGACCGGTAATTGGAAGTAATGTGCCCTTCTTTAATGAAATCTCAAAAAACTATGGATGTGTTTTTATTGCAAAAAACGATCAAGATTACCCAAAAGTAATTAAGGAAGCAATGAAACCTAAAAACCATAATAAAATGACTAAAGAATGCGAACGATATCTTAAAGAATACGGACTTTCAAGCCTTGCACTTAAATATAAAAAACTTTATTATTCTTTAAAATGAAAATCGTTATAATTGGTTCAAAAGGATTTTTGGGGACTAAAGCAAAAGAGATTTTATCAAAAAATCATGAAATAATAGAAGCAGGAAGGAGCAATGACGGAGAATTTCAATTAGACGCAACAAAAAAAGAAGAAGTAAGGAAATTTTTATTAAAACACCAGCCAGATGTTGTTTTAGATACAGTGGCACTGACAAGTTCCACTCAATGTGAGAATAACCCAAAATTAGCAGAAGATCTTAATTATCTTACAGCAAAAAATATTTCAGAAGTTTGCCATGAAATCGGCGCAACAATGGTTTTTATGTCCTCCGCATATCTTTTTGATGGTGAAAAGGGTAATTACAATGAAAACGATAGAACTTCGCCGATAAATGAATATGCCAGAACAAAAATAATGGCAGAAAAAGAAGTCTTAAAGAACCCAAAATCAATTACTCTTAGAGTTGATGTTATGTATGGATACAATGGAAAAGGCAAAAAAAATGGAGTTTTTGATATGATTCTTTCTGGAAATCCTATTCAATTAAGGCAACCAGACCAATTAAGACAGCCAATTTTCGTTAACGATGTTCCAATAATAATGATTGAACTAATAAAAAAAAATCAGACTGGAATTTTCCACCTTGCCGGACCAGATAGGACAATGATGATAGATTTTCTAAAAAATCTGGAATCTTTAGTAAGAAATAACTCAATAATAAGCGTCGGAAGCACAAATAGCAGCGTTGAAATAAAAATCCCAAAAAATGCGACATTTGATACATCAAAAGTAGAAAATTTAGGAATAAAATTCACTTCTTTTAAAGACGGGCTGGAAAATATGAAAAGAAAATTAGCTGAAAACTAATTCTTGCTTATAACTTTAAATTCAGGCAAAGCTACAATAAACTTTCCGCCACTGTCAAAATAATCCTTTTCCTGTTTTATTATTTCGTCTAAAAAATGCCATGTATTAACCAAAAGATAATCTGGTTGAGCTTCTCTCATTTTTTCCGGCGAGTTTATTGGAATTAAACTTCCTATGGTTTTCTTTCCCCACTTATCAGAATTCATATCTGCAATACAGTCTATTAGATTTGGACTAAGTTCAAAATATTGAAGAACTACATTACCTCTTGTTGAAGCTCCATATATCCAAATTCTTTTCCCCTTATTTTTTTCCCCCTTCAAAAAACTCATAAGTTTTTCCTTTATTCCATTAATTCTCGACGCAAAATCTAAATAAGGTTTTTCGCTTTCAAGTCCGGCATTTTTTTCCTCTTCTATTAGACTATTAATTCTTTTTGCAGCCCCTTCAAAACCATTTATTTTTTCAGATTGTTTGAATTTTATATATGTTCTAACGCTTCCACCATTTATACTATTTTGCTCAACATCAAATATTTCAAGCCCGTGTCTATCCAAAAGATTCTTTAGCGAAATTAATGAATAATATTCTCTGTGTTCATGCAATATATTGTCAAATGCATTCTGCTTAAGCATAGTCAATAGATAATTCTGCTGAATTATAAACAAACCATTTTCATCCAAAACAGAAGTTATATCTTCTAAAAACCTATTTGGATCTTCTAAGTCATAAAACATAGAAATTGCCGTTATAATTTTAGCTTTTTTATCTCCAAAATGACTTCTAAAGTCTTCAGCATTGAAAAAATTATTTATGACATGATAGCCTTTCATTGAAGCCTCTTTTGCTACATTTCCAGAAGGCTCAAAGCCAACTAAAATAAAATCTTTTTTAGGATAAAAATCAAGCAGAGTCCCATCATTGCAGCCAATATCAATCACTATATCTTTTTCACTAAGTTCATGTAATTTTTGAGCTTTTTCTACTATATCTTTTAAATCAGCTTTAATCGTCGAGCTAATTCCAGATCTATACCAGTATTGTTCTCCCCACATTGCTTCAGGAGGAGCGTCATGTTTTAATTGCAGAAGCTTACAGTCATTACATAAAACGAGATCAAGTGGAACTCTTATGCCTTTCTCATTTTCTTCTTCAGCAGAAACAAAATTGCTTACATACTGGTTTCCAAAAGAAATGATTGAAATCAACTCTTCTGATTGACATAATCTACATCTAAAAATTTCTTTAGTAACCATTTTATTAATTTAAATAAATAGCTTATAAATATTTATGTAACATCTTTTTTATAGTTGAGTAACTCACAATCTTTTTAAATCAAATTTAGTTTATTAGCTTATGAAAAACCTAAAAGTTTATATCAATCCCGGCGTGCATCCACAATTTAAGGAAATAACTAGTTTCCCCCCAAAAGGCATAAAATACATCTATGAAGAGCCAAAAGGAGACCACAATTCTAACAGAAAAAGGAGATTTAGGGAAATTGCAAGTAATTTGCATAGAACAGGCTTCCCGAGGATGGCGTATGTAAAAAATGCCGAAAAATATGATTTAATACATTCAACGCGAGGTATTTTGCCCCTTAACAAAAAACCATGGATTGTTGATTTAGAGTCTGCAGCAGCTTTTTCTGGCTTAGACTGGAATCATTTACAAAAACCATTGATGCAGAGAATAATTAGAAGATTTTTATCTTCTCCACATTGTAAAAAAATACTTCCTCAAAGCGAATCAGCCAAGAAAAGTCTGCTTGAAAATGTTGATTGTTCTGGATTTGAACATAAGATTGAAACATTATATTTGGCTTATCATACGACTAAACTCAAAAGAAAACATTCAGACACAGTAAGAATTTCTTTCATAGGAAAAGGTTTCTATGAAAAAGGCGGCAATGACTTACACGAGGCTTTTAAAATATTAAACAAAAAATACAAGATAAGCTTAAAGTATAAAGGAGATGTTCCAGAAAACAAAAAACTGAAACTGCCAAATGTTCATTATTTAGAAAATATTCCAGACCCTAAAAAATTTTATGAAGCAATTTTTGGAGATTGTGATATTTATGTTCAGCCAACAATATTCGATAGTTTTGGAGTTTCTATTCTTGAAGCAATGTCTACAGGACTTCCAATCGTTTGTACAGATGACTTTACCCTGCCAGAGCTTGTTGAAGACGGATATAATGGTTTTTTGGTAAAAAGCCATGCTCACTGGTACGATCACAGGCTTACTCTACACAAATTCTGGACAGAATTAGTTCCAGAGCAACACCCAGAAACAGTTAAAAAGCTTGTTGAAAAGATATCTATTCTTATAGAAAACAAAAAGCTTCGGGAGCAAATGGGCCGTAATAGTTTTAAATTGGTTTCAACTGGAAAGTTTTCAATAAAAGAGCGCAACAAAAAATTATTGAAGATTTACAAAGAAGCGTTAGAAGATTGATCCTGTCTTAGGTAATCCAAGAATTTCCTTATCCCATCTTCTGTTGGTTGAGGCATTACCTTAAGAATTTTTCTCATCTTGAAAGTATCTGCCTCTAGTTCTTCTACATAATTTAGGTCTTTTGCAATATATTCTGGTTCTATATCAGTTCCTAAATGATCCTTTATTGTTTTCCATATTTCATTAAATGAAATTCCTTTTCCTGTTCCAACATTGATAATTCCGGTTTCCTCTATTTCAGTCGCTTTCATCAGAGCTATTACGACATCATCTACATAAACAAAATCTCTTATTTGATTCCCATCCCCCCATATTACAGGCCTTCTGCCTTCAAGCGCGTCTTTTGCAAACAAGCAAATAACGCTTGCAAAATCTTTTTTTCTTTCTTCTCCAGGCCCAAAGCCTGCAAAAACTCTCAAGCCAAGGCTTTTTACATGATTAGAATATGAGTGTGCTAAGGCCTCTATAGCGATTTTCGCTGCCGCGTACAAATTATAGCCTATTGGATAAAGCTCCTCACGATGAGGCATCCTATTTCCCGCATAAAGGCTTCCCGTAGAAGTGTATATTACCTTTTTTATACCATTTTTTTTAGCAAATTCTAAAACATTGTATAATCCAAATATGGTTTCATAATAACATCTCTCTGGATTTCTGTTGAATAAAGTAACTGAGGAGGGCCCTGCCAAGTGAAATATGTACTCTATGTCTTTTGGTGCTTTATCCCATGCCTCTTTCATTGCAACATCCCCACTAATAATTCTTACTTCATTAATTATAGGAACTTTTTTCTTAGTAATCTCGTAGTCAATATAAGAAAAATTATCTATAGAATAAATTTCTGCGCCCTGATTTAATAGCTCTCTTCCAAGATTAGAGCCAAGAAATCCGCTTATTCCTGTTATCAAAACTTTTTTTCCTTTCCAATCCATCACTAAAAGTGCTAAAAATTCTTTTTAAGCTTTATGAAGCTTTTCTATATAATACTCATACTCGCTTATCTAAAAATTAAGCATCATAATCTTTATAAAAGAAGATTTTATTATTTTTTTATGATAACACAAGGAGTTTTAATTGAAGGATTTGGTCCTTACAGTTTTATTGTAGAAAAAGGATTAGCCAAAGCCATTCTTCCAGAAGAGGGAAATAAAGATTACTACAAATGGGCAAGAACTAAGCGTAGGGGATTTGATACGGCCTTAGAGGAAAGAATAAAACTTCCTTTTGAAAGTGGACTTTTAGTTGTTAGAAACCCTGATGGTTCTATTAAATTTGATGATAGAAAACTTAGATTTAGTGGTTACTCTAAAAGAGGAGATCAATATGTTTTGCAAGTTGCTCCAACACATTTTGGGGAAATTAAAGCAACAGATATAAGAGCAGCAATGAGTCCAGAATTTGAAAAATATCTTTTAGAAAAAAGCCTAACAGACTTTGGCGAAGAAATGGCCTATTTTGCTTGTTCTATAGCAGTTAATGCTGTTCCAATAACAAAAGAAGGTTATGTACATGTCTTTAGAAGAAGTGATACTCAAGAATTATATCCTGGAAGATGGGATGTAATAGGTGGTTTCGTTGAAGTTGGCGATAGAATTTTTGATTTTTACGAAGGAGATATGTCTAAAAAATTTGCAGAGCTGGTAAATTATAATGCTAAAAAAGAATTTGTTGAAGAAACTGGAATTGATTATAATTTATTTAACTTAACAGGTTTAGTAAGGGGCGCTAATTTTGTTTTTACACATGAAGCTTTTCTTGATATGAGTACAGAAGAATTTCTTGCAAGATTTTCAAAAACTGGAGACTCTTCAGAGATCGGAAGAGTTTTAGTCCTTAAATCCTCAAAAGAACTTTCCGGGTTTTTAGAATCAGAAAAAGCTAATACTTCTCCAACAGCCTACCATGCCCTGAGACTTCATTTAAAAAACAGACTATAGACTTATAATCCCAGCTCTTACATCTTCTATGAACTTTTCATATCTTTCCGGCGTTCCGATATCTAAGTAATACCCTTCTCCATTAAAAGAAAAAACTTCCATTTTTTTTATGTATTCTGGAATAAGGTCGTTTTCTAGAGATATAGCAGTCCCTTTTTGTAGTTCTTCTAAAACTTTTTTATTAACAACAAAAGTTCCAGTTATTGCGAAATTTTTTTTAGAATTGTTCTCTTTTCCATAATATTCCCTAACCACGTTATTTTCAGAGAAGATATGGGCAGACATTCCTTCAGTAATTTTGCTTGGAGTTGTGGTTGCTATCGTAATAGAGGAACCACTATTTTTATGAAAAGAAAATAGTGCGGAAAAATCTATATCATGATAGTTATCTCCATTTATTACTAAAAAATCATCTTCAAGTAATTCTTCTGCTTGTTTTAATGCTCCAGCAGAGTATAGAGGATATTCTTCATGTGAATACCTGATCCCTATACCAAAATTTTTGCCGTCACCAAAATACTCTTTTATTTTATCTTCTTGATGGCCAGTACAAAAAATAAAATTTCTCACCCCTTTTTTCTTTAACATCGATAACAAATATTCTAAAAAAGGTTTTCCTAATACTGGCACCATTGGCTTAGGTAAATTCATTTTTTCTAAAACAAAACTTAGTCTTGTTCCTTTTCCGCCAACTAATATTACCGCCTGCATTTTATTATTATAAATAACCCCTACTTTAACAATTCCACAATCTTCCTGCTAACTCCTTTTTCTCCATATGGGTTTTTAAAATTTTTAGCCCTTACCTTGTTTTCTTCTATGTCTTCTATGACTTTTCTTGCGTAGCCTAAATTAAGCTTTGTCAGGAAATTTATTCCCGTGGAAAGCCCTTCCTGCCTTTCTGTTTTTTTTCTAAGAATAACACAGGGCTTTTTGAAAACAAGGCTTTCCTCTTGTATGCTGCCGCCGTCTGTTACAAGATAAAAGCAGTTTGCAATCAGAAAAATAAAATGAGAATAGTTCATTAACGGAACAATCTCTATGTTTTCCATTTTTTCAATCTCTTTAAGCAATCCGTACTTTTTCAAGTAATGAGCCGTGTTGTCATGCAACGGCCAAATCGCCTTTGTTTTTATGTTTCCTAAAATATCAATAATTTTTTTCATTCTTTTTTTATTTTTTAGGTTTTCATGCCTGTGAATATTTATCAACGCATATTTTCCAAGAGGTTTTTTTAGCCTTTGTTTTTTCGCTTTTTGATAAGATATATATGAAGCATCAACAATAGTATTACCAACTTTAACAATGCCTTTCTTTTTTTCTTTTTTCAAGTTTTTTTCACTTAAATCTGATACTGCTAAGAGTATGTCTGAGAACTTATCACTAATTTGCCTCGAGATTTCTTCTGGAAAAGGCTCAAATAAGCTTCCTGAACGCAATCCAGCTTCCAAATGAACATTTTTCCATCTTTTCCTAGGGTTTAGTATTTTACTTGAAGCTATTGCAGCAGCTGCAGTGCTCATAGTATCTCCATGATAAATTATGTATTTTGGTTGTAGTTTATTGACTAATCTCTTTATGCGCGATATTATTTTTAAAAACCATATCAACGCCGCCTTGCTAACCTTAGACCAAAATTTAGTGCTAATCTTTGGCTCTTTGCTAAGAATAAAATCTGGTTTTTTTATACCAAACTCTTCACAAGCTTTTCCAAGCGGATGCTGTCCGGTGTGAATAAACCAATAATCTTTTTTTTGCGCTTGAAGCCGTAACATTAAAGGCATGCACTTGATAAGCTCTGCTTTGGTTCCAATAACAATGGCTATTCCTGAATGGCTGTTGACTATCTCATGGCTTTTAAGCATAAACCTACCTGTAAAGAGCCAGTTTTAAGCTTTTTGTAAGTAGAAAATCATTCATCTAAATCTTTAAAAATAGATTGGTTTTGAGTTTTTTATGAAATGCAAATGTGGAAATAATATTGATATAAAAATGGGCTCAAAGTTAATTTCTGAAGGCTGTAGAGTTTTAACAGCAATAACTATTATAGTTACAGCACAATGTGAAAATTGCGGCTCTGTTTTTCAAGTCCCTATTAAAAGTAATGGTGCAATAATTAAAAAACAAATTTAATTAAACTTTATTTTGTAAAATCGAAATTATCCATATCAGCATATTCACCAGAAGTCCTTAAAAATTCTTCTTTATATAAAATATTTTCCGGATAATCAGTTTTCCATATTTTTATTGGCCCCCTAAAGCCATTAAAGTACGCAAACTCCCCTATACTTGCTCCCTGGCTGTTTAAATCAGCCAAAACAATGTCTGGCTGCGAATGCGCGAGTTTTACTGTTTCATATTTTTTTGAAGGGTCGTTCAATAAATATAATTGTGCAAACAAGCTTTTAGAAACTTTTGGAGATAAGTAAATAGCTGTTCCAATTCTGTCAACCTGAATGCTCCCTTGAGCGTTTTGAGATACTGAAGGAATTATTTTTATAACTGAATCCAAGCCACTGCTGAAATCTAAAATCTGATTTTCATTTTGAAGATATCTTATAGGAATGGTTATTTGTTTATTATTGTATATGAAAACCCCAATAGGTTGTTTGAAAGATATGGAGTTATTGCTCTTTAAAACCTCAATAAACAATCCCGCAACTCCTGCGCTACCTGAAGGTAAAAATATTTGGCTGTCGTTATTTGTTTGGTATACTATATCTTCGTCAACAAAAGTTGACCCTTGATAAACTCTTATTTCACTAGAGTTTGTTTCTCGTGTTTGTGCAGGATTGTATAACATGACTGGAATTTGTGCAAACCTATCTTTTCCATTTTCGTCGCTGCCAATTATGCTGTATGCGGAATATTTTCCCAAATCTGTTGAGTCTATCAATAAATAAGAGACATTGTAAGACTTCATTAAACTCAATGCAGTTTCTGGTTGCGTTGTTGTTAAAAGATACCTGCCAGTTAAATGGTCCCAGTAACCAAATGCATGGCCGCCATCAGTCACTGTCGGCCGCTGTCCAATTGTCTGCACCCAATAACCATAATCCCACCAATGCACAAAAATACTGTTTTCTGCAGTATTATCTCTTACCCATGACATAGCGTACTGCCATTGAATCGAATACTGATTAGGAACAGTATATTTTACTCCATTAGCAGTGGCAGTTTCATAATTTTTGAAAGTCAAACCAATATAGAAAAGGCTAATCAACAGTAAAATCAATAGGAAAAGTTTCAAAATATCATCTTTTGCTCTTATCCTATGACCTAACAATGCTATAGGCAAGAAAGCCATTGATATGACAAAAACAGGAGATGAAATCACAAGCAATCTTATTGCCCCTCTTGAAGCCACAATCATTAAAATCGTCAAAGACAGTAAAAACAAGTGCGAAAATTCTATATTTTTTAATTTTTCAAGTTTGCCTTCTGCCTTAAGATTTTTTATATAAATGTAAATTAAGGAAACAACAAAAATAAGCAATGATCCAAAATATACTAACTGGCTTATGAAGCTTTCTCCGTTAAAGACAGTGCTGTTTGGGGAATACCTTGAAAAAATAAATCCTGTTAAAAATATTATAAAAGAAGTTATCAATATTCTTTTTTCTATTTTCTCCAAGTTTTTTACTGCCTCAGAAAACAGCAATATCAGGCCAAAAAAGAACATCCAGAAAAAACTTTTTCCAAAACTGGAAAAAATATCTGTAAGATAAAGCTGCTGATTTTCAGCAACAGTTAACCCTATTCTTGCTCTCCCAAAAGGATAAAGAAGACGTTCTATTAATTCTTTAAAGATTCCGATAAGAAAATCTGGCTTTATAACTAAAAGCACCAACAATCCAACAAAAACAACCAAAACAAAAGAAACCATTTCTTTTGTTATCCATTCTTTTTTAACGATGTTCTTAACTTTTCTCTCAATCTTTTCTCCAATAAAAATATTAACTAATAAAACCAGAAAGACAAATAAAGGAATCGTTGCGTAAGTAACATCCAAAGCAGCAACTTTAAATCCAGATTTTATTCCTAAAAATAAGAAAGCGGGAATAAACCACAAAAAAAAGACTGTTGTTTCTTTTTTGCCTACTTTTCCTATAAAAAATGCTATTAACGTCGCCAGCGATAAAGAATAAAGTATGAATCTGAAGCCTCCCCAAGTGAAAATCATTAATATGGTTGAAATTCCGGCAGTTAAAGCGAGCAGATAACTTTTATTTATTTTAAAAATCTTTTTTTCATTGTGCCATGCTTTCAAGAAAAAGAAAAAGGAAAGCCAAAAAAAGAAAAGACCAGCGCTTTCCAGTTCAGGAATGCCTGCAGTTGTTCTGTGCTGCATCAGCGGTACAACAGCATAAACAGCTGTTGCTAGTATTCCTATAAGGCTCTTTTGGAATTCTTCTTTCTTGTAAAATATCTCCCTGACAAAAAAGAAAAAAACAACTATGCTAAGTCCAAAAAATATCACTGGAAAAATTATTGCGGCATACTCCAAAGAGACATCACTTGAAAAAAGCTTCAGAAATTTGTAAAGATAAACTATCCCCCACTGAAGAAAATTTTGGTATGGTTCTGCCATGCCAAGATATCTCATAGAATCTACGCTTGGCTGCGATCCAGTATCAATAATTTCGTGGGCAAGTCTTAAATAAAGAAAGGGGTCCAAGTCAGGTCCAAGAGTGTAATTCCCAGTCGTTGCGTCCTTTAAACCGCTGATATTGGCGGTTCTTATGTATGTTCCTAAAATCAACACCACTAACAGCAAGACTAAAGATGCATAAAGCCATTTCTTGCTGTCTTGCCAATTCTCTTTGAATTTAAAGCTAATCTCGCCTTCGACCATTTTATAAAACGAGAAGGAAAAATCCCTTTAAAACCTTTCCTTATAATTCATAGAACCATATTCTATAAGGTTTAAAAATAAAAAATCCCTTGAAATTACCATGGTGGAAATTTTAGTTTTAATATCTTTTTTTATAAGCTTTTTTTTGGTCTTTTTTACAATCCCGTTCTGGATCAGAAAAGCCAAAGCGACAGGATTAATATGGGAGGATATGAATAAGCCAGGAAAGCCAAAAAATGTTGCGGGGTCTGGCGGTATTGTCGTCGTGGTCGCCTTTGTCGTTGGAGTTTTATATTATATTGCGATAAGAACTTTTTTCATAAAAGCTCAAAATGGTATAAGCCTTGAAATTTTTGCTTTATTAAGTGTAGTTCTTATTTTAGCAATAGTTGGAATTATTGATGATCTTCTTGGATGGAAACATAAGGGGCTTTCAAAAAGAACAAGAATTTTTTTGGCGTTTGTTGCTTCCATACCCCTTGTTGTTATCAATGCTGGAAGTTCTGCTATGAGTTTTCCATTTTTAGGGGAAGTAAACTTAGGAATTTTATACCCTATTTTTCTTATTCCTTTAGGAATTGCTGGTGCAACAACAACTTATAATTTTCTCGCAGGATTCAATGGGCTTGAAGCAGGACAGGGAATTCTAATCTTGAGCTTTTTGTCTCTTGTTGCTTATAAAACCGGTTCGTCATGGTTAGCTGTTGTAGGACTAATAATGGTCTTTGCTTTGCTGGGTTTTTGGTTTTATAACAGATACCCCGCTAAAGTTTTTCCAGGCGATTCTCTTACGTGGACAATTGGCGCCTTAATCGCAGGAATGGCAATTCTTGGAAATTTTGAAAAAATAGCGGCCTTTGTATTTATACCATATATACTTGAGACAGTATTAAAATTAAGAGGAAATCTTGACAAATACTCTTTTGGCAAACCAAATAAAGACGGAAGCTTGGAAATGCCTTATAACAAAATTTATGGACTTGAACATTTGTCAATTTACATCTTGAAAAAGTTGAAGCCAAGTAAAAAAGTTTATGAGAATGATGTAACTTATTTGATTCATGGATTCCAAATTTTATTAATAGTTATAGCCTTTTTTATATTCCTCTAATAACTATTTAAAAATCAATTGAAAATCAACGGCGTTAAATAGACTTCCACCACCGCCGCAATAACAAGAATTGCCAGTGCTATAAAAAGAAGCACAGCAGTATTTTCAAGCACGTGCAAAAATCTTTTGTCTTTTATCCCGTTTCGCAAAACCCCCACGCCAAAAATTCCTCCCGCCAAAGCAGCTATGAAGTATGCCGCAATTTCAGGGAAGCCATGAATCATGTATCTTAAAATTCCAGAAGGTATGTCGCTGATTTTGTTCTGCGCAAAAATGCTTATAGCAGTAGCAATGACGCTTGCATTCCACGCCAAAACAAAAATAGCCCCAGCCCCAAATATTAATGACAGTATAAGCGTAAATATCATAACATAAACATTGTTTTCTATTATTGAAAGAAGCCTGATTTCTTTTACAGCTGCTCCTGTTCCTTTAGTAAAATCATATCCTTTGACACAAGATTCTATATTTCCAGGACTATTTATCCTGCAGAATGTTTCTATCTGAGCATTGAAAAGGTTTGAATCTTGAAGAATAATATACCAAAAAGAAAAAGCAATGATAAATCCAAGAAAAAGCCATAAAAATGAATAAATTGCATCTTTGTGAATTTTCCAAACACCAAGAGAGCCAAATACTTCTTCATCTTCTGCCTCTTCCTCCCGGATTATGAAATACATGAATGGAAGGATCAGCATGACACAAAAAGTAATGACAATTATTCCAGAATACCCAGAAAGCACAACATCTTTCCCAAAAAACCATTTTACCAGAATTAGAGAAAGGGACGCATAAAGAATTCCAATGAAAAGCATTTTCCACGGCCCCTTTTCAAGTCTTCTTGGATTGAACATACTCTCTAACATTATATGAATAAAAAAAGAGAATTTTTAAACTTTCTTGAAAGCTTAAACCAATTTGATTCAAACAGCAAAAGATATAAAACCCCTAATTAGTCAAATTTTTATATCAATCTTTCTTATCTTTATTATGAATTCAAAGAGAAAATTTAACAAAATCGTTTCTGACATAAAAAAAATAAGAGTCCAGGGCGCCAGAAACGTAGCAAAAGCAGCCCTCAAAGCATACTTCCTCATCCCATCTCCAAAATCAAAGGAAAGACTTTTGGCTTCAAGGCCAACCGAACCGATGATGGAACATGTTTTATCGCTGGCAAAGGACCATTCTGAAAAACAGATTTTGAGACACTTTGATGAAACCCAGAGAAAAATAAACTTATCTGTCTTAAAACTGGTGAAAAATAACGACGCCATTTTTACTCATTGCCATTCTACAAATGTCAATAATGCTTTAATATATGCGAAGAAACGCGGAAAAAAGTTTGAGGTCTATACCACTGAAACACGCCCGTTATATCAGGGAAGAATCACGGCATTAGCGTTAAGAAAAGCAGGAATTAAAGTTACAATGTTTATTGATTCTGCAGCGGCAATTGCTATAGAAAAGGAAAATAAAAGAGATAAGATTTATGCAAACAAGGTTTTTCTTGGGGCAGATGCCTTGCTCAACAATGGCATAATAAATAAAGTTGGTAGCGGCTTGATTTCTGAAATAGCTTACAATCATAAAGTTCCTGTTTATATCATCGCAGACTCCTGGAAATTTACAAAACGTAAAGTTCCAATTGAACAACGGAGTTTGAACGAGATCTGGGATCGCGCCCCCAAAAACATAAAAATAAAAAACCCCGCATTTGAATTTGTTCAGAAAAAGTATATCAAAGCAGTTGTTTCTGAATTTGGGATTTTAAAATATGATGCTTTCTTAAAAAAAGTAAAAAATACGAAGTTGTTAATATAACATACAACATTTCACTCTAATTTATTTTTAACTATTTAAAATAATTATTTAGAATAACACACTCTCCATTGCTATCTTAAGAACTATTCCTGCGCTTCCATAATAGTTTTTGTCAGCTCTTCGTTGATTTCTTCTATTTTTTCATTAATTTCTTCGGAGATCTCAATAAGTTTTCCTATTTGTCTATCTATTATTTCCTTAGTTTCTGGAACGCTTTTTTTCACAAAATTTCTCCCCCCGACATCAACAGTTAAACTATCTGAAATAAGCTTCGTTTCCACGAAAATACCTCTTCCTAGCGGAGCAAGAACTTCTTTTCCGACCGATTCTTTGATTTCGTCAAGTCCAAGATTCAAAGAATGCATGTCTGTTATGCTTTCCTCTACTGCTTGAAGCTGCTGCTGGAGATTTTTGATTTGCTCTTCAAACATACTCAGCTTAAATAAAAGCTCCTGATTTTTATTTTCTACCATAAATATTTAATAGATAAGTGGCTTATAAACTTTAGGAGATTTAACATGGAAAAAACAGAGCAGATACAGTTAAAGGGCATCGAACTCCTTGATGAAAAGGAAAAGAAAATAGCTGACAAACTTTTTGATGAATACTATACAAAAATTAAAAGAAAAATAAAAAATCTCACATCATTAAGAATTCATATAAAAGAATACAATAAGGAAGGAAAAAGAAAAAAATACAGCATAAATGCAGAAACAGTTTCTTCAGGAAAAATATTCAAGGCAAACTCCTCTGACTGGAATTTTGCAGCTACAATTCATGATGTTTTTAATAAAATATTAACCCAGGCAGAGCATGCATATCACACAAGTGACCAGCATTAAAGTTATGATATTTAATAATTAAATATTTTTTCGTATTCTTTGTGAGTCATCCATTCTAATAAAACGCTAATAACAATAGCCATGCTTCCACGGATAGTGTAAATCAATCTCCAAGCATTTGGTAAGTCATATTTCCAAAGATTTGTCACACCATATTTTTTAACATATTCTTTAGGAATTTGCTTTTTGGAAATTTGTATGCCACAAAAAGCATTTTTCTCGATGTTATCAATTGCCTGATTTATGAACTTAAACAATTCCTTTTCAGAAGAATCCCCTCTTTCCAATTTGTAAAATGCTTCTTTAATTTTTTCTTCAGCAAATCTTGTTTCTGATGGTAAAATCATTTTCTTCTGGACAAGTCTTTTCTCTTAAAATAGTAATGAGCAGAATCAGGATAGTAAATCCAGCCGATTTTGCCTTCTGCATCAATGGATATTTTTCTAGAATACAACAAATAATTAATAATCACACAAAAAGTTTGATACATTGTACCTTTTGGTAAATTCTCCCATAAAGCTCTTTTCTTGTATTCTCCATCATTTTTTTTTATAAATTCTTCGACCATTAATACCGTGTCTAATCTTGGAAACCTTAAAATTCCCTTTATTTCCTTATTTTCTATTTGAGTCATGTTATATCAATAGATATAACTATATTTAAATGTTTCTAAAACAGTTGTAATACCCTGCTGTTTTTGTAGTCTAGTGCCTTATTATTAGGCTCAAACAACATTCATAACCTTTCTAAGAATAGAGCTGAAAATTATCGTTCCTATAAGATAAAACCAAAACCAGCTTAATATTCCGAAGAATTTGAAGTCGCCTACAGTGCTAAAAAAATCCATAAACCATCTAAAAAAAAGGATTAGTGGTATGGCAGTATAGACTATTGGCCTCATTCCAAGTTTCATCGTCTTTGGTATAAGCTCCATTTGTTTTTTCGATAATTCAGTCATTTTCTCAGGATGTTCTTTATATTTTTTCATCTCTTCCTGAAGATTTTTCTGCTCTTCTTTAAGCTCCCTCATTGTTTTTTGGTCTGTGCCGTATTTTTGAATCAAAGTCATTATAACTGAGATTGCCAGAACAATAGCAATCATTCCAAAATTCATATTCCAATTGAGAAGAGCTCCTGCAGTTGGGTTTAAGATAAAATGCACAGAGTTTTTTATGAGCGCGACTTTATCCCAAAAAAATGCAATCAGCAAAGAAACAATCATTACAATAAAAATTCCCGCAAAACCGCCCTTTTTTCCTTCGCTATCCATTTTAGTTAAAAAGAATGATTGTTTTTAAAGATTAAGATTACGCTTTTTCCTGAAACCTCTATTTTTAAGCAATTATTTGTTACCTTTAAGAAAAGACAACAAAATAGAAAGATTTATAAATATCAATTTCATCCAAAAATCATGGTAAAGACAATACAAAAGCCTTCATTTAGAGAAGTTGTAGCAGTGACTACAATGAATTTAGATGATGTGAATCTTAAGTTTAATTCTCAAAGAGTTGGACCTATGAATTTTGCAGGACTAAGAACCGCGAACTATGGTCCTGGTTTCAGAATGCCAACAATGCCAGAGCTTACTAACTTAGTTTATGCCTCTTTGGAACATCAAAATAAAGAAACAGCAAAAAATGTTGTTGAAACTTTAAGAAATCATTGGCTTACAGGAGATACAGGAATCCTTTATACTAAAGACGGAATGTTTGTTCAGGACAATCCAGGAATGACAAATGGAAGAGTTGTCATGAATCAAAAAACACTTGAAAGAAAATTAGGAAAACACGAAGAGCGCGGTGTTACGTTCAGCAATGATGGAAGTCTAAGATTCACTCCTTATGGATTCAAAAGAGAATCACAAACAGCCTCGGAACTAGCAAAAAATTCAGGGGTTATTGCATTAGTTGGTTCTGAAGAAAATGCAGAAAAACTTGCAAAATCATCTCAGCATTATAGAGTAAATCCCTATTTCTGGGTATTATCAAAAGTTGAAAATCCAGAAACAAGAGTCGCTGCCCTGAGTTCGGACGATTTCGACGGCAGGCTTGACGTTGGCGCCGGTCTCTCTGGGGACTACGGTAGTAGGTACTCTTTTGGGGTGTTTGGGGTTTCTGAAGGCGCCGCAGGCGCCGCGCCCAAAAAATAGATAGTTTTTTTAATACTTTATAATTCTTACTTTTGTCTTGGTATTAGAAAAGGTAAAACCCTTTTCTTTGTCAAGGCCACACGCCAGTTAATAGCACTTAACTTTGTTAAGTCATGAAATTCAACCTTGACAAATAGTAGCGTTTATATATAATATTTGTGAAACTTGAAAAGGTGGTGATTTACTTTTAATTAATTGGCTAGTAAAGAGTCGCTGACCTGAATTCGAACAATTTCGACAACAGGCTTAACGTTAACGCCGATAACTCTGAGGACAACGGTAATAGGTACTCTTTTGGAATGGCCTTGACACTCCAAGAATTAAAAATGAAATCTTATGTTAATCTCTATCCTCAAATTTATTCTATGAAAAATCTTATTCTCGCATGGAAAAAAGCAAGAAAAGGAAAAACCCAGAAAGACTATGTTATTGAATTTGAGAAAAATTTAGGTTTTAATCTAAAAACCTTACATTATGAGTTAAAAAATCAAACTTACAAGCCAAAGCCATTAGAAACATTTATTCTTAGAGACCCGAAAACTAGAAAAATTTCAAAGTCGGATTTTCGGGATAGAATTGTTCATCATGCAATTTGCAATGTAATCGAGTCAATTTTTGATAAAATATTCATTGACGATTCCTGCGCAAACCGAAAAGGCAAAGGAAATCTCTTTGCTATTAAAAGATTTTTTGAATTCATTGAAAAAGTCTCAAGAAACGGAAAAACTAAAGGGTGGTTTAATAATAATCAGATAAAAGGTTACTGCTTTAAGGCAGACATAAAACATTATTTCGAAGAAGTTGACCATGAAATTCTTATAAGCATAATAAAAAGAAAAATAAGAGATGAAAAAGTGATTTGGTTGATCAAACGAGTACTGAGAGAGAGAGAGAGAGAGAGAGAGACGCGGACTTTCCCATTAAAAATAGAGAAAAATCAGAGATTTTAGCTAACCCGTCCAAACGTGGTCAATGTATAGGAATGCCTATTGGCAATTTAACAAGCGCCAGTTTTTTGCCAATGTTTATTTGGATAAGTTTGACAAATTTGTTAAACATGACTTAAAAGCAAAATATTACATAAGATATGTTGATGATTTCGTGATTTTGCATAGTTCTAAAGAACAATTAGAAATTTGGAAGCGCCAAATAGAGACATTTCTAAGAAACCAGTTGAAATTAGAACTTCACCCAGAAAAATCTAAAATAATTTCTCTTTCAAAAGGAATAGACTTTGTTGGCTTTAGGAACTTTTACCATTACAGATTATTAAGAAAAAGAAATATAAAAAATATGATAAGAAAAATAGAACTTTTTAATGAAGACCAAATTAGTTATGAGAAATTCTTTGAAATCTTTCAAGGATGGAATGCTTATGCAAAATGGGCTGATGTTTTGAATACTAGAGAAAAAATATTCTTAGAAATAATTAAAAATCTTTAATTAACCCCCGACAAACTTCCTCATTACAGGATGCATGTCCATCTCATGTTGTTGTGCAATATTCTGGTAGAGTTGGAACATTATCATTATCACAAGAAGAATAGCTGTTCCAGAAACTAATGCGCCAAGAAGATCAGTTACAGAAGCAAGCAAGCCTATAGCCAATCCACCCATTACTGTCAAAGGCATGATATACCTGTCTAATATGCTTTCTAAGATTCTTTCATCCTGCCTGAAACCAGAAACTTGTAGGCCTGAAGCAGAAATTTTATGTGCTTGACTTGCTGAGTCCATTCCAGATGTTTTAACCCAGAAAACCGCGAAAAGAGTAGAGAAAAACATAAAAAATAAAATATGCGTTAAACCCTGGATTAAAAACTTTGGTAGTAATCCGCCACGAATAAATAATTCTAAAAGGTTAGTATTTCCAAACCAAAATGCAAGTCCTGAAATAGGCTGTCCCTGCGAAAATCTTCCCAAAAAAGTGAAATAAGATGCAATTTTAGCTTTTCCAATACATTCTCCTCCAGACAAACATGGAGCAGCCGCATTCTCGACGATTCCACCGAAAAGCTGTATGTTGGCAATTAATGCAGCAGTCAAAATAACAGGGATAACAGAAGCATAGAAAAATGAAAGAGGCCATTTAACACCATATCCACGGAGCCTCCCAAAAGATAATGGGATTTCTACTTTCAGAGACTGTGCCCAGACAACAATCAGGAAAATCACCACTGTTGCAACAATTGCAGCCACGGCAGACAAAAGTTCTGCTGGGAATCTGTTAATAATAGATTGAATTAAAACAAAAACTTTTCCTGCGCAAGGAACTGTTGTAAAATCAACAAGGCAATTTCTTCCCTGCTGGTCTATGAACTGAAATGCCCCTGTCATTAATCTCCATGAAACTCCTGCGGCGATAAACAAACTAACTCCAGAACCAAAACCCCATTTTGTCGTAAGCTCGTCCATGTAAAAAATAGCCAAGCCCCCTAAAATCAACTGAAATATCAACAACCCTGTAAATCCCGGAGCTGCTTGCAACCCCTGCATTAAGACATAAACAAGCGCTTCAAAAATTATAAAAAAGAAGACAAGAACCTTTTGAAGTCCCTGGAAAAATTTTTTACCTTCGTCTGTTGTTGTGTCTATATTAATGATTCCCGAGCCAGTAAGCAACTGCAGAATAATCGAAGCCATAACAATTGGGCCTATTCCTAAAGAAATAATGCTTCCAAAGTCTGTTCCGAGAATAATAGCCAAGTACTCAAACCTTGCTAGAGCATTGGCTGAAAGCCCAAATAAAGGAACATTTGCAAGAACAAAAAAAGAAATTAAAACTATCAAAGTCCATTTTAGCTTTACTCCAAAACTTAGCTTTTTTTCTTCTGGTTTTCTGACTTCTGGAATAAAACTGAATATATCTTTTAAGTCTGCCATTTTATTTTTATTACCTCTAACTTAAATTACTGTTAATATAAAAACCAAAGTTGTTAATATGAAAATCTGCAAAACTTGATTTTACTTCTATTAAAATTCTTTTACCGCCTTTATCATTAAAAATCATTTTTTTCATCAACATTTTATTCTTTATCGGCTTTTTTTGTAAGGATAATATCTCCTCCGGCTTTTCTTACTTTTTCTATTGCCGATTGTGAGGCTTCTCTGGCTTTTATAATCATCTTGTTCTTTGGCGCGTGGCTCTCAGAGCCTGAAAGAATTTTATAACCTTCTAGATTAATTTCCCATTTGTCTCCGGATTTCTTGCCGTATTTTTCAAGGCTTAATTCAAGATTTTCTAGATTTATTCTTTTTCTCTTGTCTTTTTTTGTGCCCTTGCTTGTTATGCCTTGTTTTCCAAAATAATCATGCCCATAAAGAGCGTTTACAAGAGTTTTTTTATGATCTGCTCTTTTTCCAGAGCCAGACATGCCTGCTCCGCCCCTATGTCCTGACTTTTTCCTTTTCTTTCTGGCTCCGCCGCCATGCGTTCCCGTGCCTCTCATACGAGACATCTTTCTTCTTTTCTTTGTTTTTTTCATTGACATTTTATGCTACTCTCCTTTCACCATTCTTTTTATTTAGCCTCTGAACAAGATATTCTAGCTCTCTTTGAGAAATTTTATCTCTGTCTACTCTGCTTACTGAAAATCCTGCAGGCCACTCTGGCCCGTCTTCTCCGTCACTGTACCACATTAAAGTAAGTTTTCTTTCGTCGCTGTATGTGCAATAAACTTCAGCCTCCCCTTCTTCATTCAATCTTGCAAAAATGTGTCCCTCTGGCCCTTCAGCACTCACGAAAGGATTTCTGTTCTTTACAGGATTCATCCCAAGATATATTCCTTCGAAAGAGGTTTGTTTTCTTTCACTTTGTCCATCGTACAAAAGATATTCTTCTCCTACCTTTGGTTCTATTATTGTTTTTGTCATTTCATAGCATCCTCAAAACTAACTCATTTATTTTACCTCTATGATTTCCCAAGACTCCTTTTGGAAAATGAGCCTTGCTTTTTATTCCGCCTCTTGGCGGATGTAATCTGAAAAAAGGCTTTAGATTAAGAGATTCATACTTTTTTCCTTTTTCCAGTTCGTCAACAACTTTCTTGGCGTCAGTTTTCTTTTTCTTGTCAATTAGCTGGCCACGTTTTTCTATCAATTTTTCAAGTGTTTCTTTACTTATTTCTCCAAAAGCCACTAGGTCCTTGACTTTTTTTATCATCCCTTCTTGTTCTTTATTAGGATTTATTACAACACATGCATATTTTCTCCTCATTCTCAGTCTTGATAGAGTTTCTGCTACATCTCTGTCCATATTAACTTCTCCCCGAATTCTTATTATACAAATCATTTTATTATAAGCCAGTTTTTTTTAGAGCATTAAAGCAAGCTTCAACCAAGTTGAATGTAGTTCTTTGCTTACCAAAAGTTTTAGTGTAAATGTCTTTTATGCCAGCAAGCTTAAGAACTTTCTTTAGTTCACCTGCTGCAACTAATCCTGTTCCTTGTGGTGCAGGAATAAGAATCACTCTTACGCTTCCTGATTTTCCCATAACTTTTAATGGAACAGTATGAAGTTCTGAGCAATCACAGTCAAAGCTTGAACAGCCTCTTTTGATTTTTATAATATTCAGCTTTGCCTTTCTTTCTGCTTTATCTCTTGCAGGAAGCGTTTCCTTCGCCTTGCCGATACCAATGCCAATATGCCCGTTTTCATCCCCTACAACAGCCATTGCAGAGAAAGTAGGCACATTCCCCTCTTTTGTCTTCTTCTGTGTCTGGCGCCATGCTCTTCTTTTTCCGCCGCCAAACTTTCCCTTTGCCTGCCCTATTAAAATCAAGTCTTTTTTAATATCCAGCAAAAAGTCAACTATCTGTTCCTCTAATATTTTCTTGTTATTATCAAGGATCTCGTCAATGTTTTTGATTTTACCTTTTTTCACTTCCTGTCCAAGTTTTGTCTTGGGTTCCCATGAAGCCAGCCCTCTTTCTCCAGCTCTTTGTGCATCTGCCCTTTCTTCTTTTTCAATGATGCCTGCTTCTAATTCAGCTTCTAATTTTTTGATATCTTCATCTTTTTCAATCAATTCCTGTGTGACTTCTTCGAATTTTTTAGCTTTCTCTTCAGCAACCTCTTCAGAGAGGGTTCCATGGGCTTCTACAGTCTTTTTTACATCTTCAAATTCCTGTTTTTTTTCACTTTTTGTCATTTTGATTTTTGTATTTTTAATTTAATTTCTTCAAATGTTTTGGAAAAATCATTTTTAAGATGTTTCCCTTTTATTCTATTCTCATCAGGGTAGTATTTCTCTTCACATTTTATATCAACTCCTGAGTCTTTTAGCCCTTTTAAGAATCCAAACACTTTATTCTTGTGAATGTTTCTTGTCATTCCTATATCTATGACTGGCATTTTCAATTTTTTTTCAATAATCTTTTTTCCAAACAAAAATCCCGTAAGATATGCAGCAGGAATAGACTTAAGACTTCCCTGAAACTCTTTTGGCCACCCATGTTTTAGTAAATCTTTAGAGGTTAATCCAAGCTCAACTTTATCTTGAGCCTCTTTGCTGGTTACATACTGCGCTGTAATATATCTATTTGTTTTTCTGAAAACAACTCTAGGAAAGCCGCTTTTAAGAAGGCCTATTCTTTTACCGTAATCTGTTTTATTTTCTTTTCTTCGTCTTTTTAATGTTTTCATTTGACATTCCTCCTAAATGTTCTCGAAGATGAGCCTTGCTTCTAAAAATCCTATTTCTTATTTTTTTCCTTATGTCGTCTATTTTATCTTTTGTTATTTCTCCGGATCTTTTCATTTCTGCAATATGTTTTCTTAATTTTCTTGTGAGAACGACGTAGTCTTTTTTTCTGATTTTAGTGCTTTTTCTTATTTTTCCCGCGCCTCTTCTTCCTTTGTTTTTTGCCCCTCTTCTTCCACTGGCTTCTTTTATGATTATTGCGCCGCTTCCTCTTAAGTCCCTCATATCTTGTTTTGTAATAGCATCTTTTATCTCATCTAGCCTTGACTCTACAAAAATTATTCTATCTTTTCCTATGCCAAATGCTCTCTTTGCTAGTTCTTTCTTTTTGCTTAAGTTCATTTTTTAATTTCTCCTTTGTTTTTTATGTTTTCTATTTTAAGAAATTTTTTAGAGTTAATATTTACAATAAGAACACCCATTTCCTCTGCTTTTTTCACAAGGTCCAGCTTTTTCTTTTTTCCTAATTTTCCTAAAACCACCTTTTTCCCCTTTACAACCTTTGACAATTCAGCAACGTTTCTTATCACGGGAATTCTTTCTCTTTCAGATTCCTTTTTTTTGTATCCCACACTTACAACCGGAGCATAGCCACGTCTCTTTTCTCTCATTTTGTTATCCCTTCCCTTTGGTTTTCTCCAGACTCTGTTTTTTCCTTTCTTCTTTCCAAGTTTGTGATATCTGTTATATATTCTTCTTAAAAATACAGTCATTATATTTCCCTCCTGAATAGAGCAGCTGCGGCGTTACTTTTCATTTCACATTTCTCTCCCTGCTTTGTTAGTTATGAAAATTCCATCCTGGAAAATTCTTCTGTCCCTGCTTCTTATTCTTGTTGCTGTTTCAAAATCTGCAGCAACCTGTCCTGCAAGTTCTTTGTCAACAGAAGTAATTTTTATTATATCTTTATTGATTTCAACCTCGACTCCTTCAGGTATTACTGTCTTTCTTGGAACCCTTTCGCCAAGAAAATTTTTTATTAGAACTTCTTTACCTTTAATTTCTACACTAATTGGAAAATGACTGAAGCAGACTTTAAGTTGATACTCAAATTTATGCCCAACCCCAGTTACCATATTTTTTATATGGGCAGCAGCAGAATTGATTAGTTTCTTTTCTTTTTTAGTTGCTTTTTTATTCCCAACAACCACCTTATTGCCCTCTTTTGTAAGACTAATTTTGTTTGTATCAAACATTCTTTGATTTTCTCCCTGGGGGCCCCGAACCTTTAATAGAGAGCCATCTAATTCAGCTTCAACTCCTTCCGGAATTTCAATCTCTCTAAAAATTTCTTTTTTCATTTGAATCTATCATATCTATATTTAATTTCTATTCTCCCTCTGGAAAAATATTTTATAAGTTTTGAACTTACATAATGATGGTCTCCAGTTATCAAATCTCCCAAACCCTCTGTTGCAAACAAAGCCCCGGCAGGAATAAAAGGGCCTCCTCCAGACATAATAGCCCCTCCAAAAACAAGCATAGCTAAACCAGATGCCCTATTTCCAATTCTTATTGTTTTTTCGTTCATTTAATAAAAGTAAGCAATTAAGCCACCCCCCATTCCTTTTTCAATAGCTTCTTCATGAATCATCAACCCCTTACTCGTTGATATTATGAGTGTTCCAATATTTCTTGCTGGAAGATACCTTCTTCTATACTTTTCAATCTGATCTTTTTTTACGCTAAACCTTGGCTTTACAACTTTACATTCAAAAAATTCCCCAAGACTAACCTCAACAGATTTTCCTTTAGTGTCAATTTTATACTTCTTTATTGCCCCTCTTTGCTTCATTATTTTTAGAACTTCGATTAGCAACTTTGACACTTTTCCTATTCTTACGTTTTCTTTCCTTGCCCTTTTTGCATTTCTTATTGCATTCAGCGCATCAGCCAGTATATCTTGTGACATTTTAATCAAATCTCCTTAACATTTCTTCAATCTTTGTAATATTCTTTTCTATTTCTTCATTTACCCTTGGATTAGCATCTCGGTATGTTTTTCCCTCTTTATCAGACGCTTCTGCTTCTCTATACATCCTTCTGTAAATATGAATAACATTCCAAACATCAATTCTTGCATTATGACTTAGTACTCTCTTTCCATTACCGTAGTATTCTATTATATGTGGAAACTCTTTTCTGAAGTATTTAAGTTTCCTTCTTCTTTCTCTAATTTCTGGAGTTTGTAAAAATCCAATTCTGTTTATTAATTGAGGTATCATTTTAACTATATTTTTTGAAGCCGATTTCTACAGCAACCTCTCTGAAGCATTGTCGGCATAAATTTATTCCGTATGATTTTATATGAGCTCCAAAACGGCCACAACGCTCGCATTTTTTTCTTGCTATGCCAGTTTTTCTTTCTTTAGGTTTATTGTGTTTAAGGAACTTTTCCATTTTCTTCGGTTTTCCTCTAAGCTGTTTCAAAATTTTTCTCCAATCGCTTGCTGTCATTTGAATTTTCTCCAATTTTTAATTCGAATGATTGAAAATTTCCTATTTGCTGTCATTTGGTTTCTCCTGAAAACGAATGAGCTAAAATCTTTGATTTTTGTCTCATTTTTAAACAAATTTCGTCTTGAAATTTTCCTCCATGAATTTAATTATTTCTTCTTTTGAGACATTCTGTCTTTTCGGGACTCTTCCAGCTTTTATTTTCTTAAGTTTGGTTCTTTTCCCGGCTCTTTTGAAAGTAACTGTAACATCTAAACCACGAATTCCAATATCTCTTTGGTACTCAAAACCCGGAATTTCAATATATTCTTTAACGCCAAAAGAAAAGCTATTTTCACTTATCTGATTTTTCTTTAAAGTATTATCTACAGTTGTCAGCATTTTTCTTAAAAATTCATTTAGGTTTTTCCTCATCGTGACTACTGCGCCAACTTCTAAATTAGGCCTAACCCCCAAAGAAGGAATTCTTTTTCTTGAAATCATTTTTGCAGGATTTCTTCCTGTCAGAAGCTTTAGAAGCTTAAACCCTTTCTCAAGATTTTCTCCAGTTCCGCTCACGCTGAGAACAACTTTCTCCATTATCAGCTTTTTCATTGGGTTTACCACGCTTGACGAAGCAGATTTCTGCATTTCTTTATTTCCTATTTTTTTCATTTTATTTTATGACTAAAAATTGTTTAATTAAGACGCTGATTGGTTTCCCATCAATCTCAACCTCTGCGACGCCCTTTTCTTTATAAATTTTTTTTACAGTTCCAGATTTACCTGAATGTTTTCCGGAAAAAACAAACACGCCAGCATCTTCTTTTAGAGGAAGACACTTCTCAACTTTTTTCTCTTTAAAGTTTATAATAAGAGAATCATTTACACTGCATTTTATTTCCGAAATGAAATTTCTTCCATCTTCGCAGTTTAACTGAATCTTTTTTCCTTTCAATATTTTTTTATCGGCTAATTTCACTATTTTATGATTGGCTTCGCTATCTTTTATTTCAATGAGATAAAATTTTCCATGGTTCGATAATTCCATTTTATAGTTTTTTTTCATAATTGGGAGCATTATAGTGTCAAATAACATGACATTTTTCTTTTCATCAGATACTGACCTGTTATTTACTAAAACTTCCCTTAAGTGAATTATCCTCTTGGCTTCTTTTTTGTTCTGTGCTATCTTTAACATGTCCCTCAAAACAATAAGGAGAGGAATTCCTTTTTGAGTATCGAATTTAGGCCTGACTACGTACTTTGTTCCCTTTCTAAATATGGGCCAATTTTTAGGCGCTTGTTGTCTTTTAAGGTGCATTTTCTGTTCCTCCGATTTGTTTTTTGATTATTTTAGCTTCTGATTTTTCTGTTTCTTTCTTTTCTTCCTTATCAAAATGCTTTAGGAATTTGCTTCTTTTTGAATCTTCTGTATTAAGCTCAATAATCTGCAAATTTGAAGGCTGGAGTTTTACATTAACCTTTGAGCCATCTTGTTTTTTCCTTTGAATGCCTTCTACCGAAATGCCGAATATTTTTTGTTTGATATCTGTTACCTTTCCCTGTTTACCCCTGAATTTCCCCCTCATAATTTTTATAGTATCTCCTTTTCTTAATTGAATAGATCTTTTTCCGTATTTTTTTCTTAATTCTTTGGACATATTTGTACTTATCATTTTTTTTCTAATATGTATCGGAGCATTTGCTAAGTATTTTCTTTGTTTTCTTGGCTGTTTGCTTGACTTCCAGCTTTTGCTAAATCTTTTTTTCATTTTAATAAACAATCGAAGCGATTCTTGCAACAGAAGCCCATCGCTCCATTACCTCCTTTGCGCACGGTCCTTTAATTTGAGTTCCTTTAGGATTCCCTTTTTCGTCCTTTAATATCGCTACAGAGTTATCTTCGAAACAAACACGTTCCCCATCTTTTCTTAGATAAGGTTTTTTTTGCCTTATTATGATTGCATCAAACACTTTGCCACGCATGTCAGGAATTCCTTTTTTTATGCTTACTTTTACCATGTCAGCCACTTTTGCGTTGAACTGCCCGCCTTTTTTTCCTTTACCGCCTTTTACAGATACGAGCCTTGCTATTTTTGCTCCGCTATTATCAGCAACATTCAGCTTCGCTCCTAAATTTAAGCCTGCTGTTACTCTCGCTGATACTGCTTTCATTTGGCATACCTCCTATGACGAAGGATTGAAAATTTCCTATTTGATTTCATTTTATAGTTTAATTCTAGAGGAAGAACCAATAACTTCTCTTCCTTCACAATTTAATTCATTATCTCTTTGCCAAAGAGCATCCTCGTATCTTGAATCTCCAACAACATAATAGACCATATTTCCATCACCTTTTTTTGCTATTTCAATTAAATATTTTCCAAGATATTTTTCTCTTAAGCGATCAACTAATTCAGGTCTTGTGTCTTCAATTACCAACCATGATAGATTATTCATTTTTTCATCTCTCCAGATTTAATTTTCTTGATAACAACAAAGTGAATTATTTTGCTTAAAGGCCTGCATTCTTGAATTTTTACAGTATCACCCACATTTATCTCTTTTTCAAGACATGTTGAGAGCCTTGCATGAATCTTCGTTTTTGATTTAGCGTATCTTTCATATTTTCTTACATAAATCATTCTTTCAAATTCTATCGCAATTCTTTTATCGAATTTTCTTATGACAACTCCTTCGAACACTCTGCCGCGAGTTTTTAAATTCCCGTGGAACGGGCAGTCTTTGTCGTGACAAATTCCCGGAGCTTCGACTATCTCTGATTTTTGTTTCTCTGATTTTTGTATTTTTTTCATTTTCTTTTCCTTCTTGTGTATTCTTTATTCTTCTAGGGATTCCTCATCAAATCCAAGTTTGACCAAAACCTCTTTTACCTTTTTCCTATGGTCTCCTTGGAGCTCTATCATGTCATCTTTATAAGTTCCGCCGCACGCAAGCCCGTTTTTCAGGTCTTTTGCGACTTGTCTTATATCGATTCCACTTCCGAACCCCGTAACAACAGTTACTATCTTTCCATATCTCTTCCTGTCTGTTGTTATCCTTATCTTCTGCGAACTTTTAACAATCTGTTCACATACACATGCCTGCTTAGGCAGGCCACATTTTGGACATATCTCCATGTTATTTTTTGTTGAGTGTGAGTATTCTGGCAATAGCTTTTCTAATCTCTCGTGGTTTTGAAGTTCCTGTTTTTGAAGTGCTGACTTTAGACTTTATTAATTCGAGCTTTAAATCATCAAGCTTCCTATTTCGCTCTTCATTAGTCATTCTCTTCAAGTCTTCTGCCTTTATTTTTGCCATTTTATTTGTTTATTTTTTAATTTGCTTCTGATTGTTTTGTTTTCTTCTTTTGTTTTTTCTTTGCAATTACTTTTTCTTCAGGATTATTTATTCTTTCTACGTTTTTCCTTATTTTTTCAAGCAATTTTTCATTAACATCTATTTTATCTTTTAAATCAGCGTCTGGCGATAAAATACTTACTTTTACTCCCACTGTTCCCGGTCTTGTTTGCGCTGTTGCTTGAGATCTGTCAACTACCTTTGCACTGTCGCCTGTTTTTTTCAGATAGCCTTGAGCAAATCTCCAACTCTTGGCCCTTGCCCCAGGAATTTTACCGCTTAACCTTATTTCTGCGCCGAGTGCGCCGGCATTCATTATCCTCTGCAGAGCCTTATATGCAATGACTTTGAATTTTAATGGCCCGAACCTCTCAATACTTAACGCTATTTCATCTGCCATTATTTGCGCATCAAATTCCGGGTTTCTTATTTCATCTATTTCTATGTGCGGATTTTCCAGATTAAATTTTCCTTTCAAAACTCTTGTAAGTTCATCTATTTTTTCACCACCTCTTCCGATTATAAGCCCTGGCCTGTTAGTTGAAATAATAATTTTTTCTCCGACAGGAGTGTATTCTATTTTGACCCTGCTTACTTTTCCTTTTCCAAGAGAGTTTCTTACATATTCACGAATAGAAAATTCTTCCTTCTTGAACTTAATTATATTTTTTTCTTCCATTTTATTTATTAACGTTTGTTATTGGTTTAGGTTTCTTTTCTGTTATGTCTTTAGCGACAAGTTTTATGTGCGTTCTTTTTTTTCTGACTGCTCCAAATCTGCCAAAGGGTCTTTCGCCAATATTTGCAACCGCCCCGATTATAATTGGATTTTCAAGTCCGTTATAATTTGAATTTGCTTTAAGGCTTTTTAATAATTTTATGAAATTCTCAGAAGCTTTTTTAGGAAACCGACCAGACATCATGCCTTTACCATGTCTGTGAGGTATTTCTCCTCGCATAGGAACGACTTTTTTAAATTTCAAAACAGCTTCTAAATCGCTGATTGCGCTGTCTATTTTTTTGTTTTTGATGAATCTGCAGATTGCGGCAGAGTGTTTTGTTGAAATAGGGATATTTTGAGCCATTACAATTGCCTCTGTTTTTTTCTTTTTTTCCTGAAGAGTTTTCTTTTCAGCCTTTAGTTTTTCTTCCTTTTTTTCAGATTCTGTTACACTTGTAGGTTGTAAAGCAGTATCTGTTTGAGAAACTTCTTCCTTACTTATCTGATTCTTTTGCATTTCTACCTCTGTTTTCTTCTCTGGTTTTTTTACCATTGTTGTTTTTTGTTCGTTTTTTTCCATTTTTATTTTTTCGATTTGAATTTACTTCCTTTTGTTGCTCCAATTCCTGCTTTGCTGTGCTTGACTCTTGACCTCGTCAGAGCAAATTCTCCGAAAGTGTGCCCCATCATCTCCCCGATTATGTTTACAGGGACAAAACTTTTTCCATTATGGATGTCAACTCTCATACCAACCATTTCAGGAACTATAACAAGGTCTCTTTGATGGGTTCTTACTGGTTTTCCTTTGATTATTTTGATTCTTGCCTTGCTAATGAAGTCTTCAATTACATGGAATTGCCTCAAGACACTCCTTCTTTTTCTCGATTTCAAATACTTCGCGAATTCTCTGACATCTAATTTTTTCAGCTCTTCAAGACTTTTTCCTCTGTATGTGAAATCTTTCTTTCTTATCTCTACTGTTTCTTCGTTTTCCATTTTATTTGTGGTATCCTGTTTGTCTTGGTCTTAAGTGACCAACTCTTCTTCCTGGAGGAGCATTTCTCTTTGCGATTTTGCTCTTTGGATTTTTACCACGTCCAGAGCCGAAAGGATGATCAATAACATTCATCTTTACTGCAGATGTTCTCGGCCAAAGTTTGCCGCGAGCTTTTTTAATGTGATAATTTTTTCCTGCCTTTATTATAGGTTTTTCAAGTCTCCCCGCCCCCGCAATAACTCCAATGGTTGCTCTGGATTTTTTGTTGAAGCCTTTTTCTTTTTTTGAAGGCATTAAAACATAGACCTCATTTCCTACAATTTTACTAACGACGCCAGAGCTTCCCGCAGTTCTTATAAAGACGCCGCCGTCACCAGGCCTCGATTCTATATTATAGACATATGTTTTTACTGGAATATTTCCCAATTCTAAGATATTTCCGTCGTTGACATCTTTTCCATCGAAGTTTATCTTCTGTCCTTCAACCATTTGTTTAAATGCAGGTATGTAAAAAATCCCCTCCTTGTAACTAATCTTTGCTAGCGGCGAAGTATGCGCAGGAGAATTTACCAGTTTTATAACCGTTCCTTCTCCGGAAAGCCTAGAAGGATATTTCACTTTAAATCTGAAAGCCTTTCTCCTAACCCTATAAACACTGCTTCCATGTCCTCTTGCTTGTGATACTATTCTCTTTGCCATTTTATATCACTCCGAGTTTCGTCGCTACATCGAGAGCCGGAAACTCTTTCTTTAATTTAACATAAAGATATTTTTTGTTGCCTTTAATTAAAGTCCTGACTTTTTCAACTTTAACCTTAAACAAAAGTTCAATTTCTTTTTTTATCTCAGATTTTGTCGTTTCTTTATCTGCTCGGAAAGTGAGTGTATTTCCCTTCTCTATAAGCATGACTGCTTTTTCTGTTACAATTGGTTTTAAGTTCATTTTCTTTCTCCTTCAAATTTATTCTGCAATTCCCTTATTGCATTTTCAGTGTAAATCGTTAATCTGCCAAGACCGCCTTCAGCAAGATCACTAATACTCAAATTTTGGGTATTTTTAACATCAAAATTTTTTATCTTCGTCTTTTCCCCCTTACCTAAAACTAAAAGCATTCCTGCGCTATTCTTGTACTTTCTTCCTCTAAGCTTTCCTTTTCCACTCCTGATTTTTTTCTTTACAGAAACCACGCTGAAAACCCCTTCTCCGAGAATTTTTTTAATGCTGCTTATAAAATCTTTCGTTTTTAATGAAGCAACACTGAAGCCAATAACAATAGGAAGATCTTTTATGTTTTTTTCGTCTATTTTTGGATATTTCCTTGAAACTATTTTCTTGTCGGCGGTGGCATTTATTGCAGAAATAAGAGCAATTTTCATTTCTTTCTTGTTTATTTTCTTAGTATTAATCATTGAAACAGTTTTTGGGGGATGAGCGCGACGTCCCCCACGCGTTGATGCTATTTCAGCACCAACCCAATTGAATTGAGTACCACGATTAGACATTATTTTACGAGGAACACGGGAAATTCCTTTCCCATATGCAGTTCTCCATTTTCTTCTTGCGTGCCTGACTATTCCCGACGCAGAATGTTGTTTTCCTGCAACAAGAGAAGGGGCATAAGGTTGCATTGTTTTACTCGCTTCAAGAATCTTTGCAACTATGTCTTCCCTTATTCTTTCAGAGAAAAAACCAGGAAGTTCTATTTCTCTTGTCTTTTTTCCCTCGGCGTCTAACACATTAGTTTTCATTTTTCAAATTTTTGCAACATTTCATTTAATTCCGAATACCTCCTTGATTGTTGGTCTTTCCTAAGTGCACCAACAAGATCTAAGTGTGGAATTCCCGTTTCCGCGTTTACGCTGTAATGAGATTCTCTTATTTCTTCGCCATTTCTTCTGGCAGTCCAAAATCTGATGAGCCTCGTCCCATCATAAAAAACACCAGTAACAAATTCTAAGTCATTACCCATTCTTATTACACTTCCCCTAGTTAATCCAACTGTTCTAACATCAGTTTCATAAGGTATTGCTAATTTTGTCATCTTAACTCAATAAACTCAAATTTTTTCTTTGATTGTTTTTTAGTTTCCCTTAAAGGGAAAGTTGCTAAAAGCTGTCTTTTTGCAGGGCCCTGAACAGAACCTCTAACAAGAATGTATTCTGTTTTTATATTCCCAAAATTGTGAATGTTTGTCAGTGCCTTTTTGTTTTCGGGTTTTCCGATATCAACTATTGTATTGTTGTAAGAAACTCTTGTAAACATTCCCAATTGTCCTGCCATCGGCGCCCTAAACGTAACTCTCGCAGGATGCCATGGCCCTAAGCTTCCTGGGCGTCGCACACCTTTTTCTGATTTATGAGATTTTAATGTAATTCCGAACCTTTTCACCGGCCCAGAAAATCCATGCCCCTTTGTCAAACCCCTAAAGTCAACTAGCTGTCCATTTTTAAAAACATTTGAAACAGAAACCTCTTTTCCGATATTCTCCTTAACAAAACTCATTTTTTCATCTAAACTTCCAGAAATACCGATTTCACTTAAGTCAGGAGTTTTTTTTATGTCTGTCTTTTTTACCTGCGAATAGCAGATAATCTTGACATCATCATATTCCTCTTGTTTCATATCTTCAATTTTCCCATGCTTTTTCTTTGCCATTTTTATCTTTCTTTTTAATTCCTTGTCAAGATTTTCAGCAAGAATTTCCTTGGAAACAAGACCATTTTTGTAGAACCTGACAGAAAGAATCTTCATAGAAGGACATTCGAGAATTGTCACCGGAAGAACAATCTTTTTTCCCTTCGTCATTGAATGTTCTGTGTTATCCTTAACATATGCAGAAGCCATTCCTGCTTTGTAACAGATGAATCCTTTAAGTCCTTTTTCAGAACTAGAATTAATAGAACCCCAGTTAACTCTAGGCAAAAACTTCCTGGCTCTTTTTCTCGGCCAGAACTGCAAGCTTCCTTTCCTTGGTGCTTTCCTTGTTGGCATTTGTTAATACAGTTGCGGATAACATTTTATTTTCCCTGGAATAAGATATCAAGAAAAAGAGGGTTTTTAAGCGTTGCGGGAAGGTTTTAGAGATTTTTTGAAGTTTTTAGTTTCTACAATCAAGATAAGAATATTTAAAAGTAATGATAAAATTTCTATTTATATGAAAATTCCACAAGAATTAATAGATAGAGTAGTTGCTGTTTACAAACCTAATTATAGGTATTTGAAGGAAGCATATGTAGACTTTCCAATAGCGAGAGGAAGATTTCAATTAGGGGAAACAGAATATATGCAAACTTTACAACATTTAACTGATGTAGAAGCCCAATTATGTCTTAATCAATTAAGTTATGTTTTCTTTGGAAATGAAATTACTTCTAAAAGATGGGAAGGTCTTAAAGATTTAACATTTGATGATTATTTGGAGTTAAGAAAAGAAGGCATGTTTATTATTGAATCTCATAAGAAGTTTGATAGAGAAACCAACCCAAGAGAACCATTTGAGGGCATCGTTAGACTAATTAGAACAAAGAAAAGAGGAAATATTCACTTAGCAACTTTGAATTTTGATTTAAATAATGGCGCGTGTATTGGGGAACTTTCTTTAGTTTTGAAGAGATAGAACAAGTTTATTTTTTCACGCCTCAAAGCTAAGCTCTGTTATAATCTCCTTCCCATCTACGTTCGCAACACGTATTATTTTTCCCTTTCGCTTTGCCATTTCTCGAATCTTGGCGAAATCTTTTTCATTTGTTTTTGGCATAACGATTTCGCTGATAATAAATTTGTGCTCAACAATTGCCTTTTTACAGTCTGGCAGATCCCAGAAAAAATCTTCCTTGACAGCTCTGTGATATTTCTCATCAAGCTCTAATTGGCAGAATTTATCGTCTACTTTATTCTCGCTTTTTCCTGGTTTCGGAAGCTTGGGCTTTATTCTTAGTTTGACGCCTGGACCATCCATATTCAACAAAGTGAAGTAGGAAGCCTCTTCCAGCTTTTTTATTTGCTCTCCGCTTAATTCCTGGCTAGCAATATTATTCTGATAGTATACCCCTCCTCTTTTTGTCTCTGAATTGCCTTTTATTCTGTTCATAGACATTACGTTAGAAATGTCTTTTTTACTCAAGACTGTCCCAGAAACATTTAAGCCTCCAAAATTAGAACATAACTTTACAAAATCATTTGCAAATTCAAAACTGCTTTTTATTTTTATATTCTTTGTTTTCCAGAAGCTTAGCAACGCTCGACCCCCATATTCTCCCTTTCCAAAACGAATGAATTGCCTGTGAACAGACTCGTCTTTTGATTCATTTGAACTCAAGAAAATCTTTTTTATAAAATTCATTAAACTACTTGAGCGTTTTTACTTATAAATCTTTTTCTTAATCAGGAAATTTTATCTTACAAAACTTTATAAATTTCTTATCACTTAAGTTACTATAAAATGTACGATTCTATCTTCAAAAAAGCGGCAACCGTAATTCTCTTCATACTTTTAGTATTATTGGCTTTCTTAGTTCTTAAGCCGGTTTTTATTTCAATAATTGTTGGCTTAATTCTGGCATTTATTTTCACGCCAGTATATGACTTAATAAATAAATACATAAAATCAGGAAATATCTCAGCAGGAATAATAGTACTGCTTTTGCTTGTCATTATAATTCTTCCAATATGGTTTTTAACTCCCATAATACTCAAACAGTCATTTGCTCTTTTCCAGGCAGCACAACAGATTGATTTTGTTAGTCCGCTTCAATCAGTTTTCCCGTCGCTATTCGCCTCAGAGCAGTTTTCCTCAGAAGTCGGTTCCATACTTTCTTCATTCATTTCAAAAATCGCAAACTCCTTGGTTAATTCTATAGCCCAAATAATTTTAGACTTCCCGACGATAGCCTTGCAGCTTACAGTTGTCTTCTTCACATTTTTCTTTGCGCTTAGAGACAAGGAATTAGCCATTGACTATGTGAAAAGCATCCTTCCATTTTCAAAAGAAGTAGAAAAAAAACTTTTTGACCATTCCAAGCTTATAACTTCAGCAGTTCTTTATGGCCATGTAGTTGTTGGTTTAATACAAGGAATTGTTATAGGCATAGGATTCTTTATTTTCAGGGTTCCCAACGCTTTGATATTGTCTATTCTTGCGTCTTTGGCAGGTATTCTCCCAATTGTAGGAACAGTAATAATATGGCTTCCCGTAGCGATTTATCTTTTCGTTGGAGGAAACACGGTTCCTGCTTGGGGAGTTGTAATCTTCGGTTTACTGTCTTCTAATATCGATAATTTCCTTAGACCAATCATTGTTTCACGAAGAGCAAGAATACATACTGGAATATTGTTGGTATCCACAATTGGAGGAATTTTCTTTTTCGGAGTCCTTGGATTTATATTGGGACCCCTGATAATTTCTTACCTTCTGATAATACTAGAAATTTACCGGGGAAAGCCAACTCCCGGAATAATAGTAGAACCAGAAAAAAAATAAAGATATAAAAATCAATTTCTCTGATTATAGTATAGGTGTTAAATGCAGTTAAAAGTAAAATTTCTGAAATGGTCTGCAGGAATTCCCGTAGCAATGCTTAACCATAAAACTGCAGATAAGATGAGCGTTCATCCAGAAGATAGGATAAACCTTAGAACGATTTCTAAATATCCTAAAGAAATATCTACTATAGTTGACGTTGTCAAAGGCATTGTAAAAGAAGACGAGATTGCTATATCTTCTGAACTGGAAAAATTCCTTAACTTCAAAATTAGCAAGAAAGTAGAGGTAAATTTGGCAGTTCCTCCAAAAAGCCTTGATTTTATAAAGAAAAAATTGAACAATCACCAGCTCACTAAAAATGAAATAGATGCAATAATAAAAGATGTCGTAAATAATTCCCTGTCTGATTCTGAAATAGCCCTTTTCATTACAGCGGTTTATAAATATGGGACAAATATGAAAGAGACAATTTACCTTATTGAGGCCATAAGAAAATCAGGCTCCCAGTTAAGAATAAAAGGGAAGTTTATTGCTGATAAACATTCGGTTGGCGGTGTTCCCGGAAACAGAACGACACCGATTGTTGTCTCAATATGTGCTGCCGGCGGTTTAATAATGCCAAAAAATTCTTCCAGAGCAATAACCACTGCGGCAGGAACTGCAGATGTGATAGAAACTATTGCCGACGTTGAATTTTCAATAAAAGATCTAAAAAAAATAATAAAAAAAACCGGAGCATGCATGGTTTGGGGTGGCGGTTTAGGAATGGTTCCTGCGGACGCAAGAATGATGGATGTTGAACGTTCGCTTAAAATAGATCCAGAGTCTCAGCTCATTGCCTCCATAATGTCAAAAAAACTTGCGGCGGACAGCAAATACATATTAATCGATATACCTTATGGAAAAAATGCAAAAATTTCGAGCCGTGAAAAAGCACTTAGAATAAAAAGAAGATTTGAACGCCTTGGTAGGTACTTTAAAAGAAAAGTTAAATGTTTTATTACTGATGGTAGCCAGCCAGTTGGAAATGGAATTGGCCCGGCACTTGAACTGATCGATATAATAAAAATACTCGACCCAAAACAAGAAGGGCCGTTAGATTTAGAAAAAAAATCTCTTTTTCTTGCCGGGAGCTTATTTGAAATGACTGGAAAAGCAAAAAATGGCTGCGGCGAAAAAATGGCTGAAGAAATCCTTCGCTCTGGAAAAGCATTTGAAAAATTCAAGGAAATAATCAAGGCACAAAACGGAAATCTCAATAGATTAAAAATGGCAAAATTCAGCCATGACATACATTCTATTAAATCAGGAGAAATCACAGAGATAAATAATTATAAAATAAACTCTTTGGTTCGAGTCTCTGGCTGTCCTGTTGACAAATCTGCAGGAATTTATCTGTATTCTCATGTGGGGGATAAAATCAAAAAGGGCCAAAAAATTATAACTATTTATGCAGAATCAATGTCAAGACTTAATGAAGCAAAAAGATTTTACGAAAAAGAAAAGCCTATTGTGATAAAATAAAAAATATAATTATTCTATTTTGAATAATTTATTTGGAGGAAAAATTTCAATTAATTCTGCTGAAGAAGCATCTACTAAAAATTTTGAATCTTTGTCATCTTCATTCACAAGAACAGGAATAGATTCGTCTCTTACCTCATAAACTAATGACCTATCTCTATATCCAAAAATTGCCCTAACATTTCCAATTTTTCCAAATCTTGGATGTTTTCTACTAATAACTTTGACTCTGTCATCAATATAAACAAGTTTTCCAGATTTAAATAACTCAATATTTCTTGGACGTCTTTCGGCTAAATCTAAAGTATACAACCATGACTCAAAATTACGCCCCCCATTTTCCATTTCAACAATAAGATAATCTCTATTAAATAAGGATTGAATACCATGCTGAATTTTTACAACTCTGCCAGTTCTTCCCCTCTGTGGATTTTCCCCATCCCCACTCCAACGCGAACTTCCTATTACTCGGTCTCCAATATAAATTAAAGGAAAATTCTCTTCAAATCTCCCCTTTAACATTTCTGGTTTTTCTAAATCAACATATCTCAAATCCATAGCTCCTAATGGCATATCGACTTTTATAAACCTTTTTACTATTAACAATATCTCTTCTTTATTTATTATTAAATTCTTAAAAATTAGTCGCAAATATCACATAAAACACAACAACTAATTTTTTAAACTCCTGTGTATTATATATCAAATGAGAGAAGTAGAACAATTACGAAAACTAACAGATTATATAAAGAAAAACCTGAAAAAAGGATATACTCTTGATTCTTTAAGGTGGGCTTTAATTGGCCAAGGCTATTCAAGAACAGCCGTCGAAAAAGCTGTTGAACAGGTTAACAAAGAACTCGCAAAAGAGGCACCTGTTTTAAAAGAGAAGCCAGTAATAAGACACGAAATTCTTGACGAAAGCAATATGCCTGTACCTAGAAAATCTTGGTGGGAAAGATTGTTTGGGATGTGAACACGTCAAAACCCTATTAAAAGTAATACAGTTGGGGTAAGAATTTATTTAATATATCTTTTCTTATGAACAGAAAGATATCTTCTTAGAAAATAATCAACAAAAGCTTCCTGGCCTTTTGGAAATGCTTTGTAGTAAGACGTCCTTTTCTTGTGTTCTATAATCAACATAGGGTAATTCTTATGCCATAGTATATAGTTCATCAATAGTCTTCCGATTCTGCCATTTCCATCTCCAAAGGGATGGATTGCTTCAAATTTGTAATGGGCTCTTGCCGCCAATTCAACAGGATTTAATTTTGATTTATTAACAAATTCAGTTAATCTATTCATTCTTGGGATTACCTCTTTCCAATCAGGAGCGATATAGCTTCCAACTCTGACCAGATAATTTCTGTATTTTCCAGCAATATCGGACTTTGTCTCGCCAAATATGTCTCGATGCCATTTTAGGATTAAACTATTGGTTATCCTTTCTTTCTTTTTTAACATCCCTAAAAAAATTTTATTGTGATTTTCTATTTCTTTGATATCTTTAAGTGGCTTATTTGGAGCTATGTTTTCTTGAATTATCCCTCTTACTTCTTCAAGAGTTATTGTTGAGCCTTCAATGGCATTAGAGTTGTAGGCAAAGGCAATGGATATTTCTTTAAGTTCTTTTTCTCTTGCGCTTTCAGGCACCCTTTTCCATTCACTCTGAAAATTTTCTTTGATTTTTTCAAGCTTTTTGTATAATTCCGTCTTCAACTCTTTGCTGAATTCTTCTTTTATTTTATCAATGTCTTTAGGAATTAAAGTTCCGAGATATTTTTCCTTTTTTATTATCTTATTTCCTTTCCTTATGCTATGCTCAAGATAGTAGTATATCTTCTTGCCTTTGGTTTTTTTTCTTATAATCATAGAATAATGTACCCCTACATATTTATATACTTTTCTCTTTTCTTTTAAAATGTAGGGACACGCCTCCGCCAGGAGAAGGTAGGGAATTGAAGAATTAATCTAATCAATAATTCCCTTTGGAAGACTGATATTAATTGCTTTTAACGGAGAATCACTTTTCTTCACATTAAAGATAGCATACCCTTTAACTTTTCCGGTTTTGACGTCCACCCTCTTATAAGCATCCGGTCCGATTTTAACATAATCACATTCGGTTGATTCCCCAAATACAATTTCCAAATAATCTGATTCAGTATCATAATAAATTTTCATATTGGCTTCCATTTTATTCGATTTTTCTCGCGTAATGTGCTGTTATTACATATCCTTTCCCATTTAAATATTTGACTGATACTTTGAAATATCTTTTCCGTTGCTTATTATACTTGTAATACCATCTCACATTTTCATCCCTGTCACTTGGATTTACGATGCCCGGGTTTTTTAACACCTCTTCAATTTCCTCTGGATTTTGTATTTCTGGATGAATTGGCTTTATATGTTGCCCCCATCGTTCTTTAGAAAGATGAATTTTTCTACCAAATTTGTCTATTACTTCAAAGATATGCGCCACAAGGAAAAAAATGAATTATTATATATAAAGTTATTGTGAAATTTGATGCCAGAGGAACGCCCCCGCCAGGAATCGAACCTGGAGGCCCGTAAGGGCTCGGTTTGCTTGACTCCTAGAAAAGGAGGTTGATTGTCAAGGAACCTTGGTTCCTTACATCTCAAGACCGACGCAATACCATTATGCGACGGAGGCTTTGCTTTGCAAAGCGTTCAATAAATTGAACAAAGATTTTTACAAAATCTTTCTGCTACTTCGCCTATGCCAGTCAAAGTAGAGGCTTAATTTATGAATTCTTTAGTAAGTTTTAAAGGTTACTAATTTCAAAGCCTGTGGCAGGATTTGAACCTGCGACCCCAACTTTACGAAAGTCGTGCTCTGCCACTGAGCTACACAGGCAGCTTTTCTTCGAAATATTCTTAACTTTTAAACCATCCTATTCCGAAAATCACTCCGAGGACCAGAAAATATATCCATGCTTTTGAATCAGGCGGCATAAAAAAGATAGCAATAAATGATACTAAAGCTAAAACTCCGAAAAGTTGCTTCTTTTCCATTTAAGACTATCGGGTTATAACTATAAAAATTTTATACTTAAGCACTAAATTACCATGATACTAAACTTACCAATCTTTTTAGAAATCTCCTTCTAAGTAAGACGTTTGGATAGAACAATTAAAATAATTAACTTCTACCCAAACAACGCCGACAATCCTTCTGCTGCAGCCGCATGCTTTTCTTCTTTAGGCTTTTCTTCCTTTTTTTCTTCTGCGTGGCCAGCGTGTGCGCCTGCTGCAGGAGCTGCTGTCATAAGGCTTGCGCTTTCAAGTTCTTTGTCGATGTCAACACCCTTTAGGCTTGCTACTAAAGATTTCACTTTAGCCTCTTCAGTATGTGCACCGGCAGCTGTCAAAACTTTGTTGATGTTTTCCTCGTTTACATCTTTTCCTAGTTTGTGCAGCAAAAGCGCAGCATATACATTTTCCATTTTATTTATTTTCCTCCCTGTCAATTTTATTATTTGATTTATTTTCCTGGACTTCATCTTTTAATTCAGATTCTTGAACATTTGCTATTTCACCACCACCCTCACTGCCTACCCCTAAATCATTAAATTCTAAATCCTGTTCGATTTTATCATTAACTTTATTTTCTTTTGTAACAGTTTCTTCCTTTAATTCATCTGTATTACTTTTCGAAGCAGTTCCAGCGAACTTCTCCAAAACCTTTCCATATCTTCCAGCTTTTCCAATCAGGAATTTAATTGTGTCTTCTGAAGCATAGCTGATTTCAACTGCAAAAGAAAGGGCTTTCATGTATAAAGATTTCATTTCACTTACAGTTCCTTCTATGTCTATTTGGATTTCTAAATATGCTTTTTTTTCTTTTGTGTCAAAAGCCGCTAGAGGAACAAAACCCACTAAAAAAGGTTTTATGCCGAGCTTATTCATGATATCTGCGGCGTTTGCAGAAATTTTTTCTCCCTTCTTAACAATTACCTTTGGTTCCTTTATGTTAATTTTTCCCTTATCTATTTGAATTTGAATTCCCAAAGCCCCGAGTTCAGATATCGCTGGCCCAGGAACAAGTTCAGTTGGCCCAGCCGGAATCTCTATGTCTGAAGGAGCTTCTTGTCCAGACTTTGCCTTTACAGGACTTCTTTTGTTTACCAGCTCTGCCGCAAGCTCGAATGCATCCATATCTGAAAATAAAATCGCAGTGCTCTCTTCAATTTTCTCTCTAAATCCTTCTGTAGATTCTTTCCCTAAAGAATCCAATGTCCTAAAAATAATGCTCTTCTTCGGAACCTTTACTATCGCTTTTCCTCTAAGTTTTTTTGAGATTTCTTGATATTGAGACAAAGGAATGTTTTTTATAGAAGCAACCAAAATTGTTCTGCTTTCTTTTGCTAGTTTAGTGAGCTCTGAAAGTCCTTCTATTTTTTTCTTTGACACGTGAGTTTGTTTATTATCCTTTTTGCTTTTCATATAAAATTTCCTTTTTGTTTATCTTATTTTTATTTTTTGCGGTTTAGTCATCGTGAATTTCACTTCTATATTTTTGACATTTTCAATTTCCTTAGGCAAAACTTTCAGGACAGCATTGTAAACACCAATAATATTTTCTATAATCTCAGAATCCTTCATGTTTTGTTTTCCAATTGCAAGTTTGATACTGGGTTCTCTTATTCTTACCTTTACACTATTTTCCACTTTTTTCTTTACTTCTTCTATTTCTTTTTCATTGGCATCTGTTACAATACCTAATTGTGGAGAGGGCATTTTTCCTGCCGGTCCCAGAATTTTCCCGAAAACCGTAGCTACTTTTGGCATCACGCTTGCCTGTGCAATAAAGAAATCAAATTTTTTTACAAGTTTTTTTAGTTCTTTTTTATCATTGTATTTCTTGAACTGTTCCGGCGTTATCGTTTCAACATTTTCTTTTTTCGCTTCGAGAAAAGCGCATATTTTCTTGTCCTTTATTTTAAAAGGAACAGCTACAAAAAGATTTATCTGGTTCTTTTTAGGATCAAATTTTTGTAGATTTATGATTAGATCTACTGTCTGATTGAATTTCCTTTCTTCACTTTTTCTAAGCTCGATTAAAGCTTTTTCTAAGTCTTTCTTTAGTTCCATTTTTTTTACCTTCTACATTATGCGCCTAAAGCATAGAATCTATCTTCTGGCGATGTAGTTATGCGGTAAAAAATCAGCGTAAAGATAGTTTATAAATTTAACCACAACAATTCTTATAAACAGGTTTTGATATTTCTCAAGATGGAACTTATTGCTTTGCTTTCAACAGGAAAAGGAACATGGGGCCAGGTTTCTGGTTTGATAAAGCATGGCGACTGGGAAAAAATAATTCTCTTGGGCAGTGACTTCGCAGAAAAATTTACAGCAGATAAAAAATTTGAATTCATTAAAGTTGACTTGGACAAAAAACTCGTTGACTTGAAAGAAGAATTTTTAAAAAAGCTCAAAGGAAAAATTGCTGGAACAGAAGTTAGCTTAAGCATTGCTTCTGGCGACGGAAAAGAACACATGGCTCTTATTTCTGCGCTTCTAAATTTGCCAGTTGGAATACGCTTTGCAGCTTTAACAAAAGATGGCGTAATAGACCTTTAACATCTAACGACGGTTTATTTCATGAAACGCGTCGGAAGAAGGAATTATTGATTTGTAATTCTATCTAAAAAATCCTAAAAACCCAAGCAGCCATTAACAGCAAAAGAATAAACAAGAATAAATATGTTGAAAATGCAAACGCTTTCTTTGCTATTTTTTCACTCTTTGTCAAGGCAAAAACAGTCAAGTAGAAAAACCTGCCACCGTCGAAAATTCCTACAGGAAGCATGTTAACCAAAGCCACGCTCACGCTTATTAAAATAATCCACCATAACAAATTATAGATGAAAATACTTATCCCATTGAATTTTGGTTCGTAATATATCCATGGCTGTTTGAATGAAGACAGTTTTCCCATGACTTTTCCTAAAATTCCAGAACCCCACTTACTTGAAAATCCTATTCCAAGCCAAGACGTGCCTGGCCGCTCAGGATGCTCTTCCAACATGACCACGCGTTCCTCAAAACCAACATCTGTCTTTGTTTTTACAATTATTTCCTCTCCGGGCGAATAACTATCAAGTTCTTCCACGAGTTTTTCCAAGCTATCTATTTTAACACCATTAATTTCTAAGATTATCCTGCTGAGATTTTCTTTTATCGCTGGTGCAGAATTATAAACAAAAATTACTCCCGTGTTATCTTTTTGTTCTTCTAAAATTTTTTTATTGGCAAGATATGATTTACCATCGGCTTTTATTTCGCTTAGGTTTTCTCCGGTTGTTAGTTCAACAATATTATCATAAGTCGCATTGCTGATATTAATTCCGTTAACAGACGAAATTCCAGAAATCGCAATTGCTGAAGTAGCATAGCTGTCAAAAACAACTCCCGAAGCCGAGAAAGCGAAGGAAAAGAAAATCAGCAAAACCACAAAAAACAAAACAGCCGTCAAAACGTTTGCAAAAGTTCCTGCAGAAAGAACAACCAGCTGCTTGAATCCCTTTGCCTTATTCATGCTTTTTTCATCTTGTTCAACAAATGCTGCAGGAAATACCGGGAAAAAATATGGAAAGAAGGCAAACCCGGTAGATTTTATTTTTATATTATACCTACTCATGAAAATTCCATGCGCCATTTCATGGGTTATTGCGATTATGGCAATGATGACTATCCAATACGTAAAATAAAATGGCGGCAAAAAGTCAAGATTAAAAGCCTGTGGCAAGTAAGGAAATAGAGGAAGTATCGGCGGAATCTTTATTGCCCTGACAATACTGGGATTAAACAGATAAACTTTCACAATTGTATAAATAAGGTAAGTTGCCCCGACCATTAAGAAATACCCGCACAAGATTGAGAAATAACTTAGAACATCCAGTGTTTTTTTGTGTTTCTTGCCTAAGGAATTAATGATTTTTATTCCCCAGCTTGTTCTATAAAGAAATAACAAACCCTCTTTTTTTAAGTTATGTCTTCTTTTGTAAAGAAAAAATGAAAAAAATATCAGAAATGCCACAAGAAAAACCATATCATAGACAAAAAATTTTGTAACCATATTATCTCTTTTAGTTTTTAATCTTTAAATTTAATTTGCAATAAGTTATTTATTTTATTTAGCTTATTTGTACCCTATAGCTTTATTAATTAAATACAATTTGCTTACCATTCTTTTAATAAAACCTTATTTAATCAATTATTTTCTCTTCAAAGGCCTGAAGGCCTTTCCGCGGCATTTCCTGCATTTTACTTTCCCCTTTAAAATTTTTTGAGGATCTGCCCTAATTTTTGACTGACAATTCTTACAAACAAAAATATTTTTAAAAAGTCTGTTCTGCGCTTCGAGTATTTTTGCCATTTTTATTGAATATATTGTTACTTCGTGTAATTTACTTAATTGTTAATGTAAAAGCTAATATCTAAGCTTATTAGGCTATTGTGTTTATTTATTGTTTCTTTGTTTAACATTTTTTAACTATATTTTCTTAAATTTACAATTTCCGTTTAACTACTTTTATTCCTTCGATATCCCAATATTCTACATTTGAATTTTCCTCTAATTCATTTCTTATTTCTTCATCACAGTCTATTTCCATTGTTTCAAAACTCTCTAGGTCCATTATATTTACTTTATCTCCGATAGTAAGAACCTGCCCCTTTCTCTTGTCTACCATAGGAACCTCAAATCTTTCATGTCCAGGAACCGCAACGATTTTTTTTGACCCGCCTATTATGGCTTCTGCCTCTATTCTGCACTTGCTTGCCCCATGCTTCCCTGTTTTGCTTACGTCGATTTTTTTTACAGTATATGGCGCACCATCGATAATTATGTTCACTCCAGGCTTTGCTTCGGTTGCATTGATTATTTTTAGGACCATAAACTATCGAAAAGAAATAGATTTATAAACATTTTTACTAAAATATTACCATGATTTTGCAAAAAAAAGATTTTGTTGAAATAGATTTTACCGGTAGCGTTAAAGACGGAGAAGTTTTTGATTCAACAATAAAAGAAGACTTGGAAAAACTCCACTATGGACACGACCATCAAATTGAAGCAAAACCATTTATTTTTTGCCTCGGTGAAAGCATGTTCTTAAAATCAATCGACGATTTTTTAATTGGCAAACAGCCAGGAAACGTTTACGAAATCGAACTCAACCCGGAAAACGCCTTTGGAAAACGAAACCAGGAGCTTGTTCAAATGATTCCTTTAAAGATATTCAGGGAAAAAAATGTAAATCCTGTTCAGGGAGCCGCACTTAATTTCGACGGAAGAATCGGCAAGATTCTGTCTGTTTCAGGCGGCAGAGTCATCGTTGATTTCAACCATTTCCTCTCAGGAAAAACTTTAGATTACAAAATAAACGTGCTTAGAAAAATAGATGATTTAAATGAAAAAATAAACGCTCTTAATGAGTTTTTCTTTAGAAAAAACTTCAAATACGAAGTTCAAGGAGAAAAATTGATAATTGAAGTTGAAAAACCTCTTGTGGAGATTGTTGGGCTTTTCAAGGACAAATTCAAGGAAATGCTCGGCTTGGAGCTAGAAATTAAAGAAATAGAAGAGTCGGTAGAACGGTCACAACAACCACAATAATACTTATAAATATAATTTGATTGTTTAACAAATGGAAGAAGTTTACAATGACTATTCTTCAGATGTAAAAGAGATTGACAAGGAACTTCTAGAAATCCTTAAAAAGCAAACCTCTAAAATAAAAGTTGTTGGCGTTGGCGGAGGAGGAGGAAATTCTCTAAGCAGAATGAAAGAGATAGGCATAAAAGGCGGAGAACTTATTGCGGCAAATACAGACGCCCAAGATCTTTTGTACAGCGATGCAGACCAAAAAATTTTGCTTGGAAGAGAACTAACTCGGGGCTTAGGCGCAGGCAGCAATCCAAAAGTAGGAGAAGAGGCAGCCAAGGAGTCTGAGTCTGAAATAAAGAAAAAACTTTCTGGAAGCGACATGATTTTCATTACATGCGGTTTAGGCGGGGGAACAGGAACCGGCGCAGCACCAATAATTGCGGGGCTGGCAAAAAAACAAGGAGCACTAACAATTGGCGTTGTCACACTGCCATTTACCATAGAAGGAAAAAAAAGACTTGAGAACGCAATGAACGGACTAGAAAAAATGGAATCTATCGTTGACACTTTAATAGTAATTCCAAATGATAAACTTCTTGAGCTTGCTCCAGACCTTCCTTTGCATACAGCTTTTAAAATTGCCGACGAAATATTAACAAATGCTGTTAAAGGAATAACAGAACTTGTAACAACTACTGGACTTGTGAACCTCGACTTTGCAGACGTGAAAGCTGTCATGTCTAATGGAGGAGTTTCTCTTATAGGAATGGGCGAATCAGACAGCACAAATAGGGCATTAGAAGCAGTTGAAAAAGCAATACAAAATCCTCTTCTAGATGTCGATGTCTCAAATGCAACAGGCGCTTTGGTAAATATTATTGGTGGAAGCGATATGAGTCTTGATGAATGCAAGACAATAATTGAGGAAGTTGGAAACAGGCTGAGCCCAGATGCAAAATTAATATGGGGCGCGCAGATTTCTCAAGACATGGACAAATCAATTCGCGTTCTTTTGATTGTCACAGGAGTAAAAAGCGCGCAGATTCTCGGACATGGCGAAACTCTTGAAAGTATGAAACACAGGGAAATCGAGGAAGAACTTGGAATCGAGTTTTTTGAATAAAAATTCAACTAGCGGTAAACCTTTAAACTTCCACAAAATTTTTAAATGCGATAACTTTTTCTTAACAATTGGTTTTTGTTTACCATGAAACTAAGAAATTTCACGATTGGCTTGGGCCTGCTAGCTGCTTTTTATTCCGCAGATAAAGGAAAAAATCTTATTGACGGCATAAAACAGAGTAATTTTTATTCAGCACCATTTTCTCCGTTGAGTTTTCCATATAAAAAAGAAACAGTAGTATTGCCCATTCCAGAAGTCATGTCTCTTTACACCTCATGCGATCAGAAAACCTACAACGGCAAGGCTTTCGTACCTGCAAAATCCACAGATGAAATATTAAACGGCGTCAAAAGAAGAAGAGCTCTTGAAAACATTTGGAGAATGCATTTCAATGAAAAAGCTGCTAAACTTAACCTAGAGAGTTATACCGACATAACAACATCTTGGACTAGTCCTGTAAATGTCAGCTGGGTTACAAATAATTATAATGGTTTAAGAGCCCGTGCAAGAGGACGCGTTGAATTACATAGGGCAACAGATATTTTCACAAAAACAGGTTCTAAGATATACGCACCTGTTAATGGGGTTATAGTTGCTTCTTCAGGTAATTGGACTGGCTCTTGGACTAGAAGAAAAGGTTTGCATGATGTTAGCGGCGGACTCGGAGCAATAACTGGAAACGGAGCAATTCTCTTCGGGATTAATAATACAATCTATTTTCTTATGGCGCATTTAAAAGATGTTTATGTCCGCGCAGGAGATGTTGTTCTCAAAGGCGATGTTATCGGAACAGTTGGGAAAACTGGAAACGCGATGTCTCCAAGAGTTCCTGGACATCTGCATTTAGCATATAAAAAACCAGGAACAGAATGCGGCATTGAAGGTGTTTTAGTTTCAGAAAACCCCTATCCAAAGCTAAAAGAAACCATTGCGTCGCAGTTAGCCCAAAAAAACTAACAAAAATTGATATTTTGATAGTGAAACTTAGTTCAATTGAATTGCTATTATGAAAACACCACTAGATTTTTACTTATTAAGATTAATTCAGTAATTATATAACTAAAAAACCAGCTATTATTAAACCAATACCTGATGTTAATTTAATAGCTTACCAATTAAGAATAATTTTAAAAACTCTGTATTTTTATTTAAATCATGAGTAAACTCGATAGGCTTAAAGCTTTCGTTGAAAAATCAAAAAGAGTCTGGCTTGTATTGAAAAAGCCGTCAAAAAAAGAATTCTCTTCAGTCGCAAAAATTTCTGCCATCGGAATCCTTCTTCTTGGAACCCTCGGCTTTTTGATTTCTATAATAATTAGCTTTTTTGTTTGAGAAGTTTTATAAACTCTGATTAATGCTTGAAGAAATGCCTTTAGAAAAATTAACTGCCATGAATATAGTTCATGAAGTAGGAATGTCGGGACGCCCAGAGTTTTATAGTGGAAGAGGCGCTATCTTAACTGATCTAGACTCTAGTCTTCTTACTAAAATTCACGATTTAATAAAAAGAGAACATGGGGATGATGCCAGTAAAAACTTTGTTGAAATGGTTGTTAATATGAAAAATTTGTCTGCCTCAGATTTTTTAACATGTTTGTACCATCTAGAATCATCTGATTGGAAATATTCTGGATTTCAGAGTGATTTACCTGGAGGTATTGCTGTTGCAAAAGACCGAGAGGGAAGATATGACGCTGTTTCTGGAATGATGGGGGCTATGGATGCTATTTTTGTTAATAGAAGTGGAAGAGATGAAACTGAAATGATTCGAAACCCATTTTTAGAGGAAATAGGATATGAGCCAAAACCAGGATCTAAAAAAAGAAGATTTTCTAATAATGCAGGATATACAACTGAAGAATTTTGATCATTATTAAACAAATATTTATAAATAAATAACCCTCAAAAAAACAATGGGATTAGAAAATATCCTATATGGCTTTAAAGGAAATTTTAAAAGAACATTAATTTCTTCTGCTTTTTTGGGTTCATTATTAATTGGATGTGGTTCAGATGGTCCGACACAACCTCCGCCACCGCCAAACCCACCACCAAGACCCCCAACACAACCACAAAATCATCCTCCGGTAATTAATTATAGTCCAAAAACACAATGTGATGAGAACTCTTTTTATGAAGACATAATTCACGCAACAGATCCTAACGGAGACCCGTTAAGCTACAGCGTTGAGGGTTTGAGTTGGTTATCTGTTTCTCATAATATAGTTTACGGAAATTGTCCCGAAGTTTCTCGAAACACAAGTTTTCCAGTTAAGATAAAAGTTTCAGACGGAAAACTTTCCGCCGAACAAAGTTACAATTTAACTGTAAAGAATCTTTTTAATACATATGTTTTAACAACAAATGATATTAACAACTTACTGCAAGTTACGCCAAATACTTTAGCTTTTTCACAGCCAACGAGTTTCTTTCCTGGTGATGTTATAGGTGCGGGAATTTCTAGCAAGACTCCTCATGGGCTTCTTAGACAAGTAGAGGCTGCTACAGGAGACGGAAAAACGCTTTATACATTTAATCCATCGCTAGAGCAAATAATCAAGAAAGCATCTTTTTCATTTAGCAAAAGCCTTTCCCCTCAAAATATTCAATCTATTAATGGTTTACAAGGAGTTTCGCCTTTCACAACTACTAACCTAAGTGGCTTCAACTTTTGTGTAAACTTAAATAATGTTGTGTTATATGACAGGGACGGAAAACAAAATACAAAAGATGATCAGGTTATTGCAAATGGAGAGATATGTTTCAACACAGGTTTTTCTTTTGACATCGACATAGATGATTTTACCCTGAAATACTTAAAATTCCAAAACAAAACAAAAGAAGTAGCCGATATTACTATAGGTTCAAATCTTCTTGGTATTGCTGCAAAAAAAGAGGTAAAAATCACCGAATTCAAGTTTAGTCCCTTTGTCATAGGTTACTTGCCAACACTAATTCCTATTCCACTCGTGGTTACCCCAAAAATAGAAGTTAACATAGGCATAGACCCAACACAAGTAAACCCTTTAGGGGTAAGAGTCATGCAAGAAGCAGATTTAGAAGCTTGGCTGGCCTATCAAGGCTCTTGGTCAATAGGAAAAAATTTCACAAATAACTTCGACTTTTCTATTTTTAATCCAACTATAAATGGGGACCTTAAAGTTTATGCCGGACCAAAACTAGAAATGCTTTTGTATGATATTGCCGGCCCAGTTGCAGGTGCAAACGGCAAATTAAGACTTAGTCATCAGGCAGACTGTGAATGGAAGCTTTACGGAGGTTTTGAAGCTTACATTGGAATCATTATGGAATTATTCAGCAAAAAAATTGCAGCCCACTCTGAGAAAGTATTTGATTATGAAGAGCCTTTAGCAGAAAAATGCGGAACCACTCCTCCGCCACCCACAACAGGCGAAAAAATTTTATTTACTTCTACAAGAGATGGAAATGCAGAGGTGTACATGATGAGCCCTGATGGTTCTAGCCAGCAAAACTTAACCAGGCACTTAGCGCATGATTACGAAGCATCATGGTCTCCAGACAAAAGTAAAATCGTTTTTGTATCAGAAAGAGATGGAAACCCAGAAATATACACGATGAAGTTAGATGGTACAGATTTAAAAAGGCTTACACTTTCTTCAGGAAACTCTAACAATATTGATCGTTACCCTGGCTGGTCTTCCAATGGACAAGAAATAGTTTTTTACTCTACCAGAAATGGCAACGACGAATTATTTTTGATGAACGCAGATGGAACAAATCAAAGAAAAGTGAATATTTCTTTTGGTTCCCACGGACAGCCAAAATGGTGCGGAAACCAGATAGTTTTTTCCTCCACTTTGTCCGGAGGTAACGGCGGTTTGGAAATTTACAAAGTAAATCGAGACGGGACAGGATTGCAAAGATTAACAAACAATCCTGCTGTTGATACAGAACCCTCTTGTTCTAAAGATGGAACAAAAGTCTCTTTTATCTCAAACAGAGCCGGCAGCTCTTACGATATACTTGTCATGAATGCAGATGGTTCAAATCCAACAAATCTGTCAAATACAACCGGAGATGATTATTGGCCTTCTTGGTCGCCAGACGGAACAAAAATAGCATACACCTTCGGAAGCATAGGACGTACGGCTTCTGACATTTATGTCATGAATGCAGATGGTTCAAATAAAACTCGAATTACTACAAGGGTGTCTGGGTCAAACAACGATCCCGTATGGTCTCCGTAATAACCCACAAAAACAGAAAAATCTAAAGTAAAAACCAAAAAAGCCGGTCAAAATTGAAACCCGAAAATTTATAAACCCAAATCTTTAAGTATTAATTACTGCTTCTTAAAATTTAAGGAGTAGATGGAACTCAAAAACTCAAAAAAATTAGAAAATGATTTTTATTATCAAAGTCACGACGAATAAAGAAGAAAAAGCAGTTGAAATGATAGCTGACAGAGCGCAGAAAAAAAGCCTTAACACTTATGCTGTTTTGAAACCTCATGGCATGCGCGGTTATATTCTTCTTGAAGCAGAAGACAGAGAAAGTGCAGAAGAATCTGTTTTTAACCTTCCTTATGTTAAGGGAATCGTCGGCAAAACCATAGAATATGCAGAAATAAAAAATATGGTTGAACCTTCTGTAGAAAACATTGACATAAAAGAAGGAGACATAGTTGAAATGATTGGCTCAACGCTAAAAGGCGAAAAAGCAAAAGTTTTAAGAATTGATAAACAGAAAGAAGAAGTTGTGGTAAGCTTGCTCGGAAGCGTTGTTCCATTGCCGATAACAATTAAAATTGACAATGTTCGAGTAATAAGGAGAGACGAACACGAAGCAGAGGACGAAGAATAAAAATGGCAATATTTATTCAACTTTACTCTTATAGCTTAAAATAAAAATGATAAAAGAATTATACCAGAGATTAAATTTGAGATATCAAATTGCAAAAACAAAGATGCAAGCCATACTTTGCGAGATAGAAACGGGGCATTATATTTATTTTAATGTAGACGTCGCTTTTGCTGAGAAAATGGAAGAAAATAAAGACCCAGATAAAGGCCAGGTAACATATCTCTCAGAAATAGCTCGTATAAAAAGAAGACAAAGAAAACTTTTTGGGCAACAAACTCACTTAGAATCTTTATTGGATATATCACATCAAAAGTCTGTAGAACAAAAAGCATTAGAAGACGAAGCTAAATCTTTTGCTGGATAAAATAAAAAATAATTAAATCAAAAAAATAAAATCCCACAAAAAATAAAAAATGCAAATAAAACTTCTTGTCGAAGGTGGAAACATGCAGCCAGGGCCTGTTTTAAGCCAGAAGCTCGGCCCATTAGGAATGAACATGGGGCAAGTAATTCAAAAGATTAACGACGCAACAAAAAACTTTGAAGGCTTGAAAGTTCCTGTAGAGCTTGAAATAAATCCTTCTACAAAACATTTCGATGTCAAGGTTTTTTCCCCGCCGGCTTCAGAGCTTTTAAAAAAAGAGCTTGGCCTTGAAAAGGGTTCTGGAGACCATAAAAAAATAAAGGTTGCTAATGCATCAATCGAACAGATAATCAATGTTGCAAAAACAAAACTTCCAAATTTGTTAAGCAAGGATTTTAGATCAGCTGTTAAAACCATTGTCGGAAGCTGTGTTAGTCTAGGTGTTCTTGTAGAAAATAAACCAGCTAAAGAAGTGGAAAAAGAAATTGACGAAGGAAAATATGACAATGAAATACTCAACGAAATATCAAAAACTCCAGAAGAAAAGAAAAAGAAAATTGATGCATTCTTTGCTAAGGTAAAAGCTGATCAAGAGAAGGTCTTGAAGCAGGAAGAAGAAGCAGCCAAGGCAGCTGAAGCTGAAAAAGCAGCAGCAGTATCACCAGGAGCAACCCCAGCAAAACCAGGGGAAGTTAAACCTTCGGCAACAGAGGCAAAACCAGCAGCAGAAGCCGCGAAAGAAAAGCCTGCTAAAGAGAAAAAAGAAAAGAAATAAAATCGTCCATGCTTGGCCAATTTAGAGAAAAAAGAAAAAGAAATAATTTATAAATCGTTCCTCGCTCCATTAATTATTGGGGTCATGGGGAAGCTTGGTATCCTTACAGGTTTGGGACCTGTCGTCGCCAGTTCAAATCTGGCTGACCCCATTTCTTAGATGAATAAAAAAGAAGCGTTAATTAAAGTTCACGGATATATTTCTTCAGATGGAATGATGTATACTTGGAAATCTAAAGATATCCACGGAAAAAGATTAAGAATTAGAAAAAGGCTTAGGATTAGATTTTATAATCAAGAAGAAGTCCTAATTAACGATTTCATCAAAACTGTCCAAAAGATTTATTCTCCTAAAAAGAAGTATATAACTTATCGACCAAAAAGAAATGAACTAGAAGTTAGGGGGCAAATAATTTGTAAAGCTCTATTATCTTTAGGAAGTGTTAATACTAAAAACTGGGAAATGCCAAAAAATCTTACACAGAAACAAAAATCTATCTGGATAAGAGCATTTGCGGATTGCGACGGTACTGTCGGTAATTATAATTATCATCGTTATGTTGCTATAGATTCAATAAATATAAATGGGCTAAAACAAATATCTGGAACTTTAGGAGACTTTAAGATTCCTAACAGAATATACCAAATTGAGTATAAGGGATATACTTCTTATAGATTAAAAATTTCTGGAAAGGCTAGTTTAATCAAATATAAGAAACTAATAGGATTTAACCACCCCAAAAAACAAGCCAAACTTAATATGGCGATAAAATCATATAAACAGAACATTTTAAAAACCATTTTTTAATTATTATCTTATAAAAAATGACATCAAAAACAAAAAAATCAAGATCAGCAGGCCGTTTTGGAGCTAGATATGGAAAACGTGTACGCGATTCCTTGGTTGCTGTTGAATCAAAACAAAGAATAAAGCAAAAATGCCCTTTTTGCAAGAAGCCTGGAGCAAAAAGACTTTCAAAAGGGATATGGCAATGCGCAAGAGAAAATTGCAATAAAAAATTCGCTTCAGATACCTACCATTTACAATGACAAAAAATAAATCAGGTAAAAAATTTTTAAGTGGAAAAAGCCTTAAATATAATAGCCTCATAGGTAGTTTTTACTTTAATAATAAAATAAATTTGAGCGAACTTGCGAGCGAGCAATTTTAAACTAAAATGCCAACATATAAATGCTTCAAGTGCGAAAAGAAAATCTTGAACACTAATCTTGAAAAGAGATTTGTTTGCCCTCATTGCGGCGGAAAGATTTTTTACAAGCCAAGAACCCACGTAAAAAAGATAAAAGCTGTTTAGATTAAGAATTTAATTAATTTGTGCTAAGACGAATTGTTTGATAAAATAGCAGGATTAATTATTTTGACTATAGTAAGTTTAATATAGACTTATAGTTATGGTTTTTATATTAAAATCTAAGTAAACCAATAAAACTATCAAAAAACTAAAAAATGGAAAACAAAGAAAGAAAAATTCAGGAAATTCAGATACTAGAACAAAGTCTCCAGAACTTGCTTCTTCAGAAACAGGCATTTCAGATGGAGATTTCAGAAACAACCGCGGCAAAGCGTGAAATAGAAAAAGCAGGAGACGGCGTTTTTAAAATTATAGGGCAGTTAATGATAAAATCAGACAAATCAAAAGTTAAAGAAGAGCTATCTAACAAAGAAAGGCTTCTTGATTTAAGAATAAAGTCCTTTGAAAAGCAGGAAGCGGTATTTTTGGAAAAAATTGACTCCTTAAAAAAAGAAATCTTAGGTTAGAAAAGACCGAATAACATATACAAAGAAATGACGAAATCTTTATAAATATCTACAATTTAAACTTACTATGGTTTTAGATAGAATAAAAAGAGTTTTTTCTGGTTCTTCTGGAGGAGACTTCGACAGCGAATATCTGGAGATTGACCTTGGAAAAGAAGAAAAAGAGCAGAAAGTCACCGTAAAATTATTTGTTTTAAAGGACTATGAAGAAACCACCAGCATACTTAATGACCTAAGAGAGGGCTACACTATTGCAATAATAGACATAAAAGTGCTCAGACAGAAAGACCCTATTGAATTGAAAAGAGCAATTTCTAAGATTAAGAAAACAATAGACGCCCTTGAAGGAAATATTGCTGGTTTTGGGGAAAACATGGTTATCGCAACACCTTCTTTTGCAAGAATCCATAAAGAACCTGCAAAAGCAAAAGAAGAGCCAAGAAACAAGTTTGACGATATGTATTGATTTCTAATAAGATTTTTAACTAAAAAATAGATTTTTAATAACGTTCGTAATGATTAACTTTTATCTTTGAAAGTACTGGATTAGGCGTTTTCTTTAAAACAGGTTTAACTTCTGAACTAGTAACTATCTCTTTTATGTAATTTATTACTGATTCAACTTCTTCTCCAGAAGGAACAGCAAAACGAACAACATTTTCATCATCTTCAGTATTTTCAACAAGAAGATTTCTTTTCTGTTCAATTCCCCATTTTCTTATTTTTCCCCTTATCTTCATTCCCCTCATTGATTCAGAATTAGTTGAGATTTCGTAAACATCCCAATCAATTAATTTGCTAAACATCCAATCAAGAAATAGCCCATCTAAATAAAACTTTCTAAACCTTAGCAATAGAGAAAACAGTTTTTATGGCCACGAAGATTGTTGCAGGCACAAATAAGAATAACAAAGTGGCCAGAACAGAAATCATCATTTTTCCGATTGCAATGCCACTAACAGTAATTCCTGTTAATCCAACATTTGTAGCTAAACCTTGAATTCCCGCAAAACTTGCGAGGGCAGCGGCAACTGAAGCAAAAAGAAATGTCTGAACTTCTTTCTCAGCAACAAAATATCCCACAATTAAGCCCATTGCAACAATTGCTATTAATATAATAGGATCTGTAGAGCCTCTTGTGAAAATTCCTGCGATAATTGCCAAGACAATTCCTATAAGAAATACCCAAGCGCCCACAGAGTTTTCGCGAGATTTTATCACCATATTCTTTAAACTTTTAGAGGCTACAAAATTATATAAACTTTCCTTTTTTGGCTTTTTCTAGGAAGCGATTAAATTACACGCGTTAAAAAACCAATCGAATTTACCCCCTAGCCAATTTCACACAGACTATCGTCGTAAACCATGCGTTTTCCATGGAAAAAACTCATATGCTCAATAATATAAATCTTTATAAACCATAGTAACTGCTGAATGACACAATAAAAATGAAAACTAAACAATTTGGTTTGTTTTTCGTCGGAGTTTTAGCACTTGTTTTAGTAATGAGTGCAGTTAGCGCCGTAACAATACTTTCTGATGATTTTAATGATGGAAACCTAAATGGTTGGACAGTAACAAACAGCTCTGTAACCTTGCCAGGAACACCATGGAATAACACCGGAACCTTTGCAGAAGCTAAGCCAGGCAACGGAACAGCAATCCCACCAAACGGAACTTCTACTCTTCAAAGAACAATTAGCACCTCTGGATTTACAAGTATTACTGTTAAATACGATAGGCAGTTAGTTGGTTTTGATGCTGAAGAGGAATTCAAGGCATCATGGTCACTTGACGGAGTTACTTTCACTACACTAGAAGAAACATTAAACTCAACGCCGGATGACGCCGCCTTCGTGTTAAAAACATTTAATCTTCCTACCTCAGCAAGTAATAATGCAAACTTCAGATTAAGATTTGAATGCACAAGCGACGCACAAGCAGATTTCTGCAGACTAGACAATATATTGCTTGAAGGAACTTCAAACTTAGACATTCCTCCAGAAGTCACAACATGCACAACAACAGGAAATCCAGGAGATTTGGACGTTAGAAAGATAAACTTCCAAAACAACGGAATGCAATATAATACTTTCGGAAAAGATGATGAGTGGTTCCCTCTTGAAGAAGTTGAAGTTGAAATTGAAGTAGAAAACAATGGAAATGATGATGTTGACGATGTTTCTATTGAATGGGGTCTTTGGAATACTAAAACAGGAGACTGGGTAATTGATATTGATGAAGAAGACGAATTAAATATTAAAGATGGTGACAAAGAAACCTTGACAGTTACTTTCACATTAGATAATGATCTTGATGTTGACCTTGAGGATTTAGATGATGGAAGTCATTATAGGCTTTATGTTGTGGCTACAGGCACTGTTGACAATCAAACATCACCAGACACATGTGTTTCTGATTTCGAAACAGCATCTATAATTATTGAAAGCGACTTTGTAGTCTTGAATAATGTTGAAATTCCAGAAGTTGTTCAATGCGGAGAAACAGTGCAGGTTTCTGCAGATGCTTGGAATATCGGCGACAGCGACCAAGATGAAGTATCTGTTGAGGTCTTTGGCAGGGAAAGCGTTCTAGGATTAACCGAGACATTAGAATTAGGCGATATGAATGCATTTGATCGTCAGCCATTGTCATTCACATTCAATGTTCCAAGAAACCTCAATGTTCAAGATACTGCAGGCAAATTTTACGCTCTAAATTTCCAAGTTAAGGATGAAGATGGAGATGTATACCAAAACGACTTTGATGACGACGATTCAGAATTTGTTGTTCCTTTCAAAGTTGAAGGCAACTGTGGCATTGGTGGCACAGGAGCAGTCACAGTTTCAGCAAGCTTGGTTTCTGGAGGAGCTGCTGGCGAAGACATGGTTATCAAGGCAACATTAACCAACAATGATGTTGAAACAAAGACTTACAAAGTAGGTGCAGCAGGATTCACAGAATGGGCAGACTCTGTATCAGTAGATCAAAGCACAGTTGTTTTAACTGCCGGGCAATCAAGAGATGTCGTCTTCACTATGAAAGTTGACGAAGATGCCTCAGGAAATTACACATTCTTCATAGAAGCAACTTCAGGAAGCGAAGTGGTAAGACAGCCAGTGTCAGTCAACATAGAACCAAAGTCAAGAGCAGGAGCTTTTGGAAATCTTTTATCAGGACAAAACTGGACACTTTGGGCAATTGTATTGTTAAACATAATCCTTGTTGTAGTAATCATAATCGTTGCCGTAAGAGTTGCAAGGAAGAAATAAATTCGCTTTATTCTTTGATTTGAATAATTTAAAATGAAAAGAAGAACATTAACAACTGCTCTCGCTTTGACTGGACTTTTGGGTGTGGGTGGGTGTGGCAGCAAAATAGAGAGCCCCGAAATTTTTAATAAAGGTAGAATTCAAGCAGAGTCTTTTTATCCAAAAAGTAGTTTTAATGGTGATGATAGATATACAACAATTATTAAACTACTTCCTGAAATGAACGAATATTTTACATTAGAATCTTTAAAAAGAGGGTTTCAGCCTGTCGATCTTAATTTTGGAGCTACTTTTAACTTTAATGATGAAGCCAGAGTTCTTGATTTAATATATAATGTAGGAGACACCGTATTTATTACAGAATCTGGTAAAGATTACAAAATTGTTAATCCTTTAAGAAGATAGCATCGTTTCTTACCACTTCCCCTCAACCTTTCTCACAACAAACCATCCTATCAAATACCCAATCAAAGCCCCGGCAATAACATCGCTTAAGAAATGAACTCCAAGGTAAACTCGTGACAAAGCAACGACACATGCAAACGCAATCCATGCATATTTGAATTTAGGAAATTCTTTTGATAGGAAAGGAATCGCAGAAAAAACCATCATTGTCTGAAACGATGGAAATGAAAAATTCCATACATAATAGCTACTTTTTTCCAAGCCATTAATTAAAGAAACGAGGCCAAGCTCAAAAGGCCTGTGTCTTTGTATAGTAATTTTCAATAAAAAGCCAATAATAATATCAAATACTAAAGTCGCCCATAAAGGCAAAATCCATCTTCTTTTATTCTCTTTTATAAACAATATTGTCAGGAAAAGGAAAATTATCAAGATAGAGCTGACAAATGTTATTCCCATAAAAAAATCAGTCAGAATACCATTTCTTATTAAAAACACAAGCGACGTTATCTGATTATCAAAATAAAAAGCCAGAAACAGAATAAAAATTACAAATGCATATAGCAAAATAAACTTCCTTTTATAAGAAAACTTCATATCAGCAAATAAACGAAATTATTTAAATATATTTCCCCTGTCTCTTTCTAATGGGAAAACAGGGTTTGGACATTCTAGGAATTTTTTTAAGATACCTAATTCTTATTCTTGTCGCGTTTCCGAGCCTCTGGATTTTTTATTTTATATTCACTCCTTTAACAGTTTATCCCGTACATTTTTTGCTGAACCTTTTTTTTCCTGTTTCCCTTATTTCAGAAACAATAATTCTTGTACAAGAAATTCCTATTGAAATTATTGAAGCCTGTGTTGCGGGTTCTGCCTATTATTTTCTGCTTATTCTTAACTTAACTACTAGTGGCATAAAGACAAAAACAAGGGTTTATATGATTCTCTTCGCCTTTTTCCTTTTTTTAATCATAAATATAATAAGAATATTTTTTCTCAGCCTTCTTGCGATTTCAGGCTCTTCATTTTTTGACATAACACATATAGTATTCTGGTACGCATTAAGCACGCTTTTTGTCATAGGAATCTGGTTCATCCAGGTAAAAGTTTTCAGAATAAAGGAAATACCAATTTACTCAGATATAAAATTTTTATATAAGCAGTCTAAAATAAAACATAGGTAAAAATAAAAAAGAATAGTTTGTTAATAGAAGTAAAATCAAGCTTGGTTTACTGTTATTAAGCTAAATTTTTGATTTCGTGTATATCATTGTAAGTAGGTCTTTATGTTAACAGTAAATATTAATACGAACGAAACGAAGTGGAGTTGGCCTAAAATAATATAAAATAAAATGTTAATTGAACTTTTTTATTCTGTCATAGAAGCCATTCTTTTAATAATAAAAGAAATGGGTTATCTTGGGATTTTTATAGGAATGGCTATTGAAAGCTCTATTTTTCCGCTGCCGAGTGAGATAATTCTTATACCCGCAGGAGTTCTAATTGCAAAAGGCGAAATGAATTTTTTCTTAGTTCTTTTTTTAGCTATTTTAGGAAGTTTGCTAGGAGCTTTATTTAATTATGCGCTGGCTTTTTTTATTGGCAGGAAATCCGTGGATTTTTTTATAGACAAATATGGAAAATTTCTTTTCTTGAATAAAGAAAAGCTTAGAAAAACCGATTCTTATTTTAAAAAACACGGGGAAATTACTACTTTTATTGGCAGATTAATTCCTTTTGTAAGGCATATAATCTCGCTTCCTGCAGGTTTTGCTAGAATGAACTTATGGAAGTTTTCTTTATTCACCTGCCTTGGAGCAGGAATATGGGCGTCTATATTGATTTTTACAGGAATGTTTTTTGGAAGTGATATAGATCCTATTATTAAGATGATAATTGCAATTACACTTATAGCCTCAACTCTGATTTTTGTGGCTTACTATATGCTCTGGAACAAATTTAAAAATAAAAAATAAGATGCATTCAACCAATTGACTTTAAAATAGATTAAATAAAGAAAGAAAAATATGCTAATAACACAAGATTAAAGTTAACTATTGAGGCAGTTTTATCTTAAAAAACCATGTATTTTATTTAACTTTTAATAACTCCTTACTTCTTTACTTTAATCATCACATTAATTTGTTAATCTCGATAAAAGATTCTAGCATGAGCCTTTCTGTGGCTTCGAGAATTTCGCAGTTGCTTATATTTACATTATAGCACGCAGGTCCGACTTTATCAATTCGTGTTTCGCTTCCCTTTTGAAGATTAATAAATGCGTATCTTCCTTCAGAATCACAGGTAGCATTTTGGTCTTTTATCACATTTATTCCCGAAACCTTGTAAAGATTTACGAGATTTGCAGTAGCTATAATGCCAAAACCGTCGCAATTAAAGTCTTCTGTGCTGTTAAGAACAAGATTTTGTGCTAGACTCAAATTTCCATTAAAAGACACCCCTTCATCTAGCTTTCTTGGATCATTCCTCAGATAAAAATTATACTCTGCATTTTTCCCGTCAACTACTACCGGTATTTTTGTATTATAAAAAACCAAATTTCCAGATTTAACAATCTTAAAATCAACTCCTTCATATTCAAATTTTTTTGTTGATTGAAATGCATAAACTACAAGAATAATTAACAAAATTAGAATCGCCATTCCAATAAAAAAATTCCTTAAGATTTTATTCTGATCAATCGCCTGTTCTTTTTTTGGAATTTCTTTTTTAACTTCTCCTTTCCTTTTCCTATCTGTTTTTTTCCTTTTTGGCATTTTTTATTGTTTTTTTAAAATGTCTGCTTCGCAGAATTTTTTGTTACTAATGATGAAAAAGCATTAACTAATATTTGGTGTCTTACCCATCATAATTTAGGATTTATCATATTTTATTAGCTTTACCCTCAAAAACTTATCATCTCTTATATTAACTTTTTTCTCCATTTAAATTTATCTTTCATTTATTAATTTTACTATTTATTTTTTTGCCTTAACTATTTAATTCCCAAAATCTTGAACAAAAATTGGTCAGCCAACTTTACCAACTCTTCTTTTTGGCTTTCTATGTAAACACAACCGTCAACTTGGCTTATGCTTGAAGCTTCTTTTTCTCTTATTATTATAAAGTTATCGCTGCAGGTTTTTATCGGCAAGCCTTCAACACACACACCGCCCTCAATACAAGCTTCCTGCACTCTTTCTGCGACTTGGGCAAGATTTACATATACTTCGGCTCCGGCAACTTCATCTTCAGATTGTATATAAACAGGTTTTCCCCTGTATCCCTCTATATTCCTTAAGCCAGAACCTATATCTGGGACTTCCTCTGGGTTGTATCTAAAAACAAAATTCTGAAAAACCCAAAAGCCATTTGTATTTGTAAACTCAAAACCATTGTAAGTTAATTTAGAAGGATTTTCATTTCCAGCTCCAGAACTCCCAAGATTGCTTTGTATTGCAAAGCCAAGAGTGCTGGCAACCATCAAAAAAACAAGAATTACTCCTACAGTTACCTGATTTTTTTTCCTAATTCTCTCTTGTTCTTCCTTTGAAACAAGTCTTCTCATACAAAAAAGGATGAATGGAGATTTATAAAGTTTAACATGAGGATCGTGAGGATATTTTGCTTTTGTTAAAGCTACACTAGAGCCCTATAGAAAGTGTTACAGTTAGGGTTAATCTTTTTTCTTTTTTAGTATGTAGAAAGTATGCTGCGCCAAATATGGCAGATATTTAAGTCTTCCCGCACCTACACATTTCTTTATTTTCAGATTATTTTCTTTTATAAATTTTCTAAACTCAAAGAACTTGGGGAAGTATATGTGCGTCTCGTGTCTTTTGATAAATGGAGACGAAGCATTTGGAATTGTTAATATTATTTCTCCATCATCATCAAGCCAACTTATTACTTTCTTGAAGTCTTTTTTTAAGTTATAAATATGGGCGATAACACCAGTCATTAAAATGGTTTTATATTTTCTCCTAGGATTGAAAGTTTTTATTGTTGAGACTTTTACATTTATGCCTTTTTTCTTTGCTATTCTTATTGCATACTTTGAAGGATCAAAACCCTCAACTTCAAACTTATCTTTAAGAACAAATAGAAGACGACCTAAACCGCATCCAACATCAAGAACTGGGCCTTGTCTTACATTTTCAATAATTAGTTTTTCTGTTGGGTGCTGCCCAAAAAATCCCTTATAGTAAGGTTTTTTATAATCAATTATTTTTTCTGCCATGTCATTATTGTAGACTTTTTATTTCTTAAACATTTCCTAACATAGCCCAAAGACATCTAAAAAAATACGCGTCCCGCCAGTAGTTTTAGTTAAATTTAAATAATGGCGGCAACCCAAAAAAATAAGCTCTTGGTGAGAAAAATATGAAAACTGAAATTATCAAAATAAATTCAAGGAACCCTGAAGTTTATAAAATTAGAGAAGCAGCGAATATCATAATAAATGGGGGATTAGTTGCATTTCCTACTGAAACTGTTTATGGGCTTGGAGCTAACGTCTTTAATAAGAATGCAGTAAAAAAGATATTTATTGCAAAAGGGCGCCCCCAAGATAATCCTTTAATTGTTCATGTTTCAGAAATGAAACAGATAAATTCTCTTGTAAGCGAAATTCCTTATAATGCTAAAAAACTTATGAAAAAGTTTTGGCCAGGTCCTCTTACGATAATAATAAAAAAATCAAAATTAGTTCCAGATATTGTTACTTGTGGTTTGGATAGTGTTGCAATAAGAATGCCTAAAAATAAAATTGCATTAAAACTAATTGAACAATCAAAATGCCCTATAGCTGCTCCTTCAGCAAACCTTTCTGGAAAACCAAGCCCCACAACCGCAGAACACGTTATAGATGATTTAAATGGCAAAATTGATAAGATTATTGATGGCGGAAAAGTAAATATTGGGTTGGAATCTACTATAATTGATTTAACTCAAAATCCCCCCATAATTTTAAGGCCTGGGAAAATAACTCATAAACAAATAGAGAAAATTATTGGCAAAGTTCAGAAAAATAAAAAAGAGTTTATAAAAAAACCTAAATCTCCCGGCATGAAATACAAGCATTATTCTCCTAATGCAAAAGTGATTATTGTTAAAAAAGAAAATGAGATTAAAGAAGTTTATAAAAAATATTCAGATAAAAAGATAAAACAATTAAAATATGGCAGTGAAATTGAGATGGCTAAGAATCTATTTAAAGATTTTAGAGACGCCGATAAAAAATGTTATGAAATAATCGTTGTAGAAGAAGTTGAAGATAAAGAATTTGGCTGCGCAATCATGGACCGGCTTAGAAAGGCCAAATGAATTTTAGCATAACTGTTAAGACCGGTTATTACTTTATCTCCGTCACGAAGAGCTCCCGCTAATCCTTAAAAAAAGAAGAAAGTTGAAACATAAATTTCAACTAACTAAAAACAAGTTTTAGTTAAAGTAAACTTTTTCTTCCCGTATATAGTTCCAACTATCTCTTAAAAAAGAAGAAAAAGAAAAAATAAATTAAAAAGTTTTTTGCCTAACTAAGCTACCTGAAGCTCTGCGCTTGTAGATGAAGTACCAATATACTTCTTACCAGCTATAGTGTCAACAGGCTTTGTTCTCAAGTATGTTGCAGCGTTTACAGTATCTGCTGCCTCATAACCAGCAACAAGTAATGCAACCTTGCTATCTCTAGCGAAAGATTGTATCAAGAACTGTCCTGAGCCTACACCAGTTGCAGTAGTCCATGCAGACCCACAACTAGCTCCACCGACTAAGCCAGCAGCAACTGAATTAATACAGCTACCACCGACAACTATTAGGTTCTTTGAACCTACTGAGCCTACTTCTGAGTCTCTTACAAGAACTTCTCCAAGCTGTGTTGTACCGCCTGGCGTTGTGCCTGGAGTAACTACTGAACCACTAGTACCAATATATAGTTGCGCATATACCTGGCTCTTTGGATAGGTTACTTTAGCTGTTTTTTGGTCAGAATCGCTTGCATCCAATACAGCATGTGATCCAAACCAATCAGCATATTCTGTGAAATCACTATCGCTTGATCTTGTTGCAGAGGCATTGTAATAGTCAGATGAAAGCAGTATTCCGCTTACTCCGACTCCATTTGTACTTGAACCCATACTTGCAGCATTGTCTTCAAGATCCACAACTATTACATGATATTCGTTTTTATTGTCTTTATTTTCCCAGACAATAAGCGCAGGTTGGTCAATATTTCCAGTTCCTGCTGGATTAACCATGTATAGTGTTGTTACGTTAACACCTGCTACGCCTCCACTTCCGTAATTAGAACCATTTGTTGCATTGTTTGTGAAGTTGTATCTAACTGCACCAACTGTAATAACCGAATAGTTCAACGTGTGAATTGCGTTGGCTGCACCTGTTGTGTTCAATATCGTACTTCCAACTGTCCAATTACCATCTGTTGCATTGCTTCCTACATTATATGTGAAAGTTGTAGCTGTGTAGCCATCTCCATCAGGGAGCAGTAAGTCATTAGTAGCACTCATGTGGTCGCCAAATACAGAGTTGTTTGTTCCATTCACATCAGACAAGTTTATTGACGTTGGCTGATAGAACTGAACTAAAGCTCCTGATTTGGTTTCTATTGTTGGGAATACCACAAATTTATTTGTAGCAGATGAGTCGCTTGTTGGATACTTCAGTTTAACACTAGCACTTTCTCCTGTTCCATTAAAGTAAACAGTATATCTCTTACCGTCAACATCTAATGTTCCTTCAGCTTCTGTACTTGTGAAAGTCGTTTCATATATTGCTCCATCAAATACATCTCTGAATTTGACTCTGTCATTTGTTGTAGCGCTTGAGCCACTTGTCTGGTTGTAAACATCGTACAACTCCAAAAGATGTCCATAGTCTTCATTTCCAACTACAACATATTTTGTAGTTCCGCTTGCATAAGAAAGATTTTCCATTTCTCTTATAGCAATGCTGAAGTTTGAGTCATCAGCAAGTCTCCACATCAAACTTTCATTGTGTGCAAAGTCAACGCTTTTTTCATTTCCGCCTTGTTCTGTGAATTTCACGCTTACAGTATCATCTCCAGCTGTTGTAACAGAAATCATGTCTCTGCTTGCATCATCTAAAGGTGAAGTTAAGCCAGCAAAGTCAATTTTGAAGCTTCCGAATACAGGATCCACAAAGGATGTTCCTGGAAGGATAGCGTCATGTGTTGAATCAGGCCTGAAAACAGCTATTGCAATCTCAGTTGTTGAGTTAGCAGGATCACCACCACCAGTATTACCTCCATTGAGATATACTAATGTTCCGTCAATAGGATCATTGCTTTCTCCTACTGTAACTGTTGCGGCATCTTCTAAAGTAATCTTTTCAGAACCAGCAATAACAGTTGCAGATAACTTCAAGTTTGTTTCATCTGCAGTTTGAACTGCAATTGTAACGCCATTAATCTTCTTAGATGCAGCTTCGTTAACTTCTTTACTCTCACTAGCGCCGGCACTATTTGTTACTTTTACTGTAGCAGCAGTGTCAGAAGCAGATACAAGTTCAATTGTATATTGGCTTCCGCCAACTGTAACTGTTGAAGCAGGTGTATCACTTGATAAACTAACCTTTTCAGCTTGTTTTAACAAAACCAAAGTGTCAGTGTCTGTTGCCGAAGCAACTGTGAATGTTTGCCCAAAAAGAACAATTTCCTCACCTTCTGAATCTGCATTCGTGAAGTTGATTGCAGCCATTGTCGCACTTGCGTTATATAATGGCTGTGCCGCAGCGCTTGTACCCATGCTTATACCAATAACAGGGTCATCACTACTCGATGGCTGTTTTACAAAAATAACTTTTCCAGAGTTCTCTCCACCAGCAGCTGTTCCCGCTATAAGCTTTATTGTTGATGTAACTTTGGAATCAACATTCCCAGAGAAAGTATAGTCTCCAAGAATAGTTGGAAGATCACTCTTTGTTATAGTTGACTTTACAGCATTCAAAGATGTATTAAGCCAGATTCTGTCAGCGCTTGTATCTAATGATACTACTTCACCGCTTGTTGAAGCTGTTGTACCTCCAGTTGTTCCACCCATGAAGGATTGAAGGCTGGATTGTATGTTTCCTGCCTGAACAACGTCAAGTGCAGAAACACCTGTACCTGTACCATAGACAACTGCTACATCTGCTGTTCCTCCAACAACGAAAGGTGCTGGATAGTTTGCAGCAGCAGCAATACCTGCAGTCATGCCAATCATCAATGCACTACTAGCTAAAGCCGATATTTTCCTAAAATTAAATCTCATTTTTTATCTCTTTTCAACCTCCTTTCAACTCTTTTGAAGAGTTGTCAAAGACAACTTTCACCAACTCGACAGCTATAGGGTAAGCCATCGTGCCGTGTGAATATGATCTTCTGATCGTTTTTCTAATCCCTATAAAGAACACCTTGGATAGGTGTTGTCGGTGCCTGAGTAAAAGCCAATTTCTGTTTAAAAAGCTTACTGTCTTTTTTCTTTCCAAGCCTCATCAAAGCCCAATTTTTAAGGTTTTATTTATAAAGCTTCTGTTGTTACTTCATTATTAATACTCAAAATAGGGAGACGAAAACCACAATCTTTATTAACATATACTACTTATTTAGTAATATATAATAAAAAATAATAGATATTCAGATATTTGGAATAATACCCGAATAATATCCAATAAAACCAATAAATAATAACATGGCAGGCACAAAAACAAGGGAAATAACTATAACTGAATCAAAAGGAGCTTTTTCCTTGCCAAAAGGAGCTCTTTCACTGTTCAAAAAATCAGCAACAACGTCTAAAAAAGACTATGATTTTGAAGGCATCTCTGCGTTGAGGCATCTTTTAAGCAATGAAAAAGCACGGATGTTAAACGTAATAAAAACGCAAAATCCGGGTTCTATTTATGAACTAGCTAAAAAACTTAATCGTAGGTTTAAGCCAGTGGCTGATGACATAAGGCTTCTTGAAAGGTTTGGCTTCATAGAGCTTTCAGAAGAAAAGATAAAAGGCAGGATTCGCCACAAGCCAGAAGTGATTGTTGATACTGTTACAATACATATTAAGGTTTAGGATTGTGATTAATTACAATAAATAATAAAAAGGAGCAATACCTATAGATTATAATGAATTTAGAATATAAAGCAGAATTTAAAAAATCTGACTTAATAGGAGATATTGCCGAATCTATAAGACATAGAAGACCGGGTGTAGACATATCAAGTAGCAGAAATCTTGCAGAGCTTTCTTTAGCCGATCTAACTTTACAAGGAAATATGTTAATATATAGAATGTTAGTTGAATCAGGCACAAATTATGCACTTATTAGAGCTGATGGTGGTGAAATAGAACCTGCAATTTAACTGCTATTTCTAGTAATAAGCCGTAAATGTAACATTAGCTCCAGGCAAGTCCTGAAGCGCCCCTTTATAGTTCGATGTTAAATTGCCTTGCTTTACATATAGAATTTCTTTAGTGTTTGAAGCTATTTTAAGTTCATAGCCTTTTACGGGCTGATTTTGCCCGGTTTTCCAGCTTTGCGCCAAAATCCCTGCCAAAGTTTCGTTAAGGAGGTCACAGCTATTTATCTCTTCTAAATCCCGTTCAGGAGCTGCCTCAAAACAGGCTTTCTCACTGTCACAAAGGAAAATAAGCTCTTGAACAGAGAAAACTCTTTTTTCAGGACCGCATTCAGCAGTGTATTGCAACGTGGCTTGTATAAAACTATCGGCTTCGTAGCTTTCCACATTCTCTTTTCCCGACTTCTTCAGAGAAAAACTCAGCAAAAAAAGGATGACAATAGCCACGATTATGATAATTAAGGCAAATCCAACCATTTCTTCCTGTCCTCGCTTGTTTGTTTTTGTCATGTTTTAACTCACTCGCTCTCGAACGACCACGCTTGGGCGTTCGTTTTCGTTATTTATTTTACTTTTAATGTGAAAACCCATAAGGTTCAATTTACATAAACTTGATTTTACTTCTATTAACAACTTACTTTCTTTCCTTCTATAACCAAAATTATCATTTATCATTTTATCTTCTTATATGTAACTATAATCTTTGCTATTTCACACACGTCAGCAATATAAGGATATGCTGCCACAAAATTTCCCTCTTCATCATAAACTTCGTCACTTTTGGCTTGTTTTCTGCATAAAGCCACGAAGTTTGGAACTCCTGTTCCACCTTGTGGTTTCAAAATTTCTATTTTATTGCAATCTGGATAATTTTCCACAGTGCATAACTTACTTCCGCCTGTTGAAGGATAAATCTTTACTATTTCTATTCCAGAAACCCCCCAAAAATCAGCATCAGAGTACTTTTTTATGTTTTTCTTTAAAGCCATGACCTTGTCGAAATCTATACAATTTACCTTTGTAGTGCCGAAAGCCTCTCCACATGAAAACTCTGGCGAGTTTGCAAGTTTTGAAACCAAAAGTATCGCATTCCTTTCTTCGAGAACAGCCGCAGACTCTTTTAAGCCAGAAAACAAAACATTGGCTATAAACAACCCAACCAAGGCGAAAAACAAAGTCACAGCTATAAGCATGAAAGCCATCTGCTGAATCTTCATTTGTCCGCGTTTTCCTTTATTTTGTTTTTTCATTCTAATTTGCTCAATTCTCTTAAATTTAAAATGATAAGCTTCAATTCAACTTATTTTTAACTTTTTTACTTTAATTAACATTTTTATTTTTCCTATTATTAATCACCATAACTTAACCGTGAACCTGTCAAAGCACATTATATAATTTTTAACACCTATTTCTTCAGATACCTGAACTACAGATGCTAAGTCTCTAGAATCTCTTAGGGAATTTGCCGAGTTAGCCAAAAGCAAGAGATTTACGCTTGGAATACATCCTTGTTTCATTAGGAGTTGTTGTTTTTCATCGTACAGTTTCGAAAGTTCGCTTGTTCTTTTCATAAGTCTTTTTACTTGGCACTCATATATGCTCTTGTCTGAAAAAACAGCAGCATACATTAGGGAATCAGCCTCATAATAAACAATCTGCCCGCGTTTCTCCACAGACTTCTGAAATTCATCAACATTTATATCACAATTGTCGTCGCTAGACCCAAAACAAACCTTTATGCTGTTTTCAGGACATGCACCATCTTCAACAAGAATATTTTCCTGATTCAAATCAGAAAGTTCTTCTTTTATTTCTCGCGGAGGCTGAAAGAAACAATACTTTTTCTCTTTTGACATAAGATAAATCAAATCAGAAACCTTAAAGGGAAATTCAAAAGGCTTCGCAAAAATAATGAAATCTTTTCCTTGTTCAACACCTTCAGAAAAAATATATTTGTTTGAAAACTCTGTTTGCAGGTCTGTTTCTGTCCATTTTTCGAAGCTTTTCTGGGATATTTTTATTATCTGGCTTCCAAAATTTTCAGAAGTGCTGCACTCGTTGTAGATTCTTGTTTCTACAGGCATGGTAAGCAGCGTGACAACACTTGTTTCAAATCCCGTTTCTAAAGGGCTTAATAAAACAGAAATTTCCTTTCCTGTTTTCGCCGTTGTTGCTTCTCCACCTGTCTTGATAACTTTTGTAGAAATGTAAATTGCAAGAAACAAGATAACTGCTCCAACGATGATTGCAAAAATCCATGCAAAAGAAATCTGTAATTGCCCTTTTTTGTTTTTGCCTCTTTTTTTTATCATGTTTAGCTCACCCACTCCTTTCAGTCGCTCTCGAACGACCACGCTTGGGCGTTCGTTCCCATAATTGGTTTTATTGTTAATGTAAAAGCCAAACTGATATTATAAATTTTCATATGATATTATTAATTATCACGTTTAATTTTATATGAACCCACTTCGATTTTATTTTAAGTTTTTAATGTAAACAACTTAAGTTATTTAATTAACACTTATTCTATAGTAATATTATTTACAATTTATTTTTATTTAATACCTTTGTTAACCACCAATTCTTGTAATCCTAACCAACCTATCACTGAAATCTTTTACCAGCCTTAACTTTACTTTCCCATTAACGTTTGATATGCAAAAAGGATTTTCATTTTCAGTAATTGATGCTAAGTCTATATACTTTATTTCTGCCGATTCAGTTCCTTCAAAATCTAATGGATAAAAAACAATGTTTTCTTTTCCATAATAAGCTCTTTTTAGCTCATTGTAAATTCCGTTTTTTGCACCTCTTGCCGAAGAACTAAAGTCAACAAAGCAGGCAAATGACTTTTTTCCAGGTAAGGAGTATTCTTCATTTTCCGAGGATTGTTCGCTTTTCCATACTTTCTCTACGTCTGATTGAAAGTCATTCAAGAATTTGGCTGTTTTTGCAGAATCCTGGACACCAAGAAAAGCCCTTATTCCAAAAAAAGCAAATGCAAGAAAAAACACTATAAGAATTATGGAAAAAATCATCCCAAATGAAAGTTGCATTTGTGCATTCTTTTTTGTTTTCATGTTATAATATTATGTAATTTGATATTTAAAATATGTTATTTCTTAGCGATTCTCCAAAAAGCATCAAAGTAAGATTTAAAACCCTTGGCTATTTCTTCATTTTCTACTAAAAATCCGACTGGTTCTTCTGATAAGAAAAAAATAAAAGATTTATTTTTATAAAAAACGATAGTCATATTAGAAACTAAATATTCTGGCAAAAATTTTATTTCTGATTTTAATGAGGTTGTTTTAACCAATTTACTTTTTATATCATAGTTTGCCAACATTTTTACTTTTATTTTCTTTTTTGCCCTTTGTTTATGATAATTTTCAAAGAACTCTTTAACTCCCGGTTTATTTTCTCCGTAAGTAGCACCTATAACATAATAAGTACTTCTTGGCGATAGTTCATCTAAAATATTAAGATAGAAGTTCTTTATTGCCTTAAATCCCAAGTATAATATGGCTTCCGTTTGTTGTTTTCTGGCCCTTTGTTTTAGTTCTGGGAGTATTTTTTGAATTATCTCTTTTTGCTGGTTAAAATGTTTAGTTTTTTCCTCTAAATAATTAATAATTCTTTTTGGCTCCATAGCACTAAAATAGGCTACTTTCCCCCTTATTAAGGAGCCTACTAATCCTTTTTTAGTTAGTTTATCAAGAATAATATATAATTTAGATCTGGAAACCTGAGACTCCTTGGTTATAGCTCCTGTAGAACTTTGGCCTATTTTTAAAAGAGCCAAGTATACCTTAGCTTCGCCAGGCGTTAGTCCAATCTCTTCCAGTATCTTAGTGTCCATATCTTAAATTTAATTTCCAAATATAAAAATCTTTCTATTTTTATCCCCCTAAGGGGAACACAATATATAAAAAGATAATTTTATGCCGTTTAATTATGGAAACTAGAATAGGAAAAATTAATAAGAATTTGAAAGATATTTTGAGAGAAAGCGATGAACTAGCTGGAAGATTTAGCCCAAAATTAAGAAAAAAAATCGCAGATGTGAATGATATTAACAATAAATATTCTAAATGGGCCCTGATTATTGGGGGCTTAGTAGGAACATCAATTGGTTATTCTACTGGATTTTTAAGGGATTCTGGAGCACCAGAAATAGTGAATTATATTTCTTATTTTATTGGAGGATCTATGCTTTCAGCTCTTCCTGGTTTATTTATTGGGGATAAAATAAAAGAAAGAGCATATCTTAGACTGCAAGATGAATATCCAGAGAAAGCTCAAGATATAGAGAGATTCCAAGATTTAGCTAGAGACTTTAATGCTCTCAGATCCATGTTAACTCCATAATAACTTACGTAAATAGTAAAAAATCAAAATGAAATATAAAATAAAACAACAGAAAAGAAAAGATAAAAAGAAAAACGCGCTAAGAAAAATAGCGGATGCTGGATTAAGTGCTTTAGCTATTTTGAGTTTAAGCGGGGCTGGACTGGGATTTTTATATCTGAGTGGGATTATAGGTAAAGAAGAATATATGCGAAGATGTTATTATAGTAGCTATAGTGGGGTCCCAACTAAAACAATTCAAATAGCACGAGTAAGGTTTCCCTTCAGTCTTTATGTTACAAACTACAGAGATTTTTGGGAAGACGGTAGCTTAGACATTTATGAAAGAGGTTCTTTAGATATGGGTGAAAACGTTCTTGGAGAAAGATTAACAATAGTATCAGACACCATACCTCTTATTAGGTATGCTAAAGAAGGAAGAACATTATTAAGAATTTCTCAAGAAGCAAAAGAATTACAAACAAGATTTGACAATTCCTTAAAATTAAAATCTTATTTCTACCATCAAACGAAGTGTAAAGCGATTTAAAATCAATCACTCCTAACTTCAAACGGCTTCGCAATAATATTACATGCGTTAGGGAAAGGCTGGTTTCCAAACTCGTCAGAGCATTTTATGTAAAAAATCTTGTTTGTGTTCCATGCAGTTGAATGCTCTGTTCCATTAACAGCCTTAGTCATGTTTGTGCCATCCTTAAACAAGTAATCACAGCCAAAGTTTCCATATACGCATTGTGCTTTTTCATTCGTAATCACCTTCAGACTGTTTTCTTGTCTGAAGACACGAACAACTGTAGGTGCGATTGTGTCTGTTTCTACTTTGAAACTAATTGTTTTTGTGTCTACATTTCCTCCAAGGTCTATGCATTGAATATCATAAATGTAGTCTCCTGCTGTAAGGAATAAATCCTGAGAATGTTCGTGTGTTCCTGTATTGAAAAATTCATTGAAGTTTCCACCTGTTCCAGGTCCTTCATAAGAGCACAATGCCTTTCCTTCATCATATCCTGCAGAGGTCTTTACTTCAAGCTTTACTTTTATCACATCTGTCGAATCTTTTATCGTCGTTGAGTTTGGTTTTGCAGAATCTATTACCAAAGGCTCTGTCCCCTTCAATGTGAATTTGTATGACTGTTTGTTTGTATTTCTTTTATTTTCTTCAGGAGTTCCTTTCAAATGTGGCTGATCTTTGCATCTGAAATAAAATTCGTTATCTGCTCTATCTATCAAGCCAGTTAAAGTCGTTGCACATTGATAAAGCATCTGTGCATTGAATTCAAGTGCTCCTGTTTTGCATGTCATTTGGTTTTCCATATCATCGTAGGCTCTATCAAGTCTGTCCCACTTACATTCACTTGGTTCATTTACATAAACCTGGAGATTTACAGAAGTTTGTCCAAATGGTATTGGAGAATTGTTTAAAATACTTGTTGTTACTATTTCTGGCTGTCTTTTATCTGGCCCATTATCAACACAGAATTTAAAGATCGTAAAGGCTGATGGAGAGTCTCCTTTTGGATTTCCGTTTTCATCTTGACATCTGAAATAAATTGAGAATCGTCCCCCATTTGCAAGGGTTATGCCTTCCGCCTCAAGAGCATCAGGACTTTGGATATTTGTTTGGAATGAATGGTTATACCTTGTTCTACCTTCACTTAAGAAATGTTCCATTGTATCAAAATTATTTTTATTTGAGAAATCAACTTTACATTTTCCCGCTTTATTAAGAGTGACACCAAACCTTAAAGCAATGAAGGGGGCCACGCATCCATTATCGTTTGTTTCAGGCACAATTTTCCATCCCCTGTTTGGAGGAGAAGTTGTACTATCTGGAATATATTTGTAACCTGTTGTAAGGATTTGCTGCCATGGTTGCATTATAGGAGGTGTTACGTCGTCTCTGTTTTTCCAGATACAAAGTTCTTCTGTTGTCCCCTTATTAACAAGTTCACATGCCTGCCCAAGACTTTCACATTGATATTCTGTGCATGGCAAACCCCCTTTATTACACCTGTCACAATACTGTCCGCCCAAAGGCGCGTCCCAAGGATAACATGTAAAAGAATAAAGATCATATTTTACATCTTTGGCAAAAACCGCAAAAATTACCACAGCAACTATAAGACCAATAACTGGAGCGCTAATCCCCAAAATTGCATTTATTCCTAGGTCTTTTAATGTCATTGAGGCAAAAACACCGATAGAAACCCCAGCTGAAATTGCTTTTTCAATTGATGGATCTAAAAAATCAACTTGGCTAAAGAACCCTCTAAGGCCAGCGTAAATACCTGCAGCTGTAAAAGCATTGCCACCCACTTGCCCAATATTTTTACCTACTGATTCTCCAATTGCTCCACCCCTCCTACCACCAGGCTCGGCTACCCCCCTAGCTCCTCCTCCACCAAGTCTGGTTACCTCACCAGTTACTTGTATCGATGTTGTTTCAGTCTGCTCCGCTCTCTCTAAACCAGACAAATCGCTGCCAGACTCTGATGGCGCTAACGCTTTTATAGTGGATTTTGTAGTGGGAATAGGCACTGGAGATAAAGCATTTACAACACGAAACTCGCTTCCAACAAAATAAGAAAAGGCAATAATACTTACTAATAGAATAATTATCTGGCTTATTACAACACTTTTTTTTATTTTATTTTTCATTTCAACTTATTAAGACTCCTCAGGTTCATAGTTTTTAGTTCTTACAACAGGGTTTTCGCTGTGATAGCCTTTAATTTCTATGTAATTGCTTTTGTTTCCACAATCTCCGAGAGCAACGCACATGTTATTTCTATCATTCGCCCATTTATTACGTGAGAATTCTAATATGAATTTGTTCGGAGGATCGCCCTTTCTTAATCCAGCACATTCACAATTTTCTTTGCAGTCCCAATCCAAACCACCGAGCAAACTTTTTTCAAATTTCACTAAGCAATTATCACTTGCAAGCAGGCATATATCTGTTGCCTTACTTTCAGGAGCCCAAAAATCAAATCCGGGAGGATAAAGAGGTACACATGCAGCACCCTTTTTCTCATCGTCGTCACCAGAAACCTCTGCTTTTGGCACAAGTTGCCCTTCACTATTGACTACAAAGGGTTTTCCTTCGTCGTCACGAAATCCTGATAATGATAAAGTTTGCCCTTCTAACCATTTACAGTCTCTTTTATCGCGATTTTCACAGTCTTTTTTATTATCCATAGAAGTACATTCTTGCCATTCATTTGCCCTGCATCTTGCTGAACTAAATCCAGGAACAACTTCATCTTCAATACAGAGTGTTCCCCTAAAAGGATCACATAACTCTGTGGTAACTTCCCCATTATAGCAAACAAATTTTCCATGCTGGCTTCCAGGCAAGTTTTGACTTATTCCTGTAGAGGTAGCACACCATGTTTCTCCGTGCTCATATTTTTTGCCCTGATATTCACAACTTAAATCCGCACAGACAAAACTTCCGTATTGTGGTTGTGGTGTTGCCTTGTTGCCACGCTCAAAAGGCTTGCAAGTACTACCGGGTACAGCTGTATAATCACAGCTTCCACATGTAGTAGAGCCAGCATTGCCTTCATCTGGGTTGCAGCTTTCATCCCTTTCTTTTATATTGGTCCAGTATTCCTGATTGTTTATTTTTGATGCATCGTAAATATTTGCAAGATTCCCGCACGTGTCTAAGAAATAAACCTCAAATTTATTTTCAACACATGTTGTTTTCTGTGATCTTCCGCAATTTGTAGCAAGAGATTCTGCAGAACACAAAAGCCCCTCATGAAATTCTATTGTTGTATCCTCAGAACTTCCAGAATTTGATTCAAGTTTTTGGCATTCTGATTGCGTTAAAAGTTTGCATTTTCTTTCGATGCCATCATCAATAACACAAGCACCCTTTACGTCAGGATTTGCACTTGCAAGACAGGCTTCATTGCTTTTTATATCTGACCTGAAATTTGATGGAATTCCATAATCAGAAGAAAGAGTTTTACATTCGTTTTGTGTTACAAACGCTCCTTGGTCTCCAAGCAAACAACAACCCAATTGGCATTGAATAATCTCATCTGGTTTTCCGGGAAGCCAGACTCCGTTGCTTTCTTGACAAACTACTTGAGGAACGTTAGGACGGCATTCTCCTGCTCTGTTATTAACACATGTTCCAAGCTTGCAAAATGCAGTGGCTTCACATGAAGTTGAAGCTTGGCGATAACGCTGGCCAGTGATAGGGTTTATAGCTGTGTTAACCTGATTTGCAGGAACATTCTGACACCATGCACCGCTCAATGTTTTTTCAGCGCAGACAAAAGTTTCTCCGACAGCAGATACTTGATTAATTGATAAAAATACTAAAATTGTTAATATAAATACTCCGAGTATCAACATAGACCAACTTTTTTTTACCATATTAATAACTCGCTCCTTCCAGTCGTTCATAATTTACGCTTTTGTTAATGTAAAAACCCACAGAATTGAAATTTATAACCATACTATTTTCTTTTAACTTATTAAAACTCTTTTTCTCTTTTTTATCATCAAAATATATTTTCATCATTTTAATTCGTTGCAACTTCATCAATTCCATAGCCAGGAGGCCATGCAACGCTTCTTGATGCAAACTGGAATTTATTTCCCGTGTTTCTGTCTGTTAAGATATAAATTGTTGAGCCATCTACCTGATTGAGCTTTTCAACTTTTAAATCCGGATAATAACTCATGTAAAGTGTTGTTTCTGCATCTCCGAATTCTGATTCCCAATCAATTATGCTATTTGCTATGCTTACCAATTCATAAAGACCATTGTTCAAAACAACATTGAAAGAATCATACCTTTCTGTATCTGTTTTCGTCGTAGTTAAAGTATAATTAAATCTTGCCACAACTCTTTTTGGAAGCAATTCAACTCTTACATTTCCAGGCCGCAAGTTCACAGTATATCCTCTTGATTCATAACTGTTTTTCAGCTCGTTAAAACAATTGACTACAGCAGGTTTTATTTCGTTTTCAATTTCTGATTCAATATGTTCTTTTAGCAATGGCCGTTGAACGCTGCAAGTTTTGTAATATTCTGTCGTGTAGCAAAGATATTCTATTTTATCATCTTGGTAAAGAATGAAATTTTCCGGATTCACACTGCCGCCTTGTGATGAAATAAGATTGACAGTATCCTCTAAATCATTTTCAATACATATCTGTATGAACTCATTAGGGCTTTTTTCATCGAACCCTGTCGTGACTGTTGTTCCCGGCCTCAAAAAATAAATCAACACAACAAGCGCCACAATCAAAATAGCAGCAATAATGAAAACAGTTACTTGTCCGCCTTTATTTACTATAAAAGAATCACCTCTTTTCATGTTTTATACAAGGAAATTTTATTTATAAATCTTGTTGGGATTTCGTTGAATTTTACGATTCAATCTTCAGTTTCAACTCTTGGCGCTAAAAGAAAAGAAAGTTCCATGAAGCCGTTTTTTATATCTATTTTAAGAGGGTGGTCATCTGCAAATTTTAAAAGCGTCCGGTCAGAAAGTTTCGCACCTTTGACGAATTTTTGCAAATACTCCAAGCTGTATCGTGATTTGCAGTTTTCTGCCTGAATCTTGGCCTCGTCTCCTGAAAATTCAGACATCGCAGAATTCAAGCCGCGCGCTTCTATGATAAATTTCCCTTCCCGAACGATAAATGAGCACGCGTCTGCAACAACCATGCAGTCTTCAACAGAATCCACGAAATCAGATGAATTTAATTCTATTACAGAGCTGAATTCAAGATTTGGTATTTCTTTTTCCTCGCTTTCAATTTCTATTAAAGCCAAGTTGAAATTTCTTTTTATTCTGTCATGAATTTGAATGTTGAGCACATTGCCTTTTTTTTCCATAATCAAAGAACTTCCGGGCCCGCTTCTTTTTAAAACTCTTTTTAGGTTTTCAAGATTAATTCCAAGAACTTCGTTGTCTGTCTCAAACATTGAGAAAGAACTTTTTGGAAGAACAAACTTAACCATTGAAACATTTGCAGGATCCATGGCAGTTATGCTCAACCCTGATTCGTTGACTTTCATTCTTACTTCTGTCACAAGCTCGGAAATAATTTCCACTACCCTAGATAAAAGTCCTGGATTTTCAAGTCTGACTAGCATTTTAATTATAGGAGCGGAACCTCAACACCAAAAAACAGGTTCTGCTTTTAAGTATTGTTATCATGAAGTATATTTATATCTATAGCACCGATTTCATATTGTATAATTATATAAATGTTTTACCTTTAAATTTGACATGGAAAAAGATGTGGGAAAAGACTTAGAGAAAAGCACCAAAGAACAAAGAATAAGAAAAATAACACAGCTTTACTATTCAAGGCCAGACGTCCAGAAAGCGATATTTGAATTTTCAAAAAACAGAGAAGTTGTCCCAAGCTACATGATGGAGGCCTTTGGAAAGCGCCCGGACGCGTTTGAGTACTTAGGGGATATTTTTGAACTTGTCAAGGGAGGAGCAACAAGCTTTCACTGTTCTGAAGAGCTTTGGTCACAGCCTCTTTCTCTCCTTACAGGAATGACTGAAAAACAGCTCAACGAACTGCGAATTGGCTGGGATCTTATCTTGGATATAGACAGCAAATATCTTGACTACAGTAAAATCCTTGCACAAATAATAATACGTGTTTTGAAATTTTATGGAGTTAAAAACATAGGAATCAAGTTCAGCGGCAGCAAGGGATTCCATATAATCGTGCCGTGGAAAGCATTCCCCAAGGAAATTAATCAAGTAAAAACCAGCGAAATGTTTCCCACATGGCCGCGAATTTTAACACAATTTATAATGGAAGCATGCAAAGATGACTTGATTAAAAAAATAACAGAGACAACAGAGGCCCAATATGCGACTGTTAAAAAATACATTAAGGGCGATGAAACTTCAGGAGACTTCGCGAAAAAAGTCATGCCTGATTTAATTCTTGTTTCATCAAGGCACCTTTTTCGTGCCCCTTACTCATTACATGAAAAAACAGCTTTGGCCAGCGTTGTTTTAAATCCAGAAGAAATAAAAGACTTCGAGCCAAGAGATGCAGATCCGTTAAAAGTAAAAATTAGGGCCTTCATGCCGGATTCCAAAGAAGGCGAAGCCACAGAAATTCTCAGAGAAGCTTTAGATTGGTACAAAAACAAAAACCCTGATGAAATACAAGGAGACGTAAACCAAAGAAAAGAATTTGACTTTAAGCCCATTAAGCTTTCTGATTTTTCAGAAGAACTTTTGCCGCCATCAATAAAGAAAATTCTGCAAGGCATGGCAGACGGGCGCAAAAGAGCGTTGTTTGTTCTAATAAATTTTTTTAGATCAATAGGACTCGACAAAGACATCTTTGAAAAGAAAATTTATGAATGGAATGAAAAAAACGAAATTCCATTAAAAAAAGGCTACATACAAACTCAGATTTCATGGAGTTATAGAAATAAAACCGCACCGCCGCCAAACTATGACAAAGACTATTACAAAGGAATCGGGATTTCACCGACAGAGGAAGAACTCCGCTATAAAAATCCCGTGAATTACATGGTAAAAAAAAGCATGCAGAAAAACTTCCAAAATTCTCAGGATGCTCAAAATACAGATAATTCAGTAAAAAGAAGAAAGGCAAAACGCGCAGAAAACTAAAGATAATTTTAAAAAGAAGAGAAAGTTAGTAATAAAATGGCTAATCATAAACTTCCAGTTTTCATTCTCTTCACCGTTGCCGGTCTTGCGCTTAGCGCTTTATCATTGGGCTCAACAGGGCATGTTATTTCAGATGTAACTGGAACAACTCAAGGCTTAGCAGGAGTTTTTCTTTTTATTCTTGGGTTGGCGGGAATAGCTTTTGGTTCGAAGAGATAAAAAATATCGCACCAGAAAACATTTAAATATATCTTCTGTTTGAAATAAATATGAAATTAACGGTTGATATACATAAAGGAGAAAAATTCTTCATTGCAAGAGTTCCTGAGTTAGGAGTTACTACCCAAGGCAAGACAAGACAAGAAGCAAAGAAAAACCTAAAAGAAGCAGTTCAATTACATCTTGAATCAATGGTTGAATATATGATAGAAAAAGGAAATGTCAAATTTAGTAATAATAGAGTGATTTCTTTAAGTAAATAAAATGCCCAAATTGCCTAGAATATCAGGCGTAGAAGTAATAAAAATTCTCACTAAATTTTTTGGTTTCAGAACATTACGACAAAGAGGAAGTCATGTTACTCTCACGAATGACTTGGTTTTTCTTACAGTTCCTTTGCATCCCGAGTTAGACAGGGGAACACTATTAGCAATTCTAAGAGATGCCCATATTTCAAGAGAAGATTTTTTAGAGTATGTGTAAATTAACTCTTCCCCACCCGCCCCACCCTTAAAACACATTTTTAATAGAAGCCCAACAGATTTTATATTAACAATTTTTAGTATATATCTGAGCGTAGCGAAGCAAACCAGCGAACGAAGCGAGCGATACCAATATTCAAATATCTCAAAAATATTTAAAAACAAGAATTAACTCTAGATACTATGAAAAAAGAGGTGTTGTTTTTATTTCTCTTCATGGTTTTGGTCTTTGCAATCCTTAGTTCAGTTAATGCCGCATTGAACACAACCCAAGAAAAGCAAAAAATTGATTTGGCTTATACTTGTCTAAAGGACAAAGTTAACACTTCGACACTATGTTCGTCACTTACAACAGAAGAAAAAATATTTACGCTTCTTGCGGTTAATCAATGTAAAACAGAACTTATTTCTGATTCTTCCAACAGCGAGGAATGCTGGCCAACAGGAAACTGCAGATTAAAAACAACTGCGCAGGCAGTTCTTGCCTTGGACGATGCTGGCGCAAACACAGAAAAAGCACAGTCCTGGCTTCTTAATCAATCAAGAGGAACAACAGATTTAACATGGTTTTTGGAAATCGAAAGCGCGCAACCTACGACATGCACAATATCTTATTCTTCACAATCATTTAATGTAAACATCGGCGCCGACAAAAAAATAACAAGTAACGCAGGAAGTTGTTTAACTCTTGCAGAAAATGATTATTGGCTTAGAATAGCTCCTTCGTGTTTTGACGAGGAATTTGAAATTTCCTGCAACGAAAGATTTCTTACAACTTTGTTATTCAAAAAGCCTTCGTCGTCAACAATCCATGTTTCACCAGAATCTTCGTCTGCAGCAGCCAGCGGCACAACATCAGAAAAAGTAGATTCTTCCTGTTTCATACAAAACAACGTATGCAACTACGAAGGAACTCTTTGGGCGTCACTTGTTTTGGATTCCTTGGGCAAAGACGTTTCTTCTTATCTGCCTTACCTGCTCACAGTTGCAGAAGATAACAAAGTGTTTATTCCAGACGCATTCCTTTATACCATAACTTCAAATTTAGACCACAGAACCTCTCTTCTTTCAAAACAAAAAAGCAAGAAATACTGGTCTGAATCAGGAGACAAATTTTACGATACAGCATTAGCACTTTTCCCATTCCAGCAGGAAACATTACAGGAAAAAACAAACTCTAAAGAATGGCTGCTTTCTGTTCAAAACCCAAATGGTTGCTGGGAAAATAACGTAAGAAACACAGCATTTGTTTTATCTTCTATTTGGCCAAGAAGTTTTTCAGGCGGAGGCGGTGGTGGAGGAGACGGAGACGACGAGGGCGACGGAGAAAATGACACAGGAACAGAAATCTTTAGTTGTGGAGAAGCAGGTTTCTCTTGCACTACTTTTTCAGCCTGTGATGAAAACTTTGGCGACGTTCTTTCAGAATATGATTGCCCAGCGCCAAAAGTATGCTGTACTGTTGAACCAGCACAACCAACATGTGCTGAGCAAGGCGGAAATGCCTGTTCTTCTAATAAAGTATGCATAGACGGGATTCCTCTAAGCGCTTCTGATGTCGTCGGGCAGAATTGTTGTACCAGTGGTGGCACTTGTGAAGCTCAAGAAACAGGAGGAGAAACTCTTTCTGATTGTGAGGCAAATAAGGGTATTTGCAGGTCTTATGGCTGTGATTCAGGAGAAGAAAGTGCTTCATATAGTTGCGAATTTACGGGCAACACTTGTTGCGTATCAAAACTTTCAACGACAGACGACAAAGGAAGCCTTCTTTGGATATGGATCTTACTAATCTTAATCGTTTTAGTGGTAGTAGGAATAATCTTCAGAAACAATTTAAGAATGCTTTGGCTTAGAATGTCTAAAGGACGTGGCTCAAAATCATCACCGCCATCATCGCCATTTTCAATGTCAAGACCGCCAGGTTATCCCCCATTTAGATCAACACAAAGTGCTCCAATGCATCGTGCTCCTATGAGGCCTATGGAGAGAAGAATTATGCTTCCGCCTTCACAATCATCTCAAGCGCGAGCACCACAAAGACCAGCACCAAAACCAAAATCAACAGCGCAGAAAGAACTCGATGAAGTTTTGAAAAAACTGAAAGAGATGGCGAAGTAAATAAAAAATATACAAAATAAGCACAATAAATAAAAAGAGGAAAATATTAGGATAAAAGATGAGTGACTACTTAAAAAAATTGGACGAACTTAAGGTGAGTGACTACTTAAAAAAATTGGACGAACTTGAGGGGAAAAAGTCATCAGGAAAATCTGCCCCATTTAGAAAAAGTTATGAAGGAGTTTCTAAAAGGGCGGCAAGTCATATCCCTAGTTTTTATAGTGAAGCAAAAGGTTACGCACATATTACAGGCGGAATTGATGGATATCTACAAATTGAAGGCCATGCATTAGATGAAGTAGATTTGAGAGCTTTAGCCCGCAGAACGATGGAGCAAGCTAAAGAAGATAGTTATATTAGTGGAGCGATTTATGCTGCAGAAATATATGCTGGACTTGGGAAAAGCCATATAGCTTTAAGTAAATTAATGGCTGTTGTTGAAAAAGCAGCCAAAGAAGGTAAGGCAAAACCAGGGGATTTTGAAGATGTGAGATATTTCGTAGAAAGAATGGAAAGAGAAAAACAAGGAAAACAACAGAAACCAAGCGGCATCGAAGGCCGCGTCGGCGTTTTCTTTGCCTCAATCATCGCCGGCATTGCTATCGGTGCCTTATCTCTGAAGTCAACAGGAAACGCAATAGGAACATTAGGCACGACAACTGGTTTGCTTGGAGTTTTTCTCTTTATTTTTGGATTGGCTGGGATGGTTTTTGGCAGAAAAAAATAATTATTTACCAAACCTATCTTTTTTGTATATAACATCGTGATGGTCAAAATCTACAAACTTAATCTTATTGTTTATTTTTTCAAATTTAAAAACAAGAACAAAATGCCCGATATGAACCCCTTTGTAGTCGCTTAAATCATATCTTAAATTTTTGTAATGTTCCACATCTAGCGAATTAATAATCTCTTCAATTTTATTCATAACCTGTCTACAGTGAGCCTTATCTTTCTTTAGTAATTTGTTAAGAATTCTTTGTAAATTGGGCATCACCTCATAATTATACATTTAGCCCTCTATTATTTTTCTCAATTCAGATATGTTCTTGAACTTAATTCCTTTCTCTCTTTCTATTTTCTGTAACTTTTCCAAATACTCTGGCCTTAATTCTGGCTCTAAAATACTTCCTCCACATTCAATAACGATTTTTGCAATGGCCTCACTTTTAGTTTTTAAGTTGTACCTTGCTTTCACTATGTTTAATATTTGATTTGCTTCTTCAGGAATTTCAATCATTGCTTGTACCATTTTATTTGCTCTTTATGTTATATATACATAACATATATATTAAGTATATAAATCTTGTGTCATGGAAAATACCAAAAAAGCACCCATCCTAAAACAAACCAAAAAACCACAACTTTCCAAGCTTTAAAAAATAAAATTAATCTAACACATTAAAATTTATTAAGCTGTTTTTTCTTAATGTTATATGTATAATCCAAAAATAGGAATTGGTAATAAATATTTTAATAATAGCCGAGATAATTTAACTATTAACAACAAAAACTCCGCTATATTATCTTTAAAATTATTTTTACTATTAGCAATCTTTTTTGTTTCTTTGTCTCTCATTTCAGCCGCAGAAATAAACTTTATAAGAGCAGAAAATTCCTCTGGTTTCAGCCAAGGCGAAGCTTTGATAGCAAAGCTTTCTGGAAATTTTATTGACAAGCCAACAAGCAATAATGTCTTTTTTTATCGCGGGCATGTGCGAATTCCTATGGTTTACGAAATTTCAGAGATGAATGATGATTTTTACATTTATGCATTACTCATTGGAAAAAGCCAAGGAAATTACTCTTTAGCTTTAGAAAATGTAAGATACATGACTGGAGCACAGGAAAGTGAAGAAGATATCGTAAAAAACTTCACAATCAATGAAAATATTTCTGATTTCTCTATAGAACCTGGATTTGTAATTAATGACACTGATTTTTCGATTGAAGTTCAGAATTTGCAAAATAATCAAATTACAATAAATATCGATACCAGTGACAACCTTTTAGTTCAAGATTCTGTAAATGTCAATTCAGGCGAGATAAAAGAAATAAGCTTTCAGCTAAAAAATCAAGAGAAATCGTTTTCAGAACAAATAAAACTGAGCTCTGAAAAAACATCTTACACAATCCCTATTTTTATAACTTCAAATTTAACTAGTGGAGAAGAAATAAATAATTCTGGAACAACTAATGGCGGAACAAACAATTCTGGAACAACTAACGGGGAAACAACCCCTGGATCAGAACCAGGCACTAGCTTCAAATTCGAGCCAGGTATTGTTAGAGTTTCAATGGCTACAGACTCAAAATCCAAGAGAATTATTTACATTATGAATACCGGAGAAACAGAAATAAAAGATATGGTTTTTTTCGTCCCATTAACGCTAAGCCCTTATGTCACCATAACTTCTTCTAAGAACATCAAAGTAAATTCTTCAGAGAAGGTTGAAATAACAATAGAGTCAGACACAGAAGAAAAGCTTGTCGAGGGAGAGATAAGTGCAGAATCAGAGAATTTCACGTCTGATTTCAAACTCATTCTAAATTTTACCAAAGATTACACGCCACCAGAAGACGAACAAGGCAAAGAGGTGGTGATTGTGACAACATGTGTTCAGTTGAAAGGAACAGTTTGCACTGAAAACTATAAATGCAGCGGAGAAACTGCAGACACAAAAGATGGCGTTTGCTGTATTCAACCAGCAACGTGTCAAGAAGTTAAAAAAAGCTCAACAGGAAAAATAATAGGATGGTTATTAGTGGTCTTTGTGGTTTTGCTTTTATTCTGGTTCTTTAAAAGATATAAAAAAGTAAAACCCCAAATTAAATTCCCTAAGTAGAGGTAAGATACTTTTAACCTCATAAATACTTATAAATAATTTTTGTCTATTTCTTAAATGGGAATTGAAAGATTCTTAAGATTAAGCAAAAAAGAAATAGAAAGACGCATTGAAGAAGAAAGAAGGAAAATCCCAAAAACTCTTGGAACAGAATATTTAGAGCAAAGACTTATGAGATTTAAAAGCCCGGAATGGCAATTTTTAGATTATCATGCTCATTACAACCCAGATTTATTAGCCCAAGCTTTAGAACAATATTCTTGTTATGATGGTAATGAAGTTAAGGCAGCAATAATTGAAAGTTTAAGAGAAAAATATATCTTAGCAGAATTATTAACAGAACAAAAAATCCTTAAAGCAAATAGAATTATCGCTTCTTCTTAGCCTTTCCCTTTGCTTTCTTTTTCACTGGTTTTTCTTCTTGCATTGGCACTTGAGGTCTCGGCATCAAATCCTGAATGTTTCCGCCAAGTTCTTCAATTTTTTTCAATAATATGATTTTTTCGTTCTGCATGATTCTCGCAATCTCGTCATACGCGTGTAAACGCCTAGTAAGTTCATTTAGTATGTCATTCCAGCTGTTATTCGAAATTGCAATAATCTCAGGAGAAATAATCTCGAGATGTGCCGGCATATACTTGAAAAGAAGTATAGCTAGATTCAAAACCTCGTCAATCTCTACTTCAACCTCTGCAAAAGTTGTGTAAAAATCTTTCTGGTCTTTCATAAAAGTCGGCTCTTTTATGTCTTTCATTTTTACCTTAACACCCTTTTCCTTGTCTATTTCTTCTATCAGTTTTTCCAGGCTTTCTATAAGATGTTTTGGAGGCCTGCCTATTACGTCAAAAATCATAATTACCCTTATTTTTGTATCATCTGTCATTTGAACACCTTTATTTTTGCTTACCTAAACTCGTTTTTATACCTCTTTCTTTTTATTATAAACAAAACAGCAATCAAAACACAAAAAACCGCAAATCCCCAGAGAGCGATGTTTTTCTGTAAACCTTTGGCTTCATCTGTTTTTATAACTTTTGGATTCAATGGATTTAATACTATTGTTTCTTTTTCTACTTCCTGATTAGATGATAAATTGTTAATAGTTGGCTCTTCTATTTCAGATCTATTTTCATTATTGGTGCTGTTATTTGCATCATCTTTATTTTTTTCTTTCAAATCTTTTTCTGTACCACTATCTTCATTTTCTTCGTCTTCAACACAAGCCAATCCTTGAGTTTTTATGTTACTAAGAGTTACTTCTCCTATTCCTTTAACTTTTATTAAATCGTCAACAGAACTAAATGGCCTTGAATTTATTATTTCTTGTGCTTTTGCAGGACCTATTCCAGTTAGTTTATCAAGTTCTTCCAAAGAAGCAGAATTTATGTCGACTTGCCCTTCTTCACAAATAGCAGAGATAAATTGGACAAAAGAGATAATAGCCAATATCAATAACAAAACCTTTCTCTCCATAAATTACTTATACAAAATAAGATTATAAGATTTATTGCTTCAGAATATAGCAATTAAACCTACTCTTTGTCTTTGAATTCTATAAATTCAATTTCTCCGCGTTTTTTCCCTTTTTTTGCTACTAAAATCCTTGAAAAAATCCTATTTTCAATTAGCCAATGACACATCCCTCTTTCAACTTTATCCAGATAGCCGTTTCCTTTTGCCTCTAAGCCAATGACCTCATAATTTCCATTTGCAACTTTTTTAAAGCAAATAAAATCAGGAAATCCTACTCCGATTCCAAGAACTTTTAGAAAAGGATTGTATTTTCTTTTAGCAGGAACCAGCTTTCCAGTTTTACCTTTAGCTTCATAGTCAACAGTATTCATCCATTTGCTTACTGTCCAGCCCATTTTTTCAATTTCAGATCTTACCTTAGCTTCAAACCTCGTTCCCGCAGCCCTATTCTTCCTGCCCTGTTCTCTCTTTTTTCTAGTTGGCATGACTTGTAAAATAAGAAGCAGTTTTTATATTTTAAGATTAGCCTTCTTTTATTAATTCCTCTAAATGGCTATTTGGGACATTATCTCCCTCTGATATTGGAATCTTAGAATCATCCAGCTCCTTTTTTCCATTTGCCCAGTAATACCAATTTTGTAGCTCGTGTACATGTTTTATCCAAGAAGGAAATTCAAAATTTACATTTAATAGCTCTTTCCACTTTCTGTTTAATGGAATTGGTGTTAAATCCTCTAAACTAGCATACTCTTCCTCCAATGATTCAGAATCAGGATAGTCTACTAAATAAGAGATTTGTCCAGAGCCTAAAGCTTTAACTTTTATTATAGCAATATCAAATTCCCTACATCCTACTTGTAATTGGGTTAGAATATAGTTATTAGGTCTTAACTCATCGTGACTAATCATAAAAAATCTTGATTTTCTTTGTTTAAAACTTTTTATATACTCTGTTTTATCCTTAATAAGTTACTTTCTTTTTTTCATAACAAAAATAGCTAAAAAAGCCCCGATTGCGTTTGCTATTAAATCAAGAGCAGTATTGTAATATCCTCCGACGTTGACTTCTGTAATGCTTACTGTTGCAATGAATTCAACAATTTCATTAACTGCTCCAAGTCCCATGCTAATCAAGGCAGAGAGAATGTAAACTAAAGTCCAATTAGGTTTTGTTTTTATCTGCCCTTGGATTAAATGAAAAGCAACTAAAGCCGTAACAAAGAAGCCGAACACATGGACTAATTGGTCAAATTTCAAAACAAAAGTGTCTCCAATATCAAATAAGTGAATAATTTGGAAATTATATAGAACATTTCCATTGACAATTAAACCGCCGCCTGACATATGCAACAATCCCCAGATAGACAATCCCCATAAAATCAGATAATCGAATTTGCTTCTTTCAAGTGTGAAAAATATCAAAGCAAAAAAGAAAAGCAAAACAAGAATATACCACAAAAACTCATAATTCTTTATGCTAATATAATAAATTGAGTAAATTAGAACATAAGCAAGTGTGAATAATAAAATCAACCAATGCCCTCTTTTTAGTTTCATGATATCAGAAACAAAATATTATTTATAAATCCCGTGCTTGTAGCGTCTTGCGCCCGTTTTCCTTGGCTCTTTTTATCCCATCAAGCAAAATCTCTTCAACCTTTCTTTCCAGCGCCAAGGCAACTTCATCTGCAATGCTGGAAATTGCGCCTTCTTTATCCAAGTCCTTGACAGTTTTTCTTATGTTTGATTTAACGATGAGGGGCATTACTTATCATAGAAAAAATCCTTTAAATTTCTTTTCCTCTTTCGATAGCTTTTTTCAGTTTTGGACTGGAGTTATAAATCCAAAGTATTCCCCTATGCCCCTCCATTATCTTTCCCTGTTTCTTAAAATAATCAAGAATAATATTAAGTGTTTTATAAGTAATTTTTTTAGACGTTTTTGCTTTAAGTTCTTCCTTAGTCATTACTATTTCGGCATTCTTCAACATTCTTTCTACCATTAAAAATGTTTTAAGACTTGGGTAATCTATTATATTATTCATTTTGTATACTATTAACTCAACCCAACTTCGTCTTTTATATTTTTAATTCCTTCTATTGCAATTGAAAAAAATTCGTCAAGTGTTAAACCAAGAGCCTCAGCTTCCATTATAATATTTCTTTCAATTTTCGCTGCAAAAGTTTTGTCTTTAAATTTCTTTTTCAATCCAGAAGCTTCCATATCACTAATTCTACTGTCGCGCATTAAAGCATACGCGTGAACTAATCCCGTAATTGTTTCAGAAGAAGCTAAAGCGTATTCAATCTTTTGTGTTCGTGTTTTATCCGCTAAATGAGGCAGTTCATGAAATCCATAACCATGGCTTAAAATGGTTTCAATAAATTCGTCGTCAAAACCAGCTTCTTTTAAAATTTCAGGAGCTTTTGTTAAATGCGTTTCAACATTATCTTTTGTGATCCCCCAGTCTACATCATGCAACAAACCAAGCATTGCCCAATAATCTTCGTCTTCTCCTAGTTTTTTTGCCAGCTGCCTCATGACTGCTTCGCTTTCTAGATAGTGAATTAGGTCTTGGGGATGAGAATTATATTTCTTAATAAGTTCTAATGCTTGTTCGCGTGTTATTGGAAGAGAAGTCATTTTAATTTAAAATTATTTTTCTAATCTCATCTATTTGAGAAAAATGATTATCTTTAGTTATTAAAAGATGATTCCCTTCATAAACTTGAGCCGCAATTAATAAATCAGTTAAGGACAAGGATATCCCCCTTTTATCATACTTTGCTTTTAATTCTGCCAATATCTCTGCTGTTCTTCTTGTAGTATTTAAGTACGCAAATTCTTTTAAAAAATTTATAGTCTCTTCTTTATTTTTTGGGCTTCTCTTTAACGCGCCGATTATCACTTCAAAATAAGTTATAAATGTTATTCCTGCGGGCCCATAATGTTTTTTCTTTATCTTTTCCAGTTCTTCTATTATCTTTTTATTTCTTCTTTCTAATTCAATTACTATAGAAGTGTCAAGAATGTTTGTCATATCCTAAATCCATATTCTTTTCTTATTTTACTAACCACTTTTAACATGTCTTCAGCTTCTTCGTCAGTTAATATTTTTTTACCACTTAAGATTTTCTTCCAGCTTTCTTCGGTTTTTCTTTTGTATTCTTCTAACATCATTCTAAATAAATTACCCAATCTTATGTTATTTTTAGCCGCTAAACTCTTAAATTCCGCCCATGTTTCTTCATCTACTCCTTTAATTGTTTTTATTTCCATAAAGTAATACAGTAATACTAGTATTTAAATATTACTATTTCATTTTTCAGGTTTCATCAAAGGGAAAATAACTGTTTCCCTAATCGGTTTGTTTTCTAAGAACGAAAAGAGCCTTTCAGAAACTCCAAAACCAAAAGCAGGAGGCATTCCATGCTTTAAAGCTTCAACATAATCCTTATCCATTCTTTGCGCTTCTTCATCACCTTGTTCTCTTAATTTTTTTTGGTATTCAAACCTGTTCATTTGATCTAAAGGATCGTTCAATTCACTGAATCCTTTGCCTATTTCAGAGCCAGCTAAAATAATTTGGAACCTTTCGACAACCCTTGGGTTTTTTTCTGATTTTTTTGCAAGAGGCTCTAATTCAACAGGCACATTAATCAAAAATCCAGGTCCAGAAATCTTTTTTCTGCAGTATTTCCAAAGGTTGTCCATTGCCCTGTTGCGGTTTAAGCCCTTTTTATCATAATCAACTTTCAACTCTTTAAGTTTTTTTTCCATCTGGTTCAAATCCGCTTTTAAAACATCTATTCCCGTCATTTTTTTTATTATTGCAACATAATCATAGATTTCCCACTTTTTTGAAAAATCAACAGTAAACTCCCTTATCTTAAATTTTAAAGTTCCAAAAACATCTTTGGCAATTTTTTTATACATTTCCTCAACAAGCTTCATGCCATCATTGTAATCCGCATATGCCCAATAAAATTCAACTTGTGTATAATCTTGCAAATGTTCTGCATCCATTCCTTCGTTTCTAAAAATCCTTCCTATTTCGAAAACTTTTGGATATCCAGCAACAACGAGTCTTTTCAGCCACAATTCATCTGAAATTCGCAAATAAACATCAGTATTCAACGCGTTATGATGTGTGATGAATGGTTTTGCTTCTGCTCCCCCAGGAACATTCTCCAAAACAGGAGTATCTACTTCCAAAAACCCTTTATCAAGCAAAAATTCCCTGGTTGTTTGCCAGAACTTAGATTTTCTAACAAACATTTCTCTAATTTCAGGATTCATTGCTATGTCAAGATATCTTTTTCTTAGCCGATCATCTTCATCTTGCAAACCATGAAATTTTTCAGGCAAAGGCAAAACGCTTTTGCTTAGCATTTCAACCTTATCCACAAGAATTGAAATTTCTCCTGTTTTTGTCTTTATTACTTTGCCAAAAATACCAATTATATCCCCAGAATCAAAAAACTTATCAAAGAATTCAAAAGTTTTTTTGGGCGTTTCTCCAGCCTGGAAAACAATTTGTATGTCGGAAGTTTCATCTCTAAGAACACAAAATGTAATCTTCCCCAAATTTCTTTTCCTTATCAGCCTGCCTGCAGTTATAACTTTTGCACCCAGCTTTGACTTTAAAGCCTGAAGGCAAGTATGCTTTTTATCGAATCTTGTCGGATAAGGATTTATTTCTGCTTTTCTTAGCTGTTCAAGTTTCCTCTTTCTTTCATCGGTTATCTGTTCTTCGCGCCCCATTTTATAGATTAAATATGCAATACTTTGAAGCTTTTAAAATCTTGGAACTTCTCATCTTTAACTTCAACATTTTTTATTTGAGAATGCTTTGGCCCCTTTTTTGCAAGTCCTATCATTTTATCAACGTCTTCTGGCTTTCCCTCAAGAAAAATTTCAATGCGTCCGTCTTCAAGATTTCTGACAAAACCTTTTACATCATATCTTTCTGCATTTTCTTTGATAAAAGCCCTGAAAAATACGCCTTGAACAACGCCGCCAATGTAAAGCCTCACCGATTTTTTCATAAAACAGGAAAAGAATTCAGGATTTATTAAGTTTTATCTGGCTCTGATCTAGTTTGCTCTTCTAATTTACTTATACTTCTTTTGACTTTTCCCCTAACAAACTCTGTGGTTCCAACCATTAAAGTAGTTACCAATCCTGCTGCAAGCCATTCTGGTTTCTCTGTCCAAAATCCATAAACAGAAATGCCCCCTGTTAATGTTAAACCCCCATAAGTTAAATATTTCATCTTTTCAATAGGCTTATTATTAAATTTTTTAGCCATATTTCTAATTGGATTTGGTGTATGTCTGTCTACAAATCTAGCAAAGGAATCAAATGCCCTGTACCCAAAACCATAATTTTCTTCCATATTTTTATTTGAACTTACCCATTTAAAAACCTTCTTATAACCCAAACGTCTTCTCAAATTCCCTCATTCTATGATATTGCAACAGAAAATCCCTACCTTGTTTTGTTATAATTATCCTATTGCCTTTTTTTCCCATTTCTTTATCAACAAGTTTTTTACTCGTTAACTCCTCAAGATATGATTTCATCTGGTTATGCGATAAATTTGCCTTGTACATCAGATGCGTTGGTTTAATGCTTCCGTTTTTCTCTTGTATTATTGCCAGCATATCTGATATTATATCCATGCGGCCCCTTTTTCTTTCCATGTTTCAGTATTTTTATGACTAAAAACAACAAACCAACATAACTTATGAGTTCTATAGCGCTTGCCAAAACAAACAAAGCATCAATAGTGGAAAGAACAAATATAAGCTGGCTTAAGGCAAGCATTGAAAAAGCAATGATAAGTATTTTTGTATTAACAAACCTATTCTCCTTATAAATTTCATAGTAATTTCCGATGATTAATATCAGAAGAATTAAAGAGGTTAGGTAATAAAGATAATAAAAGCTAGAACCAACAATTGCTGAAAGTAGAATAAAGTACAGCACAAGGAAGTAATCTCCAACAGATTTATGTTTTCTAGGAAGGCGATATATGATATAAAGTCCGCAAAGTGTTAAAAATCTCTGGAAGAAAAAACCAGCATAGTAAAAAATGTCCACAGAATTGAGAATTTGGCTCGTGATTATTGCATTCCCTATTGCTTGAGTCGGTCCGATGTCATAGTATAAGACAAGTTTTGTAATAACTGCTGCTAATTGCGCAAGCGCAATCAGTCCGAAACCCCAACCAAGATAAAGGAAATTTCTATTTTTATTCATCTTATAGCTTCTAATGGCAAGAATGGAAAATATGATTAAAACTATAAAACTAAAGAATTCTATAAAAACATCTTTCCCCAAAAACCAATCAGGAGTGAGAACTATTTTCACCATTTTAAGCTTATTCTTCCTTTAAAAAGCTTTTCGTTTAAAAAGCTTGTGGAGGCTTACTCTTTATAAGCCCTCTTTATCATTTTTTCACAACCGATTTATAAAGTGATTTCCTTGTTATTTCACCTAAAAACCTCAACTCTCTTTTCAACAATTCCCTTCAAGGAGGGAATTCGCATTCAGCCCCTTAATGGGGAACATTCACAACAAAAAAAGAGCAAATGTAAAATTTGCTACGCTTTCCCATAAAAAGAATATGGTAAAAGAGCAAATGTAAAATTTGCTACGCTTTTCCATTTAAAAAATGAAAAAAGAGCATGAAAAAAATTTACCTTGAAGAAATTCCAACAAATACAAAAGAGGAAATCTCAATGCTTTACAATTTGGGCGTTGGATTGGAAGAACTTGAATATTTGATAGATGTTAAGTTTAATAAAGCTCTTTCAGAGTCCTCTTAAATCAAGTTCATTATTTATCAAAGTCGCTACCTGACTGGCGAAATAAATTTTTGGCCCGACCGAGACTGTTTTCGCAATGCTTTTCAGTCTTTTCAGTTCTTTCTTTGGAAAGCCGTTATGATCTCCCACAATGAAGACACTTTCCTCAGGGATTTTTATTTTTCTTATGCTCTCGCCTTTCTTATCCAGAATAAATAGCTCTTTTCCCTCGGCAGAAAGATTTTCAATTACTTTCAAAAAACTCTTTTTCTCTATGAAACAACCAGGAAAAACCTCTGCCTTAATCCCAGGTTTGTATTTGTAGAGGATTCTCTTTAACAAACCAGCCACATCTTTTTTGCTGAGCTTTGTTTCTTCTTTGATTTCAATTTCAATGTGTTTTGGCGGATCAGGAGCCCCGTAAAAAACAAGATGTAATTTAACATCATCTCTCAAGCTATGAGATAAAAAAAACGCGTTTATTATAAAATGAACTGCAATATCCATTCTTCCTGCTTTCATCAGTTCATTTACATCAAAATTCCCAGAAGTTACGGCTTCGCCGGAAAAATAAACAAAGTGTCTCATCTCATATCAAATAAAGAATAGTTTTAAAATCTTCTTTTTAAGAATTGCCTTGCAAAAAAATATGCTGTTGACGCATGATCTCCAAAATTATGAGTCTGCGTAGTTACAGTTAAGTCTGTTCTAGATCTAGATTGCTCTTCTAAGCTTAGTGCTAACTCTCTTCCTAAATAATAAGGTATCATTCTATCATATTTTCCAAGATAAACCTCAACATGACCAGATATTTCAGAAACATATTCAATTGGATTAAAAGAAATTAGCTGCTCTTTAAAATCTTCCAGTTTAAAGCCCAGCCTTTTTGCTTCTTTTACTTGTTCCCGCGTAACATTGCTTTCCCATATGCTTTCTGATAATCTACTTCCCGGAACAACAGAGATTAGTCTTTTGGCTTGGGTTTGAGCTGCAAACCTGTATGCTGGACAATTTCCAAGACTTATTCCTAAAACAATTAAGTCTTCTGGATTTATATCATGAGAAGAAACTTTTAGTAGAGCATCTTCATAAACGTTTTCAAGTAGCTCTCTTGTATGAGAAGGATTTGGCCGCACAACTCGCCTTGGCGATAACATATATGCCAAAACATTTCTTGCAGAATCTAAAAATTTATTTCCTAGAATGCTTTCTCTTAACATTATTTCAGGAAGAAAACACACAAGAGTTTTCCCATTTTGAGATAAATTTGTTGAGACCAATTCTGTAGCTTTTTTAACAGAGCCATTATCTTTTCTACTTAAAGAAACCAACAAACTATCTAATAATCCAAACATGTTTTTATCAAACCCAGACTATATTTAATTTTTTCCTATCGGCTGCAAAACAAACTCTGGCTTTGCAAAAATCTTGCCTTCTGAAACAACCTTGTAAATGCCTAAAAATATATCTTTACTAAAAGCGCAAAACTTCCTATCCATTTCAATATTTTTATCTTTGGCACTTTCGATATACTCATGGTAAATCGGGCTGCCTCGTAAAATTCTGTCAGTAAACTCGTTTTTTACCAGAACAACAGGATACAATTCTGAAATCACCTCGCCAGGAATTATCATTTTTCTTAAAGGTTGTTCATTTCCTTTGACAAACTCGCCAACAGCGTTTTCAAAATCATATAAATTCACCGAAGGATATTCCTTACCATGTTCTTTAAAAATTCCAGCTCTTATTCTTCTAAGCTCAAGCATGTGTGCTCCAAAACCCAACGCCTCCCCTAAGTCATGAACCAATTTTCTTATGTATGTTCCTCCTTGAACTCCTGTTTTAAATAAAAAGCCTTTTTTATCTTCATCTTGCTCTAAAATCTCAAAAACTTTCACTTCGCGTTCTCGCAAAACCCTGGCAACTCTCGACTTAACAGGCGGCAGCTGTTTTATTTTTCCCAAGAACTTTTTATTAATCATTTCCTGCAAATCTTTTACTGAAATTTCTTCGTGAATCCTCATAATTCCAACATATTCTTTATCTTCTCCAAGAAAAAATCCTGTTAGTTTGCATGCCCTGTTTAAGGCTATTGGCAGAACGCCAGTTACTTGAGGATCTAAAGTTCCAAAATGACTCGTTTTCCTAAGCTGAAGCTTTTTTCTCACAAAATCAGAAATATCAAAGCTTGTTGGTCCCGATGGCTTGTCAATATTGATAATTCCGAATTCTAAAAGTTCTTTAATGTCTTTTTGCGACTTGATTTTTTCTATGTTTATTTTCATATTAGATATAATTTTTTGATAGATATAAAGATTTTTAATACTCTATAAATTTAACCTTATATGGATTTTAAAACAGCCCTTAAACAGCTGAAGGCCATGGAAAAAAACAGCAAAGGCATGAGACTTGCCGCAGAATCTTGGAGCTCTGATTTTCAAGTCCTCATTTCCACAATTCTTTCTGCAAGAACACGTGATGAAGTTACAATAGTTGTCGCAGAGAATTTATTTAAAAAATATCCAACGGCAAAAAGTTTGGCAAAGGCAAAGGTAAGCGATGTTGAGAAGATAATCAAGCCAGTAAATTTCTACAGGAACAAGACAAAAAACATAATTAACTGTTCAAATGAATTAGAGATCGGAATCAATGGAACCGTGCCTCATGGCTTAGATGCTTTAATTTCTCTCTCCGGCGTCGGCAGAAAAACCGCAAATGTATTTTTGGCCGAACACGGAAAACACGCATTGCCTGTAGACACCCATGTTTTTTACTTATCAAGAAAACTTGGTTGGGCCAAAGATAAAAATCCGCATAAGGTTGAGGAAGAATTAAAAAAACTGTTTCCCAAAAAATACTGGAACAGAATAAATTCAACTCTTGTTAGATTCGGGAAAACACACACAAGCAGAAAACAAAAAGATAAACTGCTGGAAGAAATAAAAAAAATAAAATGAATGTGATAAATTTGATAGAAGAGCTTAGAAACTCTCCAATAAGAAGTACAATAGACTCAAGAATAAAAGAATTTGATGAATTAGGTAAAAAATCAGATCAAGAGATATTTAAAGAACTTTGTTTCTGCTTTTTAACAGCTAATTTTAGTGCCTCCGGCGGAATTAAAATACAAAATGACGTTAACGACGGATTTTTATATCTTTCAGAAGAAGAGCTGGCAGAAAAACTCTCTTCTTTAAGTCATAGATTTCCAAATGCAAGGGCAAAATTTATTGTTGAAGCAAGAAAGCATAAAGATACCATAAAACAAACCCTAAAAAATTTTTCTGATGAAAAGACTATGAGAAATTGGCTGGCAGAGAATATTAAAGGACTGGGAATGAAAGAATCCAGTCATTTTTTAAGAAATATTGGATACAACAATGTGGCAATAATTGACTTTCATATAATTGATTTCCTTTCAAATCATGGTCTAATCGAAAAACCAAAAAATCTGAACAGAAGAAAATATCTTGAAATTGAAAATATTCTTGAAGAGCTAGCAGAACAGACCGGTACTTCATTAGGAGAACTTGACCTTTATCTTTGGTATCATGAAACTGGAAAGGTTTTGAAGTAAAAAACGATTTCTTCAAATTAAACACAATTTTTTATAAAAAATTGCTAAAAATTGCATTTTTTCTCCAAAAACCACAGAAATATTTATAAAGTCTAAATTTAGAATAATATCTCGGAGAATTTTTTCACCAAATTATGAAAAAAACAACAAAAACTATCAAGTATGTACTGGCACTTTCCTTAGTTGGAAATCTTGCTCCATTAGAAAATAATTTTTCTTTACCAAATGAAAATTCTTTGGAAAAGAAAGTTTTAGAATGCTATTCTGAAATTCCTAACCCTGTTGGCCAAAATAGCACCGCCAAAAGAAATTACAGTGAAGACGAAATTCTTAAAACTATTAACAATGTCTATAACTGTTTGCCTTCTAAACCAGAATACTTTTCAGAAAAATTCATAAAGGAAATGGTGAAAAAGGAATCATCATATAACCCTAGATCAGTTAGTGAAAAAGGAGCTCTTGGTCTTATGCAAATAATGCCAGAAACATGGAAAGAGCAAACAAAAAGGCTTTACAGAAGAGAACTTTCTTTTGACCTCGCTTTCAATCCAAAAACCAATCTTGAAGTTGGCCTTAGCTATTTGCTGTGGATTGACGAATTCTCAAAAAATCGTTATCAAAATTGGGAAAGCCTAAGTGACAAAGAAAAAAGAGAAAAAGTTATGGCCGCATATCACGGCGGTATTTCAAGACTTTATTCATTGAATGGGAATATAAATGATATGCCTAGAGCAACTCGTGATTATATTAAGACGATAGAAGCAGGAATGGAAGTTAACGATTAATTACTTCTGTAGCGCCATTCTTCAGAATGACTTTTTAGGCGTTCGCGAATGGCTATTTCTGCAACGCCATTCTTCTTTGCCTTTTCGGCTGCTTTGATATCTTAGTTTGATGCTTCATTGTTTTCGCTGCAACCTTTTCCATTTCTTTGCCGGCTTCGACAACAGAGGCTTTCTTCGACTCGGCTTCGCTAAGACGAGTTTCTTCATCGGCTTCCTTTTTCTGCTGTTCTTTTTCTTCTGCGGTTTCTTCGGCTTTTTCAGGCGCTTTTTCTTCCTCAGCTTTCTTTTTGCTGACGACTTCAGAAGCTTTTTTATCTCTTTTTTCGAGTTTTGTCTTTTTGAATCCCAATTCTTTAGGAAGCTCAAAAAGTTCTACTTTTACTATGTCTCCTTCTTTCCTTGCTTTTACTTTAATCCTTGCAGGCGGTTTTCTTATTCCTCTAAACCATACAAATTCGTTCAGATATCTGTCAATTTTAACCTTATTCAAGTCTCCATCACGAATTTTCATATGTCTTACTAAAAACTCTTTTATTGTTCTTATCGCTTTATTCGCTCTTTTGTATCTTGGAACTTTATTCCAGTTTCTTCTAAGAGGAATTACATATTCTCTTTCCATACCACCGACGCTCGATGTTTTTTCTGTTTTGTCAGACATGTTCGTGGGTTTTTTTAGGATTTTTTATTTCTGTTAATTTAATACCTTTTCTTTTTAATTTTGATTCCAAACCCCTTACTTCACGAGTTCTCCTCGCTCCTATTAAAAATACACCTTTTCCATAGGCTACGCTTTCTCCAGTTCTTAATCTGAAAGCTTCAGCGTATGGGCTAATTAAACAAATTGTAGGATTGTGGATTTCTTCTCCTTTAGATTGCAAAAAAGGTCTTAATTTTTCTTTATATTCAAGTGCTAGTAAATAATAATATATCCCTACCATTTTAATTCAGGCTCCCTAATTTTAATCCAAGTTTACTTTCTAAATCAGATATAATTTCTTCAGCAAATATTTCGTTGACCTCTATCGTGACTATATCTCTTCTATCATGACCGAAATACAGTTCATTGCTTTCTAAATAAAAAAGATTAACGCCTCTCGGATTTTCTAATATCCGGCCGCCAGCATTTAATACCGCTTCTTTAAGTTTTTCTCTTTCTTCCCAACTAAAATAAAATCTTTTTTTTACCATTTTTTATCCGAAATGAGATTTTCTTTGTCTCCTTGGTTTAATATGTAACTTTGTGCGCCTCCATGAACGTTTGTGGCGCGTCATGCTTGAAGGATGTACTCTTTTTCCAACACCGTGTTTTTTCAATACAGCCCAAACAGGCGCCCACTTAGTCTGTCGTGCTTTTACAGCCAGTTTCGCCTTTTTCTGAGGATTTTTTATGCCCATTTTATTTAAATGTTTGAATCGAAGAGTTTATTTTATTATTAATGCAAAAACCATTGGAGTTAAATTTATCTAAGCTTAATCTCGTCTTTATTAACAACTTATTTCTTATTCCCTTTGGGCTAAATATCTTTACCATCATTTTACCTCCTCCAAAAACCTCTTTCCTTTATCTGTAAGCTGTCTTCCTGGTTTTTTTCCCTTGACGCCTTTAACTGTCTTTGCAATTTCTGTAAAACCAGCTTTATCAGACTGCTGTAAAATCACGCGAATTATCTTTCCGCCGGCTTTTCTGAATTCCTCTGGACGCACACCACGTTTTTTCTTGCTTCCGTAACGCGTCCTTAGCCGGCTAACACCAACAATTTTCTTTTTGTAAATCTGTCTCAGAATGCTCGCAGCCCTTTTATACCAGAAATCTTGATCATCTATTGGCCTGGATTTTCCTGGCCCGGATTTTACAAATTCAACCCAACCTGGTTTTTTAAACTCTGGAACATTTTTCAAAGCTTCTGCTAACTTTAAATTGTACTCTCCAGAACCTAATTCATAAACAGGATTTTTTTCCATTTCGTTCTTATAGCTACGCTTTTCAGCGTTAGAATCGTATTAAACGATTAAGCTAAATTCACACAGAAATGTTAGTTTATAAATCTTGTTGGATTTGTTTATGTTGTTTTAACATTTAGTTTTGTCACTCTTCTTGTATTTAACCTTGATTCAAGGAGGATAGATGTAATTGAGGACATCTCTCCTAGCACAGAAGAATCTCCAATAATTTTAAGGATGCCGGTTCCACTATCCAGGTTTGCAACTATGACTTCCCCAAAAACTTCTTTATTTATGTAATAATAATTTCCAATTTCAGAGAATCTCGTGGCCATTTTTCTAGAGCATAATCCTTCTAAATAACGCTTAACTGCTCGATATTCCCTCCTTCCTAGTTCGTATTCTCTAAGTTCCTCGTTTGCCATGGAAAAATCATCGTCCTACCATGTCCAGGTATGTAAAAATCAGGATGAGCATAAACTTCTAATTGTGATTTTATTTCTCTTAATTCATTTAGGGGGATTATTGTATCATTTCTGATAGCTCCAGGAGAAAGAACAAGATTATATGCATAAGTTCCATCTTCATTCTTGCCATACCTGTACTGCAAAGTTGTGCCTGTTTTTTTCATTAGTTCGTCTATCTCTGTTTTGATTTCCGAAATTGGGTCTTTTTCTTCAATAGGATTAATCTCCCTAACTACTTTATCTAAGCCAGCTAAACTTACCATCCAAAATGCTGAGCTTCTAAAAAATTCCCTTCTTTCCATAGCATTTCTCACAAGTATTTACTTTAAATTAATTTATGTTATATGAAATAACACACTATCTCATGTTTCTTCGCCACTTCTTCAGGAAAAGCGTGAATCCTAGTCTTTTTGCCGTGTAATTTTTTCCTAAACCTTCCAAGATTTCTTCTGTAATCTTTTTCATTTCAGCCTTGTCCCTTGTTGCGCTCTTTAAAATAGAAACTTTAACATCATCATGATTTTTGAAATGTCCTCTTAGAGTTTCAATAAATTTTTCAGTTACTTTATTTTTTCCAAGCTGAATTTGACTTTGTGTCATGATTATTTGGATTCATTTAGCCTTTTTAAAATCATTTCTAATGCAGAATCAATTCCTAGAAAATCATGATAAGGAATTTGTCTTCTTTTCAGTTCTTCTGTGATTAACCCGTCAATTTGTCTTTGAAATTCTCTATCCATGGCCCTTACGCCGTCATGTTTTAAATAATTCCCATTCAAAGGAACTCTAAAAATAAAATCATAAGACTTAGCATGTCTATTAACAATTGGATCAAGATCGGCATCATAACCAAATTTATTTACACGATATAGATAATTACAAAGGCCTATTCTATCACAAATTAATACTTCAACATCCGGCCTTAATTCTTTAATTTCAATTTCATCCCTAATCTGAGTATATAAAATCCAATCCTGCGCCCCTCTAGTTGTTTCTTCATTTAGTTTAAAACCTTTTTGCCTGGCCTCTCTTGCTACCTCACCAAGATATTCGGCATTAACATCTCTTTTTTTTAATCCAAAAATCAATTCATGGCAGACTGTTGTTTTCCCGGCTCCATGAGTCCCTGTTATTCCTACTTTTATCATTCTCTCAAAATTTAATGATATCTTCTTTTTTAACTTTTATTATGCTGAATTTTTTTACTCCAAAACTTCCTATTTTCATTTCTTTTGTTTTAAAGATGTCTTTTCCTTTAAATCTATGAACAATAACATCTCTTTTGTTTTTTTTCCAGTTTCTGCTGTACTTTGCACAAAAAATTGCGGCAATCTTAATATCTTCTTTTTTTGGCTTCCCTTTTATGTTAACAAACGGGCTTCCAGGTGCTTCTGTATGAAAAACTTCCTCGTTTTCTCCAGCCTCCTTTACTAATTCCTCATTACTTTCTTCATCTTTCCCTGCCAGAATCCTAATTCCAGATTTTGTAATAAACTCTCTAAAATTCATGCAAGAAAATACAAAGCTATCTTTTTATAATTTGCTAGAAACTTTTATTAATAAAGTTTCAGTGTTTAATACCATGATACACACAATCGGAAATTTCTTCGGCTTTTTTAAGAACCGAGAGCTTAATGAACTGTATGTTAGCATTTCGATAAGGGCTTTTGCAATTTCCCTTATCGGCGTTTTTGTTCCGGTATATTTTTATTTGATTGGTTACCCCCTAATTTCTATATTCTTTTTTTATATGCTTCACAGCCTGGCTCATATAGCATTTTCTGTACCAGTTGCAAAGATTTCATCAAGATTTGGAATAAAACATTCGATATTGTTTAGCATACCTTCTCTGATCATTTTCTTCTTTCTCCTCTACTCTATCGAGATTTTTAGCTGGCCTTTAGCTCTTCTTGCTATTTTCTCTGGATTAAGCACCTCGATGTTTTGGATACCTTACCATATTGAATTCGCCAAGTTCAGCGATAGAAAAAACAGGGGAAAAGAAATTGGTTTCTCTGCAGTAATTGCCTCTCTTTTCAGTATTCTTGGACCAGTTTTAGGGGGAATTTTCCTTACTATCTTTGGTTTCAAGATTTTATTCATGGTTGTCTCTGCTCTTTTGTTTTTATCTGTAATTCCTTTATTTTTTTCAAAAGAAGTTCATGAGCCTGTTCCCCTTTCATTAAGCAGATTTTTTAAAGGCCAGAAAATAACAGATATTTTAAGCTTTTTAGGGCACGGGATAGAAAACAAACTAGGTACTATTGTTTGGCCCCTCTTCATTTTCATATTTATTTTAGGTGAAAAATACACTTCCCTTGGAATTGTAGCTTCTTTGGCTGTTGGAATGGCATTTTTATCTACTATTTTTGTCAGCAGATTCTCAGATCTTTACAGAAAAACTGTTCTTAAAATAGGTTCTGTATTTAATGCGGTTATTTGGGTAGCAAAGTCATTTATCGTTACTCCACTTCAGGTTTTTGTGGCCGGAGCTTTCTACGGAGTCTCTCAAACGGCAATGCACATCTCTTTTGATGCAATAACCTACGACAAAGCCAAGAAAAATAACCTAGTTAAAATTATTCTAGAAAGAGAAATTTATCATCACATAGGTGTTCTTATACTATTCTTGATTTTGATATTTTTTACAGAATCTTTAACTGAAATTTTCAGATATGCTGGATCTCTATCAAGTCTTATGAGATTTTTCTTCTAACTGGCCACGCTTGGACAGTTGTTTTTAGCCAATCATTGACTATTTTCAGAGATTTTTTTTGATTTGGAAATTTTAACATTTTATATGCTTTAAAAAAACCAGTCCACTTAAAGCCAATGTGCTCTCTTTTATCTATTTTTACTTTTCCTTGCTTAACTTGGGCAGAATAAAGATAAAATTCCTGTCCATCAAAGCCAAACCTATCTGATAAGTTTTTTTTATAACGATAACTTCCAGAGAAATTAAATCTTTTGAGGCTTAATGGTTTCAAGCCTGTTTCTTCGAAAACTTCACGCTTCGCGGCGTTTTTTTCAATCTCGTTCTTCTCAATACCACCTTTAGGAAATTCCCAGCCTCTCCAATGAAGCCTTCTTTTCAGAAGAAGATACCTAACCTCCACATTTGTTTTGGCGTAGACAACGATAAATACTGATTTTCTATATCTCATTTTTATTTTTTAGTATCAAAGCTATAATAAACCAAATAACAAGAACAGTTACCAAAATATAGGGGGTTTCTGCGCCTTTCGTTAGTATTGGTTTTAATTGATAAAATAGGTATGCCAATAAAAATCCATAGGGGATAAGAATTAACGGGATAAAGATTACTTTCCAGGGGCTTTCTTTTTTTAATCCAAGATTAAAAAAATAAAATGCAAGAGAATTAGGATGCAATGCCGATAAAACAAGACCGCTAGAAATTTTTCTTTCTTTCTCAAGTTCTTTTTTCTCTCTTAAATTTTTTGATATGATGTATCTCCCTAAAACATAATTTACTAAAGAAACCAAAGATAGCGCTAAGGCAACAACAACGCTTATACTAAGAAAACTGATAAGTTTTCCGTCTGAGAATAACACAACGAAAAGAATTATGAAAGAACCAGCAAAGTAAAGCCCGACATATACTAATCCTTCAAAAAATGCAGCCACAAATAATCCAATAAGCCCATAACTAGTGTATAAATTCTCCAGTATTTTTATTGCTTCATCAGGCTGCGGAAATATTCCAATTTGGACAAATATTACTGCAAGAAAATAGAATACAATCGCGCTTAAAGGAAGTAATGGGATTTTAAATTTCATCATTTTCTTTGATCTCTTTGATTGGTTCTACCGCTTCTCTTGTTATTACCATAATTGCCAATACAGAAAGAATTGTGATAATTAGGGCACTGATAACTTTTCCTTCTACAGGACTTAAGCCGGTTATTTTACTCAGATATTCTTGGATAACATCTTTCCAAGCCAAGGCAACAATAAGACCAAAAGCTGCAACAATCGCAGAGCTAATAGACTTTTTGAATTCTAAATTAAATTTCTTTGCAGATTCTACTACTCTTTTCATTTTTTATTTTTACTTCGGCTTAAGTCTTCCCCATTTTTCAAGAGCTTCTCTCAACTCTTTATTTTTCTTTGCAAATTCCTCAAGAGATATTTTTTTCTTTGTCGCTTCTAACGCCTGCATTGTTGCTTTTGCTCCAGCACGCGTACCATGTGGATGTCCATGAATTCCTCCCGAAACCAAAAGAACAATATCTTTTCCATATATGTCCATTTCATCTGGAATTAAGCCTGGGTGAACACCCCCAGAAGAAACCGGAAACGCCGGTTTTGTGTTTCCCCAATTTTGTTCAAGTAAAAATCCTTTTTTTGGTGCAACCCGCGCCTCTCTTAAAGTATCGGCAATCGCGGTTACTTCTTCTCTTGAACCAACGAGTTTTCCTACTGCTGTTCCAGAATGAATTTGATCAACCCCAATCATTCTCATAGTCTTGGCCAAAAATTGCATTGAAATTCCATGGCGCGGATTCCTATCGAAAGAAGCATGCATTGCCCTATGTGCATGAATCGCCATTCCATAATCTCCCAATGTTTTTCTTAGGGTTTGCGTGGCTGCGGTTCCGCAAACAACCACATCAATCATAGCATATTTCCATCCATGTTCATGTAAAAACTTTGCGCGTTTTTCCATTTCTTTTGTTTCTGCGGTAATATTCAGCAAAGCATCCTTAACTTCTCCTGTTTCTTTTTCTGCTCTGTCTCTGAGTTTTGTCATAAGGGAAACACGTTTGTAAAAATTATTGAAACTCTGGCTTGTTAAATTTTCATCGTCTTTAACAAGGTCAAAACCACCGAGCCATGTTTCATAGCCAATTTTTGCATGCTCTTCTGCAGAAAATCCGACTTTTGGTTTTGGAACAGCTCCTGTTAAAGGTCTATCATAAACTTTAAAGTATTTTCTTAATCCTTGAATACCAAGATTAGGTCCCTGAAAGCCCTTTAGATACTCTTTTGGCAAAGAAACATCAACAAGTCTCAAATTTTTCAAAGCTTTCATTCCGAAAATGTTTCCCGCAATTCCGCTGAGAAGCTGTGGCATGTTTCCAGCTTCCCAAAGTCCAAGAGGATAAGCCACATAAACAAAGTTCCCTTCAATTTTGTATGCCGTCGCCATCAGACCTTTCATTCTCGATGGCAATGTGAAGAGTGTTGTCCACGTGCCTGTTGAACTTTCAGAAGCAATTCTTCCTATCGCCTCTTTAACAGACATTCCTTTTTCTGGCTCAAAATAAAACAAAACCTTTAAGTCTGTTTTCTTAGGCTTGTAACTTAAATCAACAAATTCATCATACCACTCTACTTTTTTTTCTGGCATTTTTATTTTTTAATAATTTTAATCAAGGATGTGATACCTATAAAAGTATGCAGTCCAAATAAACTCCATGCCATTATAGATATTTCATATACAACTAAAAATATTGCCGCCATTAAATTTAAATGTGGAAAAAATTTACCTATTTTTTTATGATTCCAAGTTCCAAAAGCTATGATAGTTATTGCAAACCCAATCCATCCAAAAATTTGATAGTTCATTTTTACCTCTTTTTTACAACAAATCCCTTTTCTTTGTCTTCAACAACAAATCCAAGTTTATTAATTTTCTCCCGAATTTTATCAGCTGTTTTGAAATCTTTTTTCAATCGGTGCTTTTCTCTTTCTGCGACGAGTTTTTTAACATCTCCTGGAATGTTAATTTTCTCTTCTTTGCCTAAATCAAGCCCAAAAATCCCGTCAAACCTTAAGGCAAGCTCATACTTTTCTGCTTGATTTAATCTATCTTCTCTTAATATATCCCATAAATAAGAAAGAGCCTTAGGCATGTTTAAATCATCGTTGACAATTTCCAAAAACTGGCGGTAGGCAGCGTCAATATTTTTTTTGTTTTTCTTTTCTCTTGATTTTTTAAACTCAGATAAAATATTCTTTAGTTTTTCATAAGCGTTTTTCGCAGCGTCAAGATTTTCTAATGTAAAATCTAGTGGTTTCCTATAATGTCCAAGGAGATAAAAATATCGTAGATGCATTGGTTTGTATCCCAATTCTTCTAACTCCAACAAGGTATAAAGTCCTCCCTTAGATTTGCTTACTTTTTCACCTTTAAACATCAAAAATGCACCATGAAGCCAGTATTTCACAAAGGGTTTTCCTGTTGATGCTTCGCTTTGTGCAATTTCATTTGTATGGTGAACAGAAATGTGATCTTCTCCGCCGGTATGAATATCAAAAGTTTCTCCGAGATATTTCATAGACATCGCAGAACATTCAATATGCCACCCTGGAAAACCAACCCCCCATGGAGATGCCCATTCTTGTTGTCTCTTTCCCGGTTCTTCTGAAAATTTCCACAAGGCAAAATCTGTTTTATTCCTTTTTTCTCCGAAAGAAACTCTTTTTCCAGCTTCTAGTCCCTTAATATTAAGTTTCGCAAGTTTTCCGTAATCTTTTAATTTGGAAGTATCAAAATAAATTCCATCAGAAGTTTTATATGTAAAACCTTTTTTCTCGAGCTTCTTTATTATTTCAATTTGTTCTTTTATATTCTCTGTTGCTTTTGGCCAGAAATCAGGCTCATAAATATTCATTTTTTTTAAATCCTGTAAAAAAACTTTAAGATAATGTTCAGAAATCTCCTTTGCTGTTTTCCCTTCCTGTTTTGCAGCCTTTTCAATCTTGTCCTCTCCAGTATCTGCATCAGAAGTCAAATGTCCAACATCTGTGACATTAATAACATGTTTGACTTTGTACCCATTAATTTTTAGAATTCTTTTTAAAATATCAGGAAAAACATAGCTTCTTAAGTTTCCTATATGCTGATACCAATATACTGTTGGTCCACAAGTATACATTCTTACTTCTTTGTCTTTCAGCGACTTGAAAACTTCTTTTTTTCTCGATAAGGTATTATAAAATCTTAACTTTTCCGGCATGATTACTCAAAGAAAAAGGAATTTAAAAATTTAAGTTATTGGCGCTTTACTTTATTGTGACAAAGACGTCTGCGCCCGTGTAAGATTCTGAACCCTTTCTAACATCCAGTTCATAAGTTATAGTGCATGGGGGAGCAGATTCTGGGACAACAAATTTAACCATTCTGGCTAATTCCAAAGAGTCTCCTGGCCCAAGGCTAAAACTTCCAGAGCCACCCAAAAGCATTTGATTGGCGTCTTCTTCTTTAAATGTACTTCCGCATCTTGAAGCGTCAGATGCTGTTACAGTATATGAAAATTGCGCGCTTTCTACCTCATTATTTCTCACTGAGAATGCAAATCCTTTAGGCGTATCCCCTTTCTTCAGAGTTATTTCCCGAGAAGTTGGGTAAACAGCTATTTTTCTTCCCTCTTGTGAAAAGAGTTTCTGTATTTGACTTTGAATCTCACTATCTACCGTGTCTATTGCACTTGTTCCACTGCTGAAAATCTTCTGTATGAAAAAAATCCCAAGGACAAGAACCATCATGAGTAAAACAATTGTTACAATAGTGCCAACAGACATCTCCATTGCTGCACGTTTCGCATATTTTGAACTTCTGAAAAGCGTTTTCATTTTATATTGAAGGGAAAAAATCAGTCAACCCGCTGTTTATGGAATAAATCAATGCGATAACAGAAATTATAAGGAAGACAATGCTTAGGATTATTCCGATAGTGTTAAGCTTTCTTGCCTTTGCTACACTGTATTTTCTGCTTTGAACCAAACCTATGATTCCAAGAATTAATCCTGCAAGCGGCGAGACAAATGCAAATACGATGCTTAAAATTCCGAGAGCATAACTCACTGATGCTATGTCTATTTTGTCAGTTTTACTAACCATTTAATCACCTTTTTATATCATGCTTAATAATTTCTATTTTATAAATGTTTTTGATGAATTTATAAAAATGGGACTACTGGGAGTCGAACCCAGGCATCGCGAGCTTCAGTCGCGTGTTCTCCCGTTGAACTATAGTCCCCCAAGTATGGGAGATTATTTTGCTTTTAAATCTTTTACTATCTCAAGTAAACAGAATCCCCCTCTTCAAAACCATAGGCATCTGAAAGTCCTGAGTTTATCTCAAATACATACATTATATCTCTGCTTGGATAAAAAACAGGACATTCTTTTCCTTCTTCACATGGTTGCATGTTCTTCTCAATTCCCACTATTTTCTTATTTTCATCAATCCATAATATGTCTATTGGAAATTTCATATCTTTCATCCAGAATCCTGGCAGCGTCTCTTCCTCAAAAATAAACAGCATCCCTTTATCATCACCAAGAGATTGTTTTCCGCTTAATCCTCTTTCTCTCTCGCCAAGAGTATCTGCAATCTCAGCATAAAAACATGTTTTGCCTTCTATGCAGATTTTATTTGATTTAGAAGAAGAATTTTTATACATAAAATAGCCAGCAATTATTATTATAACTGATAATACCAAGAACGCCAAAATAAATGCCTTCTTATTTAATACTATTTTCACCGCTGTTTTTTTAATCTTCATCTTTATATCAATAAATTAATACTAAAAAATGTTTGTAAATGTCGACTAACCAGAAACCAGTGCTTTAATCTTTTTAATATAATCTCTTCTATCAACGCTAACTACTGGAAAACCATACTTTTTCGCTTCTTTTTTGATAAATTCGTTAAATTCAATAACCCATTCAACTTCTTTTTCTTTCACACTATCTGGATATTTTCTCGCTTCATCCCACAAGCCCCGTGTAAAGACCGTTTTTCTTACTCTATCAATATTTTCATCAATAAGAAAAACCGCTTTTATTTTCTTTTTCTTAACTAAATTATGAATAAGGTTAGGAATTATTGCTATCCCTTCGATTATATAAGAACTCCAGACATAATCTGTTTCAATTAAAGCTTTCACCCCTTTCCAAACATCTTCTCCTTCTTTATTTACAATTTCTACAATTTTCTTTGCTGAATTTTTCTTTAGAAATTCAACACCCATTTCTGGAGTTGCTTTATGATGGTAAAATAATACAGGGTAATCTTTTTTTCTTACTAACTCTCTCATCTGTTCTCTTATTGTGTCTGTAGAAATCCAGGGCAACTTTAGTTCCTCTGCAATTTTTCTCGCAGCATAGCTTTTTCCAGCTGTTGGAGATCCTCCAATAAGAATTATTTTTCCCATAGAATAAAAAGTCGAGATAGCTATTTATTGTTTTCCTTTAAGATATTATTAAAATTTTATTCCACAAATTCAACATTTTCTTTATTTTTGAATTTTTCATCACCAGTTAGAAATTTTACACCCATTTCCTTAGCAGTTATATACCCAATACAATCAGCATATGATAAATTTTCCTTTTTATTCTTAAATCTTAATCTAGCGGCTTTAATTGCGGCATCAAATTTTATTATATTTACAAGTTTAAAATTGAGTTTCCTTATCCAATAATCGGCTGTTTGCTCATCGTGCTCCTTTAAAAAATAAAAATAAACTTCAGAAATATTAAGAGTTGTAGTAATTATTGGAAGATTTTTAAACCTCAAATAATTTTCAGCCCCTTCTATAAGATCTATAATTGCGCCGCTATCGAAGAAATATTCCATTATTCATCCTCTGGCCAAAATTCTCGGTCAATTTCATCCATAACCTCTTGAGTAGATTTTTTAGATTTTCTTTTTATTTTAAATTTTTTAGCTAATTCCATAATATCCCCTACAGTTGTGTATTTTTTTGGTTGCACAGTTACAAAAACTTCATTATCTTCTTTTAAACCCTCCCTACTAATTATTTCTTTAGGAATTATTATCCCAAACGAATTTCCCCATTTTTTTACTTTAGTTCTTATTTGTTCCATTAATTATACATGTATAACTTATTTATAAAACTTTCTATTTGAAGAAAAAATAGAAAATAACGTAAGTCGGGAATAGGCCAGCTTCTGTCAAACCCTGTAATCAGACGGTTTGTGTTAACATTCAACTAAGCGGCTTAAAGCCTTGCACCGGTTGAGACAGCCGTTTCATCAAATCTTTCACTTCGCAGTTCAACTCACGTTTCATAACTCTGTGAAAGCTGTGTCGTTTCTCTTCTGGAGCTTTCCTTCGCAGGAATCTTCCTTTCGAAAGACAACCTTAATGTGGTGGCCGGACCTTACCTCACGACGAGAACATTACTGTTCGCGAAGTCCCCGAAGGGCGAACTTAGAAATCATTTCTTTGATTTCTTGCTTAATTAAAAGCAAAGTCCCGAAGTTAACTACCCGACTTACAAAAACCTAGAGAAATAAGAGTTTTTAAGGTTGTTGGTATAAGAATTTTGAAATGTTAATCCAAAATAAGGCCTTCAAGGCCACCATCTAAAAAGAATTCATCCCCTTCTTCGTAACGGCATTTTAAATTATCATTCAGTTTCTTTATAACCTTCAATCCGACTTTTCTAATGGAATTAGATTCATCATAAGAAATAACTTCAACTCTTAGACTACAGTTTTCAGTAGCATAACCCCCCTTCATTCCAGCTTCAGGTTTCATTGCCATGAATTTCATTAGGTTGTTGCATTAAAAAACATTTATATTCAAACAAAAAACAGAATAAAATTAAAAAATAAAAATTATTGGACTTATTTAAAGGAGATATTAAAATCTTCTTCCTCGTCCGCCACCGCCACCAAAGTCCCTTCCTCTTCCGCCTCCACCGCCGAAATCTCTTCTTGGTGGTCTTGGTCTGTCAGGGTCCATTGGCTTTGCCTCATTGACCTTCAGATTTCTGCCTTCTGTTTCCTTATCATTCATTTTTGCGATGGCTTTTTCTGCGTCTTCTTTGTTGGCAAAGGTTACGAAACCAAATCCTTTCGATCTGCCTGAAAACTTATCTTTGATAACTTGGACTTCTTCTATGTCTCCAAAAGGAGCAAAAAGCTCTCTAAGTTTCTCATCGTCAACGCTAAAAGGCAGATTGCCTACATACACTTTCATACTCATGTTATATCCTCCTTACAGTTGTATCATCTTAGAACTAGTTCAAACCGAAAACCGAATCTCCCTATTTCTAACATCTGACTTTATGATAAAACAAGGCTATTTAAAGGTTTTTATGTGGGATTTTGGGTTTTTTGTGTTGGTGAATTATAGACAAATATTTAAACTTTGAATTTGAAGAATTTTTATGAGATTAATAGGAGCGGAAACAGAAGTTATATGGAAATTGTCCTCAGCTTATGAAGCATGCACCCTTTCTGCATGTGATCCTGTTTCTGTTCCAGTAGGAGGCACTTCAAGAAAGGGAGCTTTTTCTCATATGTTTTATGATTGCACAGATCCAGAGAAAGAGGGTATAGAAATAATGAGGCAGAGAATTAAAGATGGAAGAGATGATATTCTGGCTCACCTCAGGATTCACGATAATCTTCTTAGTGGTTTTTATTCTGTTGATGATGCATTAAAAACAGAAAATAGAGAAAGAATTGTTGAAGAAGGCAGGCGTATTTTTGAAAATTTGGAAAATTATGGAAAGCACGTTGGAGAACATTCTGTAAGATTCGCAGAAAAAGCATTCCTTTATTATCCGACATGTCTTTCAGGACATTACTTCGTTCCTAAAGGTGCAGGCGTAATAATGGAGAAAGTTTTTAATCCTCAACAAAATGAAGAGGGATTAAAAGAAGAGATAACAAATGGAATTATAGCTCTAGAAAATTTTCCATTATTCTCATTAAACGACGAACTTAGAGTACTAAGAATGTATGAAGGATATGATTCAGGTGAGGGATCTTTCGGAACCTCATTCAGGGGAAGACTTGAACTTACAAGATTGCTTTTGGAAAGAGCAGGCTTTTACCATCAAGAAGCTGTTTCCAGATAATTTTTTATGATTTCTGAAAGAGGGGGTTTTTATGGGTGTTTTTAGGAAGTTTTTACATGGCTTTAGATTCTTAACCCAATTTTTATAAAGCCCCCTTCTTTGAAATTTTTATGACAGAAGAAAGGTATGTTCGTGTTTTTGATTCTAGGGAATTAGGAATTCGCACGCCCTCAGATAGTTATTGCATAGAGCTAGTACTAGGAGGATATAGACACGTGATGCCAAAAATGACTAGACAACTCCAAACACCAATGTTAGTGCCCAAGGAAATAGCAAATGAAATAGCAAAAAGATGGGCTTCTAAGGTTGGAGTAGAGGCAAAGCTTAAGGATTAAAACTTATGAAACGAATTTTTTGCTTACACAACTTTTATAAACATCGCATTTAATTAAAAAACATGACTGAAGATAATTTAGAGAATTTGGCATTTGATGACGATGTTGAGTTAATTGTGGAGGGGGTTGACTTTGAAAGTTTCAAGAGATTAGCACGCGAGGAGCTTTCGCCTTTATCCCCCAATGAACTTGCCAAATATTTTATACAAGGATCAGAAGACCATAGAATTATTTATAGAGATTTTTTAAGCACACGGCCAAAAGAATATCAAAACGAGTTTAGGAGTCATTTAGAAGATTTATCTAAACATCCATCACAAAGTTTTAGTGGTTTAAGTGGCAAAACTCCTGTAGAAGTTGCAGAACGTTTTTTAGACATCCCCTTCAGTGTCTCTTCCGATTCTGCTCGAATGGCGATAAGAGAATATGTTGAAAGACAACCTCAAGAATTTGTAGACCAATTCAACTCTTACATTCTTTCTAAAACTCAACCAATTAGAGAAGAATTGGCTAGAACCTCAGGAGATTACGAGTTAGACTGCGCTTAGAAATTTTAAGGAAGAATTAATTACATTAAAAACTTAAATTACAGCGCGATAAAGCCGGTATTTAACTTTATTTGTTCCCATATCTCCAATTACAAAATGCGCTTTACCTTCGTCCACTAATTCTTCTAAAACAGCATGAAAAACCTTGTTTTTTAACCCGCCTATAGAGAAATTAATTTGCTGAGCTTCGCTGCCCATTATTTCTTGAGCCTTTTCTTCAGCATATCTAAAAATCCTTGGTGCAGAAAAGTATCTGTTAGGTTCTTCAGCTTTATTTGTTAAGTCTAATAATGCTTCATATACTAAATCCTTTTCTGCTTTTGATTGCATTATTTTGAAAAGGTTTTTTGCTTAATAAAATCTATGGCGATGTTTTACAAAAAAGATTAAGAAATAATTATTATAAAAAACAACAGATAAGCAAGAGAAGTTTTCCTGATGTGTTCTGAAACATACTAATAAGATTTTGTAAACAAAATCTCAATAAAGCTTTTAGTAGTTGTCTGCTGAAATTCTCGCCGAAGCTTGAATCTTACACAGCAACTCTATCAACGTCGTCTTCTACGACGGCCTTAGTTGTCTCGTTTTGCGTGTGGCTTCGAGCTTAGATGCATTCAGCTCTTATCCAGATGACGCGTAGCTATGCAGCCTGCCATTTGACAACTGCTCACCAGAGGCGTCCGAGCCTGGTTCCTCTCGTACTACAAGCTCGTTACACTCAGACAACAACACACCTAGTAGATATCATACAAACTGTCTCGCGACGTTCTTAACCCAGCTAACGATACCTTTTAATGCGTGAACTCCGACACCCTTGCACGCTTCTGCACGCGCAGGATAGGTAGAGCCGACAGCGATGT
>Ga0209541_10000067_pt1 | contig 170253 bp, 209 predicted proteins | sample RifCSPlowO2_01_FD_184027 | JGI IMG/M metagenome (GOLD analysis project Ga0209541, IMG submission 184027) | Groundwater microbial communities from Rifle, Colorado - Rifle CSP2_plank lowO2_0.1 (SPAdes) (version 2) | ecosystem: Environmental > Aquatic > Deep subsurface > Groundwater | place...
TCTTGCTTTTTTTATTTTCTTCTCTCATTTTTGTGTTTAATTATCTTTTTACTATACTAAAAATGAGCCTGCTCAGATTTGAACTGAGGACCCCTGCCTGTCCAACTCAATAAGGAGAGACCAAGTCTCTTAATCTCACCTCTTCAATGAGAGCCTTATCAATATCAGAGCAGTGCTCTAACCAGGCTGAGCTACAGGCTCATAAGCCTGTAAATAAATTTTAGTTTATAAGGTTTTTGTTTTAAAAAAATTCATAGCAACATTTAAAAACATAAATTGAGAAAAACTAACATGACAAATGCATATTCTTACATAAAAGAAAACATAAGGAAAACTCTCAAGAGCAAGCTAGCAGAATGGAGAAAACAAAATGTAATTACAAGAATAGAAAAGCCTACTGACATAGGTAAAGCAAGAATTTTAGGATATAAAGACAAAAAAGGTTTTGTCATGGCTCGAGTTAGAGTAATAAGAGGAGGCCATAAAAGACCTCGTCCTAATAAAGGAAGAAGAAGCAAAAGACTAAGCATTAGAAAAAATTTGCAGATGAATTATAGACAAATAGCAGAAAGAAGAGCTGCTTCTAAATTCACTAATTTAGAAGTTTTAAACTCATATTGGATAGCAAAAGACGGAAAGCATTATTTTTTTGAGGTAATTTTAATAGATCCAGAAAGGCCAGAAATCAAAGCAGATAAAACAATAAACTGGATTTGTTCAAGAAAAAACAAAAATCGGGTTTTTAGAGGTTTGACAAGTGCTGGAAAGAAAAGTAGAGGTTTAAGATAGATTTTTATAGATTTATCTCTTATTTAAATAATGGAATATCAAGAAAACCCTTTAGTTTTACCACACACTAAAGTGTGTGGTTTGTTCGTGGGGTTTTCTGGATGTTCAGAAAAATCTGATAGTTGCAAAGCAACTATCTGCAACTTAAAAGTTGCAGTTTATTTTTCTGACATCATAAAGATAAAAAAGAGATAATTTTGAAAAGAAAGCTGAATGAATTAGACAAATTCGCTTTGGATTTTTGCAAGATTTTAGAAAGACATACAGATTATGTAATAATTTCTGGATATATCTCTATACTGTTAGGTAGGAGTAGAGCAACAGAAGATATAGATATTTTTATTAAAGAACTTTCTTGTTCTGAGTTTGAAAAATTGTATAATGATTTGAGAAAAGCAGATTTTTGGTGCTTAAATGCAGAAAATCCAAAAGAAATTTTTTCTTATGTCAGGAAAATAAACTGCATCCTTTAGGATGCAGAAGTTGCTTTGCAACTTCAGATTTTCCTGAGCATCCTAAAAACAAAGGGCTTTACAAACCCCACACTTTAGTGTGGGGTGCCCTTTGTTTTTTTGATATTAAAGAAGGATTATCAATAAGATTCTCAAGAAAAAAAACTTTTGTCCCAAATTTAGAAGTCAAATTTCCAAAAAGAGATATTGACAAAGAAACATTTCAAGATTTTATAAAAGTTGTATTAGTAGAAGGACAATTAAAAATTTCTTCATTAGAAAGACAAATTGCTTTTAAAAAATATTACCTGAAATCAGAAAAAGACAAAGAAGATGCCTTGCATATAGAAGAACTATTTAAAGATTCTTTAGACTATGAAAAAATTAATAAACTCAAAGAGCTTATTAAAAACATAAAAGATTAGAATGGAAAAAGAAAAAACATTTAATTGCGAAAAATGTGGCAAAGAAATAAGCAGCCATAATCAATATTGCCATGATGGTGTGTGTAATGACTGTCAGAAATCAAGAAGATTTCTGAAGCCTGGAAAGAACAACAAAGAAGAAAGAGTTAATTTCATCAAATTCTGGGCAGATTATATTAAAACTCATCCTGATGAAGAATGGAGCGAACAACAGAACATAATTATTAACAGCCAAATATACTGGAATAAAGATGATAAGCAAGAAACTTAAGATAAATTTTTAAATCAAAACTCCCTCGCATTTTGATTTCCAAATTTTAGTTAAATATACTTAAATCAAAATGCTCGCCATAATCCATGCAGATTGCAGTAAATTCTAGCTGAAATATTCTCAGCTTTAATACAAAATTCAGCTTTTGGTTTATCTCCTGGTTTTAAAAACTGCCTGAAAACTTTTCCATCAGCAATCAACTCTACAAATTCAATATAATGGTTTTGCTCCATTGGATGTGGTTTGCTTCCTACTTTAACTCTAATTTTTGTTTTTAATTTTTTAATAATAGGAACATGCTTTTCATAACCTTCTTCTTCAAATTTTTCTTTAAGCAGTTCCATTTGCTGCCCACAACACACCAAAGTTCCAGAAGAAGCATGAACTACCTCAACAATATTTCCACATACATTACACTTATATATCTGATTTAGTTCTACCATACTAATAATTCCACTATTTTGATTTATTATAACACCTTAATAATTAACTTATCTAGTTTTTCTGCATTATGAAGTTTACTCTAATCTGAGATTATTTAATGAAATTGTGCTTATATTAATGTTTTTCTTCGTCTCTACTTTTAATAATTCTCTCCTAATAATTCATAAAAGGCTTGAGGATGTTTGCAAGAAGGGCATTTTTCAGGAGCTTCCTTGCCTTCATGAACATAACCACAATTCCTACACTTCCATTTCACTATCTTGTCTCTAGAAAAAACTTTTCCTGATTTTAAATTTTCTAATAATTTTCTGTATCTCTTTTCATGTTGCTCTTCTACCTCTCCAATTTCCTTGAAACTTGAAGCTATTTCTTCAAATCCTTCTTTTCTTGCAATTCTCTCAAATTCAGGATATATGCTTGAATATTCTAACTTTTCTCCTTCTGCTGCTGCTAACAAATTCTCTTCTGTGCTTGAAATTTTTCCAGCAGGATAACTAGCTTGAATTTCTACTAACTCTCCTCCTATCTCTTCTAAATAATTAAAAAAAACTTTGGCATGCTCTTTTTCATTATCAGCTGTTTCAAGAAAAATACTTGCTATTTGCTCAAATCCTTCTTTTCTTGCCTGAGAGGAAAAATAAGTATATCTGTTTCTTGCTTGGCTTTCTCCAGCAAAAGCTTTTAACAAGTTTTTTTCTGTCTCTGAACTTTTTAATTCCATGCTTAGCTTTAGAAATTAAAGTTTTTATATCTTTTGCTTGCATTCTTTTTAGAATTCCATCAAAATAAAGATCATTAAAATACCTTAACCCAAAATCTCTTCAATCTTGCTAATAAACTCATCTGCATCATCTAAAGCTGTTTTTGCCATTTCTCTTGTTATATCAAAAAAACAAATTCCACCATATCCTAAAGGATGTTGTTTGTGATAGGAATTTGTTTTTAGGAGACAGAAAAAATCTGACAGTTGCTTTGCAACTGTCTGCAACCTAAAGGTTGCAGTTTATTTTTTCTGTATTAGGAGTAGCATCATATTGAGCAGTTTCTCTTTTGGTTTTTGTTTGAATAAGCTTTGTTATAAGTTGCTCAGTTAAACCATATGCTTTTACAAGTTTATGAATGTCTTTTGCTTCAAGTTTATTATTTCTTACAAAATTATGCTTTAAAACTGAAATTGTTGCTGCATGGCTTTTAGATTTAAAACCTAGCTTTGCTAATGCAGCAAGAGCAGAAGTATACATAGCATAATAAGAAATTATTATCACCCAATCATACATCTCAAAATCTGACGCAAGATTAAGCAGTTTTTTTAGCTCCTCTTGTTCTGAAATCCTAAAGAGAAGATTAGCAACACTAAAATTCTTTCTTGATTTGGTCAAAAATGGCTTTTCAAGTTTTTTATGTTCATCGTCTTTGAAAAGCTGTTCTTTTCTCAAATATCCATCAATTTTTCTCTTTAACACTTCAATTCTCTTTTTCATACTATAATCCTCCAAAAAAGCTCATGACCATATAAGGAGATGCCTTGCTCTCTTACTTCTTTTCCGACATTTAATTCTTTTGCATTTAACATTTTTTTAAATTCTTGTATATCTGTAATCAATGGATTTATCTTGATATTATGGGAGTACTGGTAACTTGCACTTTCTCTTTCTATTGATTCTCTTAGGGTTTTATCCTTTATATTGCCTACTATAAATAAGAGATCAATATCAGATTTTTTTGTTGCTATTCCTTTTGCATAACTTCCGAACAAAATAATAGAATGTATCTCAGACATAAACTTCTCAGTTAGTTTTGAGATTAAATTGTCTATTATTTTTAGTCTTAGATTTTCCTGGTATAGTTCTTCTTTTCTTTCAATATCTAAATTTTCTAAAAGATGTCTTGTTTTTGGGCTGTCTAAATTTAGTTTGCATTGTTTAGAGTTACCTATCTTTTCTATTTTTATAATGCCTTCTTTTTCCATCTCACTTATATGATTATAAGCAGGGCGATAACCTATCTTTAGTAATTTAGAAATTTCTAAAATGGTCAAACCTTTATCTAAATCTTTTCTCATTAGTCCTATAATCTTTAGTAATGTTTTTTGTCTCATTTTAATTATTCATTTTATGAATAATATTATTCACTTTAGTATTTAAATCTTTCTATTCATCCCAAGAATTTTGTGAACTTTACTATGTCATCGTAAAGTATTTTATTATATTTTATTTAAAATTTGAATTTTTGGAGAAAATTCGAAGAGTTCGACACCCCCTCTTACTATTCAAATAATAACTTGATAGTAGTTATAATAGAAGGATTTAAAAAGCTTGATTTCATTAAAAAATTATGAAAAGAACAATACTTACATTAGGATTAGCATCAATTGTAGCAATAGCTGGATGTGGTAAGAGTGAAGCACCAAAAAAAGAAGAGTTTTATGGAGATATGGTTACAGCAGTTATACCTGGAGTTGAGATTAGAAATGAATTAGTTTTGTTAGATGTTGATAAGGACAGACAAGTTGATGGTATAAAAGGATCTGGTAGTGTTGGTTTGACATTTGTAGCTGATGGTTACCAAGACGAATTAAAGTCTAGAATAGATGAATATACTCAAGTGATGTCTCCAGAAATGAGAGATAATGCAACAAGAGTATTTCAGGGTGTTCAAGATTTGGGATATAATATAGCTAAATCAGAATTTGAAGCAAGTAAAAGATAATATTTCTAATAATTATTTCCGAAGCGCGAACGAAGTGAGCGTGAGGTAGAGGGGGTGTCGAATTGAAACTTATGTTAGTTTCCCTAGCCCTTCAAATTATCCTCCACGAACAGAGTGAGTGAGAGCTGATAATTTGAGAGTGGAGAGGTCGAGCATTTTTTCATAAGAAAAAAGCGGAGAAGTCGTCGGTAGTATAGTTTAGTTATGGGGTTTGGCGAGCCGATTTTTTATTAGTTAGTTAAGGAGCACTTTTCGTTAATTTTAACATAACTTCCTTAAATAAAGTAGTTGGAATTGATTTTCCCATTTTTGGTGGACATCCGCAATTAAAAGTTCCAGCTCTTTTATAATTTTCAGAATTTAACCAAATTTCTTTTAGTGATTTTTTTCTAATATCTCCAAAAACAGTTACATCATCACCGGGACATCTCAAAACAATTCCTCCCAATGTAACATAAAATCCACAAGCAACTTGATTACAAGGATGTCCTCCAGTATAAGCGGCAATTCCTTCTTTTTCAATTTGAGATAAAGTTTGTATTCCTCTTTGAATATTAAACTGGTAAATCTTTGTATATAAATCAACTAATTCTTTTTTTGAAGGTGTGATTTTTTCCCAGGCGGCGGTTTCAGCACACCTCCCACTAACCATTGTTGGGCAAACAATAACATAAAGATTTCTAATTCTGCCCCATTTATAAATTTCAAATATTTCATCATAGTTTTCATGAGTAATAGGATTTGCAGCCAGGCATAATTTTGTTGGTTGATGCTTGTTAAATCCTGCTTTAGCCAACAGCTCTAAAGCTCTGTTTCTCTTTAGAGTATACCCTTTTACTCCTCCAACCATTTTATCTTGTTTTTCTGTATCAAATGAATTAAATCCTAATAGAATACTTGCATTAACCTTCTTTAATTCCTCAATTAATTCTTTACTATTTGAAATTCCATAATCGGAATTCCAAAATTTAACCAACTTGTCATCTCCAATAATGTGACCTTTTGTAAAGATTAGAGGAATTACATCAACTTCTTTTAAAAATCTAAGAAATTCAATAAATTTTTTATTTTCAAAAGGTTCGCCAGCCCCTAAAAATTTTACTGATTTCAAACCTAATTTTTTTGCATCTCTGATGAGTTGAAGAATTTCATTATAACTCATTGGTTTTCCTTTCCCAAAATCTACCTTATTATCTTTTCTAAAACAATGAGGGCAATTCAAACTGCAAACATTTCCAAAATCAATATCTAATGTTAAAATTTTGCCTTTATTTTTTGTAAGTTCTTCTTGGGTAAAATTCCAACCAGCAATATCATTTTTAAAATCATCTGGAAATTCGTTTGGATACACAATTGGAACATTTGGTTCTATCTTCATACTCCTCTTTAATTTTAAGCCATATAAAAATCTTTTGAAAAGTGCCCCCGTTCGTTAAGGGTGGTGGGTGGGGAGAGTGGTGGGAGGTAGTTGCAAGCCAAACCCCAAAATAGTATTCGTGCCGACGATTGAAAGTGTGTTAGTTTCTCCTGACTTCCAATTACTCCTCCAAATTATGAAAATAATTTGAGAGTGAGACATTCAGAATGGAAGGCGCGGGCTGAGAAATTATTGAATTTGTATTAATGAAATATATTTCTCCCCCTGCGAGTAGCGAGGATTTATCCGAGCTATTGTATATTTATGTTATGCACCCCGACCCGAATTTTTCGAGGAAAATGCGAAAGCATTTTCACTCCTGAAAAATTCTGGCTGGAAGGAACACTCATGAAACGACGAGAATTTTCAGCAGAAAATTCGAAGAGTTAAAATTTTGATTCTTAGGGTGGGGGCGGTGAAGCGATAAATTTAAATAGTGATTATTATAACGTAGTTACATGGAAGAACAAGATATTGTAAGCGACATTTCAAAACAAAGAAGAAATGTTAATGGGGGATTAGTGGAAATTATAGTTGGAACTGGAATTGCTATTGTTGGTGCAGCAATTGAAATGAAATATGACTTAGGAGGCATTATTAATACTACAATTCCGCTTGGCGCTGGACTGATTTTTTGGGATGGAGTTATAAGAGTAAAAAATGGCGCTTACAGACTATATGAATATGCAATAAGGAATTCTGAAAAATAATTAGCTCGCCTTCGGGTGGGGGTGGAAATAGATTAAATTAATTTTCCGAAGAGTTTTCTCAGCAGAGAAAATTGAGTGATGTTAGTTTCCTTTTTCCTCGAAAACTCCCTCCACGAGCGACAGCGAGTGAGAGCTGGAGTTTTCAGAGTGAAAAAGTTTGAAGCCCGCAGGCTGAGAAAGTTTCAAGTTTTCGGCAAATATAAAAAGCAGACATTATTCACTTATGTTATGCTAGGATATACACACAAGAATAATGATGTATTTGTATTCTTTGAGAGTGGCGAGCTTTCAAGATTAGGTGAAAGAAAAATCCAAGGTAATTATATTAATGTAAATCATCCAGAAGTAATTGGAGAATTAGAGTGTGTTGTTGACGAAGAAATTTGTAAAAAGAGAATGGAGTTGATAGTTACAACAACACAAAGAATCCCGAATGGAGCAGTTTCTTCAATGCTTGTATCCATGATGCAGAGAATTTATGATGCACTAATAGAGAGGGGCAGATATGAGCTCCATGAGGGGTATCGTCATATAAATCTTCTGGATGCAAGCAGGCTGGATTTTTCCAATGAATCTTTCTATGAGGATTTGAAAGCGCATCTCGCTCGCCACTCGAAGCCGAAAACTTGAAAGTGGTGTTAGGCTCTTCACTCCTCGAACTTGACCCGCCGAATGACAATGAGGCTGGCTGGAGAGTTCAGAGCTGAGGGAACGAGGAAAATTAATTTAATACAAACTTTAGTAGGGCGGGGGAAGGACAAAGCTTTTTGCTTCTTTTTCCTAAAAAGAAGAGTTTGAGATGGGGGCAGTAGTTTTTTAATTATCCAGTTGGTAATAAAGGTAGTTGAGGTTCTGAAGCTATTGTGCCTAACGCTACATATGCGAAGAATGGCAAATTCGAGCATACGAGAGGCTGGAAACTTCATAAAGGCTATTTAAGCAAATCATCAACATCTAAAACTTCTAAACTCGATTTAGCTTCTTTTTTTTCCTGAACAAACAAGATTTTTCTTCTTGCATCAATTTTCGCAAGAGTTTCCTCGCTCTTTGCTATATCTTCTTTTTTAAGCTTTTTCCACTTTACTTCAAGCAGAATTTCAGGATTTTTGAATTTCAACAAACAACCATCTATCTCATAATCTTTTGATTCAACAACACTTTCTTTCAACCCAAATTTTTCAGTTAGAAACTCTCTAACATTATCTTCAACAACTCTGGGAATAAGTTCATCAATAATTCTATCTAATTCTTGTTTATTAATCTTTCTTTCTGATAAATTATACTTCTCATCAGCATAATAGTATATCTTAGCTAGCGGAGAGACAAGTTTGTAAACAAATCTTTTTTTGTTAAATATTATTATTCTTTTTATAATTCCAAAAGAAATTAGATTATTAAGATACTGTTGTATTATGCTTGGGTCATCTTTTTTTATCAATTTTTTTGAAAACAAATAGCTTGAAATTTCTCCAGAGCCTATTTTACCTACAGCAATTGCTCTTAAAACCCCCTCATAAACAGAAGAAATTTCTCTTTCTTCTTCAATAAAAATTTCTCCAGTCAGAGCAGGGATTGTTTTTATTGAACTTAAAATAATTTCTGAAATAGTGTTCCTTGCTTTTTTCTTTTCATCAAAATAATCTATTGATATAGGTTCTCTAAGCAATATTGCAAGCTCTAACTTTTCTTTTTTAGACAGATTAAATTTTTCTAATGTTTTTAAAGTATCTTGCAAACTTATCAGACTAATAGGGATTTCTGCGAATAATCCAAGCAATGCAGATTTGCTTGAAATGAGTTTTTTTGACAAAAATAATGTAGAAGAGATGAGTATTAATTTGCCTTGTTTTTTTGTGAAATGTAAAAAATCAAAAAAATCATTTTCTAGCCTGTGAAATTCATCAACAACAACTGTTTTTTCTTGTTCCAGCTCTCTTTTTAAAATTTCAATAAATGTGCTGTAACTTATGGATTCGTTATTCTTATTTAGAATGTTTTTATTTGATTTGACAAAGAAATATTCATCATATTTGATAAAATTCTGAACAAGGAAAGTTTTGCCAGTTTTCCTTCTGCCATAAATTAAAATCCATTTCTTTATTTCTTTTATTCTTCTTGTTTCTTCTGGCCTTTCTATAATCATTTTACCTATAACTCCTATAAGTATAATGCACATGATACTTTATAAACCTTTTGGTTTAGAGGGAACTGGGAGATTAAGGGTGGAAAACGAGTTGCACTTCCTAATTATAATATAAAAATACTGAAGTGAAAATTGTTTTGGGTAGATGGGGTTGGGATGGTGGGGTTGTGTTATTAAGTGAAGGAAAATTATGAAGAGTTTTTGAGAACGCCGTCTTCAAGGGCGAAGCCTAATGTAACAAATATGTTCAGGGAAGGGCAACTTTCATTTTTATTATTAATTTGATAGTAGTAATATACCGAAAGATTTATAAATGACTTATCATTCACTTATCTAAATTAATATAGGAGGAATCGAAATGACAGAATTACAAATAGAATATGATAAAACATGCGCATGTATCCCTGCTGGAATAACAGGGGAAGGTAAAAGATATCAGAGTTTGATTCAGGCTAGTATTCAAGGTTCTCTATCAACTGCTGATAAACCCGAATTTCAAGCACGCTTTAGAGAAAGTCCAGATACTATAGGGACACAAGTTGATATGTATGGGGCGTTACTGGATGATGTATGTGACAGATTAAATAGGGGAGTTCAACGACTTGAATCAGATAAAGCAAAAGCCAAAGAAATAAGTGATGGATTAGGAAATATGGTAAGAGCAGCTTATGCTACTGTAGCATTGACTGAAGTAGTTCCATTAAGTAACGGTAACCCTCTCTTCGTTGGATATTTGCAAGAGAGACTGGGTGAGGAGACACCTACTATTCAAGCAATAGAAGAAGCAGTAAGTTCTTACTTGTCAAAACTTAAAGTTAAAGAATTTTTAGATGCACAGGGAGGTACAGCCCAATTAATTGCGAATTTAGAAGCTACATTGTTATAACTCTTTTTTATCTTTTTATTTTATCAATATTTTCTAAAAGTTGCCCTTCCCTTTCTATTATTTAGGCGTTCTCAAAAATTGCACATAACAGACTTTTAGCGAAGATTGGCAAATCTTCTGCTAATAAGCCCTAAAGGGCTTGTTTTTAGTTAATGATCGAAAAAATTTAGTTTTCATTTTTTAGTAATTTTTAGTTATTAATCCTCTCCTGGCTCTTTTATTATTTCACAGCAATACAAAGTTTATTTTTATTTTCAGGAGTTAATTCAATTTTTGTTTCTTTTTTTATGTTCATAAATTTCGCAAGTTCTTTTGGTATCCTTATTATTAAAGAATTTCCAGAATAGCTAACTTTTGTTTCAATTGACAAGCCAAATAATCCTAGTTGTTTTTCTTTTTCTTCAATTTTTCTTGAAATTTCCTCACTAAACCACTGCTCACCGCACGAATCGCATACCAAAGCAGGAAACCTCCCTATGCTAATCCCATAAACTTTATAATCTATGATTTTATTTTTCAGTTTTCCATTGCAAGATATACATTTATTTTCCATTTTCTAACTTCCTTATCATTACAGTTATAACAAAAACTGTTTCATTTATTTTTTTGAAGATAACTTTCAGATGCCTATAAATCGCAATTGTTTTACCATTTTGAGGAAATTTTGCCCCTTTCTCTATTGTTTCCTTAATCTCGTTAATGCTAACTCCTCTTTCCCTCGCCTGTTCAAGGGCATGTTTACTTATTAATAGCCTCATGTAAGTTCCTTCACTTACAAGTAAGTGATAAGTATTTTTAAATGTTTGTTTTTTAACTTTTTTATTTTAGTAAGTTATAAAAGCGTAACTTCTATATATATTTTATGGTCTATATTCCTGTTGATGTCAATGAGGGCTCGAGCTTGCAAGAAGTTCAGGCATTGCTTGGACATAAAAGTCCTGAAACTACTCAAGTTTATCTTCATACTTCTAGCTCTAAATTGTTAAATATAAAAAGCCCTATTGACTCTTTATAATTAATACAGGAAAAATGAAATACTCACAACTAGCAGAACTCTATCAAAAACTCGAGAGCACAACTAAGAGATTAGAAAAAACTCAAATTCTTTCTGATTTTTTAAAAAAAATAAAGTCTCAAGATAAAGAGATAATTTATTTGTTAAAAGGAAGGATTTTCCCAGATTATGACGCAAGAGAAACAGGCATATCAAGTCAATTAGCAATAAAGGCCTTGAATAAAACAACAGGCTCAAGTGAAGCAGAAATAATAAAGTTATGGAGAAAATTAGGAGATTTAGGTTTAGTAGCAGAAGAAATCTCAAGTAAAAGAAAGCAAATAACCCTATCAAGCAAGGAACTAACAACAGAAAAAGTTTTAGAAAATTTAAAAAAACTGCCTGAATTGCAAGGAAAAGGAACAGTAGAAAAGAAAATTTCCTTGATATCAGAATTGCTTACTTCTTCTTCGCCAATTGAGGCAAAGTACATCACTAGAACATTAATAGGAGATTTAAGAATAGGAATAGGAGAAGGAGTCTTAAGAGATTCTATTGTTTGGAGCTGTCTAGATAAAGAAAAAAAAGATGATTATGAACTTGTTCAAGAAGCATACGACAAAACAACTGATTTTGCTCTTGTGTATGAAAAAGCTTGCAAATCAAGAAAAGAATTAGAAGAAACAGAGCTCGAGCCAGGAAAGCCAGTAAAAGTCATGTTATTTCTAAAAGTAAAAGACATAAAAGAAGGTTTTGAAGTTGTGGGAAAACCTCTTGCAGCAGAATTTAAATATGATGGCTTTAGAATGCTTATTAACAAAGATGAAAAAGGAGATATAAAAATATTTACAAGAAGATTAGAGCAAGTTACAAATCAGTTTCCAGAAGTTGCCGAGTATGTGAAAAAGTATGTTTCTGGAAAAAATTTTATTTTAGATTCAGAGGCAGTAGGTTATAATCCTAAAACAAAAAAATATATGCCTTTTCAGGATATTTCTCAAAGAATAAAAAGAAAATATGACATAGAACTGCTATCTAAAAAATTGCCAGTAGAAGTAAATATTTTTGATATTCTTTATTATAATGGGAAAAATCTTTTGAAAGAGCCATTTAAAGAAAGACGCAAATTATTAGAAAAAATAGTAAATGAAAAAAAATTCCGGTTAGTTCTCGCAGAACAAATTATTTCAGATAATGAAAAAGAAATAAAAGATTTTTATAAAAAAGCATTAAAACAAGGAGAAGAAGGAGTTATGCTGAAAAATTTATCAGGTATTTACAAGCCTGGCTCGAGAGTTGGCTATGGAGTCAAGTTAAAACCAGAAGAAAATGAATTTGATTTAGTAATTACAGGAGCAGAATACGGAACAGGAAAAAGAGCTGGCTGGTTAACAAGTTTTGATATTGCATGCAGAGAAAATAGCAAGTTATTAGAAATAGGAAAAGTAAGTACTGGATTAAAAGAAAAAGAAAAAGAAGGTTTGAGTTTTATTGAAATAACTAAAAAATTAAAACCCCTAATTACTAAAACAGAAGGCAGACATGTTCAAGTTAAACCAAAACTTGTTATAACAGTAACTTACCAAAACATACAAAAGTCTCCAACTTACTCATCAGGATTTGCCTTGAGATTTCCAAGATTTACAAGATTAAGGCCAGATAGAAGCAAAGAAGATATAGCTAGCTTAGAAGAAATAAAAAAAGACTACCTCAAAAATCGTTAGATTTTTGATGGCTTCAGAACCAAAGGTTCTGATAGTGATCGAAATTCAGAAGAATTTCGACATGTTCAGAAATTCGAATTTTGTGAGAATTTCTGACATCAAAAATAAAAATAGCTTTAAAAAGCCGAAAATTCCCGACGATAAAAAACGAAAGCTTTATAAAGCATTTCTATTTATAAACCTTTATGACTAAGCGCACTTTAAAAGTCCAAAACATTGTAGCAACAACTTCTTTAAATGTTCCTGTTTCTTTAACTAAACTTGCTAGAAGCCAGTCAAATACTGAGTATAATCCAGAAACCTTTCCTGGTTTAGTTTTAAGAGTTAAAAAACCAAAATCAGCTGTTTTAGTTTTCTCGTCTGGAAATTTAGTATGCACAGGAACAAAATCAATAGGACAAGTAAAACATGTAATACAGCAAGTTATCAAGCAATTAAAAAAAATAAATATAAAAGTTAAAGACAAGCCAAGAATAAATGTTCAGAATATAGTAGCTTCTGGTTCAATAAACTTAACGCTAAATCTTAACTTGTTAGCTTTAGAGCTAGAAAACACAGAATACGAGCCTGAGCAATTTCCAGGTTTAGTTTACAAGTTAGTCCAGCCCACAGCAACTTTCTTGTTGTTTACAAATGGCAAGCTAGTATGCACAGGAACAAAAAATCGCGAGCAGCTAGAAGCTTCAATGAAACAGCTTATTGGAAATGTAAAAGCAGCTATGAAAAGAATGAAAAAATAATTTCAAGTTAAAGTCTTATTTCTTCATATTCTTTATTATATTTTTCTTTATAAAGTCGTCTTGCAACCACATCAACATTACCAGGAGGACCAACAATAAGGATGCTTCCTGTCATTGCTCGATAAGTCCAAGCTGCTATATGTAATCTCTCAAGCTCCATTTTATAAGCTTCTCGCCAGCACTCACAATATCGCGCTGACTCCCTCACCCACTCTCTTAATTTTTCTATACCGGTTTTCCTTTCCACTCTTAACTCAATTGCTTCATTCATTATAGTTAAAATAAGGATAATAGATTTATAAATTTAGTTATATTAAAATATGTGTTTCTATTCTACCCCTAAAAAATAGTAAGATAAATTAATAAATCTCTTTTTATGAAAAATTAAACAGAAAAGATAAGGGAAATTAATTAAGCAAAACTAATATATAGTTTAAGATATAGAAATTAATTTAAATAAAACCTTTTTTTAAAAAGAGGTAAAATAAAAATGCCAGAAGAAAAATTGGTGAGAAAAACAGAGGATTTGATTTTAGAGGCAAGAAACTTCTTTAACTCGTACAAGAAAGAAATAGGAAAAAGCATAAGAGAAGGCAAAAATGTAATTTATGTTGATTTCAACAGTCTAGCTTCATTTTCCCACACAATAGCTGAACTTCTATTTACACAACCAGAAGAAATACTCCAAGTATTAGAAGTAGCTTTAGAGGAAAGTGGTTTAGTTAAAAATCCAAGAGCAAGAATTTTAGGTTTGCCTGAAACATATTCTGAGAAAATAAGAAACTTAAGAGCAAAACATCTTAACAAATTAACACAAATTGAAGGCATAGTCAGGCAAACAAGTGAGGTAAGACCTCAAGTTATTAACGCGAAATTCGAATGTCCTAGTTGCGGCACTATTCTCTCAGTCCTACAAATTGAGACTAAATTTAGAGAACCTTCAAGGTGTTCTTGCGGAAGAAAAGGCGGTTTTAGACTAGTAAGCAAAGATATGGTAGATGCACAAAGAATAGTTATTGAGGAATCTCCAGAAGCATTAATAGGTGGCGAGCAACCCCGTCGTATATCTGTATTCTTAAAAGAAGATTTAGTAGAGCCAAAAATGGAAGAGAAAACAACTCCTGGCTCAAGAATTCGAGTTATAGGAATATTAAAAGAAATTCCTAAACTTGCTGTTGCAGGAGGCATACTAACAAGATATGACATAGCAATAGAAGCTAACAATTTAATTCTTTTAGAAGAAACTTTCGAAGAACTTGCAATAGATGAAGAAGATGAAAGACAAATTAAAGAATTAGCAGCTGATGAAAAAGTTTATGAAAAATTTGCTGAAAGTATAGCTCCAAGCATTTATGGCTATGAAGAAATAAAAAAAGCTTTAGTCTTACAATTATTTGGTGGAATTAAAAAATATAAAGCAGATGGCACTCAAACTCGAGGCGATACCCATATTTTGTTAGTTGGCGATCCTGGAGTCGCGAAAAGCCAAATCTTAAAATTCATTTCTAGTATTGCTCCTAAAGGAAGATATGTGGCGGGACGGGGGGCTACTGGTTCCGGATTGACTGCAACAGTAGTAAGAGATGAATTCTTAAGAGGCTGGAGTTTAGAAGCAGGAGCAATGGTTCTGGCACATAAGGGGGTCCTCGCTATCGATGAAATAGAAAAAATGGATGACCAAGAAAGATCAGCAATGCATGAAGGTTTGGAGCAACAAACTATTACAATAAGCAAAGCAAATGTCCAGGCATGCTTAAGATCAGAGACATCTGTGTTAGCAGCAGCAAACCCTAAATTCGGAAGGTTTGACCCTTATCAGACAGTAGCAAGTCAAATTGATATGCCCCCTACTCTGATAAACAGATTTGATGTTATTTTTGTTATGAAAGATATTCCAGAAAGAGCAAAAGACGAGGCAATAGCAACTCATGTATTATTAGAGCATCAGAAACCAGAAGCAACAATGCCAATAGAAAAAGAGCTTTTCAGAAAATATATAGCATATTCAAAACAAAAAATATTTCCTCAACTGACTAATGAGGCAATAGAAGAAATAAAAAAGTTTTATGTTGACTTAAGAAACATGCCAGTTGCTATTGATCAGCCAACTAAGCCTTTACCAATTTCAGCAAGACAATTAGAAGCTTTAATTAGGTTATCAGAAGCAAGTGCAAAACTAAGATTAAACAATAAGGTAACTAAAGAAGATGCAAAAGTAGCAATAGAATTAATGAAATATTATTTAATGCAAGTAGGTTATGATTATGAAACAAAAACTTTTGATATAGACAGGATAGCAACAGGAATTACTACATCACAAAGAGGAAAAATCCTGCTTGTAAAAGAAACTCTTTCAAAATTAGAATCTCGATTGGGAAAGCTAATTCCAATAGAAGAACTAAAAAAAGAATTGCAAGAAAGAATAAATGAAAGAGATATAGACGAAGCTTTAGATAAGCTAAAAATGTCAGGAGATATTTTCCATCCAAGAAAAGGTTTTATACAGAGGATGTGAGCAACTTCATTTTGACTTGGCTTTAAATATGGAAAATGAAGTTGCGAATTGAGCATTTTGCAGAAAAATGGAACCAGAAAAAATAAAACCAAAAAGAGAATTTGTTGCAACAGTTTATATTGTTAATTTAGAAAATTCATAATCCAAAAGCATAAATCGAGAATTTAAATAACAAACTAAAAAAATGCCAGAAATAATGCAAAGAGCAACAGCTTACAAGTTGAGGATAGGCGATATCCTATCAGGAAAACATATTTTAGAAGAAGAAAGATTTAATTTTCTTGAGTTAGGAGACAAACAAGTAATAAGAGTTAATATCATAGCTAATATTATTGAAAAATATGAAGGAGAGAGCGAAAAAAAATATTTATCATTTACTATTGATGATGCCTCAGGCCAAATTCGAGTTAAAATTTTTGGAGATGATGTCTCAAGATTTAGTAACATAGAACAAGGAAATACAGTAATGGTTATAGGCAAGCTAAGATATTTTAATAACGAGCTTTATATATTGCCAGAAATAATAAAAGAGCAGGATCCTAGATATTTGCTTGTTAGGAAGCTTGAGTTAGAGAAAGAAATGCCAAAAGAAATTAAAAAAGAAGAAATTCTCGCAACAAAGGATCAAATTATAGAAATGATTAAAAAAGCTGAACAAGAAGGTGGCATAGATACTGACAAGTTAATTATGGAAATTAAGGCAAACCCAGACATAATTAATCAAGAAATTACTAAGTTGATTGAGGAAGGCTTAGTTTATGAACCGAGGCCTGGTAAGATTAGGTATTTAGGTTAGAAATTTCTCAGTTGCATTTAACTAAAAATAAATCTAATTTTTATTAATTCTTCGCAAAAAAATAGTTTATTATCTGGTTTGTGAGTTAAAAACTAGGTCTGCTTACAAAAGGTCTCTGAGGCATACCCTGTCTTTGAACAAATTGAGATGCAGGAGAAACAGGAGGTACAGGAGGCTTAAATGGTTTTGATTGAGAAGTTGATTGAAAAGTTTTTCCCAAGCTTCCTCTTTTTTTCAATATAAATATAATTATTATTACTACAATAATTGCAAGAATAACTAATATTAAAATAACCCACCATAACCATTCAGCTTCTTCTTCATCCCCTGTTGCTCCCCCTGTGCCACCAGTTACATTTTCAGGAGGAGTTGTAGTAATGCTAACAGGAACACATCTTCCCTCATAACACCTCTCACTACTAAGACATGAGCCACAATCTGTTTGATTTCCACATATACTCCAAACATCACATTCATATCTCAAACTTGAACATGTATCTCTACAAGGAGTCCCTCCAACTCCAGCTTGACAATCTGTTTTACAACTATCATCTGAACATTCTTCTTTTCCAGAAGGACAACTAAAACTTATATCTCTTGATTCTGAATTAGCTATATTTTCTGCATTATCTATGCATCTTATATGCCACTCATAATCTTTTGCAAAAATAAAACTAGCTGAGATTGAGTTTTTCGCATTTTTAGTTATGCTTTCATTTTTCTCTCTTTCATTATCCTCTCCTGTTATAAGAGAGCATTTTTGTATATTTGATGCATCACTAACATTAAAACTAAAAGTTATCACACCAATATCTAAATCAGCATTATCAGCAGGCGAGTTTAATTTAATTGTAGGATTTATAGTATCAATACTAAAACTAACCTCTTCTCTTTCCTCTGCACTTTTCAAATCAACACATAAGAATCTTGATGTATAGCTAGAATCATTCAAATTTCTAAGAGTATAATTAAAAAAACTTGCATTTATTTTATTCATGCTATAATTTGTCTGCCAATTATTAATGCTTAACTTGCAAAAATTCAAACTAGTATTTCCAATTAACTCGAAGGTTATATTTTTTATATTATAAGCTTTGTTGTTTATAGGACTTAAAACTTCAATTCGAAATGGGCCTGTAACATTATAGCATTGAGCTGTATTAAAATTAGAACAATCTCCAAGACAAGATAAATTTCCTGCATCAAATCCTAAACTTGCGCAAGTCTTATCAGCTAAATCAGTCCCATCACATTCTTCTCCTACATCTGTAATATTATTTCCACAGTTATTGCAATTAGAAACATCAAAACTTTTACAATCTTGTGAGCAAGCTAAATTTCCTCTTCTAAACTCTTGAGTTACACAAGTCTTATCATCTAAATTTGTTCCATCGCAAACCTCTCCTTGCTCAATAATATTATTACTGCAATTATTACAATTAGAAACATCAAAGCCAGAACAATCTGCAAGACAAGCTAAATTTCCTCTTCTAAACCCTTGTGTTACACAAGTCTTCTCAGCTAAATTAGTTCCATCACAAACCTCTCCTATATCTTTAAAATTATCTCCACAAGTCACAGATAAATATTCTTGTTTAACATCAGAGCTATTTAAAGCCCTATTCCAGATTTTAACTTCATCTATTAAACCTGAAAAATATGAAACCTTATCTCTCATATCAGCACCAACATAAACATTTAAAGAAATTAAATTTCTTGAAGGAGCTGTTTTAGAGCTATCTAAAATTCCATCAATGTAAATCCTACCAGTTCCACCTGTTTCTCTTACACCAACAACATGGTGCCAATTACTATCATTAACCTTTTTTACACTAACAAAATTAAATCCATCAGCATTATCTCCATAACTAAACCATTTTAACTTGCCTTCTGCATTAACCAAAAACACATACTCTCCATTATATCCTGATGAGCTTCTTTGCTGGATTATTACTCCGTTAGTTTTTGTTGTTTTTATCCATGCAGATACTGTAAAAGCAGTTTTCCCTGTTATTGCTGAGTTTTTTCCAAAATCAACATAATCATTTGTTCCGTCAAAACTTAAAGACTGATTTACCTTGCCAGAAACAAATGCTGCTCCGGCATTTGTTCCGTTACTTCTCCCAACAGAATCTAAAACATTATCATCAAATTTCCAGTAAGATAATAAACCTGTTTCAGGACTAGGCAAAATCTTTTTAGGCAAAAAATTTATAATAAAGAGAATAATTAAAATTAAAATAGCAGCTAAAACATAAATAAGATAATTGCTTTTATCTTTCTTCTCTCTTAACCTCTTTTTGGATTTTCTCATCTTTTTCTTATCAGATTATATGTTTTCTGTATTTAAAAACCTTATTCATCCATCTTGAGGAATAAAAAACTCAAACTTTATAAACACACTTTCCAGATTAATCTCATGAGTTATGAAGATTTATTAGAGCAAGCTTACCTCAAGATAAAGCCTGTTAAAGCAACAGAAAGATTTGAAATTCCTTTAGTAGAAAGCCACATAGAAGGAATCAGAACTATAATTTCTAATTTTTTACAAATCTCTGATTATTTAAGAAGAAATCCCGAGCATTTAGAAAAATTTTTACAGAAAGAATTAGCTGCTCCTAGCAAAATAGAAGGAGAAAGATTAATTATGGTAAAGAAAATCCCCTCAAAAAAAATAGACGAGAAAATTGCCTTATATGTAGAAAAATATGTTATATGCAAGGAATGCAAAAAGCCAGACACAGAACTTATAAAAGAAGGAATTTTTTATTTCATTCGTTGTTTGGCTTGTGGAGCTAAACATTCTATAGCGAAAATATAAAAAAGATAGCTTTAAAAATGCCTTAATTTTTAAAATAATAAGAAAAAACAAAACGGAGGAAAAAATGACAGAAGGTTATTGTGTTCGTTGCAAGAAAAAAGTAGAAATCAAAGATGGAAAAGAAGGCAAGACATCAAGAGGAGTAAAAATCCTAAAAGGGAAATGCCCTAATTGCGGAACAACTGTCTGCAGAATTGGCGGTTAATTTTTTCTTTTTCTTTTTCCAGCTTATTTTAAATCAAGTTTGGGATTCACTTTTTCTAATATTTATTATAAGATTAATCACTAATTAAATCCACTTTTATCTTAATAAATTCTTAGAAATTTTAATATGTTTTAACAAATTTATGTTTTATGCTAACATCATGTTTAAATATTAACACTCTATTACAAATACATAAAATGCTAATTAAAATTCATAATTCATATAGACAAATAGTAGCTATCTGCGATTCTGATTTATTAGGAAAAACTTTTGAGCAAGGAAACAGAATTTTAGATGTAAGGGAAAGTTTTTATAATGGAGAGGAAAAATCTGAGCTCGAGCTAATAGAACTAATGGAAAATCTTGCAAGAGAAGATGCAACTTTCAATATTATAGGTAAGCAATCAGTTCAAGCTGCAGTAAAAGCAGGAATTATAAGCAAGGAAGGAATTAAAAAAGTTTCAAATATACCTTTTGCTTTAGTTTTGATGTGATTATTTTTTACATCATAATTTCAGGTTAGGCAACCCTATCGAGATGAGCATCCTCGATTTTTTGGAGAAAAATCAGAGCTGAGGCGAATACTTCTAAGAGAGCGAGCGAACAAAGAATATTGTGAGCGAAGAGTAAAATTCCCATTTATTAGATTAATAGTTCTGCATCAGCAGGGTATAGTCTAGAACCGAAACCCCCTACTATATTCATAAATATTGGTTATTAATAAGTAGTAACAAATAGAAAGATTTATAAAGTCTAAAATATACCTAATATTATGGTAACAAATTTGGAGGCAAGAACCTTAGATTCGGCAAGTATCATTATTAGTGAATATAATCTTGCTAAGTGTCGCAGCGAAAATGATACTCCTATGAGTGTTAAGTCTGCGATTAAGTCAGGAAAAGCAGGTGAGATTTCACCAATAGTTGTTTTAAAAAATCCATTTAATTCTGTTGAAGAAACAATTGAGGAATACCAAAAGTTTATACAAGAATTTCCAAGAGAAGGTCCAGGACAAGAAAGATTTCATTATAAACAAGAAGAGAAAGTCTTACGAGAAATTTTAGAGCAAAATTCTCTATTATGTTATAATGGAAATATAAGGCTAGAAGAATTTCAAAAAGCAGGTATATCAATTAGAGCATTTGTAATAACATCTAAAGAAGAATATAGACAAATGCCTGAACAAGAAAGAAGAGTCCCAAAAAGATTAAAATCTGAAAGGCCTACACAGTATAGAATTGACCAAGATTATGTTCTATCTTACCTTGCTATATTGGATGATGTTGTTCTTCTTAAAGCAAGAGAACTTCATTATGATTCTTTTAATGCTGAGAAAGAATTGGCTAGTCAGAGAGCTAGAAAAGCCAAAAAGTAGTTTCTCACGCCTCAGCGTGAGGTGGGGGTTTCGGCTCGTTTTTAAATGGGAATTTTATTTTGTCTAATGATTTATAAATATATTTATAAATCTCCTTCTCGGAATAGAAATATGCAAAATCAAAACAATCAGACAGAATTTGTTCGAGTCAAGATACCTCGAGGCAAAGAGGTATTGGGAATAATAGAGCAAAGAGTAGGGGCAAGAAGAATGCTAGTTAAATGTATAGACGGAAAAACAAGAAACTGCAGAGTTCCTGGCAGGCTTAAGAGAGTTTTATGGTTGAGAGAAGGAGATATAGTAATAGTAGAACCTTGGGAATTTGACAACGAAAAAGGAGATATCCTATTCAAATATAACCCAACACAAATAGAATGGTTAAAAAGAAAAGGTTTTCTTAGCAAGATTGAACATGAATTTTGACAAAAGAACAATAAAAAAAATCTCAACTAATAGAAAAAGATTAGAAAAAGAATTAAATATCAAGTTGGAAATTAAAGGTAATAGCGTAGATATTTCTGGAAATGAGCTTGAGATTTATGTAGCAGAAAAAGTTTTTCAAGCAATAGAAAAGAACTTTCCTGTTAATACAGCCCTTCTTTTGACTTCTGAAGATTACATGCTTGAAAGTATATCAATAAAATCAATATCAAAACGAAAAAATATAAGCCAGATAAAAGCAAGAATCATAGGAACAAAGGGTAAAACTTTAAAATTATTATCAGAACTATCTGAATGCCATATAGCTTTACATAATAATATAGTAAGCATAATCGGGACATTTGAGAAAATAAAAATAGCAGAAAGCGCAATAAAAAATTTAATAAAAGGAAGCAAACAAGCAAATGTTTATTTTTATTTAGAAAAACATAAGAAAAACATTATACCAGAAGATTTGGGCATAAAACACTAAATTTAAAAAAGCATTAACTCTTTCTTATTATACGTCCTCGTAGCTCAGACTTTTCACAAAAAGGAAAGGAGCAACAGGTTTTTTTGGCAAAAGTCAAAAACTGTAAAGAGCACATGACTGTTATAAGCTAAAATCTTATTGACATCATGGGGTCGGAAGTTCGAGAGTTTAGCCGAAAATCTTCCCGAGGACGTTTATATTTTATTAGTTTCAACAGAATTAGCAAGAAAATATTCATTAAAAACAAACAGGTAGAACTCAACAGATTTTTAACAAACAAAAGATAACAAAAGAAAAATTGCAGAAAGGCAGGTATATAAAATAAAAGATGAAACTATTTGAAAAAGAGGAACTGAAACATTTATGGCCGTTTTATTTAAGTGAATTTGTTATTAGTCTTTTCTTTATTATTGCGCCATTTCAGGTACTTTACTTTAATTCTATTGGTTTGAGTGCAACAAAAATTGGATTTTTAATTGCCATATTCCCATTAACAACTTTAATTTTTGAAATTCCTACAGGAGCAATTGCTGATTTATACGGAAGAAAGTTTTCTGTATTATCAGGATATTTTCTTGAAGGAATTGTTTTAATCTTAATATTCCTTTTCAAAAACTATTATATGCTTTTATTTTTGATGTTTATAAGTGCAATAGCTTATACTTTAACTTCAGGAAGTTTTGAGGCATGGGTTGTAGATCTTGTTAAATCTAAAAAGAGAAATAATTTAATTAAATCTTATTTTGGAAAATCTCAAAGTTTATTGAATTTGGGATTAATTTTTTCAGGATTATTAGGGGCTTTTTTAGTTGCTGTTTTTGATCTAAGAATTATGTGGTTAGTTGGCGGCGGGGGTTTTATTTTGGGGGGTTTTTTATTGTTATTTGGAGAAGAAAAATATCAGAGAAGAGAGATTAAAATTAAAGCACCAATCAAGAATTTATATGAACAGACAAAAAAATCAATTCTTTATGGATATAGGCATTATGTTTTATTCTTTCTTTTGTCTGTGAGTCTTATACTGGGAATTGTTGGAAGTTTGGAAAGTTTAATTAGTTGGACTCCTTTTTTGAAATCATTTAATTTTCCAAATTATAGTTTTGGTTATTTATGGTCTGCAATGGGGGTTTTAGGTGTGATAGCTCCTTTGATTTCATCAAGATTAATAAAAAACAAAAATGAAAGAAACATACTTATTATGCTTGCTTTTTTGACTTTAATTTATGGATTTATTGTCCTTTTTTCAAATCATCTTTATTTACTATTGGGGGTTATATTGTTTGGTTCATTTTTACTTGATTTTGAGGTTCCTGTGTGGAGGAATTACTTCCATAGATTTATTTCATCAAATAAAAGAGCAACAGTTAGTAGTGTTAGAAGCATGATATTCTCATTAGGTGCAATAATTGGAATGCCTTTAACAGGATATTTAGTAGATAAGATAGGAGGAAGATATACTATTTTTATTTCCTCGTTATTAATGATTCCAGTTATATTTTTATATTTAAGAATTAAGGAAGAAAGGCTAAAATGATTATTCTTCAGGCTTTTTCTTTAAAATCCAACCAAGAAGCTTCTCTCCAAGTTTTTTAGAATCCTCTTTAAAACTATTGATAAAATAATCAATGAAAATATCAATATCTCTCTCTTCTTCTGCTTTCAAAAAAACCTCATACTCTTCTTTTTTCATTTCCTGATCATAACCTCCTCCAAAAGCAGTTGGAGCTTCTTTGTAAAGATAATCTGCCATTTTTCTTGCCCCTAACCATGCTTTTTTATGATACGAGTAGATTATCTTCTCAAGAACATTTTCTTTTCTAAACTCATCTGAATATTTTCTTACTTCTATATCTGCCTCTGCCTCATATTCTTTATTTAACTCATCATCAACAGTTGTCTTAACATATTTCTCAGGATCTTTAGAAGCTTGGTAAACATGAGTAACTTCATGAACAACTATAGGCAATAAAGCAGGAGCAGACAAAAACTCCAAATCTGTCCTGTTAAAAAATATTATTATATCAAATCCTTGATTTTTAGTTGCAGCTATAATATCAGAAAAACTCCACACATCCTTGTCATAAGGCATAGCTTCTTTATCCAAGAGAAAATGAGACGCTATAATATTAACTGTCCAGCCTTCTGGAAACTTGAAAAAAGACAACAATGTTTTTATATTATTTATAAAATTAATCTTGTTTTTTCTCCAAAAGTTTTCTCTATTGTATTTTAGCTCATGCCTTGCCTTTTTAATCTGCCTTAAAAACCTTTTCATAGCCTCTACTTGTTCCATAATTAAGCTAAGATAGCAGCTTTTAAAAGGCTTTCTTATAATTGTATCTACTTAGCTTTATGAAGCGATTTTGCTAAGATTTCCAACTTTATTATCGATAATTAAAATATCAAAAAAACCCTTTCGTTTACCACACACTGAAGTGTGTGGTTTGTTCGTCGGGTTTTTAGGATGTTCAGAGAAATCTGAAGTTGCAAAGCAACTTCTGCATCCTAAAGGATGCAGTTTAATTTCTCTGACATTATTAATTATGGAAAATTAATAGCTTTCAACACAAAATATGAAGAATTAAAAAAAGAAGCAGATTTTGTAATAGACAAAAAAGATTTAATTGAAGTTGCTAAAATTCTTTAATCCATAATCTTTTTATACTCTTTTTTCTTAATAATCGTATGGATTTAGATAAGGCAATTAAAGCAAGACATTCAGTAAGAAGATTCTCTACTAAAAAAGTAAATTGGAGAGACATACTTAAAGCTTTAGATTCAGCTAGATTAATTCCTTTAGCAGGAAATATTCCGACATTAAAGTTTATCTTAGTTTTAGATGATGATAAAATAAAACAACTAGCTGAAGCTTGTCAGCAGGATTTTGTTGCTCAAGCTCAATACATAGTTGTTTTTTGTAGTGATATAAAGAATATAAAAATAAGTTATGGCGAAAGAGGAGAAAGATACTCAAGACAGCAAGCTGGAGCATCAATAGAAACTTTTCTTCTCAAGCTTGTTGATTTAGGCTTAGTAACCTGCTGGATAGGAGAGTTTGTAGACGAGCAAGTTAAAAGAATTTTGCAAATTCCAGACAATATAGAGGTAGAAGCTTTATTCCCAATAGGTTATGAGTTAGGAAGTTCAAAACAAAGATTAAAGCCTTCTCTTGACTCTTCTATTTATTTTGATACATGGAAAAATCAGTATATGAAAGCTATCAAGAAGCCAGAAGCTTTGTAAATTTTGGTTTTTTAATACAGAAAAAATAAACTGCAACATTTTTCTAGCAAAATTGCAAAGCAACTGTCAGATTTACTCTCTAACAATCAAATATAATTTTTTTATTTTAAAATAAAAAGTAGCCTTCCCTTGCGGGAAGGCTAGAAATAAAAGACTAAGGGAAAATATAAAGTTGAAGTATGCTGTCTTGTGGAAGTATTATTCTCTGAAAATTTCTATGCCTAACTCTCTGGACATTTTTGAACTCACTGCTTCACTTTCAGCATAGCTTGGCTTTCCTAATATGTAAGGGCTTTTAACACCTGTTATTATTGTGATAACTCTTACTTTTCCTTGGAATTCTTTGTTGATTCTTGCTCCCATTATTACCTGAGCTTCAGGGCTTAAATTCTCTACAACCATTTGCCCTATGCTGCTAAACTCCTCAAGTTTTAAATCTGGTCCTCCAATAATGTGTATTAAAGCTCCTGTTGCTCCTTTGTAATCTACCTCTAACAAAGGATGAGATAATGCTTGTTGAACTGCTTCTACAACTCTATTCTGGCTGTCACTTTCTCCAATACCAATACAACTAACATCACCATTCTTCATTATAGCAGAAACATCAGCATAGTCAAGATTAATCAATGAAGGAAGAGTAATAGTTTCCACTATTCCCTTTATCATTGTACTGACTAGCTCATTTGCAACAGCAAATGCCTGCTCCATAGGCAAGTTTCCTGCTATGTCCACTAGTCTATTGTTATCTATTACAATTACTGTATCAGTTACTTCTCTTAATTCTTGCAAACCAAATTCTGCCTTATCAATCCTTGCTTTCTCGCAATCAAAGGGCATTGTTACTACACCAATAGTAACTGCTCCTGCCTCTTTTGCTAATTGAGCAAATACAGGTCCTCCTCCTGTTCCTGTTCCTCCTCCCATTCCTGCAATTACAAAAACCATATCAGCTCCTGAAATTGCCTTCTTTATTTCAGAAATTGCCTCTTTTGCTGCTTCTCTTCCTTTAGCAGGATATCCTCCACAACCCAAACCTTTTGTCAATTCTTTACCAATCAGAATTTTTTCATCAGCTTTTGTTATGCTTAAGTGCAAAGCATCTGTGTTTGCTCCATAAACAGTTGCTCCATTGATGCTCTTGTTGAAAAGCCATGTTACCATGTTGCATCCAGAACCTCCTACTCCAAAAACTTTTATGTTAGCTTTCCCTGCTTTTAACTCATCAAAATTTATGCTATGAGTTTCAGCGTTTTGAATTGCCTCTTTTGCAAAATCTAATGCCATTTTTGACCTCCTTTCACTTTTTCTTATTACAGAACAAGTATTTGTTTTAGCGAAAGATTTAAATACTTGTTATATCTTTATTTTTTATTAAGAAAAAGACTTACAAGTGGAGAAAAATAATTCACCCCTTAATGCACAAATAATTTGTTTAATCCCCCGAAAAAACAAATTATTATTAAAATTAGCTAGTTCTTGAAGTTTATAAATCTTTTTGTTTTCTGAAATATACATCTCAACTCTTATTTTGCAGTAATTTTCTAATTTTTGTTTTGATTTTTATGGTGTCTCGAGAATTTTAGATTAATTTTCAATAATTTTTCCTAAAAATGATATCTATGAAAATAAAGATGTTGAATTTGATCATAGTTTCTTCCTGTTCCTTGTAATATTCTCTTTTCAATAATTAATAATTCTAACCCATCATTTTCATATATCAATCCTTTACATTCAGCACATTTCTTTTCTGGACATGGCAATATAAGCTGTGGACATGAAAACACAAATGCTATTAAATTGCCTTCTCTGTATATATGCAAATTAGCATCTTCTAATTGTTCTGCTTGTAAAGCATTAAAAACCAAATATTTTTTATCTGCTAAACTTGAATTTAATTTTCCAATTTCAACTGCCATTTTAAATTTTAAATCAAACTCTCAAATTTTTTTATTTTTTCCCTTGCTCTTTCTAATTTTCTATTTGCTTCTTTAACAAGCAAATTCAAATAATTATCATCAACAAGCAATTTTCCATTATTCATTATCGGCATTTCTATTTTTTCAGTTGACATTAGCTCAAGAATAACTCTTTTTCCTTTTGCTATTAAGCCACTTCTTTTCCATCCTGCTATTCTTGCTTTCTCTAGCAACTTCAAGCCAGAACTCAAATCAATACAAGCCACATGCAAAATACAAGGCTCTTGCTTAAAATAAATCAATTCAGAATATCTCTTTCCAGCTTTTTCTAATTCTTTTTTCAGCTGAGAAAAAGAAATTTTCTTGTGAGTTTTAAAAAGAAAAACATTTTTTGCTTTCTCTTGTAAGCCTTTAATTAAAACTATCCTGCCAGAACAACTTGAGGTTGTATAATATTCTTTTCTTGCATTTATCTTCTTGCATAAATTAGCAATCTCTTTATCTACTTCTCCTTCATTGCTTTTATCTTTTCCTGATAGTTGTTTTGATTTTTGTTCTGAAAAATCCATAAAAGAACTAAAGATCTCCTGTTTTTAATTTTTTCTCTAATTCAGAAATAGAGATATATCTTAAATCCAAGCTTCTTTCAAGCTCTTTAGGTAATTTGCCTGAAACTAAAGATTTAATAATATAAACTGGTTTTTTCTTGAACCATTTTGTATACGCTATTTCAGCTAAAACGCCAACAGCATACCCTAAACACAGCAAAATATCTGTCTCTTCATTTAATTTTTCTGGTTGATTTCTCCATGTGCCACAATTGATAACCTGACCTAAATCAACATTAACCCAACTATAACCAAACTCTTCATCATCTAGAGGAACTACTTCATAAATTTTTTTCCCCTTATTTTTTGTATATTCTAAAGCAAAAAATTCAGAAACGCTACCTTTATCAGGGCATAGAACAATTTCATATTTAGATTTAGCAACAGCTTTTGCTATTTTTGTAACTCTCTCTCTAGATTTCTTATTTATCTCCTCCAAATATTCTATTTTACTCGGACCAATAATTCCTATTCTCATCTTAAACCCCTCAAAAATTTAGCTATCTTTTGATGCACAGAAGTTTGAAAATAATTTTTATATTCTCCTGGAAAAATCCATTTAACATCGACAAATTTTTCTCCTGCTTTAATTTCTTCTTGCCTTGTCTCGCAATAATAATAAACTATAACTTGCTTTCTTTTAATTTCAGGAGTAATTCTTGCAAAAATTAAATCTTTAACTTCAACCTCCAAGCCTGTTTTTTTCTTTATCTCATCTTTTAAACTTTCTCCTAATTCTCTATCATAACTCGGCCTTCCTCCAGGGAAACACCATCCTAACTCTGGAACATAAGGATCTTTTTCTCTTCTTCCAATTAAAATTTTTTTTATTTTAGGATTATAAATTATTCCAACTAAATTAATCATAAAAATTCCTCTATCAAATTTACTAAAATCTATTTCTTCATTCATGTTTTCTCCATAACCTCAGCTTCAATCCCCTCATTCTCGCACAACTCAGCAAATCTCAAAGCATCTTCATTTGTTCCAACTATACTTGAAAAATGCATCGGTATAGCTAACTTAGGTTTAATTATAAAAGCAGCTTTAGCTGCTTCATCAGCATTCATAGTATAAGTTCCTCCTACTGGCAATAAAGCAATATCTATTTTGCCTAAATCATTCATTTCAGGAATAAAATCAGTGTCTCCTGCATGATATATTCTTTTTCCTTCAAGTTCAATAACATAACCATTCCAGTATTCAGCTTTAGAATGAAACTGCTTATCAATATTATAAGCAGGAACAGCTTTAATTCTAATTCCTTCTATTTCTTTTTCTTCTCCTGGCTCTAAATTCTGAATTTTAATTTTATTTTCAAGTTTAGTCAATTTGCTTTGACAGTCAGCAGAGCATACAACTATTGTACCATCTTTAGCTATTCTCGACAAATCCTCAATACTGCAATGGTCATAATGCGAGTGAGTTATCAAGATAATATCTGCTTTATTCTCTCCGCTTCCAGAACTTAATTTAAAAGGATCAATATAAATTTTTAGTTCATTTGTAAGAATTAAAAAACCAGAATGCCCTTTCCACTCCAATTCTATATTTCCAATTTGCATATTTTTTTATTATCTTTTCAGTATATAAACTTTCCTAACAAAATTTTCTTTGCTAATTAATCTTCAATAATTTAATATGCACTTTAATAATTATTAATTTTTTATTTATAATAAATCTCTAATATGCTTTAATTTTAATATATTGCTAATTGATTTTTAATTTATCATAACTAAAAACCCTAACATCTATCTTCAATCTTGCCCTCATAAACAGAGCATAGTTCATTATTTCCAACTGCTAATCTCACTTGAATTTTTTTATCTAAACTTGAAATGTTAAAAACATAATCTCTTGTCTCTCCTGGATTTAAAACTTCAGTGTAACTCCCATAATTTTCTAAAGTTTTGACATCAGAACATTTCTCTCCAATTATCTCAAATAAGCTGCTTTCTTCTCCAGTAAAAGAAAACCTCATCCTTGCAATTATAGCATTATCAAATCCTCTGTTTAGCTGAACAAGAAGCTCCTCGTTATTCAAGTAACAAGCTTTTTTTATGCTAAAACTCGAAATCAAGTCAATGCAACTTGTATCAGGGCTTTTTTTTATTATTTCTCTAACAGAATACCAAAAAACCAAAATTGCTGTTACAGATATAACTATTAAAAAAATAACAACAATAACATTTGAAACTGCTTTTTTTGATTTTCTTCTTTTACTTAATTCTGCATAAACTCGAACCAACATCATAAACCTCCTCTTCAAGCATAACTTGATTGTCTTTTAAAACCTGAATTTTCTTATTTTCCTTAGTTTCAGGAACAGCTAAATAAAATCTTGCCTCTTCTAACTCTAATGTTCCTCCTTCCATATTACCATTTATCTCAACATCTGAAAATAACTTAGTAGGATCAAATATAAAAGAATAAATTACATCATCTTTGGTAGAAATTAAATCAATTTTATATTCTTTTTCAATCTCATGTTCTATAACAGGAATTTCCCCTGTTTCTAAACTCTTCCCAATCAAACTTACCTCTCCTCTATCATAATAGAATTCCAATAAAACATACTTATTTTCAATTACAGAGGCATTAATCAAAAACAAACTTATAAATAGAAAGATTAAGGAAATCTCAAATAAAAAAACAAAAACTTTCTTATTCATATTCTAGTAAATCCTCCTCTATTATTTTAGTATTTAAAGTTCTATAATCTTTAGTTGATAATGTTCTCATTACAGAACTATCTGAAGATCTAAAATAAGAATCCTTGCTGCATCCTTGATTACAGCTATCAATTACCTCAAACTTATCGCAATTTTTCTGGCAGTTCTTAGAACCTCTTGGAATTACACTCGGAACATACTCATCTGCAAGATTAGCAAATGTATGAGCAAATTCATGCAATAATACTGTTTTAGGATGTCTAATATTTATACTGACAACATTCATATAACTTGAACTTCTTATGTTGCTGTCTCTAGAAGTAAGGACAATAACATAGTCATTAGGACAAACAGAAGATTTTTTTATTAACTCTTTCGAGTAGCAGTACAAAATGCTGTTTTGATACAAACTGCAATCCTCATACTTACCAGCATAATAAAAATTAAATTTTTCTTTGTGAAAAGAAAAAGGCTCTGAATTAAGCAAGTAGTCAGCATACTCTCTTGCCTTATCTTCATTAACATTCTCACTTAAAAAAACAATATTTGCTTTTCTCTCTCCAGAATTTTCTATTATTGCCTTGCAATCGCTTGAAAAAGTTCTAGTAGAAACAGGAGAATAAGAAATCTTAAAAATAGGGTAAATAAAAAAACCAATTATTGCTATTAGCAACAAACCTGTAACAATAAACCATTCTTTTTTCATCTTAAATTTTTCCTAAATTTAATGCTTCAAAATTCTTTGAATTTTGACAGTGATCAGAAATTTTTCTAAAATTTCTGACAAGGCAAAAATTATCAAATTCCGCGAAAATCTCCGCTGAGATTTTCGGGGCCCAAAAATTTTGAATATCAGTGAAAAATTTTTTGGTTTTCATCTTAAACCTCGCCTGATAAAATTTAAATAATTAAAAATAATATGGTTTGTGTTGTGGGCCAATAGTTTAATGGTAAAACTGTTGTCTGTCAAACAAAAGTCCAGAGTTCGATTCTCGGTTGATCCACAACCTCTTTTATTTCCCTTTAAAACCGAAAGATTTATATGTCTATTATCCTTACTATAAAAGTTTGACAGACAATTCATTAAACTAAGCTTACTCGGGATTTTTCTTTTTTTATTTACCATCCAGCTACAAAGAAAGCATAATTTATAAATATCACTTTTTCCTTGTATTGTAACATTATCGGTTGGTTGGAGCATAAATCTTCCTCACAACTTTTCTTCTTAATCCTAAACTATTAGCCCCATTTCGCATAAGCATTCCATCCCTGAAAGATTTCTAATAATTTCTCTTTACTTAATTTTCCTTGCTTATCTCACTATTTCTGTACTTCTCAACCTTAACCACCATTTTCCTTATATTTTTTTCTCAATAATTTATAAAACCAAAAATTCCTAAAACCTACAAAATCTATACCTCTTGATAAAGCCTAGATAGGCCGGCAATCTGTAGCCAATTAATTAAAAGTAAATCACCAAAGCTTCATATTTCCCTCAGTTCGTTTCCTCCTTCATCAGTACTTAATGTTGCTTTTGCATTTGATATCCATAGGACATAAGCAAGATGCATGTTACCCTAGCATTGCTTATTAAGCAAAACTAAGACAAAACTTTAGAAAAATTATTATTAATAAACTTATGCCTAATTTTTCGGCGAAGCGCCTTCAGCGCTTTTATTCAACACCCCAACAGCATAGGCGTTGAAGTCATCCCAGTTGCCATCGACACAAAGCCAGTACCTATCAAGGCCACTGCCAAAGCCCAAGTCCACAATTCTTATTTTACTTTCTGGCTCAAATCCACGAACATTAACTCCTTTTGGATAATTTTCACCAGCAGAAATAACTTCAAGGTTTTGAGCTTTTTCTCCATCAGCATATTCTAAACCTCTTGCTAATCCACTTCTTGCAAAATCTGCTCCGCTTTGCACTCCTCGTGCAAAAGATTCATAAGGGACAAAAGAACAATCTTTTACCCCATCTAATTTTCCATTAGAAAGTCTATAAATGCCATTGACTTTAGTTACATCATTAAGAAAACCCTTAAGAGTTCTTTCATCTGTTATCAAGTTTCCTTGCCTGTCTCTTGGAGGATTTACCACAACCCATTCAGAAGCTTTAAATGCCTTTCCTGCTTGTAGCCAGTGAGGGTCTAAAACTTCAGGCTTTGCTAATTTCGTAAATTGATAAACTATTGCTGAAATTGTTTCTGAAGTTGTTGGCTCCCTAAAAGAAATAATTTCCCATGTATCAGGATAACAATATGATTTTTGCATCTCTGCAACATTGTCCTCAAAATAATCTGGACCAAAATGATTTCTTGTTACAATTAATGATGCTCCTTGATGAGGAACTCTAAGCAAACTTCTCACTGGGAATTTTGGTTGTGCTTGTTTTTCCTCAATTACTCCATATTCTTGTTCCATAGTTTTCATAGAAAAAGCCTCTTTATAAATCTTTATATTTTGTTGTGTCTCGTAAATGATAACAAGCTCATCAATTTAATTTTTAAAGATAAATCTCATTCTTCAAACTCCTTAACTCGCAACCTTACTTGTAAATATAACATTTTAATTAGCCTCCTGAAACTCCTTAGCAATAGAAAACATTTTGGCTTCATCAAATTTTCTAGCAAGAATCTGCAATCCAACAGGAATATTACTAATCTTTCCAGCAGGCAAGGAAATAGCAGGAATTTCAGCTAAGTTTGCAAGAACAGTTAATGTATCATAATTATACATATCCTCTACACTAATTTTAGTTCCTATCTTGTGAGGCAATTTAGGAACACTAGGAATAATAATGCAATCAACTTTTTCAAAAGCTTTTTCAAACTCTTTTTTAATTAGCTGTTTAGCTTGTAATGCTTTCCTGTAATATCTTCCATGATATTCTGCCTTGCTAATCTCACTTCCTCCTAAAATTCTTCTTAAGACTTCTTCTCCACATACAAGTTCAATTTTTTTTCCGAATCTTCTTCCATCAAATTTTCTTGTTCCAGAAAAAAACTCAACATAAACTAAAGGATAATAAGTTTGAATTCCTAAGTTAATATGAGGCAAATCAATTTTAACAATCTGCCATTTTTCCTTTCCAGTAATTTCTTTTACTTTATTATTAATTAAATCTAAAATTTTCCTATCAGCTTTCACATCAGGAATTCCAATTTTAATTTTTTCCCCAAGCTCTTCAAATTTTATTTCTTTGCTTTCGTAACTTGTAGCATCTTTCTCGTCTTTTCCTTTTATAACATTTAACAATAATAAACAATCAGAAATATTTTTAGCAATTACTCCTATTTGATCTAAACTCATGCTTAAATCAATTAATCCATATCTAGAAACTAAACCATAACTTGGTTTAACTCCTACTACACCGCAATGGCTTGAAGGATTTCTTATGCTTCCTCCTGTATCACTTCCTAAACTCATATCACAAAATCCAGCTGCAACAGATGCAGCTGAACCACTTGAAGAACCTCCAGGAATTAAGTCAAGATTTGCAGGATTTTTTGTAGCTCCAAAAGCACTTGTCTCTCCAGATGAACCACAAGCAAATTCATCACAATTAGTCATTCCTATTATTAAACCATCTTCTTTTCTTATCTTTTCAATAACAGTTGCATCATAACCAGCTTTATAATTTTCAAGTGTTTTGCTTGCGCAACTTGCATTCAATCCTTTAACATTTATGTTTGCCTTAACAACAATTATCTTTCCTGCTAATTTTCCTGCTTTTTTCTTTGCTATTTTCTCATCAATTATTTTAGCTTCTTTCTCAACATTAGGATTTATCTGCAAAATCGCATTTATCTTCTTTCCTTTTTTATTATTTTTCTCTATTTCCTCTAAATATTTTTTAAGTTTTTCTTGTGTGCTCATTTTCATTAATATAAGCTCTAGAATTTTCTACCCCATTTACTAAATTTTGATAGCTATTTATTAGATTAGAAAACTCTCCTCTTTGTTTGCTATCTAAAGCATTAATAAAATCTGTAATTTTTTTCTTATAATAATTCCAAAAAAAATGTTTGCTATGATCTTCTTTTATCAACCAGCTCAAATGAATCAGCACCATAACTGCATCTTCTAATTCTGCAGGTAGATTTTTTCTAATATCACTCTTTGCCTCCAAAACCGTGGTTTGTAGAGTTGTCATTCTAACCAACTCCCTTTTTCAGCTTCTACATATTCCCCAGATTTTTTAGGCGCATTTTCAAACATAATTTTCCTGAATTCAGAATCAGCTTCTTCTCCTTCTTTTTCCTGCCTTCTATCTTCTTCTCTTTCAACTCTTGTTTCCTCAACAGAAACTTTTTCTAATGCTTTAGAAAACTTGTCTATAATTCTCTTAGCTTGCAATTTGATTTCTTCCTTATCCATATCTAAAAATAGAAATATGATATATATAAATTTATAGCATTAAGCTACAGCTAATGTTAATTTTGCATCAACAGCTTCTGAATTTCTAACAGGATATCTAAAATCAGTATCTTCAAATAAAGCAACACCCTCAAATTCGTCTGCCATTGATAGATATTTATGTAGTAAATTATGAGTAAAAAGATAGTTGCTTAATAAAACACCAAATTCTCTTCTTCCTTGTCTTATTTCCTGATGAATTTCGCAAGATACAGGCATAACAAAAAAAGTTCTGAAGTTATTCTCACTAGTTTTTTCCTCACTAACAAAACCCAAACCTCTTGAGAATCCTAAAAATTTGTGTTTTCTTTTAAACTCTTCCCAATATCTTTCAAACCATTTTACAGCAGCTTCAGGAAGAGTTACAAATTCTCCAGTTTTTTGCCTTGCTTGCCCATCATTTTCTTCTTTTCTATACCCAGCAATCATATCAAACTGTTCTCTCTTTGTTCTTCTCATTAACTCTAGACTAATTTTAGAATCTTCAGGATATAGAAAAAAGATATCTCTTACTGGGAATATATTCTTGCTATCTGGTTTGTCAACCCATTCCATTTCTAACCATTCTAAAGAATGGCCAGCCACTTCTTCTAACATGTTTTAATTAATAAGCTAGAATTTAAATATTTTACTACTACAAAATCTTAGAAATAAAAACAAAAAATAAAAGAAAAAGTCTTGTTTCAATTACCAATCGCCACCACTACTACTGCCTTCGTCTGACTCTTCATCTCCTATATCTTCTGGCAAATCACTATCTTCTTCACTTGAACTTTCATCTTCTTTCACTTCCTCAAATTCCTTTTTTGGCATTTTTTCCTCCAGTTTAGAGTTGAGATTAAGAAGATAACGGCTTTTTAAATCTTTTGATTATGATCTCTTCTTGGAGATAACAATTCTTCTAAACTTAGTTCAAAAAAATCTTTAGAATCTAAAGGATTCAAAATAAATTGGGTTGTGCCGTTTGTGGAATATCCCTTCAATAAGAAAATGTCTGTTCCTTCTCCTGTTTCATTTCTCAAAATAGGTATTACATCAACTAGTTTCCCAGACTCTCTATCAAATTTTCTATCTGAAGCTACAATAACTCTTCTCATTTCCCTTGTGTTTGTTAAAGAACTTTTTAAACTAGCCATACATCTTGGTAAATCAAACCTCTCTATCCCTAGCCTTGACAAAGAACCATATAATGTAGCCAATTCTTGATTATAAAATTCTATTTTCCCATCTAAAGTTTTTATTTCATATGCACCAAAACCACAAATAGGACTATAAATAAAATAAATAGTTCTGTCTATTTCTCTTGATGTTTCATACTTTTCTCTATCTGTCATTTTTATTTCTATATTTAATTTTAGCTAAAAATAGCAAAAATAGGCAATAAAGCCACTAAATTCTCACCTATAACTAACTGAAAAATTTGCTTTATAAACCTTTTGTTTTTATTTTTGTCAAGTTAATGAATAATAAAAACGTCTGAAATTTATAATTTTTCTAAGATAAATTTTAATAAAATAAAAAATCAAATATCAATTATTTGTAAAGTTGAATCTCTGTTGGTTTAGCAATATCCATTTCTATATTTTTTTATTCATAAACAAACTCAATCTCATGCTCTTTTAAGGCTCGAGCTCTTTTGTTATACTCAGAAACTTTTTCTCTAGTTTCAAAATAAAAATTTCCGTCATCATAATTTCTAGCATTACCATAAGGAATAATTTTTCTTAATGTAGGATCAACAACATAAACCTTATTGCTTACTCTAACAAGATTCCAAACATGTAGATAGTTTTTTCCAAACTCATCTCTACGTCTTCCAAAAGCTATTCTGCAAACATGGCTTGATTTTAAAATATAGTCTAGCAATATTGCTTTATCCTCACAATCTCCTCCTTGCCCTAAAGTCTCAGAAGGAGTCTGCCAATAATCTTCTTTATCTTCAACACTTTTAATTTCGCACACCTGTCCATAATTTACTAAAAAATTTTTGTCTCTTATAATTTCTCTCTTGTTCGAGCATCCTATTAATACTAAAGATAAAATAAATGCTAAATTTCTTCTTAACATATTCAAAAGCATTAATTTTGAAGTTTAAAAAATCTACTAAAAATAAGATTAAGGAATTAGTCTGTCTCTATCCCTTGGAAAAAGACAAGATTCTCTAATATTATCCAGATTAAGCAAAGCCATAGTAAATCTTTCAAGTCCGATTGACCAACCACTATGCTCAGCAGCTCCATACCTAAAGCTATCAACATAACTTTTGAAATTCTCTGGCTTTAAGCCTTTTTTCTTCAATATTTTTATCAATAATTCAGGAATATGTATTCTTTGTCCTCCAGAGCTTATTTCTACTCCTTTGTATAGGGCATCAAAACCCTCTGAAAATTTTGATTCTGAATCTTGATTTTTAGGCATAATGTAAAAAGGCTTTAATGAAGAAGGCCAGGAATGAGTAAAAATTATTGAGTTTGGATATATGCTACATAACATTTTTTCTTGTTCTGGAGAGAAATCCTCTCCAAACTTGCCTTTAACTTTTTTTATAGCCTCTTCATAACTCAAATAAACTGCTTTTGGCACTTCTAATTTCACTCCAAGCAACTCCAACTCTTTTTTGTTTTTTTCAATTACATTTTTAACTATATATTTAACAACCTTTTCAAGTTCTTTCATCACCTCTTTTTGCCCAGAAAAAGCCATCTCAATATCCATTTGCCTTGATTCATTTAAATGCCTAATTGTATTATGTTTCTCAGCCCTCCATACTGGCGTTATAGTAAAAACTTTTTCCATAGAGCAAGCTAACATTTGCTTGTATAATTGAGGAGACTGAGCTAAAAAGGCTTTTTTCTCAAAATACTGAACAGGAAATAACTCAGTTCCTCCTTCTGAAGAAGTTGAGATTATAGAAGGAGTTTGTATTTCTACAAATTCTTTTTTATAAAAAAATTCTCTAAAACTATTGCAAATTTCAGACTGAATTTTAAATATAGCTTGTATTTTTCTTCTATGAAGATCTAAAAACCTATAATCTAATCTTTTTGGCAACTCAGTCTTGCTAAACTCACTTACATCTATTGGCAAGGGAGATTCTGATTTTGCAAGCAAATTAATTTTCTCTGGAATTATCTCGCAACCACCAGGAGCTTGTTTGCTTTTTACAGCTTTTCCTTCTATTTCTACCACACTTTCTCTAGATTGCTCCATATTCTTAAATGTTTTATTATCTTTATTAGCAGTAACCTGTATAATTCCAGTCATATCTCTTAATAAAAGAAACCTAATTTTGCCCAAATCTCTTAAATCATGAACCCATCCTTTTACAAGAACCTTTCCTGCCTTTTTTTTCAATATCTCAACTATATAGCTCCTTTCCATAATTATCTTATTCGCAACTTATTTATAAAACTTGCGAGAGCAAGTATAAACAAACCTAAAGTTAAACCTCCAATAACATCTGAAAACCAATGAACATTAAGATAAATTCTTGAAAATCCTATTAATAAGATTATAAAAACAGAAACTAAAACTATGAAAAATCTCAAATCTTTATTCTTGCTCTTACTGAAAACAAAATAAGCTAATAATCCAAAAAACACAACAGAACTAGCAGCATGTCCAGAAGGAAATGAAAAATCATTATTAACTACTAAAGGATTTAATGGCCTTGCCCTTGCCACTAATCCTTTTATTAAATACAAAAGAATTACATTTGCCAGCATAGTTAAAACAAAAAAAATGCTCTTTCTCTTATGATTTTGACAAAATAAAAATACAGATATAATAATAAATACAACAATTAAACTTTTTGTATCAAAAATTAAATCCATAGCTTTTGCAAGACCAGTAAAAATTGGATTTTGAATTTTAGTAACTAGAAAACTTATTTTCAAGTCAAGATTAACTAAAAACCCTCCATAGAAAATTTCTATTAAAACAAAAATGAAAATTAAAAAAGAGATTATACTTGCTAAAACTAGTTTTTTATTTTTCATTTTAATAACCAAACCTCCTCTCATAATTTTTATGATTAAAATATTCTACAATAACTGCTAAAATTTTGATATTTGTTGGGGTCATAATACTATAAACCATTCTCCAGGCATTCGGAAGAGGATACCACCACAAGTTATCTATATTGTATTTTTGAATATACACCTTTGGGATAAGATTCTTTGGAATTCTTTCTCCACAAAATGCATTTTCTTTCAATTTCTCTATCGCTTTTTTAATTGCTCTTTTTAACCAATCCTCGTCTGATAAAGAATTAAATGCCTCTTCTAGTTTATCATCAATAAATACTACTTTATCAGCAGGCTTAGTTAGTCCCATAAAGCTTAATAGCCTTTTCTATTTATAAATCTCTTGGCTAACTCAGGATTCCAAATGTAAACTATATAACCCTGCCTGTCAATTGCTATCTTGTTATTGTCCCATAAATATTTAAGAATAACATTAAAAGTTCCCCACATTATTTTCTTAGGCAAATTCTGAAATAGTTCTGTCTTCCTGAAATCTCCAGAATGCTCTTTTATAAATTTCTCTACCATAATTACTGTTTCTAATCTAGGGCTCCTAGTTATTATTTCTCCTATATTAAATTTCATTTCTACTGGCATTTTTCCCTCTATCAATTTATCTATTGATAATATTATCAATTGATACTATTTAAATCTTTCTATTTGTAAATTTTTGAGAAGAAAACTCATTTTTCTACTTAACCAACTTTTCTAATATCTCCATAACTTCCTTGCCAGAAACTTTTCCCTTAAACTTGCTCATAACCAAACCCATATAAGCATTCAAGCTTAATCCAGGCTTCTCTTTTATTAGATTGAGAATTTCTTCTTCTAAATTCTCAATTTTCTCTCTTTCAACTGCCTCTTTCACTTGCTTGCCTTCAACAATTTCTTTCATCACTTCATAAACATCTTGTTCAGATATTGTTTTTCCTATAGCTTGTAAAATTGTTTCTATCACATCTAAAGTTAATTTTTTTTCAATTTCTTTCTTATCTTTTTTTAGTTTAACAGCTAAATCTTTTATCCATACAGTAAGAATTTTAGCAATCAAATCAGGCTTATTATAAACCTCAAGCAACTCTGTAAACTCTTCTATCTTTTTTTCTTTTATTAATTCTTTAATTAACTCTTCATGTAAGCCTTTTTTCCTCAAATCTTCTCTTAACTCTTGCCTTAATTTTGGTAAATCTTTCTTTGCCTCATTAATCATTTCTCGAGAAATATGTAAAAGAGGCAAATCAGTTTCAGGATACATTCTTGCATGTCCAGGCAAAGGCCTTAAAAATGTAGTAGTTCCATCTTCATTTGCTTTTCTTACCTCTGCTTGAGATTTTCCTTTTTTAATTAAATTAATTTGTCTTTTTGTCTCTAATTCAATTGTCTTTTCAATTAGTTTAGGTTCTTGAACTCCTTTAATCTCTATTCTCTTTCCCCATTCTCCATTAACAGCAACACTCATATTCACATCCTGCCTTATGCTTCCTAAACCTCTTTTTATTTTGCAAGCTCTTAAAATATCTCCTAATCTTAAAGCAACTTCTCTTGCTTGTTTAGCATTTTTTATATCAGGATTTGTAGCAATTTCAACAAGAGGAATTCCTAACCTATCTAATCTATAAATAACTTTATTTCTTTCCTGACTTATAATCCTACAAGCATCTTCTTCAAGACAGATTGATTGAATTCCTATTCTGCCTTCTTCTGTTTCAATCCAGCCATTTTTTGCTATCAAAACAGTTCTCTGAAATCCTGAGGTATTGCTTCCATCTATTACAGTTTTCCTCATTATCTGAGTATAAGGAATTATCTCGCAATTTAATAACAAGGAAATTTGTAAAGCAATTTTTAAAGCCTCAGAATTAATCTCATAAGGAGGCATTTCATCAAGTTCAAGCAAACAATTATTATCCTTATAACCTTGATAAATGAATTTTCTCTCACGAGATGCCTCAAACTCTACTGCAACATCAATTTCTCCTAGCTCTCCTGCAACTAAATGCAACTCTCTTTCTATCTCGTAATCTGGCTCGTCTTTTCTCAACAAAGAAGGACAATTGCAAAATAATTTATGACTATCTATTTGTTGATGAATTTCAATTCCTGATTTCAACTCAATTTTTTCTTGCTTCATAAATTATTAAGAAAAAGAGATTATTTAAAATTAGTGTTGTTATTTGGTATTCCTATAATCTGGTCTCTTGCTGTATTTTCTAGAATGCTCTCTTATCCTTTCTAAACCTTCTATTTTAATAGAAGCAGGCTCAACTCCAACAGCCATAGCAATATTCCTAAGTAAGTCCAAATAAGATTCTCTAATATTAAAACTGTCTACAGTTGGATAATATCCCTGACCATTCCAACCAGAAGAAATTGGATGCGCAAAGTTGACTATATGAAAATCAGGATCATCCATTGTTATAATTCTTTTGACTGGAATTTCAATTATTGTTCCTTCTTTAACATTAGTTAAATAGGTTCTATTTGTAGGCAATTGCTGTCTCTCCTCTCTAAGTCCTATAATTTGTAAAGGGAACAAATATCTTAAATGTCCTGCCCCGTCCTCTACTTCTTCTCTGCTACCATCTGTTGTTTTTCTTGCAACTCTTCTTGAAGCAGAATTATATCCATTTAAAACTCTCTCTACAGAACCCCCACTAACCACCTCATCTATGCTTAATATTTTTCTTTGATTATGTGTTTCATCTTTTTTTTCTAAAAATAAATTTTCCCAGCATCTTGTAATAACTTCTCCGCAATCCATTATCTTGCTTGAAACAGGGAAATAGATTGCTGAACTTTCTTGAACATCTCTATTAATAATCCTTAGAATGTCAAATAAAGGGCCGCCTCCATTTAAACTTATAAGATAAAGATCAGGGGACTTAGCTCTAACTAAATCCGCCGCTTTTCTCATTCCTTCAAGAAAAGATTTAAATTCCTCTTCAGAATATTTTTTGTCCATAATTTCTTAACTCAATTTTCCTTTATAAATCTTTCTATAGTTACTATTAATAAGTTACAAATCATATTTAAAAATCTTCTTTTCTTTTTCAGAAAAGAAAAAAGGAGGGAAAATGGAACTGAAAAAAATAGGAATTTTATCTCTAGCTAAGATAGCTGGTTTGTTTGGAGTAATCTATGGCTTGATTTCAGGAATCTTAATTTCTATACTTTTATCAAAAGCAGAATTAATTCCTGGATTAACAGAACAGCTTGGATTAGTATCAACTTTAGGCTATAAATCAATAATAGTTTTTCCAATCCTAAATGGAATACTCTATTTTATTGTTGGTATAATTCTTGCTTTCATCTATAATTTGCTGGCAAGCTGGATTGGTGGCATAAATCTTGAGTTTAAAGAAGCAGGCAAGAAAAAATAATTTTTTAATAAATTTTATTACTTTGCTTAAACCTATATTGATAATAAGTAATTTATAAACTCATTGAAAATTATTTAATTGTTTTGTTATTTATCGATTTTATTTATAGAGTTTTTTTATTTAAACAGCCCTTACAATATTTCCCTCTTTATCTAACTCAGTAAACCCAGTTACTTTTCCTTCCCTATAATCAGAACATTGATTTTCTATTTTATCATCTTCATCATTTCTAGGAACATGAACTATATCTACTGCATAATTCCCGCAAGTTCCTAAACATTGTGAATTGAAAACTAAACCCTCTTGCTTCTTTTCCTGATATAAACTTAAAGCACATTCAATAACTGTTTGCTGTTCCTTAACATAATCAGGAATAATAGCAGGATTTCCATGTTTTATCCAAACTCCTTTATCATCTTTAATCCAAGAATCTTCTGAGCCTCCAATAATAAATCTAATTAAAAACCAACTAATAATCAAAATTCCTACAATAATCAAAACCCAATATATTTTTTTCATTTTAACAAATCCTCAGATTTTTAAAATATAGAAAATTTTTAAATTTTCCTATTCTTCCAGCCTCTTATTTATCTCCCCAGCAAAATTTTCTAAACTTTATATGGTTATTTATTACCTAAGACATACAATAGAAAGATATAAATACTAGAGCATATCATATTTATAATGATAGAACTTATTGGAAGAATAAGAGAAACTGGTTCAGTTAGAATTCTTAACATCCACAGCAAAAATATCGCTGAAGAAATTTTGAAGATAAAAAATAAAATTTCAATTAAAAATTATAAAGATGGGATTCTTATACAACCTAATGGAGAAGTCCATGCAACAATTGCTCAAAACAAAAGGATTCAAATATCTATAACAAACATAATAAAAAGTAGGATGATTGATAGCAGGCATATTAAAAATAGGATGATTTTTGTTTACATTAATCCTTCAGAATGGAACCTAAAAGAAATAGTTCAAAAGAGTATTCATATTTTACCGTTATCAAAAGATATACCAAAAGAATTAATGGTAAAAAAAGCTGCTATTAGACTTAATAAAAATAGGTATTGTTTAAATATAACCTCTAAAAAATTTCATGACATATTAAGAAAAGAAAAAATTAAATGTTTATTCAACAGAAATGGAGGAGAGTTTATTATAATAAGATCATATGCTCCAGAAGCGAGAAAACTAACACCTCATAGTAAAAAAAGGATTCAAATATCTATACCAAAAAAAATATTAGATAAAAAAGAGATAATAGCATTAAATAAAAAAAGATGGTTGCCAATAATTATTAAATTAAACTTAGACTCTTTTGGGCTTAAGGTATCTGATTTTTATAGTGTAAAAGAAGAAAATGAACTTGTAAAATACTTATCAAAAAATGGAATAAAGATAGCCATAAAAGATTATACCGACCCTTTTGATATCAAAGTTTTGAATAAAAATGTAGCAATAGAGGTACACAACTCGATTCCAGACAAAGCGGATTTTGCATCAAGACATAAAGTAAGAATAGGACAAGTCAGACTAAGAATATTAGAAGCAGATTACTTAATAAAAAATGAAAAATTGGAGAGGTTCTTTTTAATTATAAATAAACTATGGCAAAATAATAAATATATAAATGAATTAAAAGTAAGTCAAAAAGTATGTTTGCTTTTTACAGATTTTAAAAGTTATTGGTTTGAAAAGATAGGTAATAAAATAATAGAACAGATAAATAATAATTAATTACTCCTCTAACCGAGGATTAAGTTCACCGGCCATGTTTTCTAGCATCTTCTCTCTTATTTTGTTCTTCCATTCATGATGGGCGAGAACATAACCAAGTTTCACAAGAGCAACTTCACTTAACATATCCTCACAAAATATTATCCCCGCCTTGATAAGTTTTCTTCCTGGCGAGTAAACTAAAGGATCTAACCTACCATAAATAGTCTGAGGAGTAGCAACAACAATCAAACCATTATCAATTGCTTTTTTCAAAGCAGGCAGTAAATTTTTTCTTGCCTCATCTATTGCCAAATGCCCTAAACCACTTAATTCTAAAACAACACCCTCATATCTTCCAAGAAAATCAATTAAGTCAACATCCATCCCCGGATAAAATTTTATTAATGCTATCTTATCATTAAACTTATCATCTAATTCTACTTTTCTTTTGTTATCTCTTATATTATATTTTCCAATAAACTCAATTTTTCCTGATGGAAAAATTCTTGCTATTGGCTTGTCATTTACAACTTTAAATGCGTCTCTCCTTGAAGAATGCAATTTTCTAACTTTTGTTCCAGGCATAGCATAACAAAAATCATCATTTATGCTTGAATGCCCTACTATCATCACTTCAGCAATATCTGAAACAGCGGCATAAGCAGAACATCTCAAGTTAAGAGTAGCATCACTCGAAGCCCTATCACTACTCCTCTGAGCATAAGTTAAAACAACAGGCTTGTTCAAATTTCTCAAGAAAAAAGATAATGCACTAGAAGTATAATGCAAAAAATCAGTCCCATGTGTAATTATTATTCCTTCACATTCCTTATCATTTAAACTTTCCTCACAATTTCTAGCAATTTCTTTCCAATCTAAATAATCCATGTTCTCACTTGCCTTCATAAATGGAATTTTCACTTTCCTTACATTTACAACTTGAAAAATCTCTGGATAAAACTTAAATAAATCTTCAGGTTTTGTCAGCCATTTTACAGCTCCAGTCTCAGGATCTAATCTTGAAGAAATAGTTCCTCCTGTAATTATCATATCAACATTTGGAAGATTTTTCTTTGGTTTTTTTATCTCCTCTTTTATCTTTGTCTCCTTTTTTTCTTTAACAACTTCAATGCTAACAACATCATCTTTTTTAATTCCAATATTATAGCCTGAACTTAATTTAATTAAGTACAAATCAGCTTGAGGACTCTCAAGTAAAGTTCCTTCTATTACTTCTTTTACTGTACTTATCTTTACTTTATCTCCTACTTCTGCTTCCATATAAAGTTAAAAGAGAAAATTATCTATTTAAAGTTTGGGATTGTGAAGAATTTTGAGGTATCAAAAATCCCTTGCCACTGAAAAGTTTATAGATAAAATTTGCAATTGCAATTAAAAACACAAAGTCAAGAACCACAAGAATTAAAACGAGTTTATAATCTTTCAAAAAGGTGCTTAATCCTACTAAGCTGAAATCCTTGATAAAAACTGCATGAAAAGGAAAAATAACAGACAGCCAGATTATAACTCCTAAGAATGCCATAATCTTTTCATATTTTAGCCCAAAAATAGCATATATTATTAAGTAAAGTCCACCAGCAAAAAAAGGAAAAGAGGCATAAACAACTAAAATCTTCCCATAAGCAAAAATAGAGTTTTTAAAATTGATAATTCCTAATCCAAGAAGCAGAAGAAATAATCCCACTAATATACATAATACTGCGATAAACCATTTCCATTTACTGCTCATTTTTTCATAATTTCCACCAGAATAATAATTAGGAAATCTTTGCATATTTAACTAATAAGAATAAGATATAAAAAGCTATCTCCATATCTTTAGATATGGAACAAAAAGCAAAAATCGGCTTAGAAATCCATGCTTACTTGACAACAAAAGAAAAACTTTTCTGCAGATGTAAAGCTGTAAGACATGCAGCAAAACAGCAATTAAAACCTAACACCTTCATATGCCCAACCTGTTGCGGTTATCCTGGCTCAAAACCAATGTTACCAAATTCAGAAGCAATTAAAAAAATTCTTCAAATAGCATTAATGTTAAATTCTAAAATCAATATCTTGCCAAAAACTCTTGTGTGGAACAGAAAACACTATGACTGGCCTGATTTGCCAAAAGGCTACCAAGACACTATTTCAGGAGCATATTCAGTGCCTTTTGCAGAAAAAGGTAATTTTTCAAGCATAAGAATTCGCGAGATTCATTTAGAAGAAGATCCAGCATCTTGGAATCCAGAAACAGGCTGTATCGATTATAATAGATCAGGTTTACCATTAGCAGAAATTGTAACAGAACCAGATTTCTCTTCAGGAGAACAAGTTGAATCCTGGTTAAAAAATTTTCTTCTAACTTTATCTTATATAAAAGCAATAGACAAAAACGCAGGAATAAAAGCAGATGTAAATGTTTCAACTTCAAGAACAGGATTCAAAGAAAGAATTGAAATAAAAAATTTATCTTCAATAGAAAGCATAAAAAAAGCTATTCAGTATGAAATAGAAAGACAAAAAAAAGAAGAGGTAAAAAGAGAAACAAGAAGATATGATGAACTCAAAAATAAAACAATAAGAATGAGAGGCAAGGAAGAAGCAGAAGACTATCGTTTTATTCCAGACCCAGATTTACCTATAATTAAAATTACAGAAAAAGAAGTTTCAGAATTAAGAAAAAGTTTACCAGAATCTCCTCAAGAAAAACTTCTCAAGCTAATAAAAAAATACAAAGTTCCTAAAAAACAAGCTGAAATTTTGCAAAAAAATTTCGAGTTAGCAGAATTTTTCGAAAAAGTGATAGAAAAAATCTCTCCTGACTTCGCATTATCTTGGGTTGTAATTGAATTATCAAGAATTTTAAATTATGCAAAAAAAACCTTAGATGAAGTTGAAATTCTGCCAGAACATTTTCTCGAGTTATTAGAAGCAGTTAAACAAGGCAAGATAACAGAGCTAAAAGCAAAACAAATTTTAAATGAATTTGTCCCAAAATCCTTTTCTATAAAAGAAAAACTAAAATTAGAAAGAAAAATTACAGATAAAAAAGAAATTGAAAAAATTGCAAGAAAAGTTTTAGAAAGAAATGAAAAAGCAATCTCGGATTATAAACAAGGCAAAAAAGAAGCTTTTAATTTTCTTCTTGGGGAGATAATAAGAGAAAGCAACAGAAAAGCTGATTTTAAAATTGCGAGAAAAATTCTAGAGAAAATGCTGAAATCTTAGAGCCGAAAAGTATATAAACTACCAAAGTTACATATATATGTAACTTACGTAAAATGATACCAATAATATTAAGACTAAGGAAAGGCAATCATAAAGAAGTAGCAAAATCCCAAGATATTATAGTGCAAACTCTCTTTGAAATTTTTGATAATGCTGTCTTACATGGCGGAACAGCAATCTGGAGATGCTATCAAGGAAATAGATTTTCAGAGGATGTTGATGCTTATATGCCAAAAGATGTTACAAAGCTGGATTTATTTTTCTCAGAACTTGAAAAAAAAGGTTTTCAAATAAAAAAGAAAAAGATAAGTGAAAATAGCATTTATTCTTCCTTAATATTTAATAGAACACCAGTAAGATTTGAAGCAACTTTCAAGAAAATTTCAGGAACTTTAAAAGAGTATGAGACAGCAGAAGGAAATTTTTTGACAATTTACACTTTAACTCCAGAAGAATTTGTAAAAGAGAAAGTTTCAGCATATCTTAATAGATTAAAGATAAGAGATCTATATGATACTTTCTTCTTACTCAGGCATATTAGTGATATCTCTTCAATAATAAAAAATTTAGAAGAGCTTACAAATAAATACAAAAATCCAATAGATGAAAAAGAATTAAAAATAATAATTTTAGAGGGACTTGTTCCAAAAACAGAAAAAATGTTGGATTATATAAAATCAAGAATAAAAAATGGGTAAAGAAAAATATAAAAAAGACATAGAAGCTTTATTTAAAAAAAGCCCTATTGTAAGATATAATTCTATTTCCAGAATTATAAAAAGCAAGAAAAAAGTAAATGGTTATGTAAAAAGAATAATAAATTATCTCATAAAACAGGGTAAAATAAAAAAGATAACAAAAGGATATTATACAATTTTAGATAATGCTTCTCTTGCGGTTTTATGCTTCCAGCCAGCTTATTTAGGATTGCAAGATGCCTTAAGTTTTCATAATCTCTGGGAGCAGGAAACAATTCCTATAATTATTACCTCAAAAAATATAAGAACAGGAATTAGGAATATTCTAGGAAGCAATGTTTTAATAAAAAAACTAAACAGAGAATATTTTTTTGGTATAGAATATTATCAAGAAGATAATTATGCTCTGCCATATTCAGACATAGAAAAAACCTTTATAGATATGATTTATTTTAGACAGCCTTTAGATAAAGAAACAATTAAGGAATTTAAAAAAAGAATTGATAGAAAAAAGCTCAAAATCTATTTGAAAAACTATCCAAAAATTTTCCAGAAGAAGATCCCGAGAGTCTGGAGTTAATTTTAAGCTTGTAAGAGAAATTCTAGAAAAACTCCTAAAATCCTAATCTTTTCTCAAGTTCCAAATTATAAAACCTAAAACAACTAACCAAATAACAATTAAAAACCAAATATAAGCTGGAAAACCAGTTTTAATTATTATCTCTCCTGCTTGCTCTCCAGCTGCTGTTGTAGCTGCTTTTTCTAAAACCTGTTCTTTAACAACATCAGCAAACTCTTTAGTTTTATCAAACCAGTAAATAAAACCAGTAAATACAGCAGAAATCAAAACAACAGGAACAATACCTTTTAACTTAGAATAAACAGGGGTTTTCTTAGGACTTATAACAATTAATTTATTTGCAACTTTATAAATATCAATTTTCTTTCCTTTGCTTGACCATAAAAAATTCTTGCTTTTCTCTATAATTCCTGAATCTAACAGCTTATTTAAATTATACTCAACTGTATTTAAAGGAAAACCTAAAGACTTAGAAATTTCTGTTTCTGAAGCTTCCTTTTCAGCTAACAAGTTTACAATTTTTCTTGCTGTCTGGCTTGCTATAATTTCTCCTAGCCTTTTTGCCTGTTCATCCTCTAAGTTGAATAATAAGTATTTTTCTGACATATTTAATGTTTTCAAATAGCTTTTACTGTTTCTGCATAACCATAACCAGTTTCCTTGTAAGGTAGAATTACAGCTTTAATTTCTGCCAAACTTTCTAAATCATTCGCTTTTATTTTTCCTGACGAGAGAGTATACAAAACATTATCCATATACAAACTTCTCTGAACTGCATTTTTATCATTCCACCAGTATCTTGTTTCTTCAGTCTTGTTTTCTGAATGTGTAATCTTGCCCCTTAAACTAATTCCTTCTAAGTTTATATCTAAAACATAAGCTCCCTGCCATACATATTCGCCATAAGTATTATCTGGGATTTCTCCTTCATATCTGCTTTCGTCTATCTCAGCTAATAAAACAGGAATTACTAATAAATTTCTTTTTTTATCAAACAAAAATGCTTTATGCTCATATAAAGCATAACTATCTGTCCCTCTGTCTCCTATCTCTATCTTTCCAAGTTCTACAGGATTTTCTACATCAGAGACATCAAACAAAGAAATCTTAATTCCTTGATACCAAGAAAAATGTTCACCTCCGCCTCTTGTCTCTTTTCCTATTCCTATAACATGATTTTCATCATAAGGATGTAAATAGTCAGAATAGCCTGTAATTTTTAAGTAACCTAAGACTTTAGGATTTTCTGGTTCAGATAAATCTATTACAAATAAAGGATCAACTTTCTTAAATGTAACAATATAAGATTTTTCCCCTAAAAATCTCACAGAATATATTCTTTCACCTTTAGCTAAATTTTCCACCTTCCCAATAATTTTCAAATTTTCATCTAAAACATATAAGTGATTTAGACTTGAACTCTCTCCACTTCTGCTTACATGTCCGGTTGTAGTTGCAATTCTAAAATTTCCATCAAATTCATCCATTGAAAACTGGTTTAAAATTCTTCCAGGAACCTCTCCTACACCTTTATAATTAATATCTAATTTATCAATATTAATCTTATGAACAACTGTTTTTTCTGTCTCCTTTTGAATCTCAATATCAAAATTTTGTAATTTTTCCATCAACTCTTTATCAAACTCTTCTTTTTCCTTGCCAGTTAAAGAGTTTGAATATTCGTAAACAATTTCTTGTATATCCTGAATTTTTTCCCAAACTTGTTTGTTAGAATCTATGATATCTTTTACTTTATCATCTAATTTGTCTGGAAGTAAAGGCAAATAAACTTCTTCAACCATTCTCTCTAAATAGTCAGTATAAGGTATTGTTTTCTGATAGCTTAGATAAATATTATCTTGAGAAACATATATAGTATGAGTAGCTCCTGTTAGGAAAACTTTAGTCTCAATATTTTCATTATCTAGATCAATAGCCATTATGTTTGTAAAAACATAGCTTCTATCAGGATAATCAAAATAATAAATCTCATCTGCTTTTATTTTTGTTTCTTGTCCATTCATAATATAAACAGGTGGTTCAGGCTCTTCAACATTCACATATTTTGTGGAAAGAACATAGACATAATCATTAATCATTCTTGAATCAAAATAATATCCTTCTATTGCCATCTCGTCTTTTAATTCTGGTTTTTCTCTATCCTCTATATTATAAATATAAACAAAACTATTATAAGCTCGTTCTGGCGAGATTCCGCATTTTACACCAATACATTTTGTTTCATAAGCAATAGGAGAGTAACCAGAAGAAAATATAATTAACTTATCATTATTAACAAAAATCTCACTTACTGTTTTGTTTACATTTATTTCACCTAAAATTTTCATGTTTTCAGCAGGATAAGCATCTACTATCACAACTTTTTTTCCAGAAACAACATAAATATATTTCCCATCATTCTTAACTATGTCTGCCTCATCTACTCCCTGAACCTGTATATTTGTAGTAGAGTAGTCTTCTGCTCTTGCTGTTTCAGCTGATTTTTCAACTCCACTAGTTACAAACAATTCACCACCATACCTACCATAACCAACATTTTCTTTCAAAAAATCTTTTATCTCATTTAAGGTATTAAATTTCTTAACTTCTTCTATCTCTGGTTCTTCTATCTTTGGTTTTTGAACCTGCAGCAATAAAGCAATTAAAATTATAATCAAACCTAATGCCAATATCCCTAAAAACTTAATTTTATTATCCATAATCTAACTACGAAATTGATATTTATAAATGCTTTGATAGCTTCAAGTCTAATTGAAGCTAATACAGCACCTCAAGCAAAACAGCAACAACAAAAATCAAAGAAAGTAAAAATATTATAAGTTTATTTATTTTCACAGAATATTCTGGCTTTCTATTCCCTAATTTTTTTGCCCTCAAGTTCATAATCAAAATCAAAATCCCAGTCAAGCCACCAGAAACAATTCCTCCGAATGACAAAATTTGGACAAAACTTGCAAGTTTTAAAAAATAAGTTAATAAAAATAAAAATAAAGGAATAAAACTTGCTAATAACCAGCCATTAAATCTTCCTAACTTAAAATCAAACCTAAACATATCTCTTATAGCTAAAGTATGGGTGAAAAAAGCAGTGAACATAGTTAATACTCCTAATACAGAAAAAAATCTTCCTAAAGACAATGTTGCTATTTCATTTACATTGCCATTAAAATTTCCTACAACGATCAGGGTAAAAATCAAATAAACAAGAAAAGGAATTAATACTCCTAAAAAAATAACTTTTTTCATTTTTTTCTCTTGCCCATATAAAATTCTTTCGACTTCAGGCATTGCAGAAAAAGCTAAAAAAGAAAAAACAATTACACCAAAAGGAATAAACATATAACCTTTATCAATATAACTTAAATTCTCTAATTTTATTCCTTTAAAAAAGAAAATCAAAATTAATAAAACAATTGACAATACAAAAACCATAGCAATTTTCTCATATTTCTTTAAAGCTCTCAATCCAGTATAAGTAAAAAACAGCATAATAAACCAGAAAGCTAAAGATAAATGCAAGGAATAATTAAAGTTTCCAAAAATAACATAACTTAAGCTATAACCCTCGCCAATTAGATAAGCTAACAAAGCAGAGTATACTCCTACAACCATAGCAAAAAACATTAATATCTTCCCAGATTTCCCTAAATATCTTTTTGCATAACCTGTTAATTGAGAATTTTCTTTTGTTCTTAAGGAAATCTCCCCTAAATATAATTTAACTAGTAAAATAAAACAAGCAACAAAAATCAAATAAGCTAATCCAGGCAAAAATCCAGATTTGCCAACAACATAAGGAATTCCTAAAAAACCTGCTCCTATAGTTGTTCCTATTAAAACTGCTAATGCAGGAAAAAATTTTGATTTCATCTTACCTCTTTTATATTTCCTCTTTTTAATCTACGTCCTCTATAAACTTGTCACCAAGCCATTTAATTTTTAATAAAAAGTTAAATATCTCCCATTCAACTTCAGTTATTTTTTTATTAATCTCTAAAGTTCTCATAAAAGTTTCTTCCAGCTCTTTTATTCTCAATATATGTTTTATATTCTTGCATTTATATTCTTTATTTATAATTTTATTTGCAACATCCTCTCCAGATTTTATTGCCCAACAAATTCCTTCTCCTGTTAAGCCAGAAACAAATCCCGCAGCCTCCCCACATAAAAGAATATTATTAAATTGATATCCTTTGTAATCATAATTAATCATACAGGCTTGAAATTTTGCTTTGTTAATTTCTAATCTTTTTTTACAAAAATTATCAAGATTGTTTTTTATTTCAGAAAGTTTTAAGTTTAAAACCGGTTGTTTTATTTTTTCTGATAAATCTTCTCCTGTTCCTATTGAAGAGGAAGTTTTGTAAGGAAATACCCACAAATAAAAAGAGCTATATTTTTCAGGATCTATAAAAATTTCAAGATTATTAAACTTCTTTTTTGTTATATACTGAAATACTTGACCAAAAGTTTCTATTTTTAGGTTTAAGTATTTTCTTACAATTGAGTTGTGGCCATCTGCTCCAACAAGATACTTATATTCAATTTTTTCCTTATTGTTTAAAGTTACAATATTTTTATCTATTTTAATAACTTCTGAATTAAGCAATATCTTGGCTCCTGCTTTTCTCGCTTGTTTTGCCTGCCAGTTTCCTAAATCCCTTCTGAATATTGTTGCTATAAATGGTTTTTCTTCTTTAATCTCTGTATCCTGTAAAGGAGTATGTATAATTATTTTTTTAAATTTCCTTTGCAATATATTATCAGGAACTAACTCAATAATTTTTCTTGTTATGCCCCCTGCACAAACCTTATCTCCAACAACTTTATTTTTTTCTAAAACCAAAACTTTTCTCTTGTTTTTAGCAAGAATCTCTGCACATCTTAGTCCAGCAGGACCTGCTCCCACAATAACTATTTCATATTCTTCCATTCTTGCCTCTTTTCTAATTACAAATCAAGCATATTTTTAAATATTAACTTACTCTATAAAATGAGGGCTTATGATGTAATGGATAACATAAGCGGCTTCGGAAAATTGAGGAAACCGCTTTATCTAGGTTCGAATCCTAGTAGGCCCATTTTTACGTCTACATTTTCCTATAAGTAAAGTATTTGTAGACGTACATTTCTTACGTCTACATACAGAAAGATTTATAAACCATGTAGACACATAAAATTATGGTGTATACAGAAATTAAAGAGAAAGGTAACAAGAAATATTATTACAGAGTAAAATCAGTAAGAAAAGGAAAGAAAATAGGAAAACAAAGGATATACTTAGGAGCAAACTTAAAAAAACAAGAAATAAAAGAAAAAGAAATAAAAGCAGATAAGGAATTATTGGGTTTGGAAATTAAAAAAGAGGTTAAAGAAATCAACCAAGATAATAAAGGGATAACATCAGAAAAAGACGAATTTTCAGATTGGTTTACTCAAATAATGTTGAAAGCAGATTTAGCAGACTATACAGATGTATCTGGAGCAATAGTTTTCAAGCCTTCAAGCTATCAAATCTGGGAAAAAATTAAACAAGAGGTAGATAAAAGATTTGAAAAATTAGGAATAAAAAATTCTTATTTCCCGTTATTTATTCCAGAAAAACTTCTTAATAAAGAAAAAGAACACGTTAAAGGATTTTCTCCTGAAGTAGCTTGGGTTACTCATGCAGGAAATACCAAGTTAAATGAAAGATTAGCTATAAGGCCCACATCAGAAACAATAATGTATCCTTCTTATGCAAAATGGATTCGTTCTTGGAAAGATTTGCCTTTAAAATTAAACCAGTGGAATAATGTAGTAAGATGGGAATTTAGACATCCTGTCCCTTTTTTAAGAACTCGTGAATTTTTGTGGAATGAGTTGCATACTTGCCATGCAACAGAAAAAGAAGCATTAAGAGAAGGAAAAGAAGTAATCAAAGCCTACAATGAGGTAACAGAAAATTTAATGGCTCTATACGGAGAATACGGAAGAAAAACAGAAAAAGAAAAATTTGCTGGAGCTGTTTTCTCTGAAAAGATTCATTATATACTGCCAAATGGCAAGGCAATTGAAGGTTGTCCCTTCCATCACGACGGGCAAAATTTCTCCAAAGCATATAATATCAAATTCCTTAATAAAAAAGGAAAAGAAGAATATGTATGGCAAAATACTTACGCCATTTCGACAAGAATGCTAGGAGTTATGTTTGCTATTCACTCTGACAAAAAAGGTTTAATCTTGCCACCAAATATAGCCAAAAATAAAATTATAATAATTCCTATTTTATTTGAAGGTACAAAAGAAAAAGTTTTAAAGGAAGCAAGAAAGATAGCATCAGAATTAAATTCATTAAATCCAATTCTTGATGATAGAGAAGACTATACTCCCGGGTTTAAGTTTAATGAGTATGAGTTAAAAGGGATCCCATTAAGAATAGATCTAGGACCTAGAGATATAGCACAAATGCAAGTAATAGCAGTAAGAAGAGATACAGGAGAAAAACAGAGCATAAAAATATCAGAGTTAAATAAAAAAATTCCAGAAATTCTTGGAGATATTCAAAAATCTTTATATGAGAAATCAAAAAGATTATTTAAATCTAAATTAGAAAAAATAGATAATTTAGAAGGACTGAAAGAAATCATTAAAAATCAAAAAATAGGAATAATTCCTTTATGTAAATCTATAAAATGTGAGGATATGTTAAAATTCAAAACAAAGGGTGCAAAAACCTTATTTATCATCAAAAAAGCAGAAAAAGAAAAATGTATAATCTGCAATAAAAAAGCAGATTATTTTGTTTATGCAGGAAAATCTTATTAATCAACAAAACTCCAACTCGCACTTTCTCTTAACATTTATTAATTTTCTTCAACAAAAGCCTTCCCCACAACAACAGGAAAATTAAGCAGAAACTACTCAACCCATACGTCAAAAAAAGAATGCTTAATCTTATTTTTTTTAAAATAATCTCTAATTTCTTGAGATTTTTCAATATCAACTAAAAAAGCTCCTCTTCCAAGTTTTTTTTCAGCTAATCCTTCAAAAACATAAACTTTTTTCCCAACTTTCTGTCTGTAACCATATATCTTTCTCCAAACTTTTATTTTCTCTGCTCTTTTAATATTCTCAATATTTGGCAGGAAAATTAATTTATGCTTTAATTTATCTGGCTTGCCATGATATTTCCCATATAATACAATCCCCCCAGAGATAATACTTCTCTTTAGCTCTTTCCATTCATCTATTTTACCTATTTTTATAGCTATCTCATTTTCTATGCCTTCAAGTTTAAATTTTTCATAATCTTTTGTTTTTTTATACAATTCCAAGAGATTATTAATCTTAGAAGTATTTTTTTTATCTGTTTCTATAAACAAATCAATATCAGATTCATTGTCAAATACATTCTTTGCTACAGAGCCAAACAAAATAATTGATTTTACCTCAATTCTTCCAACTAAAAAAGATGCAAAGTTCAATGCTAAAGATATTAATTTATGTTGCTCCATTTTTCAGTTTAATCTCAATTTTACTAAAAAATAATAAGGCTTCTTTTATTTTCTCTTCTGATTTTGGAGAGCCATATGTTAAGTCTTCACATAACAATTCTAGCTTAATCATATCCTCACAAATTTCTTTTTTATTTTCGAACTCTGGTAATTTCTCTAGAATTCTTTTTGATTTGAACCATCTATGATTAATCTGCATTCCAGGATCTATTAATCCTCTTTTTAATAAATATGCTGACAGTAAATCAACCATTGCTCTTGAAGCGTGGGTTCCTATTATCCTCTGAGAATTTTTAATTCCTTTTATTTTTAATGCCCAATCAAAAATAGTTTCTTTATGTTCCTTATAAGATTCTAAATGGCTTTCAATTTTCATAATTTTAAATATGTAACTTGGTATATAAATCTTTCGTTACTTAGTCACATATGCGACTAAGTATATAAACTATATGCGACTAAGTATATAAATTAATTTTCCTCAACAAAACCTTTCCCCACAACTATCGGAAAATTAATTGTAATATCTCCAAAAACCTTTACACTTTCTCCCTTAACTTTTATCTTGCCCCAACTCACAGCTTCATCTGGTCTAGCTCCTGCATCACTTCCATCTTCTTCAATAGCATTATTAAAATAAACAGCATAATCAGCTCCATTTCTGTACAAATTTGCATTGCAAATGCTATGCTTAATTATTCCACTTCCAAGAATTATCATTCCTGTCTTTTCTTTTCCAACATTACTATTATTCAACTCAACAGCATCCTCACTTATTTCTATTTTAAAATTTTTTCCTTTTTCACTTGACTTGAAAAAATAAATCATATCCCCCAAGCTTCCATCCATAATAGCATAACAATAAACAGGAATATTATTCTTCCAAGCCCAATAATATATGCTTCTTTTATCATTAATTTCCTGTCCTAAAATCTTAATCAGTTGAGAAGGAGTCAAAGTCTCATTTTTATGTTTTTCCAATATAGGCAAAATCCATTTTTCAAATTTAATATATCTAGAATTAGGAACCAAAATATTTCCAATTCTATTAACTCCTTTTTCTCTTAAAATTTCTCCTGAACTGGAGAAATTTCCAATCTTAAAATCATCTAAACACTTAATCAAATCCTCTTCAACTCCTCCTCCTGTTGTAACTAAAACATCCACAAGTTTTCTCTCAACTAAGTATCTTATAATATCTCTAATTCCTGAAGAAATTATGTTAGATGTATATCCTAAATAAATAAATGCTTTTTCTTTTCTCATTTTTTTTATAATTTCTATTGCTTTTGACAAATGAGTTGCCTGAAATCCTGTTGTAGAAAAACTATCAATTAGCTTTTCCCAATTCAAGCCTGAATTAAAATCATATCCTTTTACACTTTTTCCTTCTATTTCCTTACTTTCTTTTAAAATTGCTTTCTTTGCCTTATCAACATTATTCTTATTTTTCATTTTAATTAGAAAAAATTTAATTTAGAACTATGAGTAGAACTAACAAATTGGAATTGCTAAACATTCAACTATCAACTCTACATCCATAATTTATCTATATAAAAGTGATTTTTAAATCTTTAGACTGCTTTGTGCAAACAAGTATAGCAATATTGTTCTTTATTTATTAAACATTTTTTATGATATGAGATTTATAGTTTTTATTCAAGTTGTCCCTTAAGAGATTTTTTGTGCCCAGCCGAAACATTTATAAATAAGTCTTTACATGTATTTACATGAGTGACAGAAAACGAATGAAAAAAATAAGAGAAAGAAGAGTAGAATCTATTAACAAGCAAATATCCTCTCATGAGGAAAAAATTAAAACTGAAAAACCAAAGAAAGATACTACTATTGATTATTGGAAAAATGAAATAGAGAAAAAATTCAAAAAAATAAGAGAGGAAGACGAAAAATATTTGGAGGAGGAAGATTAAAAATGGAGATAATTTCAAGAAAAACAATAAAGTCTGGAAATGCATCTGCTGTTGTTTTGCCAAAATCATGGTTAAACAAGAAAGTTAAAGTAGAGCTAGTAGATAAAAATAAAGAAACAATCTTGCAAGATGTTTTGGATATAGTGAAATCAAGCATAGATTTATCTGAAATTATAGGAATCTATCTTGTAGGAAGCTATGCAAGGGGGGATAATGAGTATACTAGCGACATAGACATACTAATCATATCTGAAAAAACAGACAGGGAGCTAATTAAAAAAGAAGGCTATGAGATACTAATAGTTTCTTTAAGTTTATTAAATTATAAATTAAATGAAAATTTATTGCCTATTGGAACCATGTTAAAGGAAGCCCAGCCTTTATTAAACAATAATTTTCTTAGGGGGATAAATATAAAAGTTACTAAAAAGAATGTAAAATGGTATATAGACACAACAAAAGACCGCTTAGAACTAATAAAAAGTTCGATTGATAGAATCGAAAAGAAGAAGCCCAATGGCAGATTAAGTGATGCCATAGCTTATTCTTTGATTTTAAGATTAAGAACTCTTTATATGATTGATTGTTTAAGAAATAAAAAAGTGTACAATAAAAACAAATTTATTGAATTAACTAAAAAAATCTCGGGTTCTTTAACAGCATATGAAAGGTATGTTTACTCAAAAAATAACGAAGACAACAAAAGAGCGCTCTTGCTAAATGAAGGTAAAAAACTTTATATTTATTTAAAAGAATATCTCCAGAAAATAACAAAATCTATAGATTAATTGGAGATACCAGAATCGCGTTGGTGAATACCATGTGTAAAAGAATATTCTCACTTTACCAAACTCTCAATCCTCAACTCAAACAGAGACTTTTTATTATTTATCCAATTTTACTAAACTCTCAATTCTCTCCTTAAACTTAACTAAATCCTCAACATTAACTTTAGCTCCAGTAGCATCTTCATGCCCTCCGCCAGTAGCATCTTCTAAACCAGAAATAGCTTTTTTTGTTATTTCCCTTATATTCCTGCCTCTTAAAGAAATATTAGCCTTGCTTCCTTTAATATAAACAATAACAACAATCTTTCCAGGAAACCTGTAAGATAACTCATTAGCAATATCGCTAGATAAAGATAACTCGCCGCCATACTGAAAATAAATTATCTTGCTCTTAACAAATTTTCTTGCTTTTTCTATTAGTTTTTGATATTTTTTATCTACCTGATTAAATCTAAAAAGCATAGGATTATTACTATCTTCTTTCAAGATTTCATGAGGAGATTTAACTTTCAACAAAAATTTTAACATTTTCACAACATTAGAAGTTCTATCTTTCAAGGCAAAACTCATTATTTTTGCAATCTTGCCTATATCAGTTTCATACAAAGCCTGAAAAGCTGTTCCTATATCTGATTTCCACAATTCAGGATATTCTTTTTCAAATTCAGAAACAAATTCCGGAAAGAAATTATCCCCTATACATCCCACTAATGCTAACCACAAATCCTCTTTTTTATTTGAAACTTTATACGCAAGATAAGTTACTGGCTCTGATTTTTTGTCTTTATTTTTTACAGGATTATAATAATAAATATCCTCATTATTAACATCATCAACATCATGATGGTCTATCCAAACCAAAGGCATATTAAGTTTTTTTGCTTCCTCAACAAATCCTTTTGATATTATTGGCTTATCTAAAACAAAAACATAATCTGGTTTTAACTCATATAACTTTCTTGTGTAACTTTCATTTAAATCAGGAAAGCTTTTTATTGCAACTCCTTTGCCTTTTCCATAAGCTCTAGCCAACAAAAGAAAACTTGCTAAACCATCAACATCATTATCAAAAAAGAAAAGAGGATTGCAAGCTTTCTCTAAATGCTCTTTAATTTCTTTAACTTCTTTATCAGACAGCATCTCTATGTTTAGAAAATAAGGTTTTTAAGGGTTTTTGTTTTTGCTTTAACAAAATCTTATAAATTTCAATTAATTGCTTATTTTTAATTGCAAGCTCTTCAATTAATATTTTTGTTGTCAATTTTCATTTATTAAAATATATATTTCAGAATGGTTTCAAAGTTTTATTCTGCTAAAATTTTTAATATAGAAAATTTTTAATCTGTAACTAAAGGAGAAGGATTAGGAGCCCCAAACAAAAACTCATTCACACAAGCATTATAATTCTCATCACTTATCAAATGGAAAAGTCTGCAGAAAAATTTAATTGCTGTAACTTTAATTCTGCTTGTCTCTTTCATCATATCTTTTACCTCATAACACTCTCCATGCAAACATAAATTGCTCTCACACTCATAGTTGTTCTGGCATTCTGCCCAATTTCCCTCCACATCTTTGGTTTTTTGCCTCATAATGTTCCCATCATAATTACAATATGTTGGATATTTATCATTAATAATAAGCTCTATATATCTTTCATTAGGATTTTCAGAATAGACAATGTGATCTATTGTAACAGATATTTTTTCTTCATAACCCCCCTCTCTTATCAATATGTCATAAGTTCTCCCTTCATTAATTAGTTTAGATTCTCCCACCACCAAGTCATACCATACTCCATCAACTCTCAATTCCACATCTTCATCAGTAACATTACTAATAACTTCAATAAGGGCAGTTCTGTCATTATTAATCGTTGTTCTAAATTCATCCACCTCTGAGTTCATTTCATACTCATAAACTCGAAAATCATCTCCCTCTTCAAAAATTAATCTAGTTCCATATGGTATGCAAATGTTATCTCTTGATCTGCTCCATCTTGGAACATAACATCCAGAACAAATTCCAGGAGAGCAATACTGAATTTCCTCTCTTTTTGGCAAATCACAGCAATACTCTCTACAAATTCTTTTCTGCTCGCCATGAGGAGGGCACACAACTGGCTCTATTTTACACTCCCAGCAAGCTTCGCAAGTTTCTAAACTTATTTCAGAAGGACATTTAGCTAAACTCACTTCTATTTGTCTTGATAAAGGCCAGTCAATATTAAAATTCTCCCAATCAACATACTTATACCTGTTATCCTGCAAATCATTTAAAAACTGATTTATTCTTTTCTGCCCTATTTTTATTACCTCTTCGTCACTCAAACTTTTTCCTGAATAAGTGTATATCTGAACAATTACATTATCTTTTGTCCATAACACTTGTCTTGATTTATACTGATAGTTATCTAAATTCTGCTCGTTTCTTAAAACATCCCAGTTACAGACATAAACTTTATTTTCCTTATTATCTGCAGACCAATAAGTTGCAGCTTTACAAACATCATAACTTGTCCTATCTTTTAACCAAGATTCAAGATTTATATCTCTGTTGTCAAATACAATAATGTTATAATTTATATTATTCCACTTATCCTCATAATAAGTATACCAACTAGCACTATATTCATCCATCGATTCTTCCTTTCCATTTACCCACCAAGAGCTTTCCCAAGTATTATTCCATGATAGCCTATATTCTATATCATAATCAGTAAAATCAGAAGGATTTTTTACTTTTGATATTAAATCTTGACATGTTTCTTGAGTAATTTTTTCTATCTCACACACATATCCTGTTTTTAAAAACAATTTATATAAACCATTAACTAACAACTCAGCACTTAAACTGTCTGTAGCAGTTGATTCATCAGCAGAATTTACAGCTATGTTTTGATTTAATACGATCTTGTGAGCACCCTCTAATATCTCTTTCATATCAGAAGCTCCAGAAGAATTAGTAACTCTAATAGTAGCAGAACTATCTGTAGCAGCAATTAATTCAACTTTATAAGAAAGTCCATCAACTTCAATTTTACAAGATTCATCTACCTTAACACAAGCCCCATTTGCACATCCATAAGAACAATCAACACAAACATCTTTACTACTACAACTCGAATTAAAAGTTCCAGGATTTAAACACATAGGAACTTTTTCACATGCTTGAGATAAATCATTGCACCATATTTGTTGAGTTGATATACAATCATCATCAGAATAACAAGTTATTGTTTGATTTGTTACATTAGCTAGAATACAAGCTCCATCTTTACATCCATAAGGACAGGTGTATATTTCATTCGCGCAACGAGTGTTATTATTACAATACTTTTCATTTAATCGAATTACTGAAGGATTTTGTGAATCAGGAAGACAAATATCTGGAGCATATCCTCCAACATCAGTACAATTTCCCTTCATATAATAATCTTTTCCGCCATCACTATCACTACACTCTGTTGGTGTTGGAAGACAATCTTGGGGGCAATTATAAGAATTTTCTCCTATGCTTTCATTACAGATATCATCTCCACAAAAACTAGAGAGATGCTCTTGTCTTATTTCCTCGTCACTTAAAGCTTTATTATATATCTTTAACTCATCTATTGAACCTTTAAAATATGAAACCTTATCTCTCATATCAGCGCCAACATAAACATTTAAAGAAACAAGAGTTCTTGGAAGAGCTTTTTGAGAACTATCTAAAATTCCATCAATGTAAATCTTGCCAGTTCCATCACTTTCTCTCATGCCAATAATATGATGCCAATTTCCGTCATTTAATGTTTTTATCGAATTAAAATAAAATCCATAAGCACTATCACCATAACTAAACCATCTTAACTTGCCTTCTCTACTAACCATAAGTACATACTCCCCATTATAACCACCATTTCTCTGCTGTATAATTACTCCTCCGGTATTCAAAGTTTTTATCCATGCAGCTATTGTAAAAGCACCTTGTCCTAATATTGCTGCTCCTTTATCAAAATCAACATAATCGTTTCCATCTAAACTCAAAGCCTGTCCAATTTTTCCTGCTGAAAAAGTTCCTCCATTATTAGTTCCGTGATTACTTCCAACAGAATCTAAAACATTGTTCTCAAATGTCCAGTAAGCTATTAAACCCTCATCAGGGCTTGCTTGTGGTTTGCCAAACAAACCTCTTAACCAATCAGAAAATGAAAAAGCAGAAACAAAACTCAAACTTAGAATTAAAATTAAACTTACTATAACTACTAACACAAACCTCTTTTTCATTAATTAATACTACTAACTGGACTTTTTAAATCTTTTTGTTTTTGCTTTTATTTTAACTGCTTAGAAAATACATATTCTAAATAAATATCAACAATAAAATCTTACTCAAAGAGTTTACAATTTAAGAGCTAATATAAAATATCTACTGAATTATAGAAATGCTTTTAAATACTGAATTTCTAACTTTCATATGAATAAATGGTTAGAATTGTTACTGGGTTTGATAATTTTGATAGGAGCAATTTTAGTAGGCTGGTATTCCTCAGTGCAAGCATGGGTATTTTTAGGAAAAAATTTTAATTTCTTAAATGCTGCCTGGATAGTTTTGAAGGGAGGAATTTTCTGGTTTGCAATAATGATAGGAATACTTCTTATATTACTAGGAATTTCTGACTTAAGAGAGTAACTGAAAACAGAAATTGCAGAAATTTTTCTTTTATTTAGTTATATTTTTAAAAATCAAAAATTAATTAAAGTTATTTAGCTTAATAAAAGAGGTAAAATGCAACAATTGTTTAATTCTGAATTATGTGCAAGATGTAAAGGCAGGGGTTATTGTGGAAAATCATGCCCTATATTAGCAAAATTTAATTTTTTTGGGAAAACTAAAACTCATTTCTCAGGTTCAAGCCCACCAGAAATATTTGTTGGAAGAATTGGCTATCCTCAAATAAATACAGGAATTCTTTCCCCAGAAGAATATGGAGACACCTCTAGCTTTAGTATGCCTGAAATCTGGTATGAAAAAAATTTCAGTATAAAACAAATTTTAGATTTAAGAAGCAGATTGATTTATGCTCGTTTCAAATCAAACATAAAAGAAGCAAGAAAATCAAGCAAGTTTCTTGCCTTAATGCAAGAAATTTCAATGGCAGATAAAAAAGTAGACACAGAAATTTTTTTAAAAAAACCTCCAAAATTTGATATAAATATAGACAAGCATATTCCAATAATAGGAAATCCTGCTCCATTACTTAATGCAAGATTAGAAGAAAATCCTCATGTCCCAAAAAAAGTTGAATATTTAGCAGGAGATACAGATATAAAAGCTATTCAAGCTATAAACGAGCTTTATCAAGCCAACATACAAATCAGCAATATAATAAAAGTCTTATCAGCAGGTTTATTAGGATTAGGAATAAGAAGAAAACTGGTTCCAACTCGTTGGGCAATAACTGCAACAGATGACACAATCTCAAAACTCTTACTTGAAAAGATTAGATATTATCCTGAAATTTCAGAAATCTTGCTTTTTCATTCAGAATATTTAGGGAATCATTATGAATTTTTATTATTACCAGATAAATTTTCTTTTGAGGTAATAGAAGCAAAATTAACAGGAAGTGTTTGGAATCCTGTTGGTCCTCTCTATTTAGCTATAGATTATGAGCAATTCACAGGAAGAAAGAATTATGCAGCTAATGTAACAGGAGCTTATTATTCAAACAGATTAGCTTTATGTGAGTATCTAGAGCAAATTAAAAAACAAGCTTCTTGTCTAGTAATGAGAGAATGCAAACCAGAGTATTATGCTCCACTAGGTGTAGGGATTTTAAGAGAAGCTTCTCGAGATGCTTTTTTAAAAAAACCTGAAAAATTCCTAAGCATAAATCAAGCTCTAGAACAAGCACAAAAAAGATTAAGATTACCAACTTCAGTTTTCAAAAACAATTCCTGGTTATTAAAAGAATATAAGAAACAAACAAGACTTTCAAAATTTTTCTAGCCGAGCAAAAATATCAAAGCAGTTTCAATCAAGCCAGCAATCAACAACAAAGGCAAAATAACAAACAGAAAAACTCTCAAGCTATTCTCTAAATCATATTTCAAAACTTGTTTTTTTGTTCCATATTCAGCGAAAATAAATCTTGCAAGCTTTAATCCTAAACCTAAACTTAAAATTAGAGCAGGCATCTCGAAAATTCCATGAGGTAACAATCTCCATAAAGATATCAAACCAAACTCTCTAAAACTAAACCCAGCAACAAAACCCAAAACATAGCCATTAAAAAAAACCATAACTATAGGAATTATGCCAAAAAAAACTCCTAAAATAATGCCAAAAAGAGCAGTCATAAAATTGTTCTTAAAGATAAACAAAAATAGCTGAAAAAAATTCATGCCCTGAGTTTTAGCTATAATCTCCTCTATAAATTTTTTTATCAGTTCAATTAGAAACACAGGATAAAAAAAACCTACCAAGATAGAAAAAAACAAAACTAAGATTATAATTAAAAAATAAATCTTGCTTTCTTTTAAATACTTCCAGCATAATTTATAATTGCCCTCTTTTTTATTTTCTTTTTTCATATTAACTCAAATACTCAATTTTAATTTCTTTTATTTTCATCTTATCATCCTATTCAGCATGACAACTTTTCTTCTGTATTTTGCTCTCAAGTAAGTGCCATAAACTAATCCAGCTAAAAAACCCCCAAAATGAGCTGAATTACCAATAGGCAAGTTAGCATAAAAACTTGCTATCCAAGTCAAAAATAAAACCAAAGGAATCATGATATAACCAGGCAAGCTAAAAAAAGGAAAAAATATTATGCTGAATCTTATTTTAGGCAACAAAATAACAAACAAGCCAGCAATAGCAAATATCGCTCCAGAAGCGCCAATAGCTGAAATATTAGGACTTCCAAAAATTTTCTCTCCCAAGCCATAACCAAAAAAACCAGACAAAAAAACAGAAGCCAAACCTGCTATAATTCCTGAGATAAAATAAAACCACAAAAATCTTTTTCTGCCAATAACTCTTTCCATCAAGCTTCCTAAAGAAAACAAAACAAACATATTTACAAATAAATGAAAAGACAAAAAAGGCAAAAAAGCAGAGCCAGGAGCATGCATAAACATGTGAGTTATTAATGTCCAAAGATATTTTCCTTGTAATATATAAGAAGGTTTCAAAGCAATGAAATCAAAAAACTCATGATTAAAAGCAACAAAAAATAAAACAATGACAAAAAAAATGACATTTACTAAGATAAGCCATCCAGTAATGCTCAAATTAGAAAAAAAACTTTCAAGAAAACTTTTTCTCAGGTTTCTCTTGGTATAAGCTCTGTGATTCATTACATCAATGGCAAGGATACCTCGGCTTTTAAGCCAAGCAAGGAATTGCCTTGTTCCACTAAATTTAATTCTGTTAAATTAATATAACTACTTAAGATAACTAAATAAATTCTTCTCAAGTTAATTTTTGAATTTTCTGACATTTTTTATTCCTATTCATTTTTTCTTTTTTCTCTTTCTCTTTATTTTTTTCTTTTCTTTCTTCTTTTTCTTCACTTTCCTTTTAATCTTCTTGGCTCTTTTCTTTCTCTTTTTCCTTTCCTCTTTTCTTGCTTCTTTCTCTCTTTTCTTTTCTTTTTCTTGTTTTATCTTCCCTAACTCATCTGTAACCCCTTGTCTCTGCCTTTCTATCCTAGAGATAGAATTTTTTATCTCATTTATTGCTTTTCTATTGTCTATTAACTCATAAACCTCTCCACACTCCTGACAAATAAAATTATGCATCAAAGCTGTTTCTTCTGACACTTCTGTCTTGCAAGTTTTGCAGAAATAAAACCTTTTTGTCTCTCTATTTTTCAACTGCTGTTTCAAAACCTCAACCTCTTTCTCTAACTTGTTGTTTAATAGCTCTAAAGCTTTTTCATTATCAAGAGTCCAAAAATAAGTATACCACCCTTTTCTCTTGTCTTTCTTCCTTGTAAAGCTGACTAAACTATAATTAGAAAGTCTATACAGCAAGTTTCTCACCTGATTTATAGTTAGCTTTAATTTTTTTGCTATTAAAAACTCATTCACATCTTTTTTATCAATTAAAAGATTGAGTATTTCTAAACCATTCCTACCCACTATATCCGAAACAATCTCGTTAAGAAGATTAACCTGCATCCTATTTTCAAAAATTAACTAAATAAATACCTTTCGGTTTTTCAGTCACTACTCCATAATTTATGCAAATCTATTTATATAAAAATTCTCTATCTTTTTTATGTGGCCATTCAAAAAGAATATAAAAAAGGAAACAAAAACTCAAGAAACAAAATTAGAGGAATTTCCAGAATTGCCTCCTTTGCCAGAGTCGCCTGAACTTCCTCCTCTGCCAGGACTTTCTGAATTTAGACAAGAGTATAAGGCAAAAGACGAGCAAGCACTAAAAATTCAACCAGCTATTCTTCCGCAATTTCCTCAAATAAAAAACGAGCGAACTATAACAAAACCTTCTTTGCCTCCTCTAACAAGAGAAACAGAACCAGAAATAATACAAATGAACTTTCCAAGAAGAACAAGAGAAATAGGCGAGAAAATTAGAACAAGGGAAGTAATTCCAACAAAAACAAGAGAGATAAGAGAAACAAGAGAAATAACACCAGAAATAAAAACCGAGCCTGTATTTGTAAGAATAGACAAATACCAACAAGCTCTGAAAAAATTTCAAGAGATTAAATCAAGATTGCTTGAAATAGAGAACATATTAAGAAATATAAAGGAAACTCGTGATAGAGAAGAAACTCAACTAGAACAATGGGAAACTGAAATTCAAGAAGCAAAATATAAGCTTGAGGCAATAGACAAAACAATTTTCTCTAAACTTGAGGAATAAAATGAAAATTAGTGGGAAAGTGTGTGAGAGAAAACCGGAGGTTGTCTTCAAATGGAAACTTTGCATATAAAATTAGAACCAGAAGAAACTTTAAGTTCTAAAAAAAATTTATTAGCTACAGAAATAAACCTTCTTAATTCAATCAAACATCTTCAAAACTACAAGAAACATGTTCTTGAGGAATTAAGAAGCAAAACTCTTTTAAAATCAAGCTTGAGAGAAATAGCTTTAGACATATTAGAACTAAACAAAATTCTTCCTCAAATTAAAGAGCCAAAACCTCAAGTTGACAAACAAGAAGAAAAAATCTCAAGCAAAAACTTAGAGCAAGAACTAAAAGATATAAGAGAAAAGTTAGAGAGATTATCCATATAATCTCTCCAAAAACCCGAATAAGTTCTTTCAATATTCTGCATAATTTTAAAAAACAGCAGTTTTTTAAATATCTTTTCCTAATTTAAGATATGATAAAGATTAAAACAAGGCAACAGCTTATTAAAGCATATATAGATTTTTTTAAAAGCAAGAATCATAAAGAAATTCCAAACTCAAGTTTAATTCCAGAAAACGATCCAACAGTATTATTTACAACAGCAGGAATGCATCCTCTTGTACCTTACTTATTAGGACAACTTCATCCATTAGGAAAAAGACTTGTTAATAATCAAAAATGTATTAGGACTAGTGATATAGACAAAGTAGGAAATGAATTCCATTTAACTTTTTTTGAAATGTTAGGAAACTGGAGTTTAGGAGACTATTGGAAAAAAGAAGCAATAAAGTATAGTTTGGAATTTCTAACTAAAATTTTAAAAATTCAAAAACAAGAACTAGAAATAACTTGTTTTAAAGGAGACAAAAACGCACCTAAAGATACAGAATCAGCAAAAATCTGGCAATCTTTAGGCATAAAAAAAGAAAAAATTAAGTTTCTAGGAAAAGAAGATAATTGGTGGGGTCCTGCAGGCAAGACAGGCCCTTGCGGTCCTGATACAGAAATGTTTTTTAAAGGAGTGGAAATCTGGAACGATGTTTTCATGCAGTATAACAAAGATGAAAATAACAATTATCTCGAGCTAAACCAGAAAAACGTAGATACAGGAATGGGAGTAGAAAGAACTCTTGCTATATTGCAGGAAAAAAAAGATGTTTATGAAACCTCTTGTTTTCTGCCTATAATTAAAAAAATAGAGAAAATAAGCAAAAAGAAATATGGAAAAAATTTTCAGGATACAAGAAGTATGAGAATTATTGCTGATCACATAAAAGCTTCTGTTTTTATCTTAGCTGAAAATATTCAACCAAGCAACATAGAGCAAGGATATGTTTTAAGAAGATTAATAAGGCGAGCTATAAGATATGCTCTCAAGTTAGGAATAAAAAATTTCACAAAAATTTTAGCAGAAGAAGTAATTAAAATTTATCCTGATTATAAACATTTACTTGCAAGCAAAAAGTTTATTTTAGAGGAAATAGAAAAAGAAGAATCTTGGTTTTCAGAAATTTTAGAGCAAGGAATAAGATATTTTGAAAAAATAGTTAAAAATTTAAAAGGCAAAGTTATAGAAGGAAAAACATCTTTTCTTTTATATCAAAGCTATGGCTTTCCTCTTGAGATGACTTTAGAGCTAGCAAAAGAAAAAAAGTTAGAGGTAAATGTTTTAGGATTTGAGCAAGAGCAAAAAAAACACCAGGAATTATCAAGAACCTCAACTCAAGGCAAATTTAAGTCAGGGTTAGCAGATTATTCAAAAGAAACAACAAAACTACACACAGCAACTCATTTGCTAAATCAAGCTTTAAGAATTATTTTGAATAATCCAGACATACATCAAAAAGGCTCGAATATAACAGCAGAAAGATTAAGATTTGATTTCAATTTCGACAAAAAATTAACTGAAGATGAACTAAAAGCAGTAGAAAGTCTAGTAAACAAAAAAATTTCAGAAAGTTTACCAGTTATCAAACAAGAAATGTCTTTAGAACAAGCAAAAAAATCTGGCGTACAAGGAGTTTTTCAGGAAAAATATGGAGAAAAAGTTTTTGTCTACTCAATAGGAAATTTCTCAAAAGAAATTTGTGCAGGCCCTCATGTTTCCAACACAAAAGAATTGGGAAAATTCAAAATAATAAAAGAAGAATCAATAGCTCAAGGAGTTAGAAGAATTAAAGCTATATTAGAATAATTTATTCTTCTAATTAAATCTTTTGTTTACATTCGTAACAAGATTTTATTACTATTGTAATAACTATGCTCTAAGCTAATTATTTTAGAATGATTTATAAACTAAAAACCTATTAAAAAATATGATTATGCCAAATATATTAATTAATACAGCACCAGGAACATTCATATTAGTAATTCTTTTCATCTGGCTAATATTTATAGCTTTATTCATTTTCTTGTTCGTATTCTGGATTTTAATGATAATTGATGCAGCAAAAAGAAAATTCAAAACAGATGGAGAGAAAATAGCATGGATATTAATAATAGTATTAGCAAGCTACATAGGAGCAATAATATATTATTTTGTAGTTAAAAGAAAAGATAAACACTAACTATTTCCTCTCGCAAAAAGCTATTCCTTCTGAAATTTTCCTATTCGGACAGTTTTCTTTTCTGCCGAAACAATATGTCAATTTAACATCTTCTAAAACACTCTCTCTACCACTTTCATGGTTATGAGCTATAGCCCTTAATTCAAGAATTATACAAGAATCACCACTTAGAACACTTGTAACTTCAGTGTCAAAAGCAGTTAAATTGTGATTTTTCATATAATCTTCAGAAAATTTAGCGGCATATCCTTTTTCCAAAAAATCTAATAAAGCAAACTCCCAGCCAACATCCCTTTTTGCTTTTTCAGACAGATACCATTTGTGTTTTTTAACAGCTTCCCTCTGTTCTCCCATGTACTCAAAAAAACTTCTTACCGTCATAAAATATTATAGAACTCACAATTAATAAAACTTACCAATATAGAATATATACTTCCTTCAATGTATAAAACTCACTAGTTTTAAAGTCCTTAGCCTACAACAAAAACTTTGTCATGCTCTCTTACTCTGTCAGCAACTTTCATTCCAATTGCATCACCTTTCTTTGCTTCTTTAATCTCTTCATGTTCAATCTGCATGCTATCTACTTTCTGCTCAAAATCAGTTGTAGTTCCCTTAACTCTTATCTTATCTCCTACTTTCAATTTTCCTGTAATTTCAACTACAGCAACTCCAATCTTATCAAAAAAGTGAGTTATTCTTCCTGCTTCTTTTCCTTCAGCTTTTTCAACTTTTGCAGCTTTAGGTTCAGCTTTAGTTTTTTTCTTTCTTGGCATTTTGTTAAAAATATTAAGTTTTAGGTATATTTAAAATTAACTACTCAACAGCTTTTTCTCAGCCTCTTTCTTTTTTGGCATATAAGCTTTTAGTTCGTCTTTTGCTATTCTTCCCTCTTTCATTAACTTGTTTAAAAACTCATTTAATAACTTGATTTGATGTTTTCTAAGAGTATTCATTCTTGTTTGACTCAAGCAAGTTTTTCTTATTCTTGCTATATCTTTCATTAAACTCGAGCTTATCTTTGCTATTTCACTTTTCTTTTTATCTTTTAATTTGCTTTTCATAAACTAAATAACAATAAAGAATTAATAGATTTTACTGTTTTGCCTTTTTCCATAAATACTCAAAATAATTTTTATAACTTTTAGCAATATCTTTGTTTTTAATAAGTATAATAATTGGCTTACCCCTAATTAGATGAATAGCAATACAATCTCCAAAAATAGAAGTGGTTGCCTCACTTTCTACATCTAAATACTTAAATTGCATTTTTTTAAAACTAAAAGGTTCTGTTCCTTTATATTTCTTATTCCCAATAATTCTAACTTTTGCATTAGATTTTTTAACTTTTTTTGCAATCGCAGGCATCTCATATAAAGCATAGTAAGCTCTTCCAGTACTGCCGAAAGCACAAAACTCCTTCTCTTTTAAGGCTATATTAATAAAAGTTCTTATTCCTTCTTTTCCTTCATAAACATTAATCTCAGTTTCAGCAGGTTTTTCTAATTTTATATTTTTTAATTCTTTAATTAAATCTAAAGTAACCATTTCTTTCGCTTTAATAGGATTTAGTAAATTCTCCGGATTAGAAGCAGAAAATTTCTTTTTATTTCTCTTGATAATATAACTGACTTGCCCTTTAGCAATTAAATGATTTAAAACAGTATAAGTTAGGGTTCTATCCATACTTATATTTTTAGCTATTTGATTTGCAGACAATTCGCCCTTTCTCAATAATTCTAAATATACTTTTGCCTCATTTCCAGTTAATCCTGCTTCTTGTAATTTTTCATTTATATCCATATTTATCCTGAATAAGAGAAGTTTATAAATGTTGTTATTTTTAATAACAACTTAAATTTAAAAGGCGTTGATTTTTATTTGATAGTAATTAAATTTAGACTAAGGGAAAATGAAATTTGAAAAAAAACTTTTAATTGGAGCATTGGGGTTAGTATTAGGAGTGGGTAGTTGTGAATATGCTTTGTATAAAAAATTTGAGCACCATCCAAACACAGTTAGAGAAATGGTCAGATGGCCATACAATCGTATGTATACAGAATGTGACCAATTGACTGAAGAATATAAACAATTAAGAGATTTAACATTACAATCAATAACTGGTAGAATAAGAGATTTGGGTGGATTACAAGGTTATATTACCCCTGGTCCAGCTAGATATGGGAGATATTCTATAAGAAGGGATTCTATAAACTTTATTGAATTAGAAGATGGGAGAAGATTTGCTTATATAGGAGATTTCTTTGCCGGTAAAAATGATAAAGTAAATTTAGAAATGTTAGCCAATCAACAATTAACAAAAATATATCTTTTCTTAGAAAAATTAAAGAGATTTAGAAAGAAATACCCGGGCATATTATGGGTAACTAGCGAATATGATTCAGTTTTAAAAAATAAAAGAAATATTCAGGAAGCATTCATAAATATCCCTTTAACAAAATTGCGCCATTTAGATGGTATAATAGAAAATTATGATATAATTGAAGATAACTAAATCTTTTCATTCAATCAAAATCCCAGGCTTTCCAGGAGAAGCTTTATTTAATTAAAATAGCCTCTTTCACTTTTCTAAAATGCTCATCTCCTGTTATAATCTTTGCTTTTAACTTTCTTGCTGTCAATAAAATAAAGGCATCTATTAAACCAAAATCCTTAATTTTTTTTCTCATTTCTGCATGTAACAAACCAGCCTGTTTTGCAAAATCCGAGTTAAAGTTAAAAATTTTAGAGTTAGAAAAAATTATACCTAAAGCTTTATCAACATCAAAATTTCTTCTGCTTACAATACTAGAAATTTCAGCTATATTTAAAACATTTGTTATTATCTCATTATCAGGATTCTCAACATTCTCTTTAACTTTTTGTCCTATAATATTACCGCCGAAATAATCTATCCAAGAGTAAGCATCGACAATATATCTCATTTTAACTCTGTATCTAATTCATCTTCTTTAGTGAATCTGCCAATACCTCTAAGCAAACCAAACCCGCTTTTTCTAATTTTCTCAATTTTTATCCCTACCAACTCCCCCTCTTTCAATCCTTCTTCCTTCACAATTTCTTTCGGTATAGTCACAACTAAACTCCCACCTATTGCTCTTGTTCTTGTTAAAGCTTCCATTTTCCCTTATAAAAGTTATATGTTTAGTTATATAAAATATAACAATAAGTTATATTTAAATCTTTCGGTTTAGAATTACTCAACATAAATTCCAGGTTTCCCAGGTTTTGCTTTAATCGCCTTTCCTGTTTTTCCTGCTTCTCTAACATCTAAAACCTCAACTTCCATGTTAAAAATTTTCCCTATTCTTTTTTCAGCTTCTTTATATAAGCTAATTTCTTTAGGAATAGCAAAAATCTTAATTTTCTTTTTTTCCTTCAACTCATTTCTATTCTCAAGTATCTTTAATATATTTTTTATATCCTCAATTAATTTCTCTATTAACTCTTCTTCTTTCAATAATTTTTCATCTATCTTTCCAGCAACAGGCCATTTCTCTAACGAGATAAAACTTTTATTTCCTAACTTACTCCATAATTCCTCGCAAATATGAGGGCAAAAAACAGACAACATCTTAAGAAATACAGAAAAATCTTTTTTGCTAATCTCATTCTCAATTATAAAATTAAATAATTCTCTTAATTTAATTACAGCTAAATTATATCTGAAATTTTCTATATCTTTTGTAACTTCTTTAATAGCAAGATTTAACTTGCTTTCAATTAACTTGCTAGTTTTTCCAAATTTTTTGGAATTCATAATTCTATAAATGAATCTATAGCTCCCTTGAATACCCTTCTCACTCCAATTAAAATCATTATCAGGACTAGCAACAGAAATTAAAAACATTCTTAAAGCATCTGCGCCATATTTTTTAATTATACTTAAAGGCTCGACAATATTTCCTAGCGACTTAGACATCTTATTACCATCTTCACCATGAATAACTCCTTGAACAAATAATTTTTCTGCGGGCTCGTCACTTTTTAATAAACCCAAATCTCTTAAAAATTTATGATAAAATCTAATGTAAATATCATGCATACAGGCATGTTCTTTTCCTCCAATATACATATTAATTGGTACCCAATAATTTGCCTTTCTTTTATCAAAGATTTCTTTGTTGTTTTTATTATCGCAAAATCTCAAATGATACCAACTTGAATTTACAAAAGTATCCATGGTATCTGTTTCTCTTTTTCCTTTTCCCTTGCAATTAGGGCATTTTACATTTATCCAAGATTTATTTGTAGCAAGAGGATTTCCTTTTCCAAACTTAACTTTTTCTGGCAATTTTACAGGCAAATCTTCATAAGGAACAGGGACAATTCCGCATCTTGAACAATAAATTACAGGAATAGGAGTTCCCCAGTATCTCTGTCTTGATATTAACCAGTCTTTTAACTTGTACTCAATAGCTTTTCTCCCTAATTTTTTCTTTTCTAAAAACTCTGTTATTTTTTCTTTTGCCTCTTTGCTATTTAAATCAGAAAACTGTCTAGAATTTATAAGTACACCTTCGCCAACATAAGCTTTTTCTTCAATATTCCCTCCCTTAATAACTTCTTTTATTGGCAGATTATATTTTTTAGCAAATTCGTAATCTCGAGAATCATGGCCAGGAACAGCCATAACCATTCCAGAGCCATAATCAGCAACTACAAAATTTCCAACCCAAATTGGAACTTTCTCATTTGTAATAGAATTTACAGCATAACTTCCTGTGAATACTCCTTGTTTTTCCAGCATTTCCATTTCCTTTTCTGAAACAGATTTAATTTTTTTCAGAAATTCCTCAACTTCTTTTTTCTGCTTTTCAGTTACTAACTCAAAAAGTTTAGGATGCTGGCTAGAAATAACCATAAATGTGGCTCCATAAATAGTATCAGGCCTTGTTGTAAATATTTCCCAATCTTTACCATTAACTTCAAAATTAATTTTAGCCCCATAACTTTTTCCAATCCAGTTTTCCTGGAGTTTTTTTATTAAATCTGGCCATTCTCTAATTTTGTCAAAATCATTCAATTCTTTTACGTATTTTGTAATTCTAAAAAACCATTGTTCTAAATGTCTTATCTCAACAAAAATATTTTCATGCCTCCAACACCTGCCATCATGCACTTGTTCATTTGCCAATACAGTCTGACATTCTTTGCAAAAGTTTACAGGAGCTTTTTTTCTATAAGCTAATCCTTTCTCAAGCATTTTCAAAAAAATCCACTGGTCCCATTTATAATAATCTGGACTATGAGTATAAAACATTCTACTCCAGTCATAACTTAAGCCTAAAGCTTTTTGCTGTAAAATAAAATTTTTAATTGCTTTTTCAGTAAATTTTCTTGGATGCTCTCCTGCTTTAATTGCGGCATTTTCAGCTGGCAATCCTAAAGAATCATAACCCATGGGGTGCAAGACATTAAATCCATTCATAATTCTAAATCTTGCGTATACATCTCCAACAGTATAAACAAAGGCGTGTCCCATATGCAACCCAGAACCAGAAGGATAGGGAAATTGCTCTAAAACATAGTATTTTTTTCCTTTTCCTTCCTTAACCTGAAATATTCTTGCTTTTTCCCACTCTCTCTGCCATTTCTTTTCTAACGAGAAAAAATTTATCTCTTTAGTTTTTTCTTTTTTTACCATCTTAGTAAATAACAAATTTAATTTAAAAATCTACCTTTTCATGCTTTTTACATATTTTTCTAAATCAGATTCTATGTTGTCAGCAAAATCACAAACAATTCCTGAAGTTCTAGAAAAATTGTAAAGTCCTCTTATAGTTAATATTCTTCCGCTATCACTATCTTTTCTTTTAGCTCTATACTTCCTGTTTTGTAAAGGTAAGTCTTCTATAAATGTCGCTTTTTCATCCCTTTCTATTTTAAATTTTCTTTCCATTTTTCCTCCTATTGTTATTTCTTATCAAGCTTATAGTTCTCACAAATTTTAACCTGCATATTCAAGAAAGAATACGCAGTTTTAAGCTAAAACTGCAAGAACTAAAGGCAAGGCTAACATAACTTTTCTAAATTCAGTTATATCAGCTGTTTCCATATGAAATTGAATAATCATCTATTTTTAAATCTTTCTGGTTAGAATTAACCAACTCAAATTTATATTCGTAAAATCTATTTTATATTGACCTATCATTTTTTCACTTAACACTACTAATAAAGAGAAAGTTTAAATATTAACAAAAATTTGTATAGATATGAAAAAGGGGAAAAGTGGTTTTTTTTCTAACATAAGAAGACTATTACAGATAATTAGATGTGCAAAAAGGCACAAGCTAATTGGCTCTTTCCTGAAAATTAGAAAAGGCTACAAAGAGGGGATATCTCCAAAAGATGTACTAAAAACTTCAGAAAATCTTAAGGATTTAGCACAAAGATTAAGGCTTTTTTTCCAAGAAACAGGCCCTACTTTTATAAAATTCGGGCAGATTTTAAGCTTGCAAATAGATATACTACCAAAAGAGATTTATGAAGAATTAGAAAAATTACAAGATAAGGTTCCTGGTTTTCCTTATGAAGAAGCAAGAAAAACAATAGAAAATGAGTTAGAAACATCATTTGAAAATATATTCTCTGAATTCTCAGAGCAGCCTGTTGCAGCTGCTTCTCTTGCACAAGTTCACAAAGCTAAATTAAAAACTGGCGAATTAGTTGCTGTAAAGATACAAAGGCCAAACATAAGAAAGATAATAGAGAAAGACATCTCATTAATAAGATTTCTATCAAGATTTATTAATTTAGAAAAAATAAATCTTCCTCGAGAATATCTAGAAAAAACCATAAACGAATTTGAAAACTTCATTCTTACAGAGCTTGATTTTAAAATAGAGGGAAGAAATATGGATAGGTTAAGCAAAATGATCAAAGATAAAACCATTATACCAGAAGTTTATTCTAACCTGACAACTTCAAAAGTTTTAACAATGGAATGGATAGACTGCACTAAATCAACAAACCTAAAGCAAATAGAAAATTGGAAATTAGACAAAGAGGAGATAATCTCAAAAATAGTTGAAACCTATCTAAGGCAAATCTTAATACATGGCTTGTATCATGCAGACCCCCATCCTGCTAATGTTGGAGTAACTAAAAAAGGAAAAATTGTTCTTTTTGATTACGGAGCCATGGGAAGTATTGACTTGAACTATAGAAAAGCTCTTATTAAAATGGTTAATTATATGCTTGAGTTAGATTCAGAATCCTATTTAGAAGAATTTCTAAAAGCAAACAAAATAAAAAAAGAAGAAGTTGAAAATTATGATAAGATAGTAGAAGAGGTAGATGAAGTATTAGAAGAATACAACAAATCTATAATTCCAGATTACAACCATTGTGCAGCGAAATTAGCAAACATTTTAAACAGAAACAATATAAGAGACATTCATAAATATGTTGTCCTGACAAGAACCCTTGTTGTATTGTCTTCCATAACAAAAATTTACAATTTCTCTGACCGTGATTCCTTAGACATATTTAAAAAGGTAGCAAAAGAATCAATGAAAAAAGATTTCTGGAATGTTGTCAGTTTAGACAATGTCTCCCAGCAGCTAATCTGGGCAAACAAAAATAACAGGGAGTTTCTTGCAAACCCTAAACAATTTTTAGAGAAAAACATGCCTAAATTGAAATTATTTAAAGATGAAGAAGAAAAAAAAGAAGAAGAAGCTAAAGAAAAATATAGAAGTTATGGGATTTATAAATATCCTTTTTTTGCCTTGATTTTTCTATTAGCCGCACTTGCAGTATACAGCTACTATCCTGCTATAACTCTTTACAAATATCCTGCTTACACTTATTTGTTTTTTATTTCTGGAATTATATTTATCTTTTCTTTGTTTAATTTCATGTATTTAGATTACAAGCTAGACAAGAGAACAGAAATTTACAAATATCCTTTTTTTGTATTCCTTATAATTGGTGTAGGTATCTTTACAATGACAAAAAAAGAACTTTTACTTTTAGGTTATCCTATTTATTATTTTGTTTTTGGACTTGCACTTATTCTTATATTGTATTCTTTGATTCATTTGTTCAGAGCAATAAAACACGGGGTATTAAAAAAAATAGAAAAAACAGTGAAAGAAGAAATAGGGATAAGCGCATGACTTTTGTGTTATTTATAAGTTCGATAGATACTTATATGTCAGAAAAATAGACTGCCACATTTTTATTAACTTGCTAAAATCCAATATAAACTCAGAGGGTTTTTGATATTTGGTAATTATATGCAAAGTTGTAATAAAAAATTCCATTAAAACTTTTTAAGATCAACACTTATCATCTAGCTTACACATTTCTGCGTATCTGAGACAGGGCAAGAGATTTCTATTCCCTCTTTATTTTTAATAACTCCTGCAACCTTAACTTGATTTGAATCTCTTGGTAACCCTTTTTCTACAGCATTTATCTTATATGTCACAATCTTAGAAAGAGAAGGCATTCCGGGAATATTGCCATCAGAATCTCTATCGTTCTCGTTCCACTCTATTGTTTTCTCTCCTGATTTTCCACTAAAAATAAAATTTATCTTGCTAATCTTACTATCTCCACTTATCCCTCCAATCAACTTCACAGTCCATATATCACTAGAACAACTTGCATCATCTATCTCTAAATCTAAATTAGAACAAATATCAGATATATCAGGATTTAAACTTATTATAGGTGGTTTATACACTTCTAAAATTATAATTACAAAACTTGCCAAAAGAATAAATATAAGAAAAATTACCATTACATCACCCTTTTTTTCCATATTTATTAAAAATCATTATAATTTATAAACTTATCTTTCAAAAGTGCTGTTAGCTGAATATGTATAGATTATAAAAAGTAATTGATTTTCCTATAATAAAATGTAATTATTGTTATTATATCAAAAATTTTTATAAAGAAAGAGAATTATCATCAATAAATTAGTATTTCCAGTTGGCTTAAATCATTTTTCAAATAAGCCTTTCCTAAAGTCACAAAAATAAACCATAAAAATCTATTTAAACCTCTTTTTATACTAAAACAGCATGAAAACCTCAGTTAATATCGAGCTGACAAACAGGTGTAATGCTTCCTGTATAACTTGCCCAAGAGAATCAATTAAAGAAACAGGAGACATGAAACTTTCTGATTTTAAAATTCTTTTAAATAGAATTTATGAAGACAAGGAAAAAATAAGCATGGTGAATTTTTCAGGTTATGGAGAAGCTATTCTTCACAAAGATTTCTTTAAAATAATCCAACTTATAAAAGAATTTAACAAAAAATTAAAAAAACAAAAAGAAAAGCCAGTAAAATTTGCAGTAGTTACAAATGGTTATTCATTAGACAAAAAAAAACTTGAGGCTATGGAAGGAGTTTTAGACAGGTTAAGCATAAGTTTTGCTACAATAAACCCTGAAAATTATAAAAAAATTCATCTTGGCTTGAATTATAAAAAAGTAGTAGAAAATATAAAATTAGCAAGAAAGCTCCTAAAGAAATCAAGATTAGTTCTGCATCTAACTCCTACGAGATTTACAATGAATGATATCAAACCAACTGTTAATTATTGGCGGGATAGAGGAATAAAAGAGATAGTTTTGTTTCCTTTCACTTTTAACAGGGCAGGAAATTTGAAAGTAAAAAACACTCATCTAGATATAGATGAAAAAAGAAATCTAAAATTAGCAAGAGAGTTAAGACTAAAGCAATTAGAAGAAGTTTTTGTTCCAAGTTTAAAAGATTTTTTTCTGGTAATGACAAAAAAAGTTCCTTGTCTTGCAAGATTTGCCTGCCTGTATATAGATTACAAAGGCAATTATCATTACTGCATAAATGATATTGCTTCTAAGCATGTAACAGGAAACACAAAAGAAGAAAGCATAAAAGAAATACTAGATAAACATGATAAAATTTTCTTTTCTAATGCATTATGCAAGAATTGCAATATGAGAAGCGGAGTAAGCAAGTCAAGTTTAACAAAAATAATGGCTAACTCTCTCCTATCTATAAAAGCTTAAGATTTTTTTAATTCAATTGTAAAATGTGTCAAAAAATTACTCGATATTTTTCCTTTTGTGCCTGCTTCTTCCATAAGAAATTTTATTTCCTTTAGTGTAAATGCAGCATTTAACGAATTCTTATAAAGTTTTTTTCCTTGTTTTCCATAATTAAAACCAAAAATATTAACATACAAATTAATTAAAAATTTGTTTTTAGGCCTTATTAAATCCTTGATTATAACTTTCCCGTTAATTTTGCATACTCTTAAACTCTCTTTCAAGAGCATCTCTATATTTGACAAATGATGTAAAGTATGATGACTTATTACAATATCAAAACTCTTATCCTTAAAAGGAAGTTTTTTTTCTGCATTTGCTTTTATCAGGCTAATTCTACTCTCGAGCTTATTATTTTTTATTTTTTTCTTTGCAATTTTCAGCATCTCTTCAGAATAATCTAATGCTGTAACAAAAACATTTTTGTTTTTTTTGCATAACATAATTGGTATAGTAGCTGTTCCTGTACCTATATCTAAAATCCTGAATTCTTTTCCATTCTTAATTAGCTTTGATATTTTTGAGACAAAAAGCTTTTCAAAAAAAATTAAATGTCTCTCAAGCCCCTCATATATTTCTGCTTCCCTACTGCTTTCTTTCTCTTTGGCTCTCATCTCAATAATAAAAATCAGCTGTTTTTAAAATCTGCGTATATCTACTCAAACATAAGAATCTTTATAAAATAATAGAACATGAAAAAATAATGAAGATATTATTGATAAAACCTTCTTTTTATTTTAAAAACAAGCTGTATAAAGAAAAAAAGATGTTTATAGTAGATTTGACTCTTCCTTATCTAGCAGCATTATTAAAGCAGCATAAAATAAAACTTGTATTTGAAACAGCTGAAAAAATTAATTTTAATGAAAATACAGATTTAGTTATGATAAGTTGTATGAGTTTACAAGTAAAAAGAGCCTTTGAAATAGCTGACAGATTTAAAAAAAGAGGTAAAAAAATTATCATGGGTGGCTTTCATCCAACATTTAAGCCAGAAGAGTGTTTAAAGCATTGTGATTCTGTTGTTGTTGGAGAAGCTGAAGGAGTGATTCAAGATTTGTTAGAAGATATTGAAAAAGGCAGGCTTAAAAAAATATATCAAGCAAAAAAACTATCTGATTTAAAGAACTTGCCTGTCCCAAAGTTTAATCTAATAAATAAAAAAATTATAAGCAGATTTTCAGCTTTTCCAATCCAGGCAACAAGGGGCTGTTTTAGAGGATGCGATTTCTGTTCAATAAATAAATTTTTTGGAAGAACATTTAGGAAAAGACCAGTAAAAGATGTGATAGAAGAAATTAAGGCGAGTAGCAGAAAACTAATTTTTTTTGTTGATGACAACTTAATTTTAGATAGAGAATATACTAAAGAATTATTTAAAGAATTAAAAAAACTTAAAATTAGATTTTTCTCACAAGTAGATTACACTATAGTATATGATGATGAATTACTCCATCTTGCATACAGGGCCGGAGCAATATTTCTTTTTATAGGATTTGAATCTGTAAGTATAGAAAGTGCAAAAGAGGCAAAAAAATTTGCTAAGCCAGAAGATTATGGTGCTGCAATTAAAAAATTAAGAGATAAGGGCATAATGGTTATGGCAAGTATAATGTTCGGATTCGACAACGACAAAAAAGATATATTTAAAAAAACTTTGTATTTTTTAGAGAAGAATAATGTGTCATTAGCTTCATTTTGGATAGTCACCCCGCCCCCAGACTCAGCGTTTTGGGAAAAGTTAGTAATAGAAAAACGGCTGTTTAAGGAAGATTATTATTTGCATGATGGAGGAGCATCAGGAGCTCAAATTAATTTCAAGCCAAAAAATATGGATGCAAATTTCCTAGAAAAAAAATATTGGAAAACATTCAGAAAATTTTACTCTTTAAAATCAATATTTAAAAGAATAATACTTCATCCGCCAAGAAATATAAGCACTTTCCTTTTTTTATTGTTCCTTAATCTGTATTATCGTTCTAAACTAATAAAAGGAGTACATCCTCAATTCTAATATTTATTTTTCCTCAAGCATAAGAGAGAATTTATAAATATTCTTAAAGCTAATTAATATTTTGTCATGAATTTATAGAACTTCTTGTCTTTGTTTCTTGCCTCTTTTATTGCCTCGCTTATATTTTGGTAGAGGAGTATAGCCGGATTATTACAGACAGCTTTATATTCTTTTTCCTTGCCATACCTCTTAAAAAAATAAAATTTTTCATATCTCTCCACATAAATAGGATTCGTAACAATAAAGACAGAGTCTATTTTCTGAGAAAAAATATATTCATAAGCTTTTTTAAACAATAAAAAAGAAACAAATTTTTCATAATCAATAATTTCCTTATTTCCAATTCTATATTTCAGTAATATAACAAACCTAGAAAGCTCTATTGGGTTTTTTAAATTTTCTTTTTCTTTTATATACATAACTTCTTCTCCATACAACGAGAGAAGAGGCATCTCCTTTATTAGCCTTAAATATCCTATAACTCTATTTCCATCCAAGGCAATTATATGAACAGCTTCTTTGTCATACTCATCATAATCTTTTCCTTCTTTATTTTCGCTAAGAAAACCCATCTCTCTATAAATTTCATATCTTAATTTTAAAGCTTGTTCAAAAATATTTTTATTTATTTCTTCTTGTCTTCCACTTATTACTCTCATACTCATTTTCTAACACAATTTTTTAATTTAAAATATTTCATTTTCTATACATTCCCTCAATCAAATCTTTATATTTATTATAAATATTTTGCCTTCTTAATTTTAAAGTATGAGTTAACATTCTATTTTCAATTGAAAATGGCTCTTTAATCAGAGAAAATTTTCTTATTTGTTCGTGATGAAACAATTTTTTATTAATTTTTTCTATTTCTTTTTCTAATTCTTCTTTATTTATTTTTCCATATACCAAAGCAATCAGGTAAGATTTTCCACTTCCATAAACAAATGCCTGCTCTACTCCTTTAATTCTCGCAAGTTTTTTCTCGAGTGGCTCTGGAAAAGCTTTCTTGCCATTACTCATTACTATACAATCATCAGCTCTTCCTTTAATATAGAGAAAACCTTCTCTATCTATATAACCTAAATCTCCTGTATCAAGCCAACTATCCTTGATATTACTTTTTGTTAATAAGCTTGAGGTATATCCTTTCATCAACCCAGGACTTTTAACATAAATTCTTCCATTCTCTATCTTAACCTTAACATTTTTCAATGGCTTTCCCACACTTCCAAATTTTACATTTCCAGGATAATTTGTAGATATAACAGGAGATGTCTCAGTCATTCCGTAACCTTCATAAATTTTAATTCCTAAACTCCAAAATTTTTTTCCTAGCTCTCCAAGTGGCGCACCACCACAAACCATAAATCTAAGCTTTCCTCCTATCCTCTTCTTTAATTTTCTTCCTACTATCTTTCTGACTAATGGTATTTTGCTTAATATTCTTGCACTCTTATTTTCTTCTAATTTGTTATTTATTTTCTCAATAATTCTAGGAATAGTTAATAAAATAGTTGGCTTGAACTCTTCACAATAATCCAATAGCTTGTTATAATCCTCGCATAAAACTATTGTAGCTTTATTAAACAAAGCAGCATAATATCCACAAGTTCTCTCAAACATATGGCTTAAAGGCAGATAAGAAATCAAAACATCTTTTTCATTTACATCAAATGGCTGGTTATAAATATTTGAAAGTATATTTTTATGAGTTAACATAACTCCTTTTGGTTTTCCCGTACTGCCAGAAGTATAGCATATCGTAGCTATATCTTCATCATCTATCTTATGTTTTTCCTTGCTTTCTTTACCAAGATTCTCTTTGAAATCAAAATCATTAATATCAAGAAAACCCTTTTGTTTACCACACACTAAAGTGTGTGGTTTGTTTGTTGGGTTTTCTGGATGCTCAGGGAAAATCTGACATTTGCAAAGCAAATGTCTGCTGACTAAAGTCAGCAGTTTATTTTCCCTGACATCAACAACTTTTATTTTGCTTAATTTAATTTTTTTATCAGTCACAATTATTTTCGCTTTAGAATCCTTTAAAATATAATTTAGATTTTCATTAGAGATATTTTTAGGAACAGGAACAATTTTCGCTCCTATTCTTAACCCAGCCAAATCAGCTACTACCCACTCAAAACTATTGGGCAAGAATATAACTAAAGACTCTCCTTTTTTCAATCCTAATTTTTCCAATTCTAAAGAAAAGCTTTTTGCAATACCAATTAATTTTTTGTAAGTTGCTTCATATCTTTTATTTTGTTTTTTGTATATTAAAGCAACTTTTTCCCCGGTCTTTAAACTCTCAAGTTTCTCATAAATACCCATACTAAAAAATATATATCACAACATTTAAATATTTATATATATAAAGATTTTAAAATGATGCTATAAAATGGCAGTTAGAAAAATAGGGAAAACAGCCTTTATATTTTTAGGAAATAGTACTGGTAGTGCTTTTGATATTGGTGTGGCTAAAGTTCTTTTTAGAAAGATAAAGCCAGATTATGTTTTTGGAACAAGCATGGGCAGTTTAAATGTCGCATTTATATTAAAAGACAAAAATGTAATAGAAAATATCAAGAAATTAGAAGAACACTGGAAAACATATAACGCAAAAAAAATTTTTAAGATTAACCCAGAAATATTCTACAAGCTTTTTTTTGCTAAATCAATATTCACAAACAAAGGTATGAAAGAGGCATTTGGAAATGATGGGGGATTAAATGAGAGAAAAATAGAAGATTGTGCTATTCCCTTGTATATCGGGGCTTATGACAATACAAACAAAACAACAGCACTATTTCACGAAGGTTCTTTGCTAGATGCTGTTATGGCGAGTTGTGCATCTCCTCCTTTTTTCCCTCCATATAAAGTTGATGGAATAGAATATCTAGATGGCGGAATAAACGGAAGAGCTTGTGTAGACAAAGCAATAGAGTTAGGATGCAAAAGAATATTTTTCATAAATGCAGTAAATAAAAGTATGAGAGGAAATAATATTCTCTCTGCATTCAAGACAGCCGTGCATATAATGAAAATAGCCTCAATAGAACATCTGCTAGATTCAAAACTTAAAAGTTTTTTTATTGATATCTCCCCAGATAAAAACAAAATTCCAGCAGGATTTACTAATTTAAATAATACAGAATTATTGATAAAACACGGAGAAGAAAAAGCAAAAGAAATATTAGAAAATCTTGGTTATTGATATGGGAAGAAGATTATATGCTTGTGTATGGTATTCTTCTGCTCTATTATTTAACATTCTTTATAGAACAAGGATAAAGCAAGAAGATAGAGAAAGGATTCCTAGGGGTTCTATTATTGCTTCAAATCATGTTACTTTTTTAGACGCGTTTTTTATAGCATCTGTTCTAAAGAGAAGAGTACACTTTATAATGAAAGATTTTCCAGTTGGAAAAAAAAGATTAAGCGAGACATTCATGGGAAAATTCACAAATAGCCTAGAACAAATATTCTTAAATGGAGAGAATATAACTAAAGATATCTCAAGAAGATGTATAGAAGTAATAGAATCAGGAGATTATTTAGGAATATTTCCAGAAAGCCAGAGGAGTTATGATGGAGAAATACTAGAATTAAACCCGGGTGTAGTAAAACTGGCAAGACTGACTAAAGCTTGTGTTGTTCCTGTTTACTTGCAAGGAGCTTATGATATATGGCCTAGAAATATAAGATATCCTAATCTGCATGGTGATATTAATATTAGAGTTGGGAAAATTTTAGAACCATCATCTCAATCAAGAAACATAAACTTGTTTATGCGCGAATTAAAAAGAGAATTAGAAGGACTAAGATATAAAAATTAAAGATATTTTTAAATTAATTGTTAATGAAAATCAACCTTATTGTTAATAATTTTTATCAAGTAGAAATGTTTTTCAGCTTAACCTTGTTTTAATGATTTATTCTAATTTTTCTATGTTAATTAGGAAACTCATCACCTTTTTCCCCACAAAATTAAGAAACTTCTTTTAATAAGTTATCAACAGCTTCTAAATAGTCATCTACCATTACTTTTCCTGCTTTAATCAAGCTTTTATGAGCCTCAACTAAATTTTTCTGCGCATCCTTATGTAAAGGAGCAAGCAAAGCAGCAGCAGACTTAACTGCAATCCCATCCTGATCTTTCAACTCACCTCTTATATCCTCTCCAAAATCCTTTAAATCATCTACAGCGTCGTCAATTCTATCAGCCCATTTTTTCTTCTTTTTTCCTTCTGCCATTTTTCCTCCATTTGCTGATTATATAAATAAACTATCCTTTTTAAATTTTTCCCTGCAAATTTATTTCAGGATGATATCCATCAAAATCAATATAATATCCTTTCTCTTTTATTGCAGGAGAGCCGACAAATATATGAGCAGCTCTCTTTTCTGGATACATAATAACAGAAACTAAAGTAAAATAACTGCATACACTCTTATCCCATTCTGCAGGATTAAGAAATTCAGGAGCTTTTCCTGGTTTAAATCCATAACCTAAAATTTTAATAAGCTCTTCATTTGTAATCCTTGCTCTTTTCTCTAATTCCCTTTCTACAATTTCTTTTCTTTTCTTGCTTGCCTTTATTATCTCTCTTAAAAACCAAGGTAAGTTTTCAGGAACATCATATAAGCTATGATTAGTTAAAACAAGATAACCATCTCTAGGCAATGTTTTTACATTATCTTGCAGAGAATTATTTTTTTCAATTGCAACAATCTCTTTTGAGTCAGCAAACAAGAAACCCCAGTGATTTGCTGTTTTATTATCTCTTAAAATATTTTCTGCTTCATTTACTGTTCTTGCTTTCAAGAGAATTTCTTCTAAAATTAAAGGAACAGGTTTTCCTCTTCTATCCTGCTTTCCAGCAAACATATAATTTAAACTAACAGATAATCCTTCTTGATTCATTCCTGTATGACTAACCCCAAGATAACATGGCAAATCTCCTAAAACAATATAAGGAATTTCTCTTTTTCCAAAAGGAAAATGAATTTTTACAACAGCATTTCTGTCTAAAATACCTCTACCAAAAAAATCCAAATTTCTTCCTATCATATTCCCGTTACCTGTCCTGCTTTTTTCAATACCAATAGAAGTGCACGAAGGAATCCCCAATGTATACACTATTGTTTCTTCTAGCAAGTTAAATAAAGCCAATTCTCTCACATCAATTCCAAGCTCTTTTGCCATGACTCTTAAATCTTCTCTTGTTGTATAATACTCAACTCCAGCTCCATGTTCATAAAGATATTTCTTAATATTCATACCAAAAAATGCAGGAGTTTGAAAAAAAAATGGAAGTTGAGATGCTGCTTCACAAACTATTTTTCTTGTCTCTCTTCTTGCTTCAGGAATAAGTTTACTAGCTTTCTCTTTGAAAGCTCTTGCTTCTCTCCATGCTCTTTCTTCCTGGCTTCCTTTTAAGACTATCAAATCCAACCCAGGTTTAATGTTTTTAATTGTCATAACTATATAGTTACTATCATTATTTATAAAACTTCCTACAACAAGAAGCCTGAAATAACAGAATAAGTTAGAATTAAGTTTAAATATATACAAAAGCTAAGATAGATATGCAAAAAAAAATAGAAAAGAAAATTATAGTGAAAGCCATATTTTCTGGAGAGCTTATATACAGCAACAAAAAAGAAGCTTTTGCTTTATATGAACAATCTCGTTTTGGAGAAAGCAAAGAAGGAAAAATTTTCTATTCTTTTCCAGAAGCTCTTTATTTGCTAGAAAAAAATAAAATAGAAATAACAGAAGAAAAAAAGAAAATTAGTTTTGAAAAATTATTGCAAGAACTAAAATATCAAGACAAAAGAATAGAAACAAAATATGCTGTATTTAAAAATATGAGAGACAGAGGCTATATAGTAAAAACTGCTTTGAAATTCGGAGCAGAATTCAGAGTTTATGATAAAGGAAAAAAACCAGGTGAGGAACATGCTAGATGGATTCTTTACCCAGTAAAAGAATCTGATACTTTAACCTGGCATGATTTTTCTGCAAAAAACAGAGTTGCTCATTCCACTAAAAAGAATTTATTGATAGGAATAGTGGACGAAGAAGGAGATTGTACGTTCTACGAAGTGGGTTGGGTTAAACCTTAGAAATAGACCACATCAACTTATTTCTAAAACCGCCCCTTTAACTTTATTTTCATTCTCTAACATTTTTAAAAGTTTAATCAGAGATTGATTATTTTTTAGGAGAAGTTATTTTTAAAACAAACAAACCCTAAATACTCAACAAAATAATTATCCCTATAGTATTCAAAACAAAAGACACAATAGCTAAAATTTTCTGTTTTATGTGGGTTAATCCAGCAAGCAAAGAAACCCCTATCTCATCAGGCAAAGGAGATGCTATAATTATTCCAGATAAAGCAAATAGCAAATAATGTGTTATTTTCCTTCCTAATTCATGCTCAATAAATTTTTCTGCTCCATTAATTACTCTAACTTTTTTTAATTTATAGAATTCATCCATGAATGAAAACCTAATTAAATTAAAAATAAACAAATCTCCCATCATAGCCCCAAAACCCCCTATAACTCCTGATAAAACTAAATTCTCTGGTTTTAAAGTAATAAAAAAACCAACAGCAAAAGGAGTAGTAAACCCAAATGAAAAAAATATGCCTGCAATAAAAACTCCTAAATAGCTTAAATTTCCCAAACCAGAAATAAAATTACTAGTAGAGGGATTTTTAAAAATAAAGTATGCAAGAATAATTGTTATAATCAATAGAGTCAATTTTGGATATTTAAATTTGAATAACATAATTACAATAAACTTCCTTATTATAAAAATCTATCTCTTAAGTATAACAAAATTTATAACCTCCTATTTGTTTTTTCTATTTATGGAACAAAACAAAAACCCTTTAGAAATAAGAAAGAAAATAATAAGCTTGATAAGAATTAAAGGGCCTTGCTTACCTATTCACATATCAAGAGAAATAGGAATAGAAACTTTATTCTCAGGAGCTTTTCTCTCTGAACTGGCAAGAGAAAAAGAAATTAGAATTTCTAACTTAAAAGTTGGAGGTTCTCCCCTTTACTATTTACCAGGACAAGAGTACCAATTAGAGAAATTTTCTAATTACTTGCCAGGAAAAGAAAAAGAGGCTTTTGTAACATTAAAACAAAAAAAGATTTTAGAGGATAATAAGCTAGAGCCAGCAATTCGAGTTGCCTTAAGAAACATAAAAGATTTTGCTGTTCCTCTTGTAATAGAAAACAGCTTGTTTTGGAAATTCCATTCAATAAATGAACAGGAAGCAAAATCTATGTTACCGAGGATAGAAGTTAAAAGACAGATAATAGAGAAAAAAGAGATTAAACCTCAAGTAATAGAAAAGCCTGAGATAAAGATTACGAGAGAAAAAGAGAAACCCTTAATAACATTAAAAGAAACTAAAGAAAAGAAAGTTAAAGAACTACCAGACTTCGCTAAAAAAATCTTATCTTTACTTAATCTAGGAAACATAGAAATTTTAGAGGAAAAAGAAGCAAAGAAAAAAGAGTTCTCAAGTATAATAAGAATAAACTCAGATTTAGGCAAGTTAAAATTTTTATGCATAGCTAAAGACAAAAAAAGCATAACAGAAAATGATCTGAGATTAGCACTGCAAAAATCCCAGACAGAAAAAATGCCCTGCCTTTTTCTTGCTCCAGGAGAATTAAACAAAAAAGCCTCAAGCTATTTAGAGGAGCACTCAAGTTTAATTAAGTTTAAAAAGCTAGAACAATAACTTTAAATATGCCTGTTTTTAGAGTTCTATAATGGGCAGAATTAAATCAACACTTATCAAGAGAACAGCAGAAAAGCTAATGAAAGAACAAGAATTCGCTAGTAACTTTGAGGAAAACAAAAAAATTTTAGGTATGACAATGCCAAGCAAAAGAATAAGAAATATACTAGCAGGTTACATCTCAAGACTAGTAAAGAGAAGTCATGCTAAGTTAAACAAAAACTTAGGAACTTAAACAATAACTAAATTGACAGGAGGGAAAAATGGCAGAAGAAACAAAAAAGCCTGAACAGAAGAAAGACACTGGAAAAGACGATAATGTAGTCTTTATTGGCGACAAGCCTTTCATGAATTACGTAAGAGCAGTAGAAGTCCAATTTGGAAAAGAAGGCTGCAAAGAAGTGATAATAAAGGCTCGAGGCAGGTTTATCAGCAGAGCAGTAGATGTTGAACAAGTAGTAAAACACGGACCAATAGGAAGTTCTATAACTACAAAAGACTTAAAAACAGACTCAGAGGAATTCGAGAATAGAGAAGGCAGAAAAGTCAATGTATCAACAGTAGAAATAACCTTAAACAGGAAGTAAAAGCAGGGGAAGATTTTTTATTTATTTTTTATTTTTTTATCTAGCTTCTTATTTATCTCAAATCTCTCTAGAGTTTGAGAGACAGAAGAAATTATCTTTCAGATAATTTCTTATTTATTTGTTCTAGCAGTTGTCTCATTCTTCTTAATTCTTTCTCTTTCTTCCAGTTATGAATCATATTTATAATGCCAAAAATAATATAAGCTATTATCAAACCGCCAATTGCTTGAAAAAGAGTTGTTAAAGAGGAAATTCGATTAACCAAATCTTCAGCTACAACATTTCCAATCATTTCAACTGCCATATTTTAATAAGTATATTCGAATATTTAAATCTTAAGGAAAAGGTTTTAAATCTTGCTAATTTACTAAATTCGGCTCTGTAGCTTAGTGGTAGAGCGCGGCTGTATAGTTCAGCGGTAGAACGTCTGTCTCATAAGCAGAAGGTCCCAAGTTCAACTCTTGGTACAGCCATAATACCTTACTTTAACGCACTTCTAAAAACTTCTCTATTCTCAGCTATAAATTCAGGCCTAATTTTTTCTTCCATTGCTTTTAAAACATTTTCTTTTTTTAAAGGAAGAAATTTTCTTAAAACAGCATATCCCAACATAAAAATATTTGTTGAAGTCAAATTTCCTGTTATTTTTTCTACTATCTCGTCAGCATCTACAGCATAAACTTTCCCGTACTTTCTTAATTTTTCCAAAACTCTTTCTAAATTATCTAACCTGAAAATTTTTTTATTTGTAATTATAATTGTGTTTTTATTAGCATAAGAACAAGCTCTCAAAGATTCTAAGGCATCTAAACTCAAGATTAAGTCAGCTTTTCCTCTCATAATCAAACTAGAATAAATTTTTTTTCCAAATCTCACATGTATTACTAACGAACCCCCTCTTTGAGCTAAGCCATGTAGTTCAGCCTGCTTTACATCATAACCCTCAAGAAAAGCAGCTCTTGCTATAATATCAGCTAAAGTTAAAACTCCCTGCCCACCATAACCTACTATTATCAAGTTAAAGTTTTCTTTCATTTTTAAGCTTCTTTCGGTACGTGCGCGGAGTGTGGGATTCTCGTTAAAGATATCGAACCCACATGACTCTGGTCGAGCCTCCAGCTTATAAGGCTGGTGCGTTTACCAATTCCGCCAACTCCGCTTTGCACACCGAAAGATTTATATAATCTCTCAACATTAAAATATAAGATTCTGGTCAAAAGTTTACCGATTTCGTCGAACCCGCATTTTTTCTTTGTGGTTTTTTTATTTTTCATTTTCCCTCCTTAACTCTTATATTTTCAGGAAACATCTGATAACAACTTGTACAACCCCAGCATAAATTATCATCTATAATCCATTTTCCTTTCCGCGAAAATCCTTTGGATTTTTCTAGCTCTAAAATTCCGAATTTTTGTGAGGAATTTTGCGGTTTCTTGCTAATAGCGGGACAATCAAAATTAGCAAGTTCTTCAAGCTCCTTACTTTGCTTGAAAATCTCATAAACAGGAATTTTAATTTTCTTTCTTGCAGCATCTCTAACATAAACTAATCTGCAAACTCCTTTAGCAACTAAAACACTAACTCCTTTTTTCTCATAAGCTTCTTTTATATCTTTTTCTAATTGTTTAGTATTATAAACATTACTTATTTTAACAAAATCAGCCTGACAAGCTTTTGCTATATCCTCAATTAACAACCTTTTTGTTTCTTCTTTCATTCCAGTAAATCCTGTTCCAGGATGCGGCTGATGTCCTGTCATTGCTGTATATCTATTATCTAAAATTATTAACAAGACATCTGCTTTATTATAAACAAAATTTATTAAAGCAGGAATTCCAGCATGAAAAAATGTAGAATCACCAATAAAAATTACTGGTTTTTTATTAGTAACCTTACTTATACCATGAGAAATACCGGCCCCTGCTCCCATGCTTACAATAAAATCTCCTAAATTATAAGGTTCTAAACTTCCTAACATATAACAGCCTATGTCGCTTGCATAAATTTTCTCTCCTTTTTTCCCTAAAATTTTTTTCACAAAATAAAAAGTATTCCTATGAGGACATCCTGAACAGAAAAAGGGCAGTCTTTTCTCTGCTTCCTCTTTTTTATCTTTTCCCAATAGTTTGTCTATTTTTAAATTCAAAATCTTGCTTAAAGCAATTAAAACATCTTCTGGTTTCAGCTCATCAACCTCACTTAACAAATTTTTCCCGTAAATTTTCTTGTTAGTTAATTTTCTTATTTCCTCTTCTAAAACATCATCAAGCTCTTCAACAACAAAAATCTCCTCAATTTTACTAATAAACTTCTTCACTTTCTCTTCAGGAAAAGGATAGCTAAACCCTAATTTAAATAAAGGCAATTCAACCCCTAACAAAGAAAAAGCTTCTTTCACATAATTATAAGCGACACCAGAAACTATTATTCCCATCTTGCTTTTTTGTTTCTTTTTACCAACTTTTTCTAAAAGTTGCTTGTCTTCAAAATTAAACCTGCTTTTCTCTACCTCTTTCCTAATTTCTTTAATTTTTTGTAAAATCTCTTCATGTCTTTTTATTGTAACTTCTCCTGACATTTCAAAATGCTTGTTGAATTCAGCTTTTTCTAATTGCTTTTTTATTTTTTTTTTATCAATTTTTCTCACATCAACTATTTCTCTAGAATAACTAACCCTTGTAGTTAATCTTATTAAAACAGGAATCTCAAATTTCCAAGCTAACTCAAAAGCATATTTTGTCATCTCATAAGCTTCTCTTGCATTAGAAGGTTCAAGCAAAGGTATCTTGCTAATTCTAGAAAACCATCTTGAATCCTGCTCTGTCTGCACAGAAGAAAAACATCCAGGGTCATCAGCTATAACAACAACTAAAGGGCAGGAAAAATAAGCTAAAGGCATTAAAGAATCTAAAGCAACATTCAAGCCATAATGTTTCATGCTAACAATAGATTTCACTCCAGAAAAAGCAGCTCCAGCAGCAGCTTCTAAAGCTATTTTCTCGTTAGTAGAATATTCAAAATACAAACCATATTCTTTAGCTAATTTTCCAAACAAATCTCCTATCTCAGAAGCAGGAGTTCCAGGATAAGTACTAGCAAAACCCACTCCTGATTCTAAAGCTCCTTGTACAATTGCCTCATCTCCAAAAAGAAGTTTTTTCATCTTAATAAATCCTCAAATTTTTCAAGAAAGAATAATTATTTATATTTATAAACCCTATGATTTTAATTTCTATATGGAAGAAAAAGAGCTCTTAGATTTAGAAAACTCATTTGAAGAAATTAAGAACCTGCAAATAGCAGATTATTTAGTCCTGCCTATAAATGCTGACTTAACTAAGTTTGAAGCTAAAATACTCAAGCTAAAATTTCCCTTATGGATTAAGCTAAATTCTAGCGAGCATAAAGCAAAATTAGGAGCAATAAAAAAAGTTAGCAGTTTTGAAGAACTAAAAAAAACTCATTCAAGTTTGCAAAAAAAATTTCCAGGAAAAAAATTTCTATTTCAAGAAAATATAGAAGGAATTGAGATAATAACGGGAATAAAAAAAGACAAAACTTTTTCAAAAGTTTTGTTAATAGGTTCAGGAGGAAGTTTAGTCGAGCTTGAGAAAGATGTTGAATTCAGAATTTTGCCTGTAGAAAAAGAAGAAATTGAATCTGCATTAAAACAATTAAAAATCTACAAAATTTTAGAGCAAAAAAATCTTGCTATAAACAAATTAGTTGATTTAATTTACGATTTCTCAAAACTGAAAATAGAAGAAGCTGACTTGAACCCAATTATAGTAAATGAAAAAGAAGCTTTAGTAATTGACGCGAGAATACAAGTTGAAGAAGAGGGTTAGCTGAGGCTAAATTAATATTATTAACAAAGCTAATTCGAACAAGATTAAATCTTTCCCCAAAATCTCCAACTCAGAAACATCAAGCTCCAACTTTCCTGCTTAATATTCTTATTTCTCTCGTATTTCTTTTTCTATTCTATCTTGCTCAATAATTTCTTTTCTTAATTTCTTCTCGCACTTCTTACATAAATTTAGTTCAGCTCCAATTAAATCATAACTATAAACACTTGTTTTCTTGCTTTCTTTTATGAAATGATTGCAATTAATTTGTCTTTTCATTTTAATATTCTATCAACATCCTCAAAACAACTTTAAAATCTCCTCTTTAATCTTCTCAAAAGTTTTATTATTAACAGAACCAATCTCCATAATTACAAGACTTTTATGAATTGTAAATATCTTATCAGCTCTTATCCTGCTTGGTTTTAACAATTTTCCAGAAGACAAATCTTCCTGGCTTATAAGAATTGAATGAGGCTCATCTTTTATTATAGTTGTTAAAGGCACAACAATAATATCTTCAGATTTTCTATTAAAAGAGTCATTAGATACAACTAATGCCGGCCTGACTTTGCTTTCCTCTTGATCAGAAAAAGGATAGGGCAATAAAACAATATCTTTTTGTTTTAAATTCATTTTACCTCTTTTTCAAATAAGTATTCCAAATATCATCTTCTTTGTTATCCCAAACTTCTTTTAATGACTCTTCACTAAATTTTAATAAGTCGCTAAAATCTTCTTCCATTTTCTCTGCTACTTTTTTTGACTTCTCAATTAATATCTTTCCGCCTATCTGAAACAAAACTAATTCGTCCCCTCTTTCAATTCCGATATTATCTCTAATATCTCGAGGTATAGCAATCTGCCCCTTATCTGAAACCTTAACTGTTTTCATTTCCATATTAAAGTAAGAAAATTCTTACTTATAAACCTTTCGGCTATATTGCTTTTCCCAAACTCAAAATGTCAGAATCATCATCAAAAACAACAACATTGTTATGCCTCAAAAACATCTTAGCTTCTTCTAAACTTTTCCCTCCTATATAGCAAGCAATTACTGGTTTTTTGTATGCAGTTAAAACTCTTGCTGTCTCTAAAGGCTGAGTCATCTGCTGCGGAGTTAAAATAACAATATAAAAATCAAACAAATTATATTTCATTAATATTTTTAAAACTTTTTCATATCTTTCAGCTAAAGCATCTCCTAATATATCTAAAGGATTTCTCCTTGAATAGCCAGAAGGCATAACTTTGTCTAGTTCAAACAAAACCTTTTCAGGAATCTCCCCAAGCTTAATTCCAGATTTAACACAATTGTCAGCAGCTAAAACTCCTAAACCTCCTGCATTAGTTATTATGCAAGCATTTTTTCCTAATTTTTTATACTTAGAAAAAATTTCAGCCAAGTTAAAAAGCTCTTCTAATGAATCTGCCTCTATTATGCTTGATTGCTTAAAAGCTCCAGAATATATTAAACTAGAGGAAGACAAACTTGCTGTATGAGTTTTAGCTGTTTCTATTCCTTCTTTTGTCTTTCCAGCTTTTAAAGCAATTATTCTTTTTCTCTTGCTAATTCTTTTGCATATCTCTACAAATTCTTTTCCTGTATTTTCTTTCAAGCTTTCAATATACAGCATTATAACCTCTGTATAAATATCTTTTTCTAAATATTCTAAAGCATCTAAAAAATCTTCTCCAAGCATATTTCCTAAACTAATAAAACTCGAAAACCCAAGTTTAGTTTCAACAGCCATATCTAAAACAGCTGTTCCTATAGCTCCTGACTGACTTATAAAAGAAACATTTCCCTTTTCAGGCATTTCTCTAAAAAAAGTTGCATTCAAGTTTTTATAAGGACTTAAGATTCCTAAGACATTTGGTCCTATAATTTTAATTTTATATTCTCTGGCTATACTCAAAATTTTTTCATTTAATTCTAGATTTCCATTCTCGCCAAATCCAGAACTTATAATAATAACATTCCTGATTTCTTTTTTCCCGCAATCCTCAAGAACAGAAGGAACTATTTTTGCAGGAACTACAATCACAGCCATATCAACAGGAAAAGGAATTGATAAAACATCAGGATATGCTTTCCTAGATTCAACATAGTCAGCATTTGGATTCACAGGAAATACTCTTAATCTCGCCTTTTCTCCTGTCTCTAATAAATTTCTAAATATCACATTTCCAACTTTTCCTCTTTCTCTGCTTGCACCTATTACAGCTATTTTCTTTGCTTCAAAAAAAGTTTTCATTTTATATCTCTGAAAATAATCTCTTTTGCTTGATTCAAACAATCTTTGCATAATTTAATGCTTTCTGATATTTCTTCTTCATTTTGTGAAGAAGTTGTTGTACCATAAGTATAAAATTCTCTTTTCTCTATAACATTGGATTCTTGCCTCTCTTTTTCATCATAACTTTCTAAAGTATCTATAAATCTTTCATCTATTTCTATATTCCCCCTCTCCCTTAAATATTTTATTAAAGCAAGAGTACATTCTTGATTTCTGCTTTCGTAACCAAATTTTAATGCAATCGCAAGAAAGCAATGATAAATGCAATAAAAAACAGCACTCATGCTCCAATCAGAAAATCCGCCTTTATTGAAATAAGATACAGCAGATAAGTTATGCTCTGCTTTTTCTAAATGTTTTTTCGCTTCTTCTATATCCTCAACTTTTTTAACTAAACCCCTATGTTTTCTTTTTTCTTTAAGCTCTTTCTCAGCCTTTTTCAAGCACCACTTTACTTTATTTTCTGCATGACTCATTTTAAAACTTCTATAAATTTATCTTGCCCAAAAAGAACAACTCCGGTCCTTATTATCTCCATAATTGTTTTATTTTTCTTTTCCAAATCTTGTTTGAACTCTTCTAAACTTTGTAAGATTAAATGAATTTTCTTATTCAAGAAATTCTGTCTCTCATTTATAAGTTTATTTATATCTCTAAAATTTTCTTTTTTAGCTATAACTAATAAATCTATATCTCTTGCATATGCTCCTTTTTTTAGTATAGAGCCGAATAATATAACAAATTCTGCCTTTTCTTTTATAGATTTGAATTCTTCAATCCATCTTTTATAGTTCTGAGATTCTATGATTAAAATTATCTCAATTTCTTTTAAAGTTAAGGGATTTTCTTTATTTATAGAATAAATAATTGCTTTTCCTATTCTCTTTGGTTTAACAATCTCATTTTTTTCTAGATTTTTGAGTATCTTAAATGCTCCGACATGACTGATTTTTATTTTCTTACTTATACTTCTGCTATTATAGAAAGTTAAAAAATCCTTAAAAATAAGCTTCAAAATTTCCTGTTGCTTTGTGAGTTCCATTTCTATATTTCCATTTAGTTAATATATATTAACATTTAGTTAATATAGTTTAAAAAGTTAATGGTCTCTCTACTTACGCCAATAACAGCTATTTTCTTCGCTTCAAAAAAAGTTTTCATAATTCACCTTTTTTTTGCTTAATTTCATTTTTATATTTCCTTTTAGTTGATATATATTAACTAGCTTTCTTTTTATATTGTCTTAAACCCTCTATCTCCTTTTCTCCTAGGCAAAAAATGCAAATGAGCATGCATAACAACTTGTCCTGCTGCAGGAAAATTATTCATAATCAAGTTAAATCCTTCAAAACCTTCCTTGCTTTTAATCTCAAATATATTTTTAATTACATCAATAAGTTCAGAACCTAAATCAGAAGGTAAATCAATTAAGTTAGCAAAATGTTTTTTTGGAATAATTAAAGTATGCCCTGAAACTTTTGGATTTGCATCAGGAAATGCAAGAAAATTTTCTGATTCAGTTATTATTTCTACTATTATCTCTTTTCTTGCTATTTTACAAAATATACAATCTTGCATAAAAGTTAAAAACTCATACTCTATTTAAATTTTAGCCATAAAGGATAATTATGCCAAAGAAACCTTGGTTTCTTAGTGGGCTTATAGTTTAATGGTAAAATGCGACCATGGCATGGTTGTGATTCGGGTTCGATTCCCGATAAGTCCATAAATAAGATTTATAAATAACAAAAGATTAAAGATATTATGAGCAAAAAATTAATTTTAATTATGCTTATCATAATATTTTTAATAGGAATTATTTTTCTTTTTTGGGAATTAACAAGGATAAAGCCTTTGCAAGTAAAAGATGTTACCTCAGTTAGTTCCAATAATCTTAACTCTTATGTTGGAATTAGTTATGAATATGAAAAATTGAAATGGAATTCATTTGGGGAATTGAATCCTTCTTTAAGTCCTGTGTGGAAAGATAATAATGAGTTTATTTCGGAAAAAGGAGGTCCAATATTAATATCTATTTCAAATCAAGAAGGTACCGTTTCAGAACAAACTTTAACTTTAGTTTATGATGATGATAAAACTATACAAATATATCTTCCTTCTTTACCTGGAACTGGAGGGCCATGGGCATATTTCTTCATCGATAAAAGGGGTTCAAGTTATTGGGCATGCACAACTAATCAACCCTGTGATACAGAAAGAATTGACGCAAAATTATCTTTAAAGAAAAAACATTTAGCAAGAAAAGCTGTCTAAATCTCTTTAACTCTTGTTTCCACAATCTTCCCAGCTTTCTCAAATTCAATTTCAGAATTAATAAGTTTTCTCAAAATTTCTTTTAACTCAGAAATTTTTACACGAATTTGTTTTGTGCTGTCTCTTTCACGAATTGTGCAGTCTTTTTTCTTTATTGAATCGCCATCAATAGTAATTGCAAATGGACAGCCAATCTCATCCATCCTCGCATATCTCCTCCCCAAACTTCCACCTTCATCATAAACACAAACAAATTCTTTTTTTAAATCAGAATAAATCTGCCTTGCAATTTTTACAAATTTCTCATCTTTCACAATTGGAAAAACAGCTACTTTTATTGGAGCTAAACTTGTAGGCAATTTCAAAACTATATTCTGCCTTTTTTCATCATATTCATAAGCTTGGCATAACAAAGCAAGAAATATTCTATCTATTCCAAAAGTCGGCTCTATTACTTTTGGAATTATTTTTTTCTTGCTTGTTTCATCATAAATTTCTAGTTTCTCTTTGCTTTCTTTTTCATGCTGTTTCAAGTCATATTGCCCTCTATCAGCAATTCCAGCTATTTCTAAACTTCCAAAAGGATATTCATAATCAATATCAAAAGTAGCACTCGAGTAATGGCTTAACTCATTTTTCAAATGCTCTCTAACTTTAATCTTTTCCAAACCTAATCTTTTAAACCAAACTAATTGTTCAGCTAACCAGTAAGCATGCCATTCCTCAAGTCTTTTTTCTTTCAGCATTTTTCCAATTGTTGTTTCTTTTAAATCACTTTCTCCTTTCTCCTGCGTTTCCTTATCTAACAATCTCAGTTTTAGATTTAAATGCTCTTTATCAAGCAAATAACATTTCTTTTCATCAGGATGAATAAAAAATTCTAACTCGCCAATTGTAAATTCCCTACTCCTAAATAAAAAGTCTCTTGGCGCAATCTCATTTCTAAAACATTTTCCTATTTGAGCTATACCAAAAGGCAGTTTCATCCTTGAAGTTTCATAAACTTGCTTAAAATCAAGAAACATTCCTTGAGCAGTTTCAGGCCTTAAATAAACTTGAGTAGATTCGCCTGCTCCGACTTTTGTTTCAAACATTAAATTAAAATCTTCAACTTTTTCTAACTCTCCGCCACAAAAACATTTTCCTTCCTCTAATTTCGCGAGCTTTTTACATTTTTTGCATTTTCCCATAACATCTTTAAAGCTGGCGACATGTCCGCTTGCAACCCAAGTCTTAGGATGCGAAATTATGCTTGAGTCAATTCCCAACATATTTTCTTTTTCCTGAACAAAAAATTTCCAAAAATCCTGCTTTATATTATTGAATAACTCTACACCTAAAAATCCATAATCCCAGAAGCCAGAAAAGCCGCCATATATCTCGCTAGATTTAAATACAAATCCCTTTCTCTTGCAAAATACAGCTAACTCATCTATAGTTAATTCTTTTTTCTCCTTATTCTCTTTTATTTCAACTTTTTTCTCCATAACTGGCTTACTTATTTTTCTATTTTTAAATTCTTCTAATTTCTTTTCAGCTTCTTTTCTATTCTTCCCCAAATAAGCAATTGTCTTAGAAATAACTTTTTTCCCTTTCCTTTCTGACTTTCTCAAATAAAAATATTCTTTTCCAGAAATTATTTTTTTTATAATATACATTTTAGATTTAAAAACCTATGACTATATAACCATATTTATCTATTTCTTTTTTTGACCAAAACTTTAAGTCCTTAGTTTTCATAACAAAATTAACTCTTTTCTCTATTTTTCTCCCTGTATACTTTTTTGTTTTCGGATTAAACTCCTCAAGAACTAAAATATCTCCTTCTTTAACCTGAAAATCATCCAGCCTTAAATCAAAATTTTTCTTGCCTGACAAAATAGCATTAAAAAGTTCATGCCAACATTTTTTTCTTATCTCTACCATACTTTACCCACTACATATTAGTTTATAAATTTATCTGTAGTGTGTAAGATTTAAAAGCGCGGGAGGGGACTCGAACCCCTGAATGCTCGCTTTTTGCGAAGGACTGCAGGTTCACCTTCTCAATATATTTTACTATATTAAGAGTCGAGTGCGTTAGCCGCTTCGCCACCCGCGCATCTTAGAACTAAAAATAGGAAGCTTTTAAAATTTATTGCTCTTAACTAACATAATCAAATTTCTAACTTTCTTTTCAATAATTTTAGAAATCTTCAAAATTTCTTTATAGTTAGATTGATCAGTATCAGGAATTTTCCATTTAATAATTTTCTTATTTGGTATATCTAAAGAAATATTATCAGCAACAACCACAATTAAGTCAGCCCAAGAAATATCTTTTTTCATTAATTTTCTTGGCTTTCTATTTATTTTTTTTATTCCCAAAACTTTCAAAGCTTTTCTCACATTCTCTGCAACAGGAATATAATCTGGTTGAGTAGCTCTGCTTCTTACTTTATTTTTTTTATTCTTATTTCTCAAGTTAAATAATGCTTCAGCAACCTTACTTCTAAACCTGTTATGCTTGCATATCATCAAAATCTTCATGTTTCTCCTTTGATTTTGAGGATGCTCAAAAATTTCATTTTTGACACAAAAAGAATTTTCATTTTTTGACTTGATTTCTAAGTTTTTTTATCACTCTCTTGGCTATATTATCTTTTAAATATAAAGCATGCTCAGGACACACTTCAATACAGCAAAAACACCTTATACATTTTTTCTCGTCAATAACAGGAAAAGGATTCAAGCTGATAGCTTTTACAGGACAATGTCTCTCACAAATCCTGCATCTAGTGCATTTTTCTTTATCACAGACAATTTTCTCTCTAGTCATTCCTAACAAAACTGCTTTAACCAAAGCCCTTTTAAACCTAGATGGCTTTTCAAATCTCAAATTAGGAATTTCTTTTAAATCTCCAACAATCTTAATCTCGTAATTTGGATATAATTTTCTTTTTATTGCCTCTTTAATAGCTAAAATTTTTCTTGGTTTAAACCCCATTAATTTACTAGCAACAATATCTAAAGCAATTGCATTCTCACTAGCCAACAACAAATTAATTTTTTTTGGCTTTCCTGAACTGGGCCCTTCACCTTCCATAGCTATGACAGCATCAATAATATTTAATCGAGGCTTAATATTCTGATAAATATCTACTAAAAGAGAAGAAAATTTTCTCTCTCCTACTGCATCTCTATGGAAGTTTTGTTTCATGCCTCCTGGTATGCAGCCATACAAGTTTTTTATCGCGCAAGTTATCTTAGTTAAGGTATGAGTTTTAAGTTTAGCTACATTAATTATCAAATCAGCTTCTTTAACTGGCTTTGGAAGAAAAAAATGTTTCAATATCTCTGCCTTTTCATCTTTAATTTCAACTAATTTCTGCTCTTCCAAAACATAAGGTTTAAATTTCCAATAACCAGCTTTCCTTAAATTATTTTCAGTATCTCTAAAACAACTCTCGCCAACTTTAGCATTCTTAAAAATTTTTTTCAGGATTTTAACAATTGAAGGATGAGTTATAATAGCATCCAAATTTTCCTTATAATAGCCTAAAACATTTGGCTTGATTAGAACCTTCTTATTTTTATATTTTTCAACAGGAAAATCCAACAACTTTAAAATTTTCTTTATTGCTTTATCTACTTCTTCCTGCTCATAGCTAGAACATTTAACTATTGCTACTTTTTCCACCATCTTTTTATATTAAAACGCTCCTGGTAGGATTTGAACCCACGACCCCTGACTTTCATCAAAATTCTCGATAGCTTACCTTTTTAGAAGGTTCACCGCCTTAATTTCTTAAGGCACCAGTGCTCTATCCAGGCTGAGCTACAGGAGCTTAGAATAAAAAGAAAAATTAGTTTTAAATAACTATCTATATTTTTAAAGAAACTTAAACCAATAGTTATAATTCATCTTTTATCCTATTATAATATATTAATGAAATTTCAGATAAGAAGCATGAATAGATATGACTTTATCATTTTCCTAATTGTTTTAATTTAAATAATCAAAGCTAAGTTTACTCTCCTTTCTTCAGCTTAACCCTGACATAACCTGTTTTATCTTCTTCTAATGGCTTCTTTATTATCTTATTTATAATCTGAACAACAATAAAAATTATTAAACCAAAAATAAGAGTAAACAAAAAAACTCTGCTTCTGCTGAGCTCAATAATTCTCTTTACAAAACCAGCTCTAATTAAAACAGGTTCACTTATCCTAATCTCAGAACCTTCAGATTCAGCTTCTATTTTAAGAACATATAGCCCTGTAATTTTTGAAACATCAAAAATTTGTTCTTTTCTTAACTCCTCTCCTTCATTTAAACTAATATCCTTTCCTTCTTCTGAAACAACCCCTCCATCATTATTTTCTAAATAAAACTTAATATTAACCTCTTGCTTTATTCCTGAATCCTCTTTCAAAAAATAAACAAAATTAAGCTTGTCTGATTCCTGAGAACTAGACAATAAATCCATCTCAAACTCGTTTATGCTTATAATTTCTTTTTCTGCTTCTATTAAAACATTTTCAGGAGTTTCAACTGCTCTATTTCCCCCTCCACCCCCTCCTCCACCACCGCTCCCGCCTGTAGAACTTGGAATTTCTCCCGGGCCAGTTTCATTAGCTTCTGTTTCATTTTCTTCCTGTTGTTGTGAATAGTTTACAACAAAACCAACATAGTCACTTGAAAACAAACCTAAACTATCATTAACATATAAGTAAACAGAATAAATACCATTAGAAAAATTAAAACTAGTATTCTGACAGTTAGCAATACTTATATTAGCTAAAGAATTAACATGATACCAACAAGAATCAATATTATTATCAGCATCAGAAACAGAGAAGTTTAAACTAAGATTAGTGTAATTATAAGTTCTTTCTTCTGGGCTTATTATGTCAACTAAAGGAGCTGAGTTAATTAAATCATAATTTAAAGAAACACTATTTAAATTAGGACTATTCATAGAAGTTTCAAAATAAGCTTTATACTGAAAATATTTGCCTTGTAAACTTAAATTAGTTAAATCAGCAGAGAAAAAACTTGCATCAGAGCAATCTGCAAGAGAACAATTTCTAACTTGAAAACTCAGATTATTTCCAAGAATTTCTGCATAAATATAATCAAATTTAGCTTTTGGATTATTCTCACTTCCTCTTCCTTCTCCTAACACAATAGCATTTGTTGAATTTTGGATATTTAACACAACACTATACCACTCTCCTCCACTACTATCAATATTCAAAGTTCCAAAAACCTCATCTCTATCAACAGGATATATCCCTAAGATTTTACCATTAATTCTTCTAGCAAATAGCTTAAGGATAGTATTATTTCTCAGATTAGCTGAAAAATTAAGATAAAAATTTCTTTCACTTGATCTCATATCAGCTAAATAATAATCACTATCTAACTCAAAAACCTCACTCCTATTAACATTTCTATGTACAGCAGAAACAAGATAAAAAATAGAGTTTTCTTCTATACTTCCTTCCCAACTAAGAAAATTCCATTTAGCATTATTTCCAGCATCAAATATCTTACTTATATAATCTCCTGATGTTGCCCCAGAAACCAATCTTATAGCATCAGAAAAATACTCTGTATTATTAAAACTTCCCTCTTCAAACTCATTTCCTGTATCTTCAAACACAACAAGCCCAGTCAAAGAAGAATGTCTCAAGAAAACTAAACCAACAGTTAAGGCAACAAAAATTAAACATACTACAAAATATCTCAACACCAGCTTTTTTTCCATTTATAGAAAAATAAAAGCATATTTTTAAATATTCTCTTATTTTAGTGTATAAAGGAAAAATGCCAAAACTAGAAATAACATTGTTTGAGATTTTAAGATGGTTATTGTTAACTATAGCTATATTGTTAGTTATTTGGTTAATTGCAAAGTAAAATGGAAAAAATAACTAAGATATTAGGCATAATGCTTTACATACTATCAATCATTTTTGCAATCTTTATTATATATCAACTAATAATTAAAATTTTAGGAGGAAGTTGGGAAACACAAGATATTTTAGTTTCGTTAAGCATGCTAACTATAGCTTCCCTATTTGCAATTGCTGGTTTTTTGATAAATCAAGCAAAAACTCTTGGAAAAATAGAAAGCAACCTTAATAATTTAAAAACCAGTTTCCTTCATTTAGCAAAAGATTTTAAAGAACATTTATCTATACATAGCAAATGAAAATACCAATAATATTTTTGGGAACAGGGCAGGCAATTCCTACAGCAAAAAGAAATCACACCTCTATTCTAATAAAATACAAAAATGAAAATCTTTTGTTTGACTGCGGAGAAGGAACTCAAAGACAGATGAGAATAGCAAAAGAGAGCTTAGCCAAAATTTCCAGAATTTTTATAACTCACTGGCACGGAGACCATATTCTTGGAATACCTGGCTTATTCCAGTCTTTACAATTAAGCAAATGCTCCCACAAGGTCTATATCTATGGCCCAAAAAAATCAAAAGAATTTGTAAACCTAATGCTCAGATTATTTGTAAATGCTGGCAAGTTGGATATTGAAGTTAAAGAAATAGAAAAAGGAAAAGTTTTTGAAAATAAAGATTTTTATATCGAAGCTCTTCCCATGAAACATAATGCACCTTGTCTTGCCTATTCTTTTATAGAAAAAGATAAGATAAGAGTAAAAAAGGAAAAAATTATCAAGTTAAAGTTGCCAGGATTTTTAATAGGAGAATTAGCAAAGGGAGAAAACATAAATTACAAGCACAAGCTTATCAAATTTAAAGATTTTACATATAAGGAAAAAGGGAAAAAAATTTCAATAATCATGGATACTGCTTTCAACAAGCAAGCAATTAAATTAGCTAGAGATTCTGATTTATTGATTTGCGAGTCAACTTATTCAAAAAAAGAATCAGAACTGGCAAAAAAATACAAACATCTTACTGCAGAAGAAGCTGCAATAATTGCAAAAAAAGCAAAAGTAAAAAAATTAGTTTTAACACATTTAAGCCAGAGATATGATGATAAAGATGTAAGCATATATGAAGAGGCAAGAAAAATATTCAAGAATATTGGAGTTGCTGAAGATTTAGATAGGATTGAGGTTTAAAAAAGTGAGGATATTCTTAAAAAATAGGACATTAAAGCTTCTTGCAATAAACTTTTTTGTAAATTTAATTTAAAATATAAGCCTAGCTAGCAATAAAAATAAAGAAGCACTCCCGGCGAAAGTTAATTGGGAAAAACGCTTGTTTATTTTTTCTTTTAGTCTGACTCGCTTAACTTGGTGGTTCCAGGCCCAGGAGAAATAAAAATTATAGTATCTCCTCTTAAAAAAGTCAATCCAATACTTCTCTTTACCTCTCCATTAACCATCTCTTTTGCGTTATCCAAAACTATATTCACGTGTATGTCAAAAGCCAACAAAGTTCCAACCAACTGCTTATCATTCTTCAAGTGCACTAAAATTTCTTTTCCCTTACTGCTATTCAGCAAGTCAAGCGGTCTTTCAATTCCGTTAACCATTCTTCTCTTTTATTTCCTTTATTTTTAAATCTTTGTGTTTTGCTCTTCTTCCAAGCAAAGATTTAAATAACAAATTTCTTCTTTTCTGATATGAGAACAGGAAGAAAAATATCCGGAGGCAAGTATCACAAAGCAAGAAAAAAAAAGAAATATGAGCTAGCAAGGCAAGCAAGAGTAGTAAAGTTAGGAAAAGAAAAAAAGAAAAAATTGCGAGTTAGAGGAGGAAATATTAAAACAGTTTTGCTTTCAACTGATATCTGTAATTTAATTGATAAGAAAACAGGAAAAGCTTACAAAGTTAAGATAAAAAATGTTTTAGAAACCCCTTCAAACAAATTCTTGGCAAGACAAAACATCTTAATAAAATCAGCAATAATAGAAACAGAAAAAGGAAAAGCTAGAATAACAAATCATCCAGGACAAGAAGCTCATGTGCAGGCTATTCTTATAGACTAATTTTAATGTAACTTTATAAAAGTAACGAAAGATTTAAATAGTAAACAAGCATAGATTTATAAAGCTTATTAAATAAATTTAAAAAGTTTTTCTCAAATGTCATACATAAAAAAATGCCCTGAATGTGGCAGTATAGACTTGACTTTTGATGAGCAAAGAGGCGAGCTAATATGCAATGATTGTGGCTTAGTAATAGAAGAAAAAATGGTTGATACAGGCCAAGACTTAAGAGGCCAGTTTGATAAAACAGAAAAAAAAGGAAGAGGCGGAGCACCACTAAGCATGCAGAAATTTGACAAGGGATTAACAACCAATATTGGCGAGATTTCTGATATCTACAAACTTGAAGCAGGGCAAACTAGAAAATTCTTAAGATTAAAAAAATGGCAAGAGCGAGTTTCTACTTCAATAGAAAGAAACTTGAGATTAGCAATGGCAGAGTTAAGAAGAGTTGCTTCTTTTTTATCTTTGCCAAATGTAGTGAAAGATGAAGCAGCTCGAGTTTACAATTTTGTCTTGCAAAGAGGTTTAGTAAGAGGCAGAAGCATGGAATCAGTTATTGCTGCTTGTATATATGCTGCCTGTCGTTCTTATTCTATTCCAAGAACCTTAGATGAAATAGCAAATGCAAGTGATGTAGAAAGAAAAGAAATTGGTAGGACATATAGATTTATAATGAGAAAAATGGGAATAAGAGTTAAGCCATCCTCTCCTAAAGATTATATAAGTAGATTCGCAAGCATCCTTCACTTGAGTCCTAAAACCCAAAACAATGCTTTAAAAATTTTGAAAAAAGCAAATATTTCTGAGCTTACAAGCGGAAGAGGTCCTGCTGGAATTGCAGCTGCAGCTTTATATGTCTCTGCTTTGTTAAATGACGAAAAGAAAACCCAAAGAGAAGTTGCAGATGTTGCAGGAATAACAGAAGTCACAATAAGGAACAGATATAAAGAATTAATTGAGAAGTTAGGAATAGAAGATAGATTAAAAATAAAAGAAGCAGAAGAAAAAAAGAAAAAGTAGGTTTTATTTTTAAGGTTTTATTTTTATTCAGTTAAAAATTAAGAACTAACAATCGAAATAATATTCGTTATCAAAGAAATAAAGATACCAAAAGCACTAATACTCAAACCAACAATATCTAACACATTCAATTTTATTAAAATAATGGAAAAATAAAGGAATATAAGTACATTTATTGTATAAGAAAAAATTAATAATAAATCAGCAAATCTCATCTTACATTAACAGGGCCCTAATTATGCCATAAACCAATAAACCTACTGCAACAAATCCTAAAACTAAAACAATAATCTGTATTATCTTTAATGTCCTCTTTTTCATATCTCAATTAATAAGCTTAAGCTTATAAAGCTTTTTAAAACTTCAGAAGTTATTTCTGATAGTTATCAAAAACAAAAGTTTTTGAAGTCATGATCTATAGTCTTAATAGGCGGGGATGCCGGAGCGGTCAAACGGGTTAGGTTTAGGAATTTTAGTTAAGAACCCTAATGGCTTAGTGCCTACATAGGTTCGAATCCTATTCCCCGCATTTAAAAAAAGAGAAAAATGGACATTATATTTGAAATAACAGACAAAAACATAAAGAAGGTTCATTTAACAAAAGAAAGATATAAACATATACTTAAACATCCTCACATGTATGATCAATTAGAAAACATAAAACTAACAATACAAACCCAACAACTATAAGATATTATGAAGAAGATGAAGATGTTATATATTATTACAAAGAATTTAAAAACAGAGAACCTTTAGAAAGATATTTATTAGTATCAGTTAAATATTTAAATGGAGAAGGTTTTATTATCACATCATTTTTTACTAACAAGATAACTGGTTTAAAATGGAAAACAAAATGAATTTATACTATGATGAAGAAGGAGATTTTTTAGAGATAACTACAGGAAATATCTCTAATTGTTATTTCAATAACCTTGGAAAGGGCATTTTTGAGATAACTGATAAAACTACAGGAAAAATAAAAGGAATCTCTATATTCAGTTTTAAAAAACGTACTAAGGACTTGGAAGAAATTAAATTATCTCTTCCACTCAAATTAGAAATAACTCCATCAACTTAGTGCCTGCATAGGTTCAAATTCTTCAATTTCTCAGTAAGAAATTGAATGAGCCAGAAAATCTGCAGATTTTCTGGATCTATTCCCCACATTTTTGTTTAGTTTTAAAGAAAAAATTAAAAAGCTGAAAGCTATTTAAGCTGTTGCTATCACCTTAACTTCAGGATTAAGTTGTTTGCCATCGATCACTGCTTTATTAAGATATTCATAATCTTCTTGACTAATCTTGTTGCTTATTTTTTTAAACTCGAATAATATTATCACCTTATTATTAATACTGCCTATATTAATATTGCTAATATAAAAAACTCTACTTTGTTTAAAATAAATACCTATAGTTCTACCATCTTTTAAAATATATATTTCTTTATTAGGATCATACTCCTCACTTAAAGAAAAACTCTGAACTTCTGAAGTTTTTTCTACTTTATTTCCATACGCATTTTCATCAGTTGCCATAGTGGCTTGTGTCTCTTTCCTCGCCAACTCCCACAACCTCTCAGTAATCTCATAATAAATCCTAAACTGATAATAACCAGCTTCTGCTTTAATAGTATTCATCACATCTATGCCAGCATCATCTCTAACTTTCTGTAATTTAATAATTATTCCTAGATTTGTTACATCTTCTTTAGTAATCTCAGTAATTAAGCTACTAATTTCTTGGATATTTTTATTTTTAATCTCATCAACCAATTTTCTCGCATCACTAATTACACTTTTAGCATTTTCCAAACTCACTTCACTTTCCTCAACTTTTTTTGCAAGCTCTTTCCCCTCAACACTCGCAAGAGTTGAATTTTCAATACCTTTGTCTTTAATAACATCTTTAACTGAATTTTTATCTAGCCAGCATTTAACTTTTTGATCATCACAATAGCCAACTTCCTGCCATCTTCCTTGTTCTTGTAAAGCTAAATTAGCACTTGAGCAAATCCTGACAATTCCTTTTTTCTCAAGTTCAGGTTTAATTGCCTCTTCAACTCCCGCCTGTACATTTGGCTGTAATAAAGAATAAGCAGAACTTGAACCAGAAATACACGCTTTTTCTGTTGCAACTCTTTCTGTAGCTTGTTCTTGAGAATACTTATCAGATAAATAATCTAAAGCAAAACTAGTAGAAACTTTTCCAAAACCACACTCATCTTTTCCATTAATTCTTACACATAACTCTTTATATCCAGAAGGAGCAGTAAAATCTTTTGTATCAGAAACATATGCTCCTCTAGTTGCAAAACCGCTAGCAACTATAACTGTTTCTTGAATTTTTACATAAGCAGAACTTGGAGGGCTAGTTAAGTAAACTTGGTAATTTACTCCTATATCTCTGCCAGCGAAAATATGATAATAAACTTTATATTGGCTAGTAGCAGGAACAGTTGCATCAGTATAGGGCATCTCATCAAACCACGCATGAAACTGAGTAGGAGAGTCAGGAGCTAACAGATTATCTAAAACATCCTTGTTCTTAGGATATTTTGCAGAAGCAAACATCTTGCAAGCTTCTATGCCAATATCTTCTGTGCTTCTTAATCTAAAAGCTCTAACAGAATTTACAGCATAATCATTTTTCATCCAGTTAATAGTATTTTCAGCATTACTCCACGTATCTTTTACAGTTAAATACTCACCTCCTCCTTTCATTCCTTCACCATAAACTTTTTCAAGCAAAGCAATTGCTAACTCGTCTAAATAAGGTCCAACTTGCCTCCAAAAAAAGTCGCATAAATATATCGAGTAAATCTCGTCGCATATTCCAACATATCTTCCTGTATTTACTCTTTCTTGCAAGCAATCCCTATATGCTTTTAATATGCCAAGGTAATTATCCAAGCCAGCATGTATTCCTGACAAGCAAACAGGAACTATAACATCTCCTCCAACTAAAACAGAATTTGGCAAGCATAATGCTATACTTCCAATTATTCCAGAAGAAATAACATTATCAACTCTGTATCTTCCTCCTAAATTACATCTTGAACTAGGACATAAAACAGGATCACAAACATTAAACAAAAGCTTACAATCATTAGGAGGCATAAAGTCAGCGCATCTCTTGCCCTCAAAATCAATTGACGCCTCATAATCCACACCAACTAGAGTTGTTAATAAGGTTATTTCTTTTTTCCCAAAATTTTCATTTGTTTTTTTAATTGCTTCAATTGAATTTTGTATAAGCTTGACTGTCTCTTCTCCATACAAACCAAAAGGCATTAGATCTTTGAAAAAATCATGGTTTTGATAAAACATATTGTTTGTAACTAACATTCTTGCATCATCATCCACATTCAAATAACCATCACTTCCAATATTATTTATCCAGAAACTATTAAAAACTCCTGAAGCATCATAAGCATCTTCAGGAACATAAACATAAAAGCCAGCTGCTTCTCCACTATCTGTAGTATAAGGTTTTGGAATAGGAATTATTCTTGCTTTTCTTTCTGCTTTTCCTCTTGTATAAAAAACTATTTTGTTTTGTTTAATAAACTCCCTTAAACTTCTTCCATCATTATTACTAGTTAGATAAACATCTTCTTTTCCTGCTAAATCTCCTTTTCTTTGCTCTAATCTTTCTGTAATAGCTTTTATTTTCTTTTGTGCATCTTCTTTAGCATAATCACTTCCCTCTTGCTCAATTTTCTTATACAAAATTAAATCTCTTAATTCTTCTATGCTTGCTTCATTTATATTCTGAATTCCACTCAATAAATCACGGTACTCATTTCTCAAAGCATCTTCCACATCTTCTCTATTAACATAACCTGATTTCGGGTCTGTGTTTGCTTTTTGTAATTCAATAACCTTTTTATTAATCTTTTCAATATTCTTATAAGCTTCCATATCTTTTTGAATATCAGCATTATAATCACGCAAACAATTATTTAGTTGAGCTTCTGTACTTGATTTTTCTTTACATAAATTATAATAAACAGGCATGACTTTTTGTCTTGCAGTTGCTCCTCCTCCTAAATTAGTGAAAAAACTTTTTATAGTAACATAAGCAGAAGTAGCTAAACAAGCAGCTTTCATTCCACTAACCACTTTTCCTAAAGCTTGAACTCTCTCTTCCCATTTTCTTATTGTCTCATTTAATTTCTGAATTCTGTCTTTTGCTTTATCAGGAGCAAGTTGAATAGCTCTTTTCTCAATTCCTACTTCCACAACAAAATCAGACTCAGAATACTCACTAGGAATCTTCATCAGCAAAGAAACTTTTGCAATTTCTTTTAAGTTTACATTTTTTAAAGTGAGTTTATATTTGCAATCTATTTTATCCTTGCTATCTGTTTTTTTCTCGCACCCATCAGGAAAAAACTTAGGCTCCCCTTCAGCTAACTCATAACTTTTTCCATCATATTTCACTCTTACTTTTTCTCGAGTTAATATTTTCTCTAACTCAAAATTTGTATCTGTATCAGAAAAACCAAATTTCTCTTTTTCCCCTATTTTTTCTTTTGGTTGAATTTCTCCTGTTGGCTTAATATTATCAACTTTTTGTATGTTAAAATCAGCACTTGCCTCTTCTTTTGTGGGAGTTTTAACTTGTATTAATCTAATATAATGCTCTTGATAATCTAACCTTCCTGTTTGAGAATATAACAGTCTAATCCTGTCTTGCGCCTCTTCTGCATAACTCGTATCAGGATACTCATCTATAATTTTAGAATATAAATCTCTTGATTTAGCTTTTAATCCAATTTTTTCAGCTAAACCAGCTAATTCATACAAAGCTTTAGCTCCCCATATTGTTCTCCATGCTCCTTCTCCCTTGCCTTCAGGTCCGTACTCTCCTACAATTGATTCAGCATATTTTTCTGCTTCATTAAAATTAGTTTTTATCTTATTCTTAGCATCAGCATCTTGAACTTTAATATCATTCACTAATTCTTCTCCTTCTTTAACTTCTTCTCCATCTTTTTGAATTGTCTTTGTCTTCCATTCTTCCCATTTATCATCTTTTTTTTCTCTTACCTGCGTATATTTCAAAGTTTCTGTTTTTCCTCTGCAATTAATTCTAACAGAAACTTCTCTTTCTTGCTTTTCTAGATTAGAATCTGAAATTTTATCCATTAATTCATCTCTATCTAATATAGCTGGTTTTTCAGTTGGATTACTGGCACTTGTCCCTCCAGTATTTTCTTTTTTCTCCCCAACATCTTTCTCCACTCCAACATCAATTCTTGAAACCTGGCACTTATTATCCAAAAACTTCTCTCCTTGAACAAGCCACATTTTGTTACCATCAACTTCTAACTGAACTTTTTCTACATTTGCCTGAACATCCTCAAGTTTAACTTGTATTCCTGCTCTACAATAAAAACCAGGCATATAATATACTCGAGAAGTCTCTCCTTTTTTCAATTTGAAATTAACTAATTTTTCTTCTTTGTCTTTATAAACAGATATTTCAGCTTCATCTCCTGAAACCCAATCAGCTCTTAAATAACCTCTTCCCTGAAAAAAACCATTTTCCTTGTAATCTTTTTCCCACTCATCTTTCTCAATAGGCTCTAAATAATATTGCTGTCTTCCAGAGCCAAAAACATTTTCTAAATCATAAGCTAAAACAGCAGTAACATTAACTTTTATAGAATCAGGCATTTTTTCTTCGCTTTCTTGTCTCTTCAGCAAAACAACAACATAACCAATATCATTAATTAATGGCTTGTCTAACTCTCCTTTCTGCATTTTAATTGCCTCATCATTAGGATGAAAAACAACTCCTGCAATTTCAGGAGGATAATTTCCTTTAAACTTCACTGATTTTAATCTAGTAATATCAACCAAAGGATTTATCTTGACAATATCTACTTTGCAAAAAACAGGAACATTCTGCTCCTCAAGCAAATCGCTCCTAACAACTTTAGGAGTGCATCCTCCAGGCCTTACAAAAATTAAAAAATCAGTTGTAGCTTCACACTTGTCTGACTGAGCTAAAATAGGCCAGTAATTATAAGCCTGCTGTTGAGAATAGCTTTGATATGCATGAGGTTTATAAGCTTGATAATTACTCGAAGAAGAAGAATATCCAAAAGTTCTGCTATCAACAGCAGAAGTAAAAGGAAGCATCGCAAGAAGAAAAATCATTATAAATGAAAATACTAATTTCTCCTTGCTCCCAAATTTTTTTATTTTTTCTAACATTTTACTCAAAATCAACATAAACCTGCTTAATTTCTAACAAATTATAAGAATCTTGCAACTGCTCTAAACTTGCAGGAACAGGAATGCTTTGAACAGAAACAATTACTTTATTTTTCACTAACTGATTTTCAATAAAATAATCTTCTGATTTCCCTCCTGCTGAAATAACACTAGTTAATTCCTGAGGAGGAATATCTACATCAATGCATTTTTCTTCTGTCATTCCAAATATTCCCAACAAGCCTGATTTTGGAACAGTAGAACAATGCTCTTGTTTCATTCCAGGAATAACAATTTTTCCTTGCCTATAAGCATAAACTGTAATATTATAGCTTCCCTCACTTAACTTAACAGACTTAACTTCAGGCCATGCAACAGTCTGTATATTTTTTCTTGAGATAAAGCTTATAATTGCATTATCATTAGTTATCTTTCCATTAACTCTCAACTCCAAATCCAACTCATATAACCTATCAAGAATTATGTTTGCATCTCCTTCTATATTAGTTGATTGCTGATGCCTCTCTGTAACATAATTTTCTGCCTTAGCTGTAATAAAACCATTTAAGCAAGAAGGAAATTTCTCAACAAGAACAGCATCTCTTTTTTCATCAAGTTTAGTCTTGCCAATATCGCATCTTTGTCCTAAGCATTCGAAACTTATATCAGCTTCAACTCCTTCCAAATTAGTGTTATAAGTATAAACACTAACTTGAGTATTAGCATACTTGCATAACTCAGGTTCTGCATCTAAAACACTATTTACAGGAAGAGCTTCTCTTACTTTGTTTCCAGAAATAACAGCAACAACAGGAAACTGAAAAATTTCACCAGAAGAAAAAACCTGAATTAAAACAGGATGAACAATATCATAAACAAAATGATAAGGAACATAACAAAATCCTAAAATACCTAAACCAGGCTGATTTCCTACTGGTTCAGCAATCATAACATTATTGTTAGCAGGAAAAGTCTCAATTCTAGTAGGCCATTCCCTGTCATACAAAAAATTAACTTGCTCTTTTACATCAAGATTCTGATTAAAATATCCTTGTTTATAAGAAAACCTTATTGCCTGAATATTTGCCTCTAATGCTTCCTTCAGCTCTTTATCCAAATTAGTTTTAATCCAAACTTTTGGCGAGCAACTTAACTCGACACCATCAACAGGCAAGTACAATCTTAGAACATCTAAACTATAATTTTCTAAAAAACTAGTTTGCTTTTCATAATCATAAATTTTTCTTGCCTCTCTGTACATATTTCCAAGATTGCTGCTAACCTCTTGTTCATGATTAGTAAATCTATAACTATCATCTTCAAAAGCAACATTCAAATCTGCCCTAACACTAACATCTAGCTTATTATCTAAAATTTTCACATCAGCTTTAATTTCACTTAACTCTATTAAATAACCTCTATCTTCAAAATCAGAAAAATCACAATCCAAGTTTTCTTTTAAATAATCCTCAAGCTGGTTTTCCATGTTAGACTTAGAAGGAACCTGCTCTCTAACAATATTATTCCCAGAAACATAATACCAATAAGGAATATTAACTCCTAGAAAATCTAAATAGTTTGAAGAGGGCATAAAAGCTGAACCAGGAACAAAATCAGGAAGATAAATATAGCCTCCTTGATTTTCTAAAATTTCTACTCCCCGAATACTCTCTCCTTGAATGCAACTTAAAAAATAATTCTCAACTTGCTGCAAATTTGCAGGAACCTTGCCAACACTTATTTTTCCTCTGACTGCGAAATACAAAAAAATGCCAGCAACAAGGATTATAGCCACAATCACAAATATTGAGATCTGTCCTGAGCGATTTGATTTTAGTTTTTTTACCTTATTATCAGGAAAATAAAATCGCGAACCTCTTTTTCTTTCCATGCTAATTTTTTAAGGAAAGGAGTATATATAAATTTATTCAAAATTTTTAAAAAAATGGACCAGGAAGGAATCGAACCTTCGACCTCATCGACGTCAACGATGCGTCATTTGTGGGCCAATAAATAAATATTTAAAGCTAACCACTAGACCACTGGTCCATCCTAAAAGGTAAGCTCATATTTCTATATAAATCTTTCTTGTAATACTTCTGAGTGTCTCTCAAATATATGCTTTTATCTCCTTTATACCTTAAACAAAATCTGATTATGTGTTTTAAATTTGAACTTCCAACAATCTTGAAATATTTTAAAATATTTTCCCATTTATTAGTACCGGCCTCATGTCCAGTCATATAAGTAAATAGTTTAAGTTTTTTTCCGATACAATATACTTGTTTAAGTAATTTTATATTGTGGGAGGTGAATTGAACACAAAATTGACTTCCCCTTCTTCCTCTTCGAGACACAGAACCATCTGTGTCTATAAGCCCTCTTAAACAGGCTATAGAAAGTTTTTTGTCTTCTAATATTTTTTTGGGAATAGATGTCTTATTTCTTATTTTGTGTCCATAACTAATGTTATAGTTATCCTTTAAAAAGGAACAAATATTTTTAGAAGCAATTAATAAATAAAATGTATTTATTGGCCTTTTATCCCTTAGAATTAAAGCTTGTACTCCAAACAATTTAAAGATTAAACTCGAAAGATAATGGAAATAAGACAAATCATAACGGTAATCACCTGAAATTCTGATAAAATAATTAGTCATAGTTCCGTCACCAAGGTGGGCCCCAATTAGTTCTGCTAAACCTTCGTTCAATTCTGGGTAACTTATTTTCTTTGTATTATTAATACTAGAATTTCTATTAGCTTTAGCTCGCCATATCTTCAACTTCGATTTATATTTTTCCATCATATTAACTATTCCTTTTTTACCCCCTTTTACGGCTCCCCAATTTTCAGGTAAAAATATTACATTCAGTGATTTAAGATTTATTTTTGAAAATAAACATAACTTCTCTACTAAAGACAAAGGCATAAGATATCTCTCTTGGTAATATTTTTTTAAAGTGGAATAAGGTACTTTTAAATCATATCTTAGTAGAGCCCTAAGGGAAGGGCAACCTAATTTTTTGATAGTATAACTTATAAATAATTTCTGTTGGCCTTTTTTAAATCTTATTCTCTTTTCTTCCATTAGCAATTAATAAATAATAAATATTTAATTCTATAATTTTAATTAAAACGCTTGACCAGCTATCCAAAGTTAATAGCAAATAAAGATTTAAAAACCTTTTCTTCTGCATATTAAAGAAGAAAATGAAAATTCCAAAACTAATGAGAAGGTACTGCAAGTTTTGTAACAAGCACACAATTCACAAAGTTGTAAACATAAGTACAGGGCATAAAAGAGGTTCAATGAAAAGAGGAGGAAAATCAAGAACAAGGAAAAGAGGTTTGTGGAGAGGGATGGGTAATTTAGGTAAGTATAGCAAGCCAGCAGTAAGCAAATACAAAAGAAAAAGCAAAACAACAAAAAAAACAAATCTGCTTTATACTTGTCAGGAATGCAAAAAATCTCACTATCAGAAAAAAGGAAAAAGAACAAGCAAAATTCAAGTAATAGAAAAAACAGAAAAAACATGATAATAAAAAAGAAATTTTTCGAAATTGACTTGCCATTAATAAATCAAAAAGCTTATTTGCTAGCAACAAGCGAAGAAGAATTAATAGGAAAAACAATAAAAATAGATTTAACAAGAAAGCTTCGAGGAAAAAGTTTAGAAGTCATATTCAAAATCGAATCAAAAGGAAAAGCTATACCAAGAAGATTAAACCTTATAGGATATTTTATAAGAAGGGTTATAAGAAAAGGCACAGATTATGTAGAAGATTCTTTCTCTTGTGAGAGTAAGAATGCTCTATTGAGAATAAAACCTTTTCTAATCACAAGACAAAAAGTTTCAAGAGCTATAAGAAAAGCACTAAGAAAAAAAGCTCGAGAGGAAATTCAACTCGAGTTAAAGAACAAGGATTATGAAGAAATTTTTTTAGAGTTAATCTCAAACAAATTTCAGAGAGCTCTAAGTTTAAAACTAAAGAAAATTTATCCTTTAGCTTTTTGTGATATTCGTGATATATTCGTAGAAAAACTGCAGGAACTAAAAATAGAAGAAGAGAAAGTTAAGTAAAACTTAAAAACTAACTAATTCTAATAAATTCATGCCTCTATAGCTCAGTCCGGTTAGAGCATCTGTTTTGTAATTTCAAGGTTTCCTTGAAAGTTTAGGAAACTTTGTTTCATAAAAACAGGGGGTCGCCGGTTCAAATCCGGCTAGAGGCTTTTGTTTTTGTGTGAAAAATCAAAATGTCATTAGACGAAGCTTTTAAAAAACTTGAAAAAGAATTTGAAGGACTCAACATCACTGATTTCAAAGAAGACTTCTCTAGAGAAATAGAAATGTATACAGAACTTAAAAGAAGGTTTGAAAAAGCAACCGAAGCATGCAAAACTTTTGTGAATAAAGTATGGGATTATAGAAGAGAAGGAATAAATGTGAGCAAGTATGAGGATATGGAAAGAAGAACAGAAGTATATATAGAATATGGAGACTGGACCATATCACAAATCTCTAAAATTATAATTATACTTGAAGAACTTGAAAAAAGAGAAAAGTCTATTAAACCTTCTTAAAACCAATTCTTACCCTTCCTCAACTAATTCAGCTTTCCCAGCATTTTGCAATATCTTGACAATTTCTTTTGGCAAATTAGCTAACTCACCTTTCTCAAACGGCCCTACCATCTCTCCGCTTAAATCTAAAAACTCGTCAACATTTTCTTTAAATACAATAAGAACATTTTCTTTTTCCTTGCCCTTGCCATTCATAGTATCATTTATCTTAACATCAGCTTCTTTCAAGCTATTAATAATCTTATCAAACATCTCTTTCTCAAACTCAAGCATATTTTCAAAATCTCTCTTGCTAATTCCTGTCTCCTCTGCAATAAAACCCAAGTTTAAAATTTTCTTTTTCCTCCTCGTAATTAGCTCCTTAAATATAGAAATAGCATTCTCTAACTGCTTTTTAGTCTTAATAACAACATCAGAAAACATATCATCTTTTTTCTCGCTTGCCTGCTTCTTTTCAGCAAGATAAGCAGCAACTTCAGAAACAAAATTTTTATCTAAAAGTTGCAATTGCTCAGAGTATTTCTCTTTTCTTAATATCTCGTACAAGTCATTATAAGTGAGCATTTTCACGAAAGTATTTTGTTTAATTTATTTATGAGTGGGAATGCGAACAAGAGCATTTTCACGAAAGTATTTTGTTTAATTTATTTATATATATTTGTGAGTGAAAGTGCGAATTAAGCATCTTACTATTAAAAAACAAAAAAGCTTTATAATAATTGTTGTCTCAGAAAACATACGTTTTCTGATGATCTCGAAAATGAAATTTTCGATGACTGTCAAGAATCAAAGATTCTTGAAGCTATCAGAAATACGAACTTATGAGTATTTCTGAAGTTTTAAAATATACAGCTTCTCAATCCAACAATTTCAAAACCTCTCTTCCGTATATCTTGCCAAGCTCTCCTTTTCTCGCATTTCTCTCAGAAAATTCCTTGTCGGAATTTTCTTTCCAGTCACATAACAATAAAGGCACAAAATCAGAACTATGAGTTTTCAGCTTACAAGGAGTAGAATGATCTGCTGTTATCAGCAATTTAATTTTCTTTTTCTCTATTCCACGCAAAAAAGAGAAAAAGTTAGAATCTAAAAACTCAATCATTTTCTTTTTCTCTTCTGGTTTGTTATCATGTCCTGGCACATCTGTTTCTTTAAAATGAATGTAAAAATAATCGTAATTGCTTGATTCTTTTTTCAAAATTTTAATTGCAAACTTACAAGCTTCTTTCAAGCCAGAATACAAATTCTCATAAACATCATAATTTTTCATTTCTGGATAAGGAAAAGAAAAAACTTTCATAGCTGAAACTTTTGCAATTCCTATTTCAAGAGGCATATAAACAATAGCAGCATATTTTTTCAGTTTTTTAACATCTTGCAAGTTAGTCGAGGCATCTCTTGTCAGAAGTATATTTCCAGTTAACAAACCCCTTCTTTTCCTTGCCTGATTTATAAAATGAGAATTTAAAAGTTTATAGCTTTTTTCTATAAATGAATTTACTATATCTGATGTGTAATCTGTATTTTCCTCTTCATCTAAAGGCTCAGAAAACTTAAACTTGTTTTGCAGTTTAACTTTCCCTTTTGAATGATAAGCAGGATCTGTATTTGTAATATTATCTGAGAATCCTCCTCGCAAAACTAAAACACCTCTATGCTGTACAGTATTTTTAAAAACAAATTTACGAGGCAACTTTAGTTGTTTGTTTATCGAATCAGCAAGCAAACTTGCTTCTTTGGTTGTTAAAGTTCTACCAACTCTTCTATCTATTATTTTCTTATTTTTCAAATTGTCTATTGTAGCAAAATTTGTCCTTAAAGCTAAATCGCCTTTCTCTAATTCTAAACCTATTCCTAAAGCTTCTAAATAGCCTCTGTAACTTCCGTTTATGTTATTTCCTAAAACTGATAAAGTTGCTGTATCTGACTCAGGAACAACTTTCTCTTTTATAGGATACATATATCCTAATTTGCCTTTAAAAGCAAGATAATCTAAATTAGGTTTTTTCGCAGCCTCTAAAGGGGTTTTCCCTTGCAACTCTTTACATGGCAAATCTCCCAAACCATCAATAATAACTAATATCCCTTGCATTTTAAGAACAGGCAGAATAAATTTATAAATGTTCCTTACCACTCAGAAGTATGCTCGAGAAATTAAAAGAAAAACTGAAATCTTGGTTTTCTAAAACCAAAGAAGAAGCAGAAGAAAAGATAGAAGAAGATATAAAAATCAAGTTAGGAGAGAAAACCATAGAAAAATTAGATAGAATATCTATAGAAACGAGCGAGTCCAAACGAACAGGATTGGCGAGTGAGGAAAAAGAAGAGAAAATAAAGGAAAAAATTGAAGAAGTAAGAGAAAAAGAAGAGGAGGAAGAGAAACCTGGATTTTTCAAAAGATTTAAAGAAAAATTCCAGTTTAAAGTAACAGAAGAATATTTTGATGAAATTTTTTCAGATTTAGAATTAATTTTGCTAGAGAATAATGTTGCTTTAGAAGTAGTAGAGAAAATAAAGAAAGACTTAAAAAAAGAGCTAATAGGAATAAGCATAAAAAAAGAAGAAGTAGAAGAAAAAATAAAAGAGGCATTAAAAATTTCTATCGAATCTCTCCTTGTTACAGAACCTATAGACTTGATAGAGAAAATAAGAAATCATAAAACAGAAATGCCTTTTGTAATTGTTTTCTTTGGTATTAATGGCTCAGGAAAAACTACAACCATAGCAAAAATAGCTTACTTGTTGCAAAAAAATAATATATCATGCATTCTAGCAGCTTCTGACACATTTAGAGCTGCATCTATTGAACAGCTAGAAAAACATGCTGAAAAATTAAAAGTGAAAGTTATAAAAAACAAATATGGTTCAGACCCTGCATCAGTAGCTTTTGATGCAATTTCTCATGCTAAATCTCATAAAATAAAAGCGGTTTTAATAGATACAGCAGGAAGAATGCATACTAAATCAAGTTTACTAAAAGAGATGGAAAAAATAGTAAGAGTTTCAAAACCAGACTTAAAAATATTTGTAGCAGAATCAATTACAGGAAATGATGCTATAACTCAAGCAAAAACTTTTAATGAAGCAATAGGAATAGATGCTATAATTTTAACAAAAGCAGATGTAGATGAAAAAGGAGGAACTGCAATTTCAGTTTCATATGTAACAGGCAAGCCAATTTTATATTTAGGTTCAGGACAGAAATATGAGGATTTAGAAATTTTCAATAAAAATAAGATAATGAAAAGTTTAGGATTGGAAAGATAATTAAACCTCAATTCTTTAATCAAATTGATAAAAATGGATGATTTATCAACCTTAATTGAAAAATTAAGTGCTCAAGTTTCAGAAACCAGAGAAATAGAGCAAGTCAGTGAAAATAACTTGTCTAATTATGAAATACTTGACCAACCGCCAATTCTTTATTTATGTTTAGCAATGGTAATTTTCTTTTCAATCTCAGGTTATCTTACACTAAGAAAAGCACTAAAAGGGTAATAGAAACTCTTAAATACACTAAAAATATCCTAATTTTAGGATATGTGTATTCTCTTACATAAATTTAAATAAATAACTAACTAAAAATAAACATGTTAGAAAAGTTATCTCAAGCAATAAAAAAAGCAACAGATAAAATAGCGTCAGCTATTTTTGTAGACAAAAAATTAATAGACAGCATAATAAAAGATTTGCAAAGAGCTTTAATAGAAGCAGATGTAAATGTTTCTCTAGTCAAGGAAATTTCAGATGAGTTGAGGCAAAAAGCAATAGACGAGAAAATAAAAGGCATAGAAAAAAAAGAGCAGATAATAAAAACTTTACATGATAAATTATTGGAAATTCTTGGAGGAAAAAAAGTTGAATTAGAAATAAAAAAAGGGAAGAATATAAAAATCATGTTATTAGGTTTGTATGGTTGTGGAAAAACTAGTTTGACTGCAAAACTAGCAAACTATTACAACAAAAGAGGATTTAAAACTTGCATGTTAGGATTAGATGTTCATCGTCCAGCAGCTCCTGAACAGCTTGAACAATTAGCAGAAAAAAATAATTTGCAAGTCTTTATAGATAAAAAAGAGAAAAATCCTTTAAAAATATACGAGAAATTTAAAAAAGAAATAGAAAAATATGATTTGACAATTATAGACACAGCAGGAAGGCATACTCTTGACAAAGAGCTCACTGAAGAAATAAAAAATCTTGAAAAGAAAGTCAAGCCAGAATACACGATTTTAGTTATGCCTGCAGACATAGGACAAGCTGCAAAAACTCTTACTAAAGAGTTCCAGGATGCTTTAAAAATTAATGGGGTAATAATAACAAGAATGGACTCAAGTGCAAAAGGAGGAGGAGCTTTAACTGCCTGCAATGAAACTAAGGCAAAAGTTTTCTTCATAACAACTGGCGAGCATATCCAAGACATAGAAACTTTCAACCCAGAAAATTTTCTTTCTAGAATATTAGGAATGGGAGACTTACAAACCTTAATAGAAAAAGTTTCTCTAATCATAGACAAAGACAAAATAAAAGAGCAAGAACTCAAGCTTAAGGAAGGCAAATTCACAATGAATGATTTTTACGAGCAACTAAAAAGCATGGAAAATGTGGGCAGCTTTTCAAAGCTTATCGACTTAATTCCAGGAATTGGCAAGTTAAAAGAAAAAATATCAGAAGAGACTCTTGACTCGCAACAATCTAACTTGAAAAAATTTAAAGCTTCTATTGACTCAATGACAAAACAAGAAAAAGAAAATCCTGAAATCATTGAGAAGCAAACCTCTCGTATTTCAAGAATAGCAAAAGGCTCTGGAAATACTACCTCTTCCATAAGAGAGCTCTTGTCTCAATATAACTTGCTAAAAAGCTTCATAAAACAAGGAAAAAATTTGGATATGGAAAATATAGATATAAGCAAGTTGCAGAAATCTGGTTTTTCACAGAAAAAATTAAGAAAATTAGCTAAAAAATTTAAACTAGGAATTTAAAATGCAAGAAATTATAGCAACAGGAGCAGAAGCAATTATTTTAAGAGAGAATAGCAAGCTAATAAAAAAAAGAATTTCTAAAGGATATAGATTGAAAGAGATAGACGAGAAGCTAAGAAAACTAAGAACTCGAATCGAATCAAAATTGCTTGAAAAGTTGCAAGGGAAAATAAATGTGCCTAAGATTGTCAAGGTAAACGAGCAAGAAAAAGAAATAGTTATGCAATTTATTTCAGGAAAAAAATTATCAGAATATTTAGATAATTTTCCTATAGAAAAGCAACTTAAGATAGCAGAAGAAATAGGAAAAGAAATAAGTAAGATTCATAACTTAGATATAATTCATGGAGATTTAACAACAAGCAACATGATTTTAGTTGAAAATTCAAAGAATAAATCAATAAAAAAGATAAAAACTCACAACCTCACGTCTAAAGTTATTGGTAATTTAACAAATGATAAAGAAAATTTTCAAATTTTCTTCATAGACTTCGGCTTATCCTTCCATAGTAAAAGAATAGAAGACAAAGCAGTTGACTTACACTTATTAAGGCAAGCTCTCGAGTCAAAACACTTTCTTCATTTTCACAAACTTTTTAAAGCTCTCTTGTCTGATTATAATCCTCAAGATAAAGAAAAAATTCTAAAACAACTTGAAAAAGTGGAGAAAAGAGGAAGATACAAAAAAAATGAATGAATGTGAAAATTGTAAATTACTTAAAGAAAATAAAGAATTAATATTTGAAACAAAATATTGGAAAATCATATTAGCAGATAACCAGTATTATCTTGGAAGATGTTATATTGCTCTAAAAAGGCATGCACTTTCCTTATCAGAATTAACTAAAGAAGAAATATCAGATTTCTTAGAAGTTGTTAAAAAAATAGAAAATTCAATTAAGAAAGCATTTAAAGCAGATATGTTTAATTGGAGCTGTTTAATGAACAATGCTTACAAAGAAGAAATTCCAAATCCCCATGTTCATTGGCATTTTTGTCCAAGATACAAGAATAAAGTTGAATTTCAAGAAGTTATTTTTGAAGATAAAGAATTTGCACATCATTATGATAATAAAAAAGAATTATTTATTAGTCAGGATATAAGAAAAGAGATTATTGCTAAAATAAAAGAGAATATTTAAAATAAATCCACAAGCTTTAAAAACCTCTTAAATTTTTTTAGAGTTCAAAAATGGTGCAGGATCCGGCAGATAAAATAATAGAAGAATTTTTTAATAGTTTAAAAATAGAGCATCAATACTATTCAGTATTGTTAAACCAGCCTGTTTTTCTAATAGGAGAAAAATCTTTATATAAAGCAGTAAAACTAGCTATTGAAAAGACCAATAACATAAACAACTCAAACAACAAGAAAAGCTTTACCTACAAAACTTCGGGAAACAACAAATTCAAACCTCTGCCTTCTTTAAAAGATTCTCTTCCATAACTCTAAATTCTTATTTATAACAATTAAGTTTATTTCAAAGAAAGAACAATATCTAACAATAATTTATCTACTTGATTTTTATAATTAACCGCTTCACTTTCATTTTTAAAATATTTTGATTTCGAGATAGAATTATTTTGAAGAATTTTTCTGACAGCAATACAAATTTTCTGCTTGGGAATTCCAAAAAATCTTTTACTTTTTCTAGAAATTTTAACTTCTGTAATTGGTCCTTGCATAATAAACTTTTCTATATCTTTCAAATTTGATATACAGATACCATCTATCCCGCTCCAATTATTTTTTCTTTTCTTAATTGCATTTAATCCTAAAGAATGACATAAATTCAATAAGCCAGCAACTAATGAAGGATTTGTCTCAGCAATTCTTATCTCGCATTCAAACTGAACTTGGTAATAGTCATAAGATTTATTTCTTTTAATATCCCTCTTTTTTCTTAATTTAAATAATGGAGAGATAGAACCATCAAAATCAAACCACGTTCTTAATGCCAACCACTTTAATTTTTCAGAGGAGTTTAATAAAAAATTACAATTGGGTTGCTTTAATTTTAAGAATTGGTTTTTATTAATTTTTCCATAAGTAGTTTTATAAATTGAATTCAGCGACAACAACTCATTAATTGCCTCTTTAGAAATTAAAGTTGATTGAATATATTGCTCATTTTTCCTATCGCTTCTTTTCGGACTTATAACATATTTCAAAGGTTTTTTGTTAAATAATTTATAACATAAAAATTTAAATAAATTGTGTTGGCAATCACTACTTAAAGATGTAAATAGCCTAATATAATTTTTTTCTTTATTTAAAGTCCCATCCGAAAGAACAACAACAGCAAGAACTTTTAGTAAATCTTTTCTGGACAGGTCTACAAATTCGTTGAACATGAATATATTAATAAATTCAAGTTTATAAACTTTCTGCGGTTCGAATTATAGGAAAATTTAAGAAGTGTTTTATAGTCAAATAATCATAGCCCTGTCGTCTAGCGGTCAAATTCTTACACGCCGATAGTGAAGAAGACTACGGATGGGAGCCTTTGGAGCTCCAGACCCAGGTTCGAATCCTGGCAGGGCTATTTTTACAAGCAAAGTCGCAGGTTTTTATTTTTACTAACTAGAGTATACAAAAATTTAAATACTAAATCTCAAGAGATAGTTTATGACTGAGAAAAAATCTCAAGAAAAAAAGCCCGAGCTTGATGATGTAAGCCTAGAAAAAAGAATAGGAAAATTAAAAAAGCATCTTCTCAAAAATAAGCATGATTACAAAACAAAAAGAACATTGCAAATAAAAGAAGCAAAACTAAGGAAACTGAGAATATACAAAGAAAGAATAAAAAAATAAGGATATTAAAAGAGGAAGCCTCAGAAATCTTTGATTTCTGATAGCTATCAAAAATTTTCAATTTTTGAAGATGCAAAAAGCAATAAGCCTTGCAGTTAGTAAATTTTTAGAACTGATAAAAAATAAAGAAATAAAAATAATTTCTCATAATGATACTGATGGGATTACCTCTGCTGCAATTTTAGCCAAAACATTAAAGAAATTAAACAAAAAATTTTCAGTAAAAATAATAAAGCAGCTAGATAAAGAATATCTAGCAACAATTAAAAATACAAATAGAAATGAAGTTTTGATTTTTCTTGATTTAGGTTCTAGTTGTTTGCAAGAACTAGAAAAAATTGAAAAAGATATCTTTGTAATAGACCATCATGAAATTTCAGGAGAGCCAGGAAAAAATACAGTTTTCATCAATCCTCATTTATTCAATGAAGAAGAAATTTCTGCCTCTGGTTTAACTTATCTTTTTTCTAAATTAATAAATCAAGAGAATAAAGACCTTGCTAATCTAGCTTTAATAGGAATGGTGGGAGACTTACAAGACAGGAATATAAGCAAATTAAACAACAAGATAATAGAAGATGCAGAAGTGATAATCAAAAAATCCCTTCTTCTCTACCCTTCAACAAGGCCAATACACAAAACCTTAGAGTTTTCTTCATCTATATACATGCCAGGAATAACAGGCAATTCTAAAGGAGTGTTAAGCATACTAAGAGAAGCTGAAATCAAAAAAGAAAACGGAACTTATAAAAGTTTGATAGAGCTAAGCGAAGAAGAATTATCAAAACTAATAACCTCTATAATCATAAGGGCTAAAAAACCTAGTAGTGAGATTATAGGAAACCTCTACTTAATAAAATTTTTCAATAGATTAGAAGATGCTCGAGAGTTAAGTGCAATAATAAATGCTTGCTCAAGGTTAGGTTATAGTGATATAGCTTTATCTTTATGCTTAGATGATAAAAAAGCAAGAACAACAGCAGAAAGCATATATGCTAACTACAAACAGCATTTAATATCAGCATTAAACTTCGCAGAAAACAATACAATAATCGGAAAAAATTATGTAATAATAAATGCAAAAAACAAAATTAAAGACACGCTAATAGGAACTCTTGCAAGTATACTATCAATGTCTAACAAATACGAAGAAGGAACAATAATAATAGCAATGTCTTATGACAAAGAAAAAATAAAAGTTTCTGCGAGATTAGCAGGAAGAAATGGCAGGAATGTTCTTGAAATCTTGAAAAAGACAATTGAAAAAGTTGGGGGAGAATGCGGAGGGCATGCTCAAGCAGCTGGTTGTTTAATAGCTAAAGAAAAAGAAAGTGAGTTTATAAAAAATTTAACAAAAACTTTAGAGCTAGAAGTTATAAAAATATAAAATTCTTTGTTAAACTCTATAATTTTTAATAATAAACAAAGCCTTTAGATTACAAACTCTTAGATAAAGCTTATTATTTAATAATATCTATTTAAGCCATATCACCAAAAACAAATTTCTTTTATGATTTCTCTTATTTATTGTTAAAAAATAAACATAGCTTTTTAAATCATTTATTTTTAAGATAGTTATGGAAGAAGGCTCATTAGTTTTATGTATCGTAGAAAAAATAGAAAAAACAACAGTATTTGTCAAACTAGAGGAAGGCAAAGAGGGAACTATAGTTACTAGTGAGATAGCTCCAGGAAGAATAAGAAATTTAAGAGACTATGTGATTCCGGGAAAAAGAATAGTTTGCAAAATTCTTGAAATAGACAATCAAGGCAACATACATTTAAGCTTAAGAAGAGTTTCTAGCAAAGAAAAAAAAGAAGTTCTTGAAAGATATGAAAAAGAAAAATCCTCAATAAGCATATTAAAATCTGTCTTAAAAGATAAGGCTGAGGATATTACTAAAAAAATAAGCATGCAAGGGAGTTTATATGATTTCTTACAATTATGTAAGCTTAACCCAGAAAAACTAGAAAAATTTATGACAAAAGAAGAAGCAACAAGAGTATGCAAAATACTAAAAGAAAAAAAAGAAAAAAAAGTTGAAGTCAAAAAAGAGTTTTTTTTATCAACTAATAAGGAAAATGGAATATCTATAATTAAAAAAATTCTCTTGCCTTACAAAAACATAACTTATTTAGCAGCAGGAAAATATCTTATTAAAGTAAAAGCTCAAGATTACAAAAAAGCTAATCTTGAGTTACAGAAAATTCTAGGAGAAATAGAAAAAAAGGCAAAAGAGGAGAAATGCGAATTTATTATTAAAGAAAAATAAAAGATGAAACTTAAAATATGCAAGAAATGCAAAAAATATACTTTAAAAAAAGAGCATTGCAATTTACCGACGATAAATGCTGGTTATAAATTCATAAAAGTTTCTTCTGCATCTCACTAAGTAAAGGCAAACCATAAGTGCCATCATAGCCGGGTTCAATATCTATTTTTCCTTCTCTATTCTTTAAAATTAAAGCTACAAGTTTAGCATCTTCTGGCAATGCTTTCAACAAATCTTTTTCATCAATATTTAGCAAAACATTAAACTCATTTTTGAAATTTGAAATTAAATTATTATAAACAAGCCAGGTTTTTCTTGAAGCTAATGTTGAAGCTTTAGCTAAAGCAATTAATTCATGCAAAGGCAAAAGAGTATAGTAAGGTTTTCTATTCTTATTTTCTTCTGGTTTCTGGTCTGTAAGTTCATTAACTCTATTTTCAACTCCTATTGTTAAAGCTTTTCCACAGACAGGGCATATACCTTTTAATTTTTTTGTTTCTTCTGGAGAGCAAGAAAAATTGCATAATCTATGCCCATCCCAGTGATATTTTCCATATAGCGGAGAAGTTTCCACTGTCGCTAAAAAAGAGTTTTCTCTAATTTGTTTTATTAAATCTTTATAACTTTCAATTTTGTTAAAAATCGTGGCTTCTCTTCCTATACGAAAAGGCCAAAATGAATGACTATCTGAAAAAGAAACTATAGATTTATTATTTAACTGGCTTAAATGCCAGTTCATTTCTGGTGAGCTGGACATCCCTGTTTCAATAGAATGTATATTCTCAACTTGTTCTTTAAAAGCTTCTTTCAAGCTATTAAATCCAGACATGCTTCCAAAAATTCCGAAATACGGAGTCCAAGCATGCGCTGGTATAATTTCTATATCTCTATCTATCAACATCATCTCTCTTACAAAATCCTCGCAAGAAATATTAAAAATAGGTCTGCCATCATAATCTCTCCTTCCTTTTTTATCAAGATAAGAATTTATTTTTTCTACTATATTAATAGAAGGTACAAGAATAACAAGATGAACTCTTCTTCCTTTGTTATCTTGAGTATAAATCAAACTAATTTCTCCTGATAAGACAAAAGGAAAATCCTCATAATAATACAAACCATCTTTTTCTTGCAATTTTTTAATCTCCTCTAACCATGTAGGATGAGTAAAATCTCCTGTTCCTAACAAATTCAAACCTTTAATTTTTCCATACTTAAATAAATTTTCGAAATCTAAATTCTTACTTGTAGCTCTCGAATACTTTGAGTGAATATGTAAATCTGCTATAGTAGCTTTATCTGAATCAATTTCCATAAAAAAGGAAATAACAAAGCTTATTTAAAGATTTATTTAATTAGAAGCATATATAACAACTTAAATTTTAATTAACAAATAAAAAGATATTAAAATCTATATTCCCAATAAATCTTGCATAGGGGGAGTAGTTCAGCTTGGATAGAAAATTTTATAAATAACCTAATCGTAATAAGCTTATGAGAATTCTTTTATCGAGAAGTTCAAAGAAAAGATTATTTAATTTTTGGAAAGACAAATATGGTGTCAAAAGTCTTAATAAACTATCCAAAAAAATAAACATCCCGCCTAGAACATTATCTGGATGGAGGTATGAAAAATGGTATTTGCCAGAGAAAATTATTCCCACTAAAATTGTAAGCACATTAAGCATAATTGACAAGCAGCCAGATAATTGGGGAATGATAAAGGGAGGAAAAATTGGGGGTAAGAGGAGTGCAGAAATTATGAAAACAAAACTAGGAAAAAGGAGATACTCTGAAATGATGAGTAAAAGGGGAAAAAGAGTGATTAACACGATTTGGAAGAGATATGGAAAAGAAAAATTAATCCAAATGACAGTAAAAGGAAAAATAAAGAAAAGGGAAGAAGAAAGTAAAAGAATGGAAGGAGAAAATGAGAGCTATTTTACGAATGAAGAAATATGCTTAAATTTGAAGGATATTAATTACACTTCAAATGATTTAAAAAAGAAAATAATATTTCCTAACAAAATAACTTCAGAACTTGCGGAGGAGATAGGCATACATTTAGGGGATGGTTGTTTATCAAAAAATAGAAATTATTTTTCTGTAAAAACAAACAAAAAAGAGGATGGTTATATGAGATATTTATTCCAGTTATATAAAAAACTATATAACTTAGATTTAAAGTTGATGGTGCTCCCAAGTGTTGTGGGTTTTGAGATATATTCTAAAGCATTATGCGAATTTAAGAATAAAGTTCTAGGTTTACCATATGGAGAAAAAATTCATAGAATAAAAGTTCCAAAATCAATTCTAGATACTAAAAATAAAGAAGTTTATTATGCATTACTAAGAGGGCTTTTCGATACGGATGGGTGCATATGTATTGTTAAAAGGAATAATAAAGATTACCCTATAATTTCTTTATGTATAAAATCTAAAAAATTGATTTTGCAAGTTAATGATATATTAAAAAGATTAGGATATATCCCTTTTCATAATAAACAATCTATTGTTTTAAGTGGAATAGTAATGTTTAAGAAATGGGTAAGAGAGATAGGTTCAAATAATCCAAAAAACATAAAGAAGTTAAGGTGGGCGAATAGTATAACGGAGAGTACACAACCTTGCGGTTTATAGCAAAAAGGTTGCAACCTAGGTTCGAATCCTAGTTCGCCCATTCGAAAATTAACTTAAGATTAATAATCTCGTGGAAAAAGTTTTCATCTTAGTATCTTATTATTTTAATTTGAAGATGAAAACTTTTTGGAGGCATTATTCCTTAGGATTAAGACACCAACATAAACCGAATAACTGGAGAGGTTTTTGGTTTAGGTTAAGAATGGGGCGGTGAACTAATCTTTTCTTAAAATATTAATATTATTAACACATATCCAAGCAGACACCATTCCAAATCCTTTTTTAGTTATCTCGAATGGCTCTATTTTCTGTGGATTTTTTAAGAAAATAAGCATACAATATTTTTTATCTTTGAATAATTGAAAGAATTCTTCAATCTTATTTTGATTAATTCCATCATCTTTTCCATAGTCTTCAAGTATTTGTTTAACTTTATTTGGAGTTAAATTTGAGAATTGTAATACTTTTTCAACTTCGGTTTTAATTGAAACTGGACTTCCAGAGTCCTTAAAATAAACTATCTCTCCTTCTTTAATTTTGTTCCAAGGAAGATATTTATTTTTATACCATCTTGATTCAATTTTCTTTTCTCCTGAAATAATTTTATTCGTTAAGTCCCAAGACTTTTTCATAATTGCTAAATGTTCCATTAGTAAGATAAGCAAAGTAGATTTATAAAATATACTTCAAAATTAAGATTTTATTTTAGCAGAATACCATTCACCAAATTGTTTTTGACAAGAAGACTCTCTTGGATAATCTTTCCAAAATGATGCATATTCTTCCGGAGTCATTTCTCCTAAAGTTCTGCCAGTGTTTGGAGGAACAAAAATAAGGGCTAATGGAGACCATAAGTGATTTTGCATTTTTCCTTTCGGCTTTTCTGCGATAAATCCTTTAATAGCCGAAGTAAAACATATTGGTTCGGTTTGTGTTCCATCCATATAAGCAAGACATTCTCTGAATTCACAATCTCTTTCTTTTCCACCTACTAAAGTTAAAATCCCTTCTAATCCTATTGTTTCTAAAGTAAAATTAACAAAAGCTCTAGGAAATCCATTTAATGATGGAATGTAAAATCCAGCATCAAGAACAACAAGAGGTTCTTTTAGTATTTTATATGCTGAACGAGCTTTATGTTCGGCTATAAGTTTAACATCACTTGAACGAGGTTCTGGCAGTTCAACTGCTTTTTGTATTACTCCAATTTGATAGGGTTCAAGATGCCTTTGCAAAGATTTAACTTTTCCAATGTTAGTAGTCACATAAGTAATGTTCATATTACAAGAACTAACACATCATTTAAAATAATTTGTATAGTGAGGAAAACGTCGTTAAGTTAATCCTTAGGACTTCAAGAATTTACTAATTCTTGACAGCATCCAAGAATCAAAGATTCTCGGTGTTAAGTAATCGTGGAGGCACTTAACTAATTTTCAAAAAGCAATAGCGAAGGTTTATAAACAGATTTCGGGGTTAACTTATATAAGTAATTAGTAAATATATAAATGTCAAAGAAAAACACCGCTTTTTCTTGCTAAAACCTCTTAGGTTTTTGTTTTTATTAACTTATTAATCAATTTAAAATGGAAACTGAAAATATACCACCAAGCGAAGCTTTTAGCGAGTGTGAACCAGAAGAAAACCATAAATTTAGAAGACTGGGTATTGGGGAGCATTTATTAAAGTCAATAGAAGAGCATAAATTTGAAGAGCCGACAGAAATACAGGAAAAATCAATACCTTTAATTCTCCAGGGGAAAGATGTTATAGCAACAGCTTCAACCGGCTCTGGAAAAACTCTTGTTTTCAGCTCTGTGATTGTTCAAAACGCAGTAAAAAACCATGGAATCCAAGCGCTTATATTAACCCCTACAAGAGAGCTGGCTGAACAAATTACAAGAACAGTCAATAAATTTGCAAAACACAAAGGGCTAGAAGTAATTTCAGTGTATGGCGGAGTTTCGATTAGTGAACAAATTAAAAGGTTAAAATATGCTGAGGTTGTTGTTGGAACACCGGGAAGGTTATTAGACCATATTGAAAGGCAGACAATTAATTTATCTCAGTTAAAAATACTTGTGCTGGATGAAGCAGACAGGATGCTTGACATGGGTTTTCAAAAAGATGTTGAAAAAATTATAAACAACTGCCCAAGAAAAAGACAAACTTTGCTTTTTTCTGCAACTATGTCTGAAGAGATTATAAGGCTGACTAGAAGATATATGAATAATTCAATAGAAATATCTGCAGAGCCGTATGTTGATCCTGCAAAATTGACTCAAATGTACTATGATATTAATGATAAACTTAAATTTTCTTTATTAAAGCAGTTAATTGAAAAAAAAGAACCAAAGCTTGTAATGGTTTTTTGCAATACACGAAGAAACGTAGATTTTATTGCGAAAAACTTGAGATTTAATGATATTGAAGTACTGCCTATTCATGGAGGCTTTTCGCAAAATAAAAGAAGCGAAATAATGGAAAAATTTAATTCTCAGAAAGTGCAGATACTTGTATGCACAGATGTTGCTGCTAGAGGGTTAGACATCAAAGGAGTAACCCATATTTATAATTATGATGCTCCTGCAGACAGCAAAGAGTATATACATAGAATTGGAAGAACTGCCAGGGCTGGTAAAGAAGGGAAAGTGATCAACCTTATTTCTTCAAGAGACTATGACAATTTCGGCAATATCTTAAAAAACAGAGATTTAGAAATTTTAAAAGAAGAAACACCCGAAGTAATTCCTGTTAGGGTGAAATTATTTGAAAAAAGAGACAGGGAGCACAGCAAGTTTAGAAGAAATAATAATCCGAGAAGTTTTAGAAGAAACAGCGGGCATAAAAAAGATAATAACAACCATGAAAGATTTGGCAGGCGCGTTAGAAGCAATAGGTTTTCTAGAAACTCAAGAAGATAAAGAAGGAAATATCTCGCGGGGCGTTTTCGGGAGCACTTAATTGCTCTTCGCAGAATCTTTTCGGGAGAACCTTAACCTAAGGTTTAACATCTCGTGGGGGCATTAATCTTTAGGATTAAATCTCCTGCATAAACCGAATAACTAACGAGGGATTTGGTGCAACGCTGCGAAGGGGAGTTAAACTAAATTAGGGGAGAAAGTTTATAATCTTCGTAGACTTACTTTACAAATGGAAGAGTTATCTTCAGGAAAATATGTAATCGTTTATTTGATTAAAGGAAAAGCTAAGGAATACTACAAAAATTTGGCAGATAAAATTTATAAAAAGTTTGAAGTTTATAGGTTCTTAGATAGTATTGATACACATATTACTCTAAAATATTTTAATATTCTTCTTAATGACAAACAAGTGAAAAAAATTGAGGGTGTATTAGAAGACTTTTGTAAAACGCACAAAAAAGCCAAACTAAAATTAAAGGATATTGGGCATTTTGATAATAGAGTTATTTTTATTGATGTTGAACCCTCAAAAGAAATGAATCTTCTTTACAAAGATTTAGTAAAAGAATTAGAAAGATTAAAATGGATATCTTGGCATGAATATGAAAAAGAGAACATTCATTTTCATTTTACTTTAGCTGAGAAAGATATAGAAAGTAAATTTGGGGAGATTTTTAGTTACGCTAAAAAAGAAAATCCTGAGTTTGAATTGGAATTAGACAATTTATGTATTCTTACAAAACCGAAAGATAAATGGATACTTCACAAAGAGTTTTTATTAAAAGATTGAGGAAAATGTTAGGGATTTAATCCTTAAGATTAAGTAATTGCTGGAGCATTTATAATTTTTGTAGCCGAACCTCTCTCTCTTTCTCTCAAAACTCTTTTCATATCCTCTTCACTTAAAACTTCATATCTGTCTTGTTCAACTATCAAGTTTCTTAAAGCTTCGTTTAATTTTTCAGGAGAAGGAGTATTTCTCTCTAAATGTTGACAGCTTTCTCTTGTACATATATAAGCATCAAAATGATAATTATAAGTTATAGTATAATTTCCACATTTCTCACATCTACCTAAACTCATTTTTACTCCTCTACCTCCCCGTCTCTAATGCCCTCTTTTGTCAAAAAGAAAACGCACTCATTATCAGGCAAATTTGGCGAGTCAATTAGTTTAGCAACTCTAGAATCTTTTCTCCCCCTTCTTAAATATAATCTATAAGTACTCCCGTGCGCAACTATATTCCCACCAACAGCAACAGTTGGATCTCCAAACATCATAGCAGGATTTGCCATAACTTGATTTGTTACATATATAGCTAAGTTATAGGTTTCAGCTAACCTCATTAAACTATGCAAATACTTATTTAATTTTTGTTGTCTATCTGCTAACATTCCTCTTCCTGCATATTCTGCTCTAAAATGAGCTGTTAAAGAATCTATAACAACCAATTTAATTGGCTCGTTATTTTTTATCATCTCTCCTATTTTGTCTATTAATAAGATTTGATGATCAGCGTTAAAAGCACGAGCAATTAAAATATTTTTCAAAACCTTTTCCGGATTTGCTCCTATTGCTTCTGCTATTTGTTTAATTCTTTCTGGCCTAAGTGTGCCTTCAGTATCTATAAAAACCGCTTTTCCATTTGCTCCGCCTTTTTCTAAAGGTAACTGAACATTTACTGCTAATTGAAATCCTAACTGACTTTTTCCACTTCCATAAGCTCCATATGCTTCTGTAATTGCCTTTGTCTCTATACCTCTTCCACCCAGAAGATTGTCTAAATTCTTTGAACCAGTAGTAATATTTCTAACCTCTTCTCTTTTTTTCTGAAACTCTAATCCGTCTTGAAAACCCAAATCCATCATTTTTCTTGCTGCCTGAATTGCTTTTCTTGCTACAGCTTCTCCTACTCCTGCCATTTCTGCGAGTTCAGAAGGAGACATAACAGCCAAACCCATTAAATCATAAATTCCAGCAGCTTCTAATTTAGAGGCAGCAGCAGGCCCTATCCCAGGCAAATCAATAATTTTCTTTTCTTCCTCTTCTTTTACCATAAATATTAAAGAAAACCCCTATTTATAAAGATTATTTAGATTTAAGATATATTTTACACAGCTGTTTTTCTAAAAATTTTATGATAAATCAGATTGAAAACTCGTGTGTTTAACTATTCAAAATATACTTTTAGCGAAAAAAATTAAAATGAAAACATTAGTAAGCAAGAAAATTATAAACAAAACTGTTTCAGAATAGCTTCCTGTTCTTAATTTCCAAGAACTTGCTGTTCTTAAAGGCCAAAAAGGTTTTATGCCCTCAATAGTAAAAGAATCTGCAAACAAATGTATAGAATAACCAACAAAAAAAGGTAAGCTTAAAACAGGAAGAAAAAAAGCTAATATGGCAACAATTACAAAACAAAAACTAAAACTATGCAAAAAACCTCGATGTTTTGTCAAAAATTGCGCAAACCTGCTAATTCCTAACCTGCCAAAAGTAGAAAATCCAGAATCTATGTCAGGCAAAATGCTAGCAATAACAGCAACAACAATAAAAATTGCTTTTTCTGTAACATGAGGCAAAAATAATAATACAGCAAAAACACCTATTGCCAAATGAGTTCTCAACATCATTTTAAATTTCCTCGAAATTTAATGACCAAGAAAATCCTCATAAATTTTGGATTTTCTGGTCCAGGAAATCTTTGATTTCCTTGGAGGCAAAAATCAGCAGATTTTTTCATTGTGAATTTGTCCTCTTTTTCTTTAACTTCTTTTCAAGTTTGTTTATGTTACTAAGAGAAATGCATTTTTAAGCTTTTTCTAATTCTCGCATCTAAAAAATAAAGGTATTTTTAATTAGTTCTTAATAAATTTATTTTACTAAAATAGAAAAATATGAGCTAGATAGGAAATAAAAGCTAATGTTGATTTTTATGAATTATTAGATATAGTTTCTAACTCTTCAATAAGCTTTTCAATCTCTATACTCGAAATATCAGAAACAAAGAACTCGAGATTATTAAACAATTTATTCTGCCTTACATTGCCAAAGAAAAAAAACTCAGAGCCTAAAATTAGCCCTCTTTTTTGAATAAAGTTTTCTCCGTCTAAATCTTCCTTGCTTAAGCCTAATTTCTCAATTTGCTCTGAAAACAATATAGCTCTCATACTAGAAGAGCCATCATCTAAAACTAAAGACAACAAAGCTCTTTTCTTAGGAATAACTCTGCTGTGTTTTTCGCAAATAAAACCATCCATCTCTCCTATTAATCTTCCATCACACTCAGGACAAACCTCAAAAAACTTGGGCTCAAATACCTGAACTATTACTGCTCTAACTTTAAAACTCCCTCCTATGTTCAGCTCTTCTATTTTTCTTGAGAAAAACTCTCTTTCCTCTTTTATATTTTCCATAACTAGATTGCTTATTTTGATATCAGAAAAACCTCCTAAATGTAACTCGTTATTCCTTAAACTTGCATTGCTAATCTCGACAACATCTCCCTCTTTAATCAAACCTTTTTCAATCAATTCAATATGATTGGTGTCCCACAAAACAGTTCTTATATTGCTTGTATCATCTGCCAAAACAAAATTTATTACTTTACCTTCTCTATTCTCTTTTTTAAATTCCCTGACACGGCTCATTTCTATTATCTTGCCCAAAACATTAATTTTTCTCATTCCTTGCATAATCTCATTTATCTTGACTTTTTCTTTGTCAAAATTAATTCCTAACTCACTTGCTACAATCTGTGCAGCCCCCTCTCTCGAGATTAATCCTGATAATTTTGCTCTTTTCGCTTCCACTAGCCTATTAATCTCATCTTTCTCTTTTCCACTAGCTTTAGATATTCTTTCAATTAATCTAGAGTAATCGTGAATCATTTTTACCCTTTTTTAAATTTTTCCTTCTTAATAAAATAAATTAGTTTAAAAGCATTGTTGTTTGGAAAAACATATATTTAAAAACCAAATATCTTAAAACAAAGTATGGCAATTGCAGCTTTGAAAATAAAAGTTATGCCAGAACAAGGCATTAACTTAGAAGAATTATCTCAAGCAATAGAAAACGAGTTAAAAAAAGTAGGGGCAATAAAAATTAACTCTATTCAAGAAGAAGAAATAGCTTTTGGCTTAAAAGCCTTAATTGTTACAATTGCCTGGCCTGAAACTCAAGATACAGAAAAGGTTGAGAATTTAAAAGTTCAGGGCATAAGCTCAATTCAAATCATTGATTATAGGCGAGCTTTTGGATAATAGTATCTTTTCTCTAACAATTAGATTATCCAAAAGCGAGCAGAGCTTTCGGATAAATCTTTTTTTATACTATTTTCAAGTTGACAGATAATGATTTTTATGATTATACTTCAATTAAATCAGAAATTCTAAAGCAACTATTTAAAGCAATTTATTTTTTTAAATCAAAAAAACTCTGAAGAGTTTACCACACACTAAAGTGCGTGGTTTGTGAGTTTTTTGGATGCTCAGAGAAATCTGAAGTTGCTTTGCAACTTCTGCATCCTAAAGGATGCAGTTTAATTTCTCTGACATCAACAGAGTTTATATCAATACATCAGCTTAACTGAAACTAGGTTTTATGCTTTTAATCTTTTCTAAACTTTTTTGTTTCTTATATCTAATAATTAGAAATATGATTATTACTAAAACAAGAACGAGCAAAACAATTAAAACAAAGTATAAAATACTTTCTATATCAGTAAAATATATTAATGCTCTTTTCTCCTATTTTATATGTTATCAGAAGAGCAAGCAAAAAACATAAAAGAGCAAATTATAAGCCAAATAGATTCATGGCATGCAACAGAGCAGCAAAAACAAGAGGCAAAAAAACAGATTCAAGAAATGCCGACAAAAGAATTAGAAGCTTTTTTAATAAAAAACAAATTAATTAAATCAGGGCAAGAATCAAAAGAAACAGAACAAGAAAAACAATCAGAAACAAAACACCAATGCCCTTTCTGTTTAATAGTAGGGAAAAAAATTTCCTCTCATATTATAGATGAAAACAAAACAAGTTTAGCTGTTCTCGAGATAAATCCTCTGAGCAAAGGACATACCTTAGTTATATCAAAAAAGCATCAAGCAATAGAAAAAATTCCAAGCCAAGCTTTTACTCTTGCTAAAAAAATCTCGAGAAAACTCAAGCTAAAGCTCAAGCCAGAAAACATAAGCATTCAGTCAGCAGAATTGTTTCAACATGGAGCAATAAATATAATTCCAGTATATAAAGGAATAGAATTAAAAAAATATTCTGCATCTCAAAATGAATTAAAAGAAATCCAAGAAAAATTAATAAGCAAGAGAAAACCCCAAACAGAAATAATTAGAGAGAAAAAATCAAGAAAACCAGAACATCTAGAAAAAGCTCCAATAAGAATGCCTTAAATCAGAAGTCTCATAAAAAACCATCTCACAACATACCCTTGACAAATACATCAATTATTAATTTCTCTGACATTAATAAATAAAAAACCTAAAACTTACAAACAGTTTAAGTATCTAAATTGATAATTATTAACAATATCAAGACCGGCAATTTAAGATCATCAATTATTATTAAAATGATATCAACAAAATTTATCCAAAAAAATTAATAAAATTAAGCAAATTGTTTTTAAAAATTATTAGCATAACAAAAGCAATTAAAAAACTCGGAACAAATGGTATTCCTTGCTTTATCTTAACTTTCTTTTTACTCTTCCTAATTAATTCAACTTCTCCCTCGCTTAAACCTTCCCAATACGGCTTTATTTTTTTCTTTTTCCTTCCAACATTAATAACAACTTCTTCATAAAGCCAATCACCAATTGTAACCTCCTTACTAGAAATAGAAACAATCATACAACTTTCCTCTACTGCTTTTCCATAAACAAAAAGCAAAGGAAAAGCAAGAAAAATTACTGGAAAGAAAACAAAAATTAATTCCTTAAAATAAAAAACAAAAATCAAGCTAAGAAAAACAAAAACAAGAGAGATATAAAAAATTCTCTTGTTCAATTTAAACTGTTTAATAAACTCCAAAGCAAATTTTTCTTTATTTCCAGAAACTAAAACAAGAGAATAAATCAAACCATAAATACCACCAACAAATAAGAAAAGTAAAATAAAAACTCCAAGAAAAATCAAATTTCCTATTAAACTTGAAGCAAAAGGCAAAATTGCTCCTAAACCCATAAGTAATTTAGCATCTCCTCCTGCAAATACTCTTGCATAATAAAAACCATAAGCTAAAATTATAAACAAAATTAAGCCAATTAAGCCATAAAGAAAAAACCATAAGTCAGAATTAAAAACAGCAAAGAAAACCCTATAAGCAAGAGCAAAAATTATTAAAGAAAAACTCAGCCAGTTTGGCACTTCTCTTTTTCTTAAATCAGAAATTGAGGCTACGAAAAGCCAAATTAAAGCCAAAATTAATAAAAATAAATTTTCATACATTTTTTATTTTCTCCTCTATTATCCTTGAAACTGGCTTTCCAGTTTTCTTGCTCTCTTGCTTTAATTTATCTATAATTTCAACTGATAAAGTTATATCTATTCTTTTTCTCTGGAATGGCAACTCTTTTGTCTTATCATAATTTTCCAGCATCTCAAACACATCTTTATTCTTCTCAATTATTTCTTTTATTTTCTTTTCTGTTATCATCTTATGCAATTTTTTAATCTCCACTCAATATTTCTTATGTTTGTTATATTTTGTTTAGCTATTGAAGTTATATGATGAACTAATAACTCCTTGTCTATTTGTTTTCTATTTTCATCTGCAAATTGAAAGGCAAGAAAACTTGCTGTTCTTTTGTTTCCATCTACAAATGGATGATCAACTAAAATTGCTCTAAATAAATAAGCTAACTTCTTATACTCCCCTAACTTTCTGCCTTCTTGCTTATCTATAGCAAAATCTAAGCTACCACTAGACCTTAAATTCCCTCCAAATCCTTTATTTATTCTTAACAAATCTTCCTTACTAATTTCCATACACATAGATATTTGTTAGTATTTATAAATCTTTCTATGTCACAAACTTTTATACACATAAATTTTAGTAAAAAAATTAATTATTTTCCCAGAGTTCTAAACTTTCCTCCACGCCTGTAGGGAAAAAGCTTTCTTCTTTTCTTCTTGTCTTTTTTCTTGCTTCTTACCTCTCCTCTGTCCATCTTAACTTTCTCCTGCTTCTCCTCCACCACAAACTCCTTCGCAGGAAAACTCACATACTAATTTTAATCTTTTATCGAGACAAGTTATCTTTTCCTTTCCTAAATTCTTCTCTTCACAGCAATAACTAAACTTATTTCCTAAATTGCACTGGCTCTCGCATAATTTTAAAGCATTATCTATATCACTTCCACTATAACCTCTTATAGTATCCCAGAAATTTCTCCAACCAGTTGTAAATCCTATTACTAATGCAAGCAAAATTAATATGCCTAAAACAATTACAACTAAAGTTGATATTGCCAATTCAAAACCCGAGCGGTTTGGCAAGAGTATCTTTTTTCTTTTTATTAACGAGACAAACCGCAAGTTCTTTTTATTTTCTCTTTTCATAACTAATTTAAGAAAAAGATGTTTTTAAATTTGAGGTTATTCTGGTGCTACCTCGCCACGAGGAATTTCTGCAGGAGGCGGTGTTTGTGGTGGTGGTGGTTGTATAGATGTACATTCGGTCTTACAGCAAACCTTCCCTTCTTCAACATCAGGAAAGAACCCTTCCATTTTATTCTCTTCGCTGCATTTACCTTCGTCACAAACCTTTCCTGTCCCATCCTTGCTCACCCCAATTTCTTCACATTTTTTACAAGAAATAGGATATACTCCGCAATCACCTCTAAAATTTGTAATCTGAAGTTCTGCATCTAAATATGCTCCTTTTATATCCTTAGTAGAATCCCAACTATTACAAGTAAGAGTAATTTTCTTTTTCTTACCAGCACTTACATAAATAACCACCCTTTCTCTCGTGCACCAATCAGGAACACTAACTTTATCACTAAGAACTGCTCCCTCTCTTGAAGCACAAGCACTAAGACACGAGCTATACTCATTCTTAACATTCTCCGGCCCAACAAAAGGATTAATTTGATTCCAGAACCTTCTTCCAACATCAGTCAAGCTAATAATGATAATAGCAATAACAATTACAGCCAACGCTATATAAACTACATATTCTCCAGTTGCCCCTTTCTTATTCATTTTCCCTCTTTTCATTTTTGTTTTAAATATTAAATTTCTTATATTTATAAACCTTTTTATACAGCTTCTCCCGAAGCCGTAGAAGCTATTTTCGCTTTTATCTCAAAACTCAAGTCAGTTTTATAATCTACGCTCAAATCCCCTCCTGACTCATAAAATGAAAAATCCTTAAAGCTTAATTTTAAAATTCCGTTCTCAAATTCCACATCATAATTTTTATTATAAACTCTCTTTTTTATCTCTTCTACATAGATGTTTTCTAAATTTGAAGAAGCTATTTCTTCCTCGAAATTTTTTTTAAAGTCATCTAAAACCTGACTATCTGAAATTCCTGTTTTATAACTTTTTTCTAAAGCTTTCTCAGCGACCTGCCATAAATAAAACCTAACTTGCTCCTCTTTAATATAAACTTTTTCTACAAACCTCACATCTGAAATTCTCTCCTCTATTTTTCCAATTCTCAAAAAACCAAACAGAGCAGCTCCAACCAAAACCAAAGTCATAATTACTAATAACAAAATTGAAATTGAAGTTGCTCCTTTTTTATTTTTCATTTTACAATATTAGTTAACAATAATCTCCCTCTTTATCTATATACATTTGCACTTTTATTTTTTCTTGCCCATCAATAATGTCAAGAAAAGCTCCTTCTTCTATAGGTAGATTAATTAAAGGGGAGGTTGATTCGAATCCTTTATTTTGAGCATAAAAGGTTGCTACAGGCGAAAGAAAATTGCGTCTTTCTCTCTCGTCAAATTCTTCTGTGAAAGTTTTTAATATAAAGCATTTTGAGTTTACTACATTAACAACTTTCTGCATCTCCTGTTCTATTTGTCCAACATAATTCCTATTTTCCCTAGCCTTAATAATCAAATCTCTCATTAATATATTTTCTTTATCTATCAAAACAGGTGTATTCAAAAAACTAACAAGCTGTTTATTCAAAACTAAATCATAACTTTCATCAGCAAAACTTATTTTGTAAAGTTGAGAAACTTTTTTTTGTTTTGCTATATAAAGAGTAAAATTAATAAAAATAAACATAATAAAAAATATTATTATAAAAGCTACAACCCACACCATAGTAGAAGGAATGTCTCCTCTTTTATTCTCAAGCATAGTTTTCATCTTACCGCCTCTCTCTTGCCTATCTGATTGCTTCCTGCAATGATACGCAAAACTTTTTTATTTCTTTCATTGTCTAGAGAATAAACATATCTCTCAGAGCATTTCGGATAATTTTTCCCCTCAGGCTTGCATTGAACTTCAAAAACAGAAACTCCAAAATTATATTTCCCTGAAACTAAAGAATTTTTGCATTCCTGCTTATTATCCTTAACTTCACAATCCTCAAATTTATAAACCTCTAAATTAAGATAATATTTTCCACTATCAGTAATAATCTTCTTGTCTAATTTGCATTTATCAAAAATATCAAAATTTCCTTCAAGGAAATTTTGTTTCATATAACCATTTTCAATTAAACAATCTGTAACTTTAGTAACAAGAATATCTGCTTCTAATTTTCTTATATCTATATCAGCAGAATTGAAAATTATAACTCCGACTACTAAACCCCCGCCTATAAAAGCTAAAACAAAAAACCACCAAATACTCATATATTTCTCTCCTGCTTTTTTGTCTTTCAAAATTCTCCCAATCATTTTCCTACCCTTATCGCAAGATTTACTCCTCTACTAAAAATCTCTATTTTAGCATCATTAAAATAATTATAACTATAACCCGGCTCTTTTATTTCAAAAATAACTCTTTTCTCTTTCTCATCTATCCTAACAACATCAAGAAAATTCTTATCCTTAAGCTCTTTAAATTTGTCGGAAAGCTTCTGCAAATTAATTATTATGCTTGTTCCTGGCTTTGCTTCATCAATTAACAAGGCAATTCTTTTTGCATACATATGTTCATAAATCCCATCTCTAGTTTGATTAACAAATATTAACATAACTACAAAAAAAGTCAAATTCAGAGCTATAAAAATTAAGTTCTCGTAAATCAATCCTCTTTTATTCATACCTATAGAAAAAAACCATATTTAATAAATCTAACTAAATTTGCAGTATCTACGCAACTGGCAATTTAAAAGTTAAATAGAATTCAATAATTAATAACATAAAAATTGCTCGAACCTTTTACCAAGAGAAAGTTATTTTAATATAGAAGTATGCTTTGTAATTTCTACTTGCAGAAGTACTGATTTGATAAATTTCAGTATTTTAATTAATAAACTACTGCTTTAATTCTCATGTATTATTTTAAACCAAGAATTTTAAGGTATGCTTTCCATAGCTAAACAATACTCACTTATTTGTTCTATATTATAATTTACAGTTCTTACAACACTACAACCACTTCTTGCTTCTCCTGCTAAACCTATATCTCCACAATAGCCTAATGCAACTGCTTTGTTATATTGAACATTTCCGTATTGGTAAATCCCAAACAAAGCAGCAGCTGCTAATGTATACCAGTTTAAAACAGCTTTTCCAGCTAGTGTTAAAAATTTAGTTCCTGCTACATAAACTCCTGCAGCAGCAACTGTCCCTCCTCCAAACAAAGAAGTTTTTAAAGTATTTCCAGCAACTTCCCAATATCCAGGAGCAGAAATCTGCATAAACATAACACTTAGCTCTTTCCTATATAGCTCATCATTTCCCTCTTGCTTCTCTACTGTGTCTAAACTAATTTTTTTATCAGTTTTTATCAAATTATTTTTATCATCTTTATCTATATCATAAATTTTATCAGGTAGACTAAACTTGCCTCCTTCGCCTACTAAATACTGCCAATATGATATCTCTTTATCAGGAAACTTATGAGTAAGCATATAATTTAAAATATCAACTTTTTTCAAGTCAATTCCCTTTTCTTTTAATGCTTCATCATTAAAAGCTATTCTTGAACAAATAACACAGCTTGGATAAACCCCTCCTATTCCATAATTATTAGCAAAATACTGGGTAAATAAAGAAACTTTGCCCTCTCCCATCATTTTCCAGCACTCAACTATTTCTTGGCTAAGAAATCTTTCAATCTGCTCCTTATTTTTAACTTTAATATTCTGCACTCCAGGCTCATTTTCAAATTCCTTACACTGCTCTTTTCCAGACTTTGTTGTAATGCAGAATTTAGCTTCTTTGCATTTCAAAGGAACATAATCTTCAATTGCTTCAGAAACACCAGAAGCAGTTGCCCTAAAAATTACTGCTTCGTGGCATATTTCTCTATCAATTTGAACTCCAAAAATAAAACCCCACAAATATTTCCCTAAAAAGAAAAGCAAAATCCCAAAACCTATAATAAGCAAGATAATTGTAATTGTCCATGAAGTGCTTAACTCAGCTCCTTTTTTTCTCATTTTTCTTATTCCTATCATTTTTCCTCTTTTCTATATTTTTTATATTTTATTTTCTCTTCCTACTTAGTTTCTTTCTTATTTAAATTTTTATCCAGTAAGTTTTCTCAGCAATAGATACAAACCTCCTATCAATAATGAAAAAACTATAACCCAAATTAGTATTTTAAAAAATTCCTCCATAGTTGCTTTTTTGCTTTTCATTTTTTATAATACACCAATGCCAAATCTTTTCCGTCTTCTTTTGTATTCTTAATAAACAAAATTGGAAATTCAATTTCTTCTGGCATATTATTTTTCCCTCCTGCCTCTACAGAGAATAAATATAATCTTGTTCTAGGTGTAGTGATAGTAGATTCTCCACTAGGAATTAAATCTACATATATTTTATATTTATATCCTGAAAAATAAGATTTTATATTTTCTTCTAGTGCCTTCCTCGCATCATTGTTTCTAAAGGCTAGAATGTTATGAGAATTATACCAAAACAAAATCTGCTCTCCTATTTGTTTCTTGCCTTGATTTAGAAAGTTATATTCTGCATCAAGAAGCCCAAAAAAGATCTCGTTTTCTGCTTGTTTTTTGGTTTCATAAAATATAATTTTTCCTTCTTTCTTCTCTATATATAAAATAAATGGTTTTTCTATAGACATAAAGTTTCCAATTTGATATGTAGCTACATCCTCGTTTTTTCCCACAATTGCTCCCATTAAAAATATTTCAGAATCAATCTCTTTACAAACACCTGTTTTATCGCAAGAAGCTCTATCTCCACAAATACATAACTGCTTTTCATTAGCAACAATATACCATTCTTTCGGAGCAGTAATCAAAACTTCTCTTTTATCTCCCTCTCCTAAACCCTCAGTTTTTGCAATAATTTTATTCAAACTTCCTCTTGCCTGCTCTAATGCTGTCTTTTTTGTGAAAATACCATAAAGCTGATAAGTAAAATAAATAAGAATAAAAATACAAACAACTGCAATTGCCAAATTTGCAAAATTTTTCATTAATATTGCTTTTTTATTACTCATTTTCCCCTTTTGTTTCTTCTTTTTTATAAATAAAGCTGCCTTTAATTTCTGCTCCGTTCAACTCTCTCAAAACTATAGTCCTAAAAATACTACTAAGCTCTTTCGGAATTTCTTCTTCAAGCTCTTTATTCCATCCTTCTCCATTAATATATTGATCTTGAATTCCAATTTTGTTCTGATTATTAACAGAACCTATCTGAAATTTATTTAATCCTCGCTCACCAACAAATAACTCATCCAAATATCTTTTCAAGTAAATTTTACTATTTCTTATCTTCAAGCTAGTATCTTTAAAAGTATGCTGAGTATAATATAATATGCTCTCTCCTGATATGATACCAATAGACTTTCTTGTTTCGCTAACCTGGCTTTTTGTCTTGCACAAAAGAAAAAACGGTATTAAAAAAGAGGCATCTAAACTCAACAAATCATCATCAGAAAGATATTCCTCTACTTCGTTGTCAGAATATGCTTCTGGCTCTATTCTCAATATTCTATCTTTTATTTTTCCAACAAGCTTATCTGTACCTTTCAATATCCTTAAATCAAAATTATTCTTATCTTCCACAACAAAAAAAAGATTTGTTTCTTCTATTCTTTCATTTCTATAAATATACATTTCTCTTATTTCCCATATCTGTTTATAGAGCCAATTACCCTCTGGCTCTCCCATTCTTGCAATTCTATCACACTCTATCCCCTTTTTCGCTAATTCCTCCTCTGACAAACCACTTAAATCAACCTCTTCGTCTACTGTATAATTATATTCAGGCTGCTCTCTTATCCATGCAAAAAGTTCTGGCTTGTAAATTAAATAAACAACAAGAGCAATAACCAAAATAACTAATACCATAACAATAACCTGCCTAAATGTAAACTCAACTCCTTTTTTATTCATTTTTCTATTTTCTGATTTTTATTTTCCAAATCTAAACAAATATTTTATATACTCAAAAAAACCCTCCATCTTACCAGTTGCCAATAAATAGCCAAATAAAACTAAGGATAAGATTAAAACCCCGATAATAATCCATGCTGTAAAATCCCACCATACATCTCCTCTTTTATTTCTCATCTTAAATTTCTCTGAAATTTAACGAGACAGAAAATCTTCGATTTTCTGTATAACTTAAAAAGAAAAATAATCTTAATAAACTTAACTGAATTTCTAAGTTTATGACAGAAATTAAAAAACAAAAATTCTCCCTGTCAAACCATTAAAATCAATATTTTCTAACTCCAAAAATTACAAACTTAATTAATTACAGGAAGCTCTATAATTTCTAATAATAACTAATAACTTTTAAACATGTCAGAAATCAAAGATTTCTGATCACCATCAGAAAAATGAATTTTTCTGAGGATATAAATTTATCTAACCTAAACTCATTCCTCCTAAAGCAACTGCAGCAAGCAAAGCCAAACTTAGTACAGCAATTAAAGCAACAATCAAATATAATAATAAACCTCTTCTCAAGTTCTTTCCTGTCTCATGTATGGTTTTTAATTTATCCTCTCCAGCATCAACTGTTACTAAAGTACTTGATAAAATAAAAATTATCTCTATGATATAAATTCCAATAGCAATTTGCAAAAAATAAGGAGAAACCATTTTAGTAATATCAAACAAATCTAAAACTCCAGAAACACCGCCTAAACCAGCTAACTCAAACTCTCCTTGTTCTATAAACATTACTTGTAACTTATTAAGTATGATAGTTATCATGCTGGCTAATCCAACAACAATTCCAGCCATTAATGGAGCTAAAAAAACCATGTTGCTTCTCATATCTGATACAACTTCAGCAAGTAAATCTCTCATTCTCTCATTAATCTTATGAATATTTTTTATATATTCAGATATAGACATTAACGCACGAGCAGCAACTTGCAAGCCTTTTCTCACAGCCTCAATTAAAATTTTCATACTTGTGGCAATTAAAGCAGAAGGATAATAAATAATAGCTCCTCTTCTCTTGTTAAATATTGCTTCTTCTAAGCTCATACCTAATTGCTGCATATTAACATTTACTGTTTTAAAAAATCCCTCTGTTACTTGTCCTCTTGTAGATTCAGCAACATAAGAAAAAGCAATCTCAGCAGGAACACCATCTCCTAATCTATTACCAAGTTGAAACAAAGAATTAGTAAATTCATCTTCAAGTTGTTTGCTTTCATCTCTTGCCTTAATTAATTCCTTGGTTTTTCTATTATAAGCAATAGAGAAAAACATTGCAATAGAAAAAGGAATAAACAAACTCAAAATTATTGCTAGCAAACCATAAGGCCCTAATAACTTGCCATCAACTAATTTAAAATCAAAAATTTTCATATCTCTCAAAAACTCTATGCCCAAATTTGAAAAACTATAATCTTGTTGCAATCCTAAATACCCTGGCAAGCTAGTTTGAAATATAAATGGCAATATTCCTAAAACAAAAAAAGGAAAAGCAATTAAAAAAGCTATAAGATAAGGTTTTCTGCTCTTAAACCTGTAATACTCAGGATTTTTCTCAAGCAATTCAGTTTCTCCATAACCTCCTGGCCTTTTCAATAATACCTCACTAGTTAAATAAAAAACTAAAAAAGGAATTATCAAGTTAAACAAAACAAAAACATGATACCATTTTAAAACTCCACCTAACAAAGTTGAAGCTAAAGGCAATAAAGCAATTGCCAAAGTAGGCAAAACAATACCTAACATATAAATATTAGTTAAAGGACTTCTAATATTTCTCGAGTAAGCAAGCATTTTTTCATAAACTCCATCTAAAATAACTTGCAAAGCTCTTTCCAAAACCTCTATTCTTCTTGTCTCAGAAGACTCATATAAGCTTGACTCAATCAAATGAAAACTTTCTATAAACTCTAAATTGCTTTTTCTCCATGTCTCAAGATAATATTCTAAAGAATCTTTTATATTAGAAAATTTTCCTGTCTCTATATCCCAAAAAACCTTTCTCAAATCTAAAGATAAAGGCTCATCTAAATGTTGAGCAGCAAAAGCAATTGCTCTTTCTAAATTGCTTGTATGCTTCATATAAGCAACAACATACAAAACACAAGGAACCATTTGCGAAGAAGCTTTTAATCTCCATTTGTTTGCTAATCTAAAAGGCATGCTATAAAAATAATAGAACAAAAATAAGCTTGTTGTTAAAAACAAGAAGAAAAGCAAAAAAGGAAATTCATCTCTAATTATAAATATTAACACAGAAATTAACATACCAACAAAAAAAACTAAAAGCAAAGAAACAACTGCCAAAACAATAACCTGACTTGAGCTAACATCTAAATGAGCTATCTCAAGCTGTTTAGAAATTTTCTCCTCATCTTTTTTCGCAAGCTTTATTTTCAAAATGCTTCCTAAACCCCTGCATAAATTCTCGTATCTTGACAAAGAAGGCATCATATCTTTCTTGAACTGAATATATTCTCTGCTAACCTTACTAACATCTACTTCCTCCATAACTTCCTCTTGCAACTTTTTCCCGTATTTCCTAAAAATTTCCTCTGTATTCATTTTAAATCTCGTTAGAGTTTCCTCTTTTTCACTTTATTTTTTTAATTTCACCATTTTATTTTCTTAAATCAAAGCTCTAATAATGCCATATATTAAAAATCCTACGGCTATCAAACCAATAATCCATGCAATATAATAAAGTATTTCTAAAGTTTTGTTTTTCACTTCACACCTCTTTTCTTCTTATTTTTATTTAATTTAATTGAGTTTAAAAACTCAATTATAGCTAAATTCACAACTTGCTTCTTGCTAGAATAAAGAAACTTATTTCTTTTAATCAACTCAGAAATTTTCTTCTCAAGTTCAGAATCTATTTTTACAACCGAGTCCATAGTTACTTTTAGTTACTAAAAGTAACTTTATAAATCTAACTAAATCCCTTTCCCCTTTATTTCCTTCTTCAGCCATTCCTGCCATAAAGGAAAAACTCTCTCGCTAAGAGGCAAACCTATTTCTTTTCTCACCCTCTCAGAAATCTCATAAAAAACAGTATTGCTTAAAGAATTAAATTTTGCTTCTAATAACTCTGGTATTTTTAACTTATCAGAAATATTAACTAATTCCTGCTTAATTTTCCCTCTCAACAAAATATTATCATAAACAGCATCCCAGTTTCCTACCCAGCCCTTAACTCCAGAAGCAACATTTTTTATTATCTCACTATCCCCATTAATCAAATCATCAGTTGCCTCTAACTCATCTTTATCAACATTATATTTAAGCAAGTCAACAAAACCTTTTTCTTCTTCTGGATCTCTAACCCAATGCTTTCTTACCTCACTTAACTGAACAACTCTTCTCCATGATTGCAAACCAGAAGCAGATTTAACAGGATTGCAAACTAAAACAATATCAGTTGCTTTAAAGCTTGTAACAGGAACTTGCAAATCATTTACAACTCTGTCAAAAACAGCATATGGACTTGCACCATGAATAGTGCCAGCAACAACATTTGCTAAAGCTCCTATTCTCATTGCCTCCCACAAACTTTTTGCTTCTAATGATCTGACTTCTCCTACTATTAAACAAGAATCTCCAAATCTTAAGCTGGTTCTAATTCCTTCATCAGCAGGAACTTCTGTAGTTGTTTGCAATAAAGCTGAACGAACTTTCATTCTCAAAATATCATAACCTAATTTTCTTAAACTATCGACAGGCAACTCGAGGGTGTCCTCCAAAACTATACAACGAAACTTTGGCATTATCTCAAGCATTAAAGCCCCTAACATAGAAGTTTTTCCTGAACTGCGTGTACCTGCTATGAGAATAGTTCTCGCACCATCCACAAGAAAAGACAACAAACCAGCTGTAAAACTATTTATCATCCTATTTTTAATATACAAAGGCAAAGTCCATGGCTCTTCTCTATGTCTTCTTAAAGCATAAGCCAAACCTCTAGGAGATAATGGCTGTTGAATTACAGCAACTCTGCTTCTTATCTTGCCTATATTCAAATCAGTATCTAAAATAGGATTAGCTTCATCTAAAGGCCTTCCACTAAGCATTCTAAACTTAGCAGCCCAAGAATCAGCATCTTCCTGGCTAGGAATAATATTTGTAATGCACTCATCAAATTCCTGATGCCTTACAAAAACAGGATTTAAAGATATAGGAGCATTTAAAACAATATCTTGTAACCTAGAATCTTGCAACAAAACCTCTATCAAGCCAAATCCAATTGTGTGCCTGACAAGTATTCCTGCTAACTTATTCAACTCATTATAGCTTAATTTAATTTTTTTGCTTCCAGCTAATTCCTGTAATAAATCTCGAGAAACATTAAAAAAAACCTGTCTTGTCCTCTCTATATCAGTAAACTCTTCTGCTTTAGGCCTGTGCTCAATCAAAACATTTCTTGCTAAATTCAAAAGTAAATGAAAATCCTCATCTAAAGTATATTCAGGAGGTGTTAAATGATATATGTATTTAGCTTCATTTTTCTTTTTTAATATTGTAACATTGCTTTTGTCATATTCCTCACCAATTTCATACTCTTCAATAATTTCTGCTTCCTCAGGCAAGCTAGCAACTAGCCTAGTAAAAGTAAAATTAGGAATTATATCAGCTCGAAAAAATTGATTGTAAATTTCTCTGTTCCCTAAAATATAACTATCTAAATAATTTCTTGCCTCTTTAATTAAAGTTAAATTTTCCATCAAAGCTATAATTTTTTCTAGTAATCTTATATAACTCATTTGACAAGCTTTGCATTCTAAAGGCAGTTTCTCTAACATAATTCTTTCCTCTCTCAAAAATCTTTTAGCTTCAGAATAACTTGCTATTGGATCCTGTTTCAATAATCTAGTAAAATATATCATATCATTATATCTTTTTCCTAAACATTGCTGACAAGTTAAAATCAATCTCTCTGGACTTAAAACTCGTTCTTGTTTTACCAAATAAGTATAAAACTGAGCTAGCTCTAACAACAAAGAAGTTTCAGAAAAATCATAATTATAGTTTCTCTGCTGAACAAAAACAATTCTCGAGATATTAGGACTTTCAATTAAGCTATCAACAGTTCTTGCCATTACCTCTGGATTTTCAGCTAAATTAGGAACATATGGACTTCCAAGATAGTTAATATACATAACATCCTGCCCGGCCTCTCTTAAAATCTCATACGCATACAAAACACTCCCTTTTTTGAACAGCATTTTAAATTAAAACTTACAAATTTACTAAAAAAACGAACTTAAAATAGTTTTCTATTTCAAACTAGAAAATAAAAAGATATAAAAACCAATCAAACTTTAAGATTTAAATCAAAAAAAAGAGGAAAAATGCCACAAACACAAGAAGACTACATAACCCCTTTAATCTCTGAATTCAACACCAAGTTAAGAGATATAGAGGAAAAACAAAGATTATTAAAGGAAAGAGTTTTGCTAATAGGACAAAACCTAGTTGAAACAAAAGAGGTTACAGAAAATCAATTAACAACTCTAAAATTAGATATAGAAGAGATAAAAGCAACAATAGAGAAAATTAAATCAACCCTAGTAAGAGTAACAGAAGAGTTAGAAAAAAAAGCAAGAAAAAATGAGTTAGAGATTTTAGAAAATCAATTCAGAATGTTCCAGCCTTTTAAAAAATGACAATACTAGATGAGATTGAAAAAATGCAACAACAAGGCATGACAGAAGAAGAAATTCAACAAAAATTAATAGAGCAAGGACTAACTCCTTTGCAAGTTAATCAAACTTTAGAGCAAGCGAGAATCAAATTTCTTGTCTCAAGAAACGAACAAGAAATACCAACTGGCCAAGAGTTTGTCAGCGAGGAAATGCAACCAAGCATAACTGAAACACCTGAAACAAGTGAGGAGCAAATTCCAACTCAAGAACAACCAAGTCAAGAGCCACAATATATTTATCCGACTCCTCAAGCATATTATCCTGAATATCAGCCTTATCAAGCAGAACTGCCAACCGACATGGCAACAGAAATAGCAGAATCAATAGTAGAGGAAAAAATTTCTAAGTTAAAAAAAGAAATAGGAAACATTTCAGAACTAAAAACAACAACAGAAAGAAAAATTGAAAATATTGGCTCAAGGTTACAAAGAATAGAAGAGATAATAGATAGGTTACAAGCAACAATTTTAGGAAAAATAGGAAGTTATGGACAAAGCCTAGGAGACATAAAAAAAGAAATGTCTTTAATGCAGGAATCTTTTTCTAAAGCACTTCCTAACTATGCAAAACCAAAGCAAAAAACTGAAAAAAGACAGGAACCACAAGCAAAAACAGAAAAGAAATCAAAATCAGGAATAGAACATTATCTAAAAAGATAATTGTTTAACTAAGGTTCTAATAAGTAACTTATAAGAACTCTGAAATTTCTCTTAATTTGCCTTTAATAATATAAAGTATTCTCAAGTTAATATTATTTTTTATCATCTTTAGGTTTATGAGAATTCTTTTACAAGAAAATAACCAATTTTATTTTCTTGTGATAATCCAGCCCACTAAAACAGCTATTGCAAGCAAAATTATGCCTCCAAATATTCTTCCTCTACTAAAAACAAACCATTTGATATTATAAAAAACAGGGTCAAAAACTCGAATAGCAGCTATGAAAAAAACCAAAATCAAAGCAATAATAAAAACCCATACAAAACCAGGCTTCATAATCTTATCTATATTCTGCTGACTTAAACCAATAATAATCAAAATAAAAAACAAGGCAACAACTAAAACAACAAACCAAGGAGTTACAGCTTGTATATACTCGCGAACAGAAATAATAGTGGAGAAAATAATAGCAATAATGCCAGAAACAATAACATCAATCCAAATTACTCCTCCTAAAATCTTGGTTTTAGCAAGCAAAGCATAAATTATAACAAACACAAAAACAAATCCAAAAACAGGCATGAAAAATTCCAACCCTGACAAATTAATAGGCATTTTTATTATTCTTAATTAATTTCGTTAATATTAGTTACATATACACCCCTTTATTAATCTTGTGTTTTAAAGAGCATAAAATGATTCATTAAAAACATAAAATTAATTTCTTATAAAAGCTGAACTTGCCAGTTCTCATTTATAAGAATAATTTATCTTCAGCTTAAATATGAAATAAGAAGTTACTTCTCACCTTTGCTTGCAATTATAATCCCGACTATAGCTCCAATAACAACAATGCCAACAATAATCAAACTAGCATACTGGCTCCACCAAAAGCTTCCAACAAACTGAAAATCAGATAATGAAATAAAAGTAACAACTAAGAATATAAAAATCCCTATTCCAAAAAATACCCAACTATACTCTTTTTTTGTATCAGGAATAAATGCGCCAGCTAAAATTAAAGCAATAAGCAGAACAGCTAATCCAATCCCAAAATTAGGAAATATAGACTGAAAAAAAGCAGGAACCTTATTAAGTTGTAAAGCTAACAAGCCAATAGCAATAGCAACTACAACTGCTGCCCCTTTGTTTTTATCAAATACACTTATTTTAGTAAGAATAGCATAAACCAAAGCAAAAATCAGCAAGAAAGGTAGAATATAAGCAAAAAACCCTAAACTTTCTAACTCATTAAGCAAGTTGGAAAATCCTCCTGGAACAAACTGCAACATTAATCCTATCATATATACAAGAAAAAAATCTTATTTAAATATCTTTCTATTTCAACAATGCATATTTTTTATTTAAATTCTTATCTAATTGCTCTAAGAAAATTCTACAAATTTTTTTATATTTACTAGTCTTTAAACTTCAGAAATTTTCTAATTTCTGACAGTGCTCAAAAACCATGGTTTTTAACATTGAAATTAAGTAAGCTTGTTAATTATTGGTATTTATTTATTAAAAATAGATATTTTCAAAAGAGTTTAATCAAGCTGTTCACTCAAAAATCTCTAAAGAGAAATCTCACTCCTTACTTTCTCCTCTTCCGCTCCAAAGAACAATAGCTATAGCAGCAACAATAACAAGTATAAAAAATATGTTGCTTGCAATATCACTTCCTCCTAAAACATTGCCAATAATAATGCCCCAATAATCAGTAAATATTAATAAAGCTACAATCAAGACTATTGCGATTAAAATTCCAAAAGTTATAGTTAATTTTTTAGGCATTTTAAATTCTTTCTCTCCAGAAGCAAAACCATAAAGAATCATAAAAACTAATAAAACAACAGCAATTATAGCAAGCAAAGGCATCAAATTTACAATTATACTTCTTGGATATGGAAAAGCTATCAAGATTAAACCAACAACAAAACCAACAATAGCATTAATCTGTCTCTTGCCTTCGCCTAAAATTTTGGTTTTCTCTAAAATAGCAAAAATTAAAGTGAATACAAGTAAGAAAGGCAAAACCTGTTCTGTAAAAAACGGATGTGATAACCAAGTCATTTTCTCTTTTTCCTCTTTTTATATGCTCTTCTTTTATCCTCTTATTCTTTTTCTCCTCTTTTTATATGCTCTTAATCTTCCCTCTTCTTTAATTCTACTTTTCTTTTATTTCTTTTTCCTCTATTTTTTCTCGCTCTTTTTTAATTTCCTTTTTTCCTTAGTATTAATTTTCTATCATAAAATAAATAATTTTTTACTCTAATTTTTTTATTAATTCTTTCTTATTTATAGCTATTTTCAAAAAGGAAAACCTCCTTTAACATATTGAAAAACATTATAAGCAACAGCAACTATAATCAAACCAATTGCTATATCATATTTCTTTTTATACAAAGCCCATACAATAGCTATTACTAATAAAATAAAACCTAATAAATAGACAGTTAGTGGTGTTATTAAATTCATTTTAACTTCCCCCTACCATAAAAATTGAACCAATTCCAATTAATCCGGTTCCTATAAGCGCCCCAATTTTTGTTGTTGATAATGCCCATACTATAAACCCCACTGAGCCCATCGCAGCTCCAATAATTTTCAAAAACATAATTTGTGATTTTTTTCCTGTCATTTTAGTGTTTCCTCATATACATCTTTATTTAAAATCTTTTTATCTTTTTTTAGTTTTCTTTTTTATCTCGTATCTATGAAACACCTGCATTTCACTCTTCTAAAGTCTCTATCTCTTCACTTTCCTCTGACTCTTCTCTTATTGGCAAGCTAGCCTTACTCACAATAAAAATATCTCCTATTGATTTAACAAACTGATGAGGCACTATCATGCCTCTTGCTCCACCTATTAACCTTGCCATATGCCCTGCTACTCTTATTCTCCAGCCATCTATTTTGTTTTCAGAAAGATTAACTTCTTCTACTTCTCCAAGAAAATCACCAGCATCTGTATAAACATTCTTCCCCAAAATCTCTGAAACCTTTTTTATTTTTAGCATGTTAAAAATAAAATCAGTGTATTTATATAGTTTTCTATGTTATAGTATCTACGCAAGTAGAAAATTATAGCCAATTGATGCTATTAAAAACTAATATCAACTCAAAGCATATTTATTAATCTTCAAAAGTTAACATAAACCCATCGGCAGTATATTATATTTATTATACATTTAAAGAACCATCTTGTCTATTAGACTTCCAGAAATTGTTACAAAAATGCCAGTTGCATAAATAATAAGTTAATTTTTGAAAGCAGCAAATTAAATTTTTTAGTTATTGATTTTTAATTGCTAATATATATTTTTAGGAGTAATTTACCAAAGCACAAGAATAGCAAAATTTATAATCTCACTATAACTTGGAATATGATGATAACAGCAAAAGAAGTTTTGGTTTTGGTACTTGCCTTAATTATCCTAGTTTTCTCAAACTCTTTCAAAAATATTTTAGAAAAAGACACATCATTTACTATTAACTCATTATTCATATTCGCAATAATTCTAATAATTTATGTAGCTGCAAAAAAACTAACAGCTTATTATTATGAAGCAGAAGAAGAAACTAAAATCTGGAATTTCCAGAGGTATGGCTTATATGAGAGAAGTTATTTCAAATACCCTATTCCTATTGGTATAATTCTTCCTTTCTTATTGTCTATAATTACTTTTGGTTCTATTCCTTGGTTTGCTGTTACAGAATCAGATGTTAAGCCCACAGAAGCAAGAGCAGCAAAAAGACATCAAATCTATTCTTTTGCTGAAATGACAGAGTGGCATCTTGCTTTAATTTCTGCTTCTGGAATTTTAGCTTCTTTGATAATTGCTCCGATTGCCTACATATTAAACTTACAAGAGTTAGCTAAAGCAAGCATATATTTTGCCTGTTTTAACTTACTGCCTTTAGGCAAGTTAGACGGCTCAAGAGTTTTCTTCGGCTCATTAATTTTATGGGTATTCCTTGCTGCTATTTCCTTGATAGCCTTAAGTTATGCTTTGCTGCTGGTATAATTTTTAAATTAACTATTCCTCAAGTAAATATGGAAAATATAAAAAAATTTCTTAAGAATATAGAGCCAAGAGCTTACCAGATAGAAATTTATAAAACTTGCAAAGAAAAAAATTGTTTAGTTATTTTGCCTACTGGAATGGGAAAGACTTTAGTTGCTTTAATGTTAGCCATAGACAGAATGGTAAAATTTCCTCAAGAAAAAATTTTATTTCTTGCTCCAACTAGGCCATTAGCTCAACAACATCTTAACTATTTCAAAAAACATCTTCCTGAATTATTTGCTACTATGGAACTATTCACAGGAAAAACCCATGCAGAAAAAAGGAAAAATCTCTGGCAGAATGCAGAAATCATATTTAGTACTCCTCAATGTGCTCAAAACGACATAAAAAATAATTTGTATGACTTAAAAGATGTTAGTTTATTGATATTTGACGAATGCCATCGCTGTTTGAAAAATTATTCTTACACATATGTAGCCAAAAAATATCAAGAACAAGCAGAAAATCCAAGAATTCTTGGATTAACAGCAAGTCCAGGACATGAAAAAGCCAAGATACAGCAAATCTGCAACAATATGAACATAGAAGCAGTAGAAATCAGAACTCGAGATTCAGAAGATGTAAAAGAATATTTACAAGAACTAAAATTTGAGGTAATCAAGATAGACTTTCCAGAAGAGCTTGATAAGATAAGAGAAAACCTAAAAAAAATATTCTCTAGAAAAGTAGAGGAATTGAAAAATAGAAAGCTTTTATTTGGACCTGCAACTAAAAAAAACTTGTTAGAAACACAGCATCAAATAATGAAAGCAATTGCTTCTGGCAATAAACATTTCAACTTGTTGGCAGGAGCTTCTGCTTGCGCTCAAACTCTCAAGCTTCAACATGCTCTCGAGTTATTAGAAACACAAACTCTTTCCTCTCTAAACTCATATATGCTTGACTTATTCGAACAAGCAAAACAAGAAAAATCAAAGGCAGTAATTCAGATAATCAAACAGCCAGAATTTTCTCAAGCTTATACAAAGCTAGTAGAACTAATAGCAAAAAAGCAAGAACATCCTAAATTAATAAAATTAAAAGAAATTATTTCAGAAGAAATTAAAAAAAATCCAAAAATGAAAATAATTGTTTTTGCTCAATTCAGAGACACAGTAACAAAAATTTGCAAGGAATTAAACTCAATTCCTAATATTAACGCAAGAGTTTTTGTAGGACAAGCAAAAAAAGAAAGCAAAGGAGTAGAAAAATTAACTGGTTTAAGCCAGCGTGAGCAACAGGAAATTATTCACGAGTTTAGTTTAGGAAAAATAAACATACTTTGCGCAACCCAAATAGCCGAGGAGGGTTTAGACTTGCCAGAAATTTCTTGTGTAATTTTTTATGATAACGTACCAAGTGTTATACGAAAAGTGCAAAGAGCTGGGAGAACTGCTAGACTAAGACCAGGAAAACTTATTATCTTAATTACGAAAGGCACCAGAGATGAATCTTATTACTGGGCTGCTTTTCATAGAGAGAGAAAGATGCATAGGATAATTGAAAATATAAAAGAAAATTCCACAAATAAAAAAGAAAAGGGAAAACAGCTAAATTTAGGCTTTAAATAAAATATCTATATTATTCTGGACGATACGGTAAATGCCATTTATTAAGGTCTGCATTGAAAAAATACAAATTTGTGTTACCATTTCTTTCTTTTCTGATTATATTCATTTCTCTTAAGATATTAAGATATAGCCATAAGGTTTCTTCACTAATTTTAATACTCCTTCTATTTAAATAAAACAAAATCTGTTTAGTAGTCAAAGAATCATCAGACACAAATATTTTAAAAATAGAAGCTAAATCAATTTTTGAAGCTGATTGAGGTTTAAAACATTTTTTTAAAATAATAAAAGCTTCGTCTATTGAGGTAATTTTTTTACTAAATCCATTAATAAATTCATTAATTTTAAACCACTTATTTGAATCTTTAATAAAATAAGTTCTCCATTTTTTATATTGTTCTTTATCAAATTTTCCAGAAGAATAAAGCTTCCACATCCCAGTAGAATCTGGTTTGTTTGACTTATTTAGATTTATACCCTCTTCGACTAATATTTTAAAAACATCGTCTCTTAATTTTTTGCTCCCTATATTCAAACCAATTTCTTTATTTGTTCTTACTATGCCATCAAAAGCCATCACACCTAAAACACAAGCTTTCCTAATTTCAAAATCAGAATTTTTAATAATATTTGGAATAGAATAATTCTCTTTCTTCTTTCCCTTATTAAACTTAAAGACTTCTGTAAAATATCTTTGTATTACTTTATTATCTATCTTAATATTCCATGCCTCTGTTCCTTTAGATTTTCTAATAACGGAGGGTATACCAAATAACCTTTTCATCCATCTAGAAAATTTTTCTATATTCTTTTTATCCTCATCTAATATTCTTAAGGAATTATCAGATTTTACAATACAACCATCTGCTAAGATTGCCCCAGTAACTTTCGCGAATGTGGGAGTTAAAGCTGGAACAGCTTTAACACTTCTTGCTTTGTTTGTATTCTGCTTCAAGAATTCAAAGGTTTTCTGTATTTCTATTTTTTTCTTTTCTAAATCTCTATCTGATTTGTTTAACAAATTTTTCCACAAAGTTAATAATTTCAAAATAAAAATAAGTGCTACCTCTTTTCTTTTCTGATAAATTACCCTCTCTGCAAAACTTAATCTTATATTCAACCCCTTCGCAATTATTTTAGCTATTTTCTGCCTATTAAACCCCGATACATGCTTCCTTGTTTCTAAAGTTATTTCTTGAACATTAAAATTTGTACCAGAATATTTAATCAATTTATCTAAAATAGATAAAGGAATCCTTCTTTTGCACTCTTTCCATTTGTAAAGGTTTTGTCTAGGAATTTTTAAAATTTTAGCCAAAATTTGCTGACTTTTAGCTTTTTCGATTGCTTTATTATAAGTCTTTTGTATAATTTCCTTTTTTATTTTTATATTAAATACAATATGCCCTTTATGTTTAATAATTTCATCCATAATTTCACCTAATTTCTTATGAAGATTTCTACCAACAGCACATATCCACAAACGGGGAATTGTATCCTCTTTAGTATATAACTTAAATAAATCAAAACTTTCCATTCTTATCTCTTTTTATTATTTCAATTTATTTTTTCTTTGTAAACAAACCTTTTTCTGCTAACCATGCTATCACTATATTCTTTACTTTATTTGCATCGTTAGAACCAATATCCAACTTTTCTATTAACTTCCACTGTTCATCGCTAAATTGAATTGTCAACCTTTTTACCATCTTTAAGTATGTTTTATATATGATTTTTATATGCTATACAACATAGCAAGGTTTATAAACTTTATTGTGGTAGAGTATATAAATATGCTTTTCACAAAGAAAAAAAGATGCATAAAGCTATAGATTCAATACAAAAAGATTTTAATAACCTCAATAATAAACAAGAAAATAACAGAACTGAAGAGGAAAAACAAAATAGGTTATTCTTTTGATTTAACCAAAGCAATTATTGAACCTATGATGGTTATTAAATTAAAAGTCAATATTCCAAAAATTAAAGCAATTATTCCAGCTTTCTTTACTCTATCACTATCATCGCTCCTCATTCTTATGGACTGCCATATTACTAAAGCTCCACCTATTATAATCCATAAAGGCAGAATTATGTTTATAAAAATACTCGCTATACCAGAAAATAATGATATTTTTGCAATAGAAAATACAGAAAGAAAAATAGTGCCCACAAGATTAACAAGCGCATAAAATATTCCGCCTATAACAGATAAAATTCCACCTATCAAAGTCACTATAAACGCTATTTTATTTGCAATTTTTTTACCTCCTCTTTTTAGTTTTTTATCTTTTAACAGTAGATGAAGGATCTTTCCAAGCAAGTATTGCTGGTATAATAAACTGAACTATTGGAACTAACATTAAGATTCCCATATACCCTTCATAACCTCTTCTTAATGCAACTTTATACCAATACCAAACAAGTATAGCTATATTTGCTAAAGGAACAAAAACAAGAACAACCGTCCAAGAAGGAACTTGAGCAATTTTAGCTAACAATATTAAATTCAAAATAGGAACCCATGCAAACCATTTTGGTTCTGTTCCTGTTTTTTTAGCCAAAGTCATAAATATTAAAGCAAAATAAACATATAAAATAAAGAATATTATAATAAGTAAAGGGATTAGAAAAGCAAGAAATATTACTAAAAAACCTGCTCCTCTTTTATTATCAAAGGTTCCTGAATTAGAAAAAGATGGGGTAGTAGTTTTCGTAGAAGTAGTAGACTTAGTTGTATCTGTAACTTCTCCTTTCCCTAAATCACTAATTTCTAAAGTATATTTCCCTCCATTATCTGTATCATGATAAATTTTCACAAGAATATATAAAGTTTGAGATTCTGATGATGTATACTCTAAATTAATTATAGCTCCTTCATTTGGAGCGCTTTTTCCAGCAACTTTCTTTCTTGCTTCATCATACATAATAATTTCTAATCTTTTATTAGTTTCTGGAGTTAACTTAAGTCCTATCTTCTTATTTTTGCCTACATTAATTTTATACATATCTTTCCTGTCAATACCCCAATCTCCAAAGACCCTTGTTTCTAAGTAATAACCATTAATCAAAGAACCTTTATAGGTGCCATAATCTATTTTATAAGCTTTTTCAAAATCATCTCCAACATCCACACCAGAATCAGCATCAGAGTAATCCTCAGTAGAGTAAGTAAGAGTATAACTATTTATAGTATATGTTACGTCATATCCAGAGAACCCACCATTCTTAATAACACAATAATAATCTTCTTTATAATTATTATCTGAAAAAATATAAGAATCTTCTCCACTTAAACTAGGAGAATCTCCAACACTATGACGATTATCCCAGATTTCTTCTCTATTCTTATTATAGAAAAAAGTTTCCACATATACTCCTTCCTTACCCCCCTCAAAATTAAGTGAAAAAACAGCTTTTTTCCCAGACATAGGGCTTAACTTAAAATAAGCTTTTTCTCCTACTTTTAGATTTTCTCCTGTATATGTATTTCCAGGAGTAATCAACTCAGCTGTCTCAAAACTATTTCCAGCAACAGAAACAAAACTCAAAACTAATATAGATACAAATAAAACTAAACCTACTAAAATCAAACCTCTTTTCATGTCTAATAAAGAACAAACAAACTTTATAAAGTTTTCTTATTTTAAATACTAAAATGTTTGAAAACATCTTCTCACAAAATAAAGGGAAAGTTAGCCAAGATTTAAATAATGCAGGCAAAGAAAAACTAAAGATAATAGCAGACCACCATGAAAAAAACTCTTTAGTAATCTCAGAACTTATAGATTTAGGAGTAGAAGTAGAATTCAAGCATCTTTTAGTAGGAGATTTTCTAATTCAAAACACAATAATAGAAAGAAAAACTATTTCTGATTTCTTGTCAAGCATGCTCAATAAAAGATTATTAAGACAATTACAAGAACTGCAACAATATCCCTCTCGTTTATTAATAATAGAAGGAAGTGACGAACAAGAGCTATACCCAGAGTCAAGCAACATAAACCCAAATGCAATTCGTGGCTTTTTATTATCTATACTGCTCAAACATAAAGTTCCTATTATTTTTTCTAAAGACTATGAAGACACAGCAAAGTTTTTAATCTTAATTGCAAAAAAGCAGGAATCAGAAACAGGCATAAGAGCAAGAAAAAAAGCTTTTAACAAAAAAGAGCAATTACAATATTTATTAGAAGGATTTCCAGGAATAGGCCCAAAAACAGCAAAAAAACTTCTCAAGAAACATAAAACATTAAAAAAAATTATAAATTTGCCAATAGAACAGTTAAAAAAAGATATAGGAAAAAAAGCTGATATTTTTAAATTAATAGAAGAAAGCTATTAATTTTCATAGATATTTTTTCTATGCCCTACTTCTAAAACAAAAATAATGCTTTTATCCTGCCTTATATCTAAAATTGCCCTATAATCTCCAATCCTTAGAATATAATAAGGAGTTCCTTGCTTTCTTTTAACAAAATGAAAAGGTCTAATCTTTATTCTTTCTAAAACAGAAATTATCCTCTCTTGGATATTTATTTCTAACTTATAGAGTTGTTTTTCTGCTGTCTGTGAAAATTCAACATTATACATTCCTTTTCATCCTCTTTTTCATAGTCTCTAAGGCAATTGTTTTTCCTTGTTCTATTTCTAATCTAGATTTCTCTATGTTCCTTTTTGTTTCTTCAGAAAATTCCATTCTATCCTCTATTAAATCCCATATTATGTTTTCATAACTCTCTCTTCCACTTATTTTCATTCTTGCAAGTTTTTCCAAAAGTAGCTTGCTTATTTGTATTGTTGTTTCCATACCAAGTATATAACTGGCTATAGGTATATAAATTTTTCTATTCAAGACTGTTTTGCGTTAATGAAGGATAAAAACAGAAATTATCGATGATAAATAAGATGAACTTTTAATTTAATATTTAATTTCTCTATATAAAACAAAATTAAATAAATTTGTCTGCCACTATACTAGATAATTATTTCTCTCTGACATATCTTAAATACTTAAATCTTTCATTCTCTTTTTGGAACGAATGTTTAATAGAAAAACTACAAATATATTTATTTGTTAAAAGCTATTAATTTAAATTCTTGCACATTAACAAAGCATGCTCACCTTCTCCATACTTATCAAGAAAAATTCCAGAAAAATGAAAATCATTTTTCAAGTAAAAATCTATGGCCTTCTTATTTTTCTGATGAACATAAAGGTAAATTTTGTTTTTCCCTAAATTTCTAGTTAATTCCTCAATTTTCTCAACTAATTTTTTCCCTACTCCCTTGCCTTGTTCTTCTCTTAAAACAGAAATAAAATGCAATTTGCTTCCTCTTGCAAAATCAGGCTGAAAACACACAAAACCAATAATTTTGCTGTCCTCAGAAAAAACATAGAATTCATCTCCCTGATTAACTCTTTTTTTTATCCATTCCAAATTTAATTTGTTCGGATGTTCAAACCCATCATTTTCAGCTATTTTTACAAGCTCTTCATACTCTTTTTCTTTTGCTTCTCTTATCATCTTAAAAATCCCGAATTTTTAATGAGGCAAAAATCCTCGGATTTTTTCATTTTAACTTAAACTCCTCAATTATCTTATATTCCGGCCCTTCACTTTTTAAAATACTTTCAATCAATTTAAAATTCTCTATTTCACTTGTCAAATTAACTTTTATTTTTTCTATTTCCTCAAGAAACTTTTTCTTATCTTTAACTTGCTTAACTCGAGCAATAGTAATATGCCCCATAAATCTTCTCTCTTTCTCAAATAGATCCTCTAATCTAGCATCAATTTCTTTTTGTAGCTCCCACAACTTTTTACTTTCTTCATCCTTGCTATTAGCTCCAACCCAAATAATTCTGATAAATTTCTCAGAAAAAACCCCAAGCTTATTAATCTTAATTTTAAATTTCTCAAGATTAATACTTCTTAAACCTTCTTTGGCTAACTCAACTTCTTTTTCAGAAATCTCTCCTAAAAATTTTAATGTTAAGTGTATATTTTCTAATTCTGTTTTCTTGCCTTTAAATTCAGGCAGCCTATCTTGAATTTTCTTTATTTCTTTTCTAATTTCTACAGGCAGCTCAACAGCAATAAAACATCTCATCTTTATTTTTTATGCTCTTTTATTGATTTTCTAAAGCTCAAAGAAGTTTTTCCAATCTCTTTCATAAATAAATCTTCTGTCTTGCTAATATCTTTTAAAAATCTCTTGCTTAAAAAAAGCAAGACTATCAAACCAAGAAAAGATAAACCAGCAACAATAAAAAATAAAATTTTGAAACTTGAGATTTCAACAAACTTTGCTCCTAAATAAGCAGTTAAAGCTATGCCTAAACCAACTCCAGTACTCCATACACTATATTCTAAACCTCTATGTTTTCTGTCAAGATGCATAGTAAACAAAGAATACCAGGCAGGATAAGCCATCGCAGCTCCTAAACCATAAATTCCTTGAGCAATAAAAATAAATTTAACATTTGGAGAAAAAGCATAAATTATTGGTACTAAAACAATTAAAAAACTACCAAAAAGCAAAAATCCTAGTTTGCCTTTCCTTGAGTCAATATACATAGACAAAGGCAGTTGCGTAATAGATTTAACAAGGAAAAAAATTGTGCTAGCTAAACCAGCAGCAGCTATGCTTCCTCCTGTAATTCCAGTATTCATAAAAATAGCAAATATAGGAGCAATTAAACCAAAAGCACTTAATATTAATATATCTGAAATTGTTAAATAAATTATTATCTTGTTCATTTTAAATCTCCTCAGAGTTTAAGAGGCAAAAATCGTCAGATTTTTTCATTTTAAATCTCATCTCTTTTTTTCTAAAAATAATAAAAAACAAAGATATATAAAACTTATCTTAATAGCTAAATAATGGAGAATAATACAAAAACAATAAAAACCTCTCTTGATAATTAAATAATGGAAAACCTAACTGAAACAAAAACAATAGAAAACCTTATATCTAACAAGTCTTCTGAATTAATAAACAAAGCTTTTTCTCAAATTTTCTACAAGCTCAAGCCAATCTTAATAACAATTGCTATTATACTCATAATTTTAATTTTTCTCTACATAATCTATAGGATAATAAAATTTATCATAATAAGAACAAAAGAAAAAAGAATAAAAGATACATACAAAAATACAGAATTAATTTTAGAAAAACTTGATAAGATAGAAGAAAAATTAAATGAATTAATTAAACCAAGAAAAAAAGAAAAACCAAGTCAAAAGCAAAAACAAAAAGTATTTAAATGAATTTTTCCTCTCTTAACTAACAAAAAGAGGCAAAAGGAGGTAAAATGGAAAAAGTTTTAAATCTAATAATGTGGATTGTTGGTGTCTTAGTAAGTCTAGCAGTAGGATTTGGAATGACAAGCGGAACATTAACAGTTCCATATGTACAACCAGTAGTTCCAATTGCTGGATGGATTGTAGTAATTGGTACAGTTGTAAGTGTAGTCCTAGCAATCCTAAAAGCAACTAAATAAACTCGTTTCATCTTTTCATTTTTATTAACTAATAAAGGAGGTAGAAAATGGCAAAACTAACTGCATGGCTTGTAACCTTAATTGGTGTTATACTTGTATTGGGGTTATTATTACCAGAAACACTTGGCTTAGATGTGTTATGGGTTAAGTGGATAATTGCTTTAGCTGTATTAGTAATAGGTATAGGCAAGCTAATTAGAAACTACAAAAAATAAATTTTTTGATTTTTTATTTTTTTAATTTATTTTTAACCAGGAACTAAAGAAAAGCTGGAAAAATTTTTTAATTTAGAAATTTTTCTTACCTCTTCTAATTTTACTTTTTTTATGTTTTCTTCATATTTGTAATAGTTACTAGAATCTCCTGCTATTTCTTCTAACATTAAAAAGTTCATAGTATTGAAAGAATCCTCTTCCTCTAATTTTCTCGCTCCTATCAACTGTTCTTTACATTCTTCAAAATCCTTTCTCTCAAATCTAGAAAGATTTTTTATTTCTCTTAAAATTATTTCTTTTATTGCTTTAATTTTTTCTTTTAAAGTTCCTACATAAATCATGCAATAACCATAATTCTTGCCTAAATCCAAATTGCCTTTTATAGAATAAGCTAAAGCTCTTTTCTCTCTTATTTCCTGAAACAAAACCGAACTCATTCCCCAAAATAAATGTGTAGCTAGTAACTCATAATTATATCTCTCTTTTTCTTTTAAACTAGGAGCATGAAATCCAAAAACAAAATTTGCTTGCTGTAAATCTTTTCTTTTTTCTATTGCTTGTAAATTTCTTTTTACTGGTTTATATTCAAGAATTTCTCTTTTCTTTTCAGGATAAATTTTTCCAGCAAACTCACAAATTTCCTCAAAATCAGCATTTCCAACAACACTCAAAATCATGCTATCACTTGTATAATTCTTATTAAAAAGATTTATAACCTCTTGCCTTTTCAAATTTCTTATAATTTCTTTTTTTCCAACTATGCTCATTCCAAAAGGTTTTTTATACAACAATTCTTTTATTTTTTCATTAGTATAAAATATAGGAGTGTCATGATACATTTTTATCTCCTCAATTATAACTTTTTTCTCTTTCTCAAACTCTTTCAAGTCAAACTTAGGATTTAAAATCAAATCACTTGTAATATTCATTCCTGAAAACAAATGTTTTGAAGGAAGTTTGCACCAATAACTAGTAACTTCTTCTCCTGTAAAAGCATTTAAAACCCCTCCTTTCTTTTCAATTTCTTCTGCAATTTCTTTCTGGCTTCTATTTTTTGTTCCTTTAAACATTAAATGCTCTACAAAATGGCTTATTCCCTTTTCTCTAGCTAATTCATAGGCACTTCCAAATTTCACACTTGCAGCAATAGAAACAACAGGCATTTTTCTTTTTTCAAATAATATAGTCAATCCATTCCCTAATTTTTTCCTGTAAAAATTGTCTTGCTTACTCATTTTCCTTTTTTGTCATTAACAGACTTTGGTTAGTGTATAGCATAAATGCTATTTTTGGAAACCTTTTCTAAACCGCGAAAATCTTCACCATGTTCAGATTTTCGGGGCACAAAATTCCGAACTTTTTGTGAGGAATTTTGTTGGGTTTATTTTGCCATTAATTTTTTTATCTTTATAAAATGTCTATAGCTTCCTTCACTTTCTATAGCATACTCTATTCTTATCTCTTTTTTAAACTCTGGCATATATAAAACAGCTGATTCAGCCTCTCCGCCTTCAAAATCTAACCTGAATTTATATTTTTCTGATAATTTTTTTAACTCCTCAAACTTATTTTTGTTAATAATCTTTCCAATAAATTCTCTAGGAATACCCTCACAAGCTATCTTAGTTATTATAACCTTAAAATTATTTTTTAATAACTCTTTCCACAATTTTTCAACATTATAGTTCCATAAAGGAGCTACAACATTAACTCCCAAATCAGAACAAATTTTTTTTATCCTATTTCCTTGATAACTACTCTTTATTCCGCCAATAACTAATTTTTTAATTTTGCTTTTTTTAATCAGTTTTTTCAAATCCTTTAATTCTTTATCTTTTTTTCCTTTTGTTTTCTCTAAAATCAATTTCTTGCCAAGCATCTCAGCTTGTTTTTTTAATAATCCCAAATCAGGTTTATGAAACATAAAGCTATCTTTAGTTTCTGGAATCATGCTTAACAAAACATCAGCTTTTCCTCCTTCTTTTACAAATCTATACAAAGCCAAGCTAGAATCTTTCCCTCCTGAAAATAAAACTCCCACTTTCATTTTTCTCTTATCATTTTCTCTTGTTTTACAAATTTAATAATCTCCTCTTTAATTTATAATTATTTTGCCCA